>Ga0196981_1000013_pt1 | contig 311933 bp, 304 predicted proteins | sample S3_2013CmetaG_FD_155462 | JGI IMG/M metagenome (GOLD analysis project Ga0196981, IMG submission 155462) | Soil microbial communities from Anza Borrego desert, Southern California, United States - S3_20-13C | ecosystem: Environmental > Terrestrial > Soil > Desert | place: USA: California...
ACGCCGGTAGGGCCCACCAGCGCATAGACGCCGCCGCGGGTGATGAAGTCGGCACCGGGTTCGACCACGCGCAGGTTGTGCGCGAGGGCGGCCTTCAGCCATTTGAGGCCCTTGTCGTGGTCGACGCTCTTGGGCATGGCATCGACCAGCTGGCGGGCAAGCTGCGGGCTGAAGCCCGCCCCGAGCAGGGTGCGCATCAGCTCGGCCTTGATCGGGTCGCGCCGTGCCAGCTCCCCCCAGGCGAAGCCCGACAGCTGCGATTCCAGCAGGCTGCGCATGCGCTTCAGCTCCTGCGACATCTCGGTATGTTGAGCGCTGCGCGCGGCCGGAGAAGGGCGCGCTTCCTGCAAGGGTATTTCAGGCAGTTTTTCTTCGGATGCAGCGGCAATCGCGGGGGCGGGCAACGGCGCCGCAGGCTTGAATACCTGCTGCGATGGGACAGGACGGCTTCCCGGCGCCGGGTGGACGTGAGCGAGTGCTTGCGCTTCGTCTTCGGCCACCGCCATGATCTCGATGCCGCCTGCGACCGGACGATTGGACAGGATCAGTGCATTGCTTCCCAGGGCATCCCGCACCTGGCGCAATACCTCGCGGGTATTGGCTCCGAAAAACTTGCGGATCTGCATCAGCCGCCTACCGTGGCAACGACGCGGATCATGCGTCCGTCAGGGACTTCAGCATGCGATAGCACATGCAGCTGCGAAATCGAGCGGCGCAGGAAGCGTGCCATCAGCGAGCGCATGGGCGCAGGCACCAGCAGCACGGCGGGCATGCCCATCTGCTCCTGATTTTCCGCAGCCTTGCTGACGCCGCGCAGCAATTGATCCGCGAGGCCGGGCTCCAGTCCGGGACCTTCCGCGCCCGGTGTCTGCGTGGCCTGCATCAGGATGTTCTCCAGTTGCGGCGCCAGCGCGATGACCTGCAATTCGCTGTTGCCGGGGAACAGCGATTGCGTGATTGCGCGGCCGAGCGACGTACGGACGATAGCGGAAAGCTGTTCCGGGTCCTGGGTGCGTATGGAATGGTCGGCGAGCGCTTCGATGATGGTGCGCATGTCGCGGATGTGCACGCCTTCCTGCAGCAGGTTTTGCAGCACTTTCTGCAGCGTGCCGAGCGGCAGGGTCTTGGGCACCAGGTCCTCCACCAGCTTGGGCGATTCCTTGCCGATGCGGTCCAGCAGCTGCTGCGTTTCCTCGCGGCCGAGCAGTTCCGCCGCATGGCTCTGGATGATATTGGACAAGTGGGTGGCCACCACGGTGGAGGCGTCGACCACGGTGTAGCCGAAGCTTTGCGCCTGCTCGCGCATTTCGGCGCCAACCCAGACGGCCGGCAGGCCGAACGTCGGGTCCTGTGTCGGCGTGCCGGCAAGTTCTCCCAGAACGCGTCCCGGATTGATTGCCAGGAACTGCCCGGCAAAGGCTTCGCCCTGGCCGATTTCGACGCCCTTGAGCGCGATGCGGTAGGCATTCGGGCGCAGTTCGAGGTTGTCGCGGATATGCACCGCCGGCACCAGGAAACCCATGTCCTGCGCGAATTTCTTGCGGATACCGCGAATGCGGCGCAAGAGCTCGCCATCCTGTCCGCGATCGACCAGCGGGATCAGGCGGTAACCTACTTCCAGGCCTAAAACGTCGACTGGCGCCACATCGTCCCAACCCACTTCCGGAATTTCGGTAGAAGGCGCGACCGCTTCGGCGACCTTGTCTTGCGTGACCGCTGCCCGGGCGCGGGATTCCATCATATAGCCGGTACCGATCAGGATGGCAGCCAGGATCAGGAACGCCAGATGGGGCATGCCCGGGATCAGGCCGAGCAGCCCCAGCACGCCGCCCGTGAGGTAAAGCACCTTGGAATTGCTGAACATCTGCCCCAGCATTTGCTGGCCGATGTCTTCGTCCTTGCCCACGCGAGTAACGACAATACCTGCGGCAGTGGAGATCACCAGCGCCGGAATCTGTGCTACCAGCCCGTCGCCAATGGTGAGCAGGGTGTAGTTGTTGACCGCCGTGGCGAGGTCGAGGTCGTGCTGGAAAATACCGACGGCCAAGCCGCCGACAATATTGATCAGCATAATCAATATGCCGGCAACGGCATCGCCGCGCACGAATTTGCTGGCACCGTCCATGGATCCGTAAAATTCGGCTTCTTCAGCGATTTCGGAACGGCGACGGCGCGCCTCTTCCTCACCGACCAGACCGGCATTGAGATCGGCGTCGATGGCCATCTGCTTGCCGGGCATGGCATCCAGGGTGAAGCGTGCGCTCACCTCGGCAATACGGCCTGCGCCCTTGGTGATCACGACGAAGTTGATAATGACCAAGATGATGAACACCACGATGCCGACCGCGTAATTGCCGCCGACCAGGAAATGGCCGAACGCTTCAATCACCTTGCCTGCGGCATCCGGCCCGGTATGCCCCTCGAGCAGCACGATGCGGCTGGACGCGACGTTGAGCGACAGCCGCAACAGCGTAGTCATCAGCAGGACGGTTGGAAATGCCGCGAAATCCAGCGGCTTCAGCGTATACATGCTGACCATGATGACGATCATGGACAGCGCGATATTGAAGGTAAACAGCAGGTCGAGCAGGAAGGTCGGAAGCGGCAGCACCATCATGGCGAGAATCATGATGATGAGAAGCGGTGCCGCCAGCGCGCGCAGATCCAGCCTTGGTGCAGCCATCACTGCCATTATTCAGTAGCTTCCAAAATGTCCATTCCCTCGGGCACCGGTAAGTTGTCCGGTTGCTGCGGCATTACGCCGCCCTGCTTATTATAACTGCGAAGCTGGTAAACGTAAGCGAGCACTTCGGCTACGGCGGAGAAAAGCGAAGCGGGAATTTCCTGATCGATCTCGGCGTGCCTGTATAGGGCCCGCGCCAATGGCGGCGCCCGCAGAATCGGGACGCGATGCTCCATACCCAGTTCGCGGATGCGCTCTGCCAGCAGATAGGACCCCTTGGCAATGACGCGCGGCGCGCGCATTTCCTTTTCGTTGTAGCGCAAGGCTACCGCGTAGTGCGTCGGGTTGGTGACGATGACATCGGCCTTGGGTACTTCCGCCATCATGCGGCGGCGCGCCATTTCGCGCTGCATGGCGCGGATGCGGTTCTTGATCTGCGGATCGCCTTCGCTTTCCTTCATTTCCTGCCGCACTTCCTCCTTGGTCATGCGCAACTTGCGGTAGTAGTCCCATAGCTGGAAAGGCACGTCTATCGCAACGATCAGGATCATCGCCGAGGTGATCAGGATGAAAAGCCACCCCAGCAGGCTTCCCAGGTGCGAAATTCCGGAATGCAGGGATTCTGTCGCCAGCGAAAAGGCTTCCTCTTGGTAATGCCAGATGACGGCGAACCCGACGCCGCCGACGACAATGGCTTTGGCGACCGCCTTGCCCAATTCGCCCAGGCTGGTGACGGAGAACAGCCGCGCAATGCCCTTGATGGGATTCAGCCGCCCGAAGTCCGGCTGCAGCGCCTCGATGCTCAGCATCCAACCTCCGAGGAGGATAGGGGCGCCAAGTGCGGCAATGACCAGGATCAGCAGGAAAGGAAAGAAAAGCTGCAGCATTTCCAGCGTGAAGTGGATGAGGCTGTTCCACATGAAATCGGGAGAATTCAGCGCCGCCCGATTGAAAGTGAGTCCCCGTCTTATCATGTCGCTGAGGCCAGCTGTAAGCTCTGCGCCCATCATCAGCAATGAAGCGCCGGCCACCATCAGGACGGCAAATGTATTCAATTCCCGCGAGCGGGGGATGTTGCCCTTGTTGCGCGCCTCTCCCAGGCGCCTGGATGACGCAGGTTCGGTTCGTTCGAGGTCGCTGTCTTCAGCCATGATGGGTGAAGATTATAGCCCAATAAAAAACCCGCTTTACGGCGGGTTTGTCTCATATGAATTGTCAGAATCGATAGCTTGCACTAAGGCCAAGTAACCAGTTGCGTGATGATGAAGGTTCGTAATAACGTAATCTGGTCTCATTTACCTTTACCGAGGCCGAGTAATTTTTATCGGTAATGTTGTCCACTCTTAGGAATTCATTGAACTCCCATGAAGCTATTTTTTGTGTGAATCCCCCGCGCCAATTGAAGATGGTGTACGGATTAGATGACTCGGTATTCAGATCGTTAACATAGGTTTTGCTGAAACGAATGCCTTCTATGGCGGTCGAGAAACCAGTGGGGGCATGGTGCCAGGAGAGCTCGGCATAGGTGGTCGATGAATAGGTCCCTGGAATCTTGTTCCCCGAATCGACGGTCTTGTCGCCGGTGCACCAGAGATTGACGGTTGCACTGCCAAAACACTGGAAAGCATCCTTGTATTCCGCATTCATCAAAGTATATGCGGCGTAAAACTTGAAATTGTTAGCAAGAAGGCTATCAATGGCCAACTCCAACCCCTTGCGCTCCGTATCGCCCGCATTCTTATAGGAGGTTTGGCCGCCAGCCGAAGTATCGACAACTACTTCTTTTTCGGTATCGATCTTGAATAGAGCAAGGTTAATGCGCGTCATGTCTTGGATGAATGCCTTGACTCCCACTTCATAATTTCTGCTTTTACTTGGTTGGATAGTGTTGTTGATGGTGGAGAAAGTGCGATCGTAATTGAGCTCGACAAACGTGGGAGTTTCGAAACCTTTACCGGCATTGGCATACAAATTGACCGTCGGAGTGAGTTTGAAAGTGATCCCAGCTACCGGACTGGTATTGCTGTAATCCATTGAGCCGCTGTTATCGCCGTTGCTCAGGAATTTGTCATCGATATCAAAATCGATTTTTGTATGTCGTATCCCGCCGGTCAATAACCAGCGTTCAGAAGGTTCCCATGTTGCTTGCACGTACTGGTCGAAGTTATGGACGGATTGGTCTTCCTGCCGGGTTTCGCCTGGAATCAGTATGCCATTCAAGGCATCGTAAGCCCGGCGGTCATCCGTCATCGTGTCGTAATTGAGACCGGCGGTTATTGTGAATGGTTGGTCAGCAATTTCCGTCTTGTAAGTCCAGCGTACATCTCCACCTCCGAAGTTGCGGTCGATCGTGGAAACGGTATTGGTCACGAGGTATTGACGATTTTCACGGTGGCCGTAGTAACCCATCATACGAATGCTATGCTCATCTGAGAGTCGATGATCGATAACCAAGCCGGTTTGGACATGATTTCTATCGACATGCGTATTACGCGATTCCGCGTTACCAGCGCCAGTATTGGGATAAATCGAGCGGGGGTCATCGTGAGCTTGAGCTTTAGTCAACCCTAATGGATCTTGAGATTCAGGCTGGTCAAGTGCCGTCGCAAGCAATGTGATTTTTGTGTCTTCGCTTGCCTGAAGCGTGAATTTGCCATGTAAAGTGTCGCGTGTGGATTCGCTATGGTCGCGGTATCCATCACTTCGGTAATGAGCGGCGTTAATGATGTAATTGAAGTTACCTTCTTGTCCGCTAAATGTCAGAGACTCTCGTTCCGAGTCGTAGCTTCCGAAGGTTATGCCTCCCGAAACGGTAGGAGTTTTTTCACCATCTGCAGTGAAAAGCTGTACGACTCCACCGGACGAATTGCCATAAAGTGCAGAGAATGGTCCGCGCAAAAATTCAATACTTTTGGCGGTATCCAGATTGAAGGTACCAGTTTGGCCTGCACCGTCCGGCATTGACATTGGAATGCCATCAGCATATAGGCGCACGCCGCGTACACCGAAGGCCGATCGAGCCCCGAAGCCGCGGGTCGATATCGCGATATCCTGTGCAGGGTTGTTTCGATTACTGACAACAACTCCAGGAATACGCACTGCAGTTTCGGATAGATTTACTCTTGGCTGGCCTTCACGGATGGTTTCGCCATCAACAACATCGATGGATACAGGTAAGTCGAAACTGTTCTTTTCTACGCGAGTAGCGGTTACGACGAGCGGTGCAGATATGGCAATGCTGTCGCTTGTTTCTTGTGCTCCAGCCGAAGATGTGACGAAGCTGGCTGCAATGGCAAGAGTGAGAGGAGAGGGCTTGAACATGATGCATCCTTAATTCTTTTAACAATTATGGACGCAATGTACTCACTAGCTCAGCCGTTGAACATCATGAAATTCATTAATTTCAGACAAAACCATCCAATATCTGGACTTGCACGGTATCGCCGGCCTGCACATTGCCGCAGCGCTCATCCAGGACGATGAAACAATTGGCTTCCGACATGGAGCGCAAAACGCCGGAACCCTGATTGCCTATTGGGCGGACTTTCCATGAGCCATCATTGTCGGCAAATAGAACGCCGCGCTGGAATTCGGTGCGGCCCGGTGCCTTTTTCAGATTGTCGACACACATGGCCGGCAGTTGCGGGGTCGGCGCTACATTGGGCTGGCCCATCAGGATCAGCATGGCATCGCGTACAAATTGGTAAAAAGTCACCATGACCGAAACCGGATTCCCCGGCAGGCCGAAATAATGGGCATTGCCGATCTTGCCGTAGGCTAGGGGACGCCCCGGTTTCATCGCGATTTTCCAGAATACGACCTGGCCGAGCTCGTTCAGCAACTGCTTCATATAATCGGCTTCGCCGACGGAGACGCCTCCGCTGGTGAGGATGACGTCGGCACAGGCCGCGGCATCGTGCAATGCCTGCTCCAGTAGTTTCGGATCGTCGCGGACAACGCCCATGTCGATCACTTCGACGCCGAGGCGCGTCAACATGCCGTAGAGCGTGTAGCGGTTGCTGTCGTAAACCTGGCCGGTTTCCAGAGGCTGGCCGATGCTGGCCAACTCGTCGCCCGTGGAAAAGAATGCGACGCGCAGGCGGCGATAGACTTTGACTTCGCCAATTCCCAGGGAGGCGATCAGTCCCAGGTCGGCGGGGCGCATCAAATGGCCGGCTGCGAATACCACTTGGCCCTGTTTGAGGTCTTCGCCGGCGTAGCGCAGATTCTGCCCGCGCTTGACGCCTTCGCCGAAGCTAATGCAGTCGCCCTCAACCTGTACGTGTTCCTGAATGACCACGGTATCGCATTCTGCCGGCATGACGCCCCCGGTCATGATGCGTACGCATTCTCCCTTGCCGACCTTGCCTGCGAAGGCTTTGCCGGCAAATGCCGTGCCTGCGATCCGCAGCGCAGTGCTTCCGCTGGCTGCCAGATCGTCCGCATTCAGGGCGTAGCCGTCCATTGCCGAATTGTTGTGATTGGGTACGTTGTAGGGCGATAGGATATCTTCCGCCAGTACGCGGCCGAGCGAACTCCGCAGAGGCAGGCTTTCCCTGGTTTGTACGGGCGAGAGGAAATCGCGAATGTAGCGGCGGGCTTTGTCCACCGGCATGGAATTGGGGTCGTAATCGTCGGCGCAGCTGATGGCGCGGATGAAGTCTTGGGTCATGGTCAGGTTCGCTGTGTGGAAACGATTTTCAGGGAGTTTTCTTGCTGTACCAGCCAGGCTTGCACGAAATCGGCGATGGCTGGGGAATCGTTCAAGTCCAGCTGCGGCAGCGCCGTCTGGGCTGGACCATCCGTAGCTACCGCGATGATATGCGGATCGGTTGACGCGAGCAGGGGCTTGTTCAGCGAAGGGCGAAAAATCTCGATCTTGGGGATAGGTTCCTGTTTGAAGCCCTCCACCAAAATCAGGTCAACCAGCGAAGTATCCATGTGCGGTAGCAGTTCAGCCAGGCGCAGGTCATCCTTGCGCTCGCTGATGCGGGACATTTCCGTCATCAATGCCCAGCGGCGGCGCGAGCCCAGCATGGTTTGCACGGCGCCGGCCTCGCGGATGCGGTAGCTGTCCTTTCCCGGGTGGTCGATGTCGAAGGTGTGATGCGCGTGCTTGATCACTGACAGGTTCAGTCCGCGCGCGGTCAGGACCGGGATCAGGCTGGTCAGCAGCGTGGTTTTGCCGATGCCGCTGCCATAGGCGCAGAAGCCGAGCAGTGGCACATCGCAGGTTATCACTGCAGACACGACAGTTCCTCGGGCGTATTGATGTTGGCGAAAGCATGCTCTTCATCGTCGAACGCGACCTCGACGGTGTGCAATCCTGCGTACCAGGCGTCGATCTTGCGTCCCCCGCTTTCAAGGAACCGCGTCAGGTTGGGAAGTACAGCCTTGTGGCACAGGCAGAACACGGGATGAGGCTGGTCGCCGGTTTTTGCAACGGCGAGATCGGCATTGTGTTGCTCCAGGGCAGCCAGCAGGCGTTTGATCAAATCGGCAGGCAGGAAAGGGGAGTCGCAAGGAACGGTCGCAACCAGTTCGTGCGTTGCCGTCATCATGCCGCAATGCAGCCCTGCCAACGGGCCGGCGAAACCGCCAATGGCATCGGAAATGACGAGATGGCCGAACTGGGCGTAGGTTTCCGTTTCGCGATTGGCATTCACCAGGATTTCATCCACTTGCGGTTGCAGGCGCTCGAGCACGTGCGCGACCAACGGTTTGCCCTGAAACGCGACGAGGCCCTTGTCCACCCCACCCATGCGCCGGCCCATGCCGCCGGCCAATACGATGCCGGTCACCTTCATGCAGTCGACTCGATGGCCGCATGGCGAAAACGCTCGGCGCCGGTGAAGAGGAGGAAATGCCGTCCCTGTGCACGCCCCAGCATGGTGATGCCCACCTTTTGCGCGATTTCCCAGCCCATGCGCGTGAGGCCGGAGCGCGAGACCAGGAAAGGCACGCCCATTTGCGCGGCCTTGATCACCATCTCGCTGGTGAGCCGGCCGGTGGTGTAGAAGATCTTGTCGTGGCCTTCGACGCCATCCAGCCACATCATGCCGGCAATTGCATCCACGGCATTATGGCGGCCCACGTCTTCGACGTAATAGAGGATTTCCGAACCTTGGGCGAGGGCGCAACCATGCAAGGCGCCGGCTTTTTTGTAGAGACTGTCGTAATGACGCACGTTTTCCAACAATGCTTGCAGCGTTTCTTCGGCAAGCGTCGCATCTAGCGGAAGCTTGATGTGATCTATTTCCTCCATCAGGTCGCCGAATACCGTGCCTTGCCCGCAGCCAGTGGTGACGGTGCGCTTGCCCAGGCGTTTTTCAATGTTCTTGATGCCGTGACGAGTGGTGACGGCGACGGAATCCGTTTCCCAGTCGACTTGCACGCTGGCGATTTCCTCGATGCCGGGCAGAAGGCGCTGGTTGCGCAAATAGCCGATCGCCAGCGCTTCCGGCGCCGCCCCCAATGTCATCAAGGTGACGATTTCACGCTTGTCGAGATACAGCGTGAGCGGGCTTTCGCCGGCGATTTCGGTATCCATGGTTTCGCCATGCTCGTTGACTGCCTGCACCGTGAAGGTGAGCGGACGGCTTGCATGGGTGATTTCCGGGCGGAGCTGAGCCACGATCAGCCGCCGGTGACGGACATGAAGCGCACCACCGCAGGTTCGGCGCGGCGCAGGTCGAAATCGTGGCCTTTGGGCTTGATTTTCATGGCATCGATGATCGCCGCACGGAGCGGTGCGTCATCGTCCGGATAGTTGCGCAGCAAAGGCATCAGGTCGACCACGTCTTCCTGCCCGAGGCACAGGAACAGCTCGCCCTTGCAGGTGATGCGCACGCGGTTGCACGACTCGCAGAAATTATGGCTGTGCGGCGAAATGAAGCCGACGCGCGTTTCGGTGTCGGGAATGCGCCAGTAGCGCGCGGGGCCGCCGGTCGATTCGGCGCTGCTGACCAGCTGAAAATGCTGCTGCAGTGCCACCAGGGTTTCATCGCTGCTGACGCAGCTGGAAGCGCGGCTGTGGTCGACCTCGCCGAGCGGCATTTCCTCGATGAAGGCGATATCGATGCCTTTGTCGACGGCGAATCGGGTCAGTGCGAGCGCCTCATCGTCGTTGAAGCCGCGCATCAGCACGCTGTTGAGCCGGATGCGGGCTATGCCGGCCGCCTTGGCAGCATCAATGCCGCGCAGGACTTTGTTCAGATCGCCGACACGGGTGATTTTGCGGAAGCGTTCGGCGTCCAGGCTGTCGAGGCTGATATTGATGCGACTGACGCCCGCTTCTTTCAGCGGGAGCGCCTGATGATCCAGTTGCGAGCCGTTGGTGGTCAGCACCAGTTCGCGCAGGCCTTCGAGTCCGCCGATCTGCTGGAACAGCCATAGCGCATTCTTGCGCACCAGCGGCTCGCCGCCGGTAATACGCACCTTGCTCACGCCCAAGCCCACGAAAACACGGACCAGACGCTCGCACTCCTCAAGGCTGAGCACTTCCTCGCGCGGTAGGAAGGTCATGTCCTCGCCCATGCAATAGACGCAGCGGAAATCGCAGCGGTCGGTAATCGACAGCCGGATGTAATCCACGCGCCGGCCGAACTGGTCGATCAGTGCTGCGGGTGAGGAATCTGGAGGCGCCATGTTTCCTGCAATGACTGTGGGTGAAGAACCGTGCATTTTAGAAGTTTCCCCATTCCCGGACAATGATTTAAACCGGGCGGTAATACCTGACAATAATACTCGGAAAAGCGCTGCGGCAAAATAGGTACAATGCGGCCGTGAGCTCAAAGTTACTGAAAATCCGTATTCCCCATGGCAAGGAGTCCGCCATGGGGCCGGGCAAGGCGGACTTGCTGGAAGCCATCGGCCGCGCCGGCTCGATATCGGCTGCCGCGCGGCAGATGGGAATGTCCTACAAGCGTGCCTGGGACCTCGTGGACACCATGAACCGCTGCTTCAGGCAGCCGCTTGTCGCCACCACTACCGGCGGTAGCCATGGCGGGGGCGCACATGTCACCGAATTTGGCCGGACAGTGCTGCACCGATATCGGGATATGGAATGCAAGGCTAATGAAAGCGTTTCCACCGAGCTGCGCGAGCTGATGGATATGCTTGCGACACCCCTCCAGGATTAACTTTCCCAACGAGCGCCATTGACAGGCGGCGTTATATTCCATTAAATGCAGCGTTTCGTTATTTCCATCCATATATTGCGATTTTTCTGCCACGTTCTTCTTGGGTAAACATGAATAAACACTTCAATAATAAAACGCGCCATGTCGCTGCGCTGGCGCTTGCCGTCATGGCGCCTTGCGCATACGCGGCGGATGAAGATTCCGCGACGCGCATCAAACAACTGGAGGCGATGATGCAGCAAATGCAGCAACAGCGCGCCGAGCAGGACAAGCAGATGCAACTCATGGCGGAAGAGCTTAAGGCCATGCAACAGCAGATGGCCCAAGACAAGGAAGCCGGCCTGAAGGAGAAAGGCAAAAGCGAGGGCAAACCGGTCTATGCCGCCTTCAAGGATGGACTGACTTTCGAGGACGGCAGCGGCAACTGGAAAATGCAAATCAACGGGCGCGTTCAGGCGGATTACCGCGATTTCGAGCCCACGGACTGGAAAAGCGATGGCTTCTATATTCGCCGGGCACGTTTTGGAGGGACGTTCAGTTTCCTGCAGGACTACGCCGTGCGGGTGGAAGGGGAGTATGCCAACGAGGCCACAGGCAGTAAGGCCACGACGGCAATGACTTATGGCTACCTCGATTACACGCGCTGGAAGGGTGCGAAGATCCGGGCGGGGCAATTCAAGCCTTTTTTCGGCCTGGAGCGAACATATGGCACCAATTTCACCGATTTCGCGGAGCTTTCGCTCGCCACCAATAACGGGGCGATATTCACCTCAACCTATGATCGCGGCGTCATGCTTTTCGGCGACCCGACCCCCTGGTTCAACTACAACGCCTACATCGTCAACGGCTCCGGCCAGAACAATGACGATGTCAACGATTCCAAGGATTTCGGCGGCCGGGCCAACATGAATTTGGCCAGCCTGGTGGATATCAAGAATGCCGTTATCCATGTCGGCGCTTCTGCCAGCGATGGCAATATTGGTTTTTCCACTTCGACCGGCAGTTCGCTGACTCATGCAACCGAAGCGAATGGTGCGACCTTCTTTACGGTAGGCGGATTGGCCAACACCGAAAATAACGATCGCAGCCGCTGGGGTGTCGAGACCTCTGTGGCCTATGGTCCAGTGAAAATGAGCGCGGAATATATCCATGCGAATTACGAAGGGCTGACGACCAACAGTACCGACCTGCCGGCAGCTATGCGCAACAGGAAATTCGATAACGACATCAAGGCATGGTATGCGGACCTGAACTGGATGGTGACGGGCGAGCCGTGGTCGGACACTTACAAGAGCGGCGTCTACGGGCGCATGCGCCCGAAACGGAATTTCGACAGCAAGGATGGCTGGGGTGCTTTCGAGCTTGGTTTGCGCTATAGCAAATTCGACGCATCCGATTTCGACACGATGCTGAAGTCGTCGACGTCGACCGCCAGCTACACCAGCGAGGCAGAGGCATGGAGCGTGGCAGCGAAATGGCTGATGAATCCCAATGCCCGCATCGTATTGAACTACGTGCGCACGGAGTTCGAGGATCCTATCCGGGTAAATCGTGTCCTCGACGATACCGAGAACGCCATTCTTGTGCGTGCGCAGTACGATTTCTGACCGGAACATCAGAAGAGATGAATCCAAGGATTAAAGTCTGGCTGGTTGCCTTGCTTGCCATCGGCAGCATGCTTCCGGTACAGGCCGCGGAAAAGATTGTCCGGCTCGCGACCACGACCAGCACGGCCTCTTCCGGTCTGCTCGATGCCATCCTGCCCAAGTTCGAAACCCGCTGTGGCTGCAAGGTCCATGTGGTTGCCGTGGGTACCGGAAAAGCGCTCAAGCTTGGCGAGGACGGCAACGTGGACGTGGTGCTGGTGCATGCGCGCACAGCGGAGGACGCTTTTGTTGCAGCCGGCCATGGTGTCGACCGACGTGATGTGATGTACAACGACTTCGTGCTGATCGGCCCTGGCAACGATCCCGCGAGAATTCGTGGCGAGAAGGGCGTGCTGGCGGCAATGAAGAAAATCGCCGAAGCAAAATGGAAGTTTGTATCGCGGGGTGACGGTTCCGGCACCGATCAGATGGAAAAGAACTATTGGAAGATGCTTACTATCCAGCCTGCTGCTCAGCGCTGGTATCTTTCGGCCGGGCAAGGCATGGGCGAGGTGCTGATGATGGCGGGCGAGATGCGCGCCTATACGCTGACTGACCGGGGCACCTACATCAGCTTCCGCGACAAGATCGGCTTGCCGGTGCTGATGGAGGGCGACGCCCGCATGTTCAACCCTTACGGTATCATTGCGGTCAATCCCAAGAAGTATCCGAAGACCAACTACCAGGGCGCCAGCGAATTGATACAGTGGATAACTTCCGCCGAAGGCCAGAAGCTGATCGCCGATTTCAAGGTGGGCGGCGAGCAGTTGTTCATTCCTACGGCCAAATAACCTGATTCAATGAAACCATGAGTCTTTCCGAAGCCGCGCTCCAGGCATTACGCATGCTTTGGGAAGGCGACCCCATGCTGTGGGGTATCGTTTTTGTTTCCATCCGCGTCTGTTTCTTCTCATTGCTGCTGGCTACCCCGCCAGCGCTGGCATTGGCTTTTTTGCTGGCCAATTTTTCCTTCCCTGGTCGCCGGATGCTCATCGTCCTCGTGCAGACCATGCTGGCATTGCCGACGGTAGTCATTGGCCTGATCATGTATTTCATGCTGACCCGTAACGGGCCGCTTGGCGACTATCAGTTGCTGTTCACACAACCAGGGATGATCCTGGGCCAGGCTGTGTTGGCATTTCCCATTCTGGCGGCGATGACACTGTCCGCGTTGCAAGGCGCCGACCCTAGGGCGATTGAAACGGCGCGCACGCTGGGCGCTGCGCGGGCGAGGGTGGCCTGGACGCAGATGCTGGAGGTGCGATTTGCGGTGATGGCGGCAGTAGTCACCGGCTTCGGCCGTGTCATTTCTGAGGTCGGTTGCGCGATGATGGTCGGCGGCAATATCGCCGGCGTGACGCGCAATATTACGACCGCCATCGCGCTTGAGACGAGCAAGGGTGAGTTTGCGCAAGGCATTGCCCTCGGTATCGTCCTCGTCGCGATCGCGTTGGTTACCAATACCGGCATGGCCCTGCTGCAAGGGAAAGGCGGGCTGAAATGAGCTTGCTAAAAGTCCAGGGCCTGCGCAAGGCATTTGACGAGCGACTGTTGTTCGAGATTCCCCATCTCTCGCTGGAGCGCGGCAAGAGCTATGCCGTCACCGGGTCCAATGGTGTGGGCAAAACCACGCTGTTGCGTATTCTGGCTGGGTTAGAGAATGCCGAAATGACGAGCTACGTATTTGACGGCCGCAAGGTCGGCTCGCAGGATATCGTCGCGCTGGCGCCATCGGTTATCTATATGCACCAACACCCCTATTTGTTTCATAGCAGCGTCGCGGCCAACATTGCCTATGGCTTGAAGAGTATGGGCTTGTCCAGAGCGGAGATCATCGAGCGCGTGGATGCGGAACTAAACTGGGCCGGTCTGAAGGCAGTTGCCAAAGTGCCGCCCTCGCGACTTTCCGGCGGTGAAAAACAGCGGGTTGCGCTGGCGCGAGCACGGGTGCTTAAACCGCGCCTGTTGCTGCTGGACGAGCCGACCGCCAACTTGGATGTATCGGCACGCCGGCAAGTGGTCGAGCTGATCGCCCGCATGGGCGACGAAGATAATTGCGTGCTGGTGGCGACGCATGACCGAGACCTGATAGAGCAGCCGTGGTCAGGCCGCTTTGCACTGGAAAATCTGGGACTGCGGCCCTTGTAATTAACTGGCGGTGGACACTAGCTGATATAGCCGGAAACTCTCCTTCCGGTCGCTTGGCCGCTTGCCTTGCCAAATCAGCTGCCAATCGGGACCGGGCTCGAGTTTTGCACGGCGCCGCTCATCCTGTATCAAATAGAGGTCGCAATCCATGTGTTGTACTTTTTCGAAGCGCTGCGCCCGAATGCCGGTGTAATAATGCAGCATCGCAGACTGGAACCCCCCGACATTGCGGCTGGTAATACAGGCGAAATCCGCGGGAAGTGCCTTCTGCATTCCGGCATACACGCTCTGATAGCTTTTCGCGGCATCGAGCCAGGGCAGCCATAACGTCATCAACAGTCCCCATACCATCGTGATACCCACGGCCCAGTCGGTCACGGCGGCGCGGTTGGAGCGCTTGTTTCTGAAAACCGCGACCATCCAGATCAGCGTGATCGCCACTGCCGCGATAAAAGGCAGCCAGTTAAAGTGGGGTATATAGGCCTCAGAGAGCTTGTGCATGCGTGCCGCAAGCCGGGCAGGCATGCCCGTCATCATGGCGAACCAGCCCAGCCAGATGAGGAAGCCGAACATGCCGAACAGCATGATGCCGAACCAGTCGAGGGCGCTGGCCGCCCCGCGCCACAGTTTGTCGACGGCCGCCCCGCCCATGATCGCAAGCGGTAATAGCAGCGGCAGGGCCAGGACATCGCGGCTGTCCGAATTCAAGCCAAGCAGCATGAGCGCCACCACGAAAAATACCAGGGTCAACTGGAATTGCGGACGTTGCAGCAAGTGGCTGCGGAAATGCCACAAGGACCACACCGCCAGTGGCAGTGCGGGCCAGGAGAACCAGAGCAGCAATTGGCCGAAATACAGCACATTGTTGCTATCAAAGGCATGGCGTTCCGAGAGCAGCCAGGCTTGCAGCAATTCGGGCGAACGTTGCGATAGTGCGATAAGCCAGAGAGCTATCCAGGGAACTGCCATTGCTAGCCCGGTCGGCAGGCTTGCAAAATAAGGTTTGATGCGCCAGCTGCGGAAGAGGATGGGCAGCAGAAGCGCTGTGAGCAGAATGATGAGCGGTGCGGTCAGGCCGCTCGAAAGAAAGGCAATGCCTATGCCGCTGCCGATCAGAGGCGCCGCACGCCAAGGCCGGCGACGGGTGAGCGCTAACCCGTAGAATGCCATGGCGCATCCAGCTAGCCCGGCTACTTCCGGCGATAACAGATGGGCCGAGAAAAACAGGCCAATGGATCCCAGGAAGATGAACGTTGTCTGGCGCCCGGCCCCCTTGCCCCACATCTCGCGGCCGCACATGCCTACCATCAGCAATGTCAGCGCCATCCATAGGCCGGTGATCAACCTTGCCCCGTCATGCATCGCCAGCCAGGAAGCAGAAAGCTTGGCGCTTAAGGCAGCGCTCAAATAATAGAGCGGCGGGTATTCGAGTGTGGTTTCTCCCGCCACGACGGGAACAGCCCAATCCCCGCCATTCAGCAGATGTTTAACCGCACTGATCGTCTGCGCTTCGTCGGGTTTCCAGGGATGGTGCCCGATCAGGCCGACGACGAGCCAAACGAAGCAGAGTAGCAGCAGAAGATTCGTTTTTGCGCCTTCGCCTATGCTGGGCTTCGGCGTGGCAAGACTTGCCTGCCAATCGTGTTCGATTTCAAACGCCATGTTCTTGTGGCCGCTTTATCGTCATCAAGGTGGTATTTTACGGTAAGCGCCAAACAAAAAGGCAGCCGAAGCTGCCTTTCGTTTTTGGCCGTAGCCAACAGCAATTACATCCCGTATTTCTGGCGGAATTTCTCAACGCGGCCAGCGGTATCCATGATCTTTTGCTTGCCTGTATAGAACGGGTGGCATTGCGAACATACTTCGATGTTCAGGTTCTTACCGTTGGTGGAGCGGGTCTGGAACTTATTGCCGCAACTGCAGGTAACGGTAATTTCGTTGTAATCCGGATGAATGTCGGCTTTCATTCTGATGTCCTTAGCTTGGTGCTGTCGCAAGAAAGCTGGCGATTATCCAGCAAATTCAATTATTTTTCAACTATCCACGACGCATCGCGTCAAAAAACTCCGCGTTGTTCTTGGTCGACTTGATCTTGTCGAGCAAAAACTCCATCGCTGAGGGGTGCAAGCCGCGACACGGTATCGCGCAGCGCCGGTGCGAGAGCGGCTTGCGGACCTCGAAGCCACCGTTTAGCCGCGTCGCATGGCGTCGAAGAACTCGGCGTTGTTTTTCGTGGACTTGATCTTGTCGAGCAGGAACTCCATCGCTTCGAGGTCGTCCATGGGGTACAGCAGTTTACGCAGCACCCAGATTTTCTGCAGGATGTCCTTCTCGATCAGCAATTCTTCGCGGCGGGTGCCGGATTTGTTGACATTGATGGCCGGGTATTGGCGCTTCTCGGCCATGCGGCGATCGAGGTGGATTTCCATGTTGCCGGTACCCTTGAATTCTTCGTAGATCACGTCGTCCATGCGCGAGCCGGTATCGACCAGGGCCGTGGCGATGATGGTCAGCGAACCGCCTTCTTCGATATTGCGCGCGGCACCGAAGAAGCGTTTCGGGCGCTGCAGCGCGTTGGCATCCACGCCGCCGGTCAGTACCTTGCCGGAAGACGGCACCACGGTGTTGTAGGCGCGTGCGAGGCGAGTGATGGAGTCGAGCAGGATGACCACGTCCTTCTTGTGCTCGACCAGACGCTTGGCTTTTTCCAGCACCATTTCCGCGACCTGCACGTGGCGGGTGGCAGGTTCGTCGAAGGTGGAAGCGACTACTTCGCCCTTCACCGATCGGGTCATTTCTGTCACTTCTTCCGGGCGCTCGTCGATCAGCAGTACGATCAGCACGACATCCGGGTGGTTTGAGGTAATCGCATGCGCGATGTGCTGCATCATTACCGTCTTGCCCGATTTCGGGCTGGCGACCAGCAGGGCGCGCTGGCCTTTGCCGATGGGCGCGATCATGTCGATCACGCGGCCGGTGATGTTTTCCTCGCCGCGGATTTCACGTTCCAGCGTCAGCGGCTTGGTGGGGAACAGCGGCGTCAGGTTTTCGAACAGGATCTTGTGCTTGGTGTTCTCCGGTGGTTCGCCGTTGACAGTGTCGACCTTGACCAATGCGAAATAACGCTCGCCTTCCTTGGGCGTCCGGATTTCCCCAGTGATGGTATCGCCGGTATGCAGATTGAAACGGCGAATCTGCGACGGGGAAACGTAAATATCATCCGGCCCTGCCAGGTAGGAGCTGTCCGGAGCACGCAGGAACCCGAACCCGTCCTGCAGCACCTCTAGAGTGCCATCGCCGTAGATGCTGTCGCCCTTTTTCGCCTTGTTTTTCAACAGGGCGAAAATGAGGTCCTGCTTGCGCATGCGGCTGGCCCCCTCGACTTCATTGGCAATAGCCATTTCGACGAGTTCGGTGACAGGTAGGTGTTTCAGGTCGGATAAGTGCATTAGCAAGGACTCGCTGGTAAATCTGGAGAGCGGGGAATTAAGAAGGTAAGGCGGGTTAAGCGCCTGATTCCTGCTGCTTTGTGGCAGTTTTTGGAAAGGAATCAGACGCCAGCGTATCGGCTTTAGATATTGCTGTCAATAAACGCGGTCAGTTGGGATTTGGACAGTGCGCCTACTTTGGTCGCTTCCACGTTGCCGTTCTTGAACAGCATCAGGGTCGGGATGCCGCGAATGCCATATTTCGGAGGGGTTTGCTGATTCTCGTCGATGTTCAGCTTGGCGACCTTCAGGCGGCCGTTATATTCCTTGGCGACTTCATCCAGGATCGGGGCGATCATCTTGCAGGGGCCGCACCACTCCGCCCAGTAGTCGACCAGCACGGGCACCTGGGATTGCAGGACTTCCTGCTCGAAGGCGTCATCGCTAATATGCACAATATGTTCGCTCATGTTGAACCTCGTTGATTTGATTCTGTGTGATTAAGGCGTTCAGCGGTTTTGAAAACCATGATTGAAGCAGCCCGGAAAGGCTTTGTCGCTATCCTAACGAAAAAACCGGTCTAAGTGAAGTCTATCTGCCGAATCCTTGATGGTAAACTCGGAATGCCCTTTTCTACCAGGCTCGGCGTATGTATCAGTTCAAAAATTTAATTTATTCGGTTTTATATGGACGCCTTATGCGTTCGCATCTCATTGCGTGGCTGGGAATATTGATGCTGGGCACTTCCCCCGCGTTCGCTGCGGACAGTTTCGCTTTCAGAGATATTGCCGGCAGGTCCCATGCGCTGTCGGAATATAAGGGCAAGTGGGTGCTGGTCAATTTCTGGGCAACATGGTGCCCGCCATGCATTGAGGAAATCCCCGACCTCATTCTTTTTGACGAGAAGCGCAAGGATGTGGTCGTCATCGGCATCGCCGTCGAGTATCAGAACGAGAAGGAAATCCGCAATTTTGTTGACGACAATCTGATGACTTATCCGATCGTGCTTGGCGATGACAAGGTATTGCGCCAATTCGGCTCGGCGGACATCCTGCCCACCACATTCATCTATAGCCCTCAGGGCAAGCTCATCAAGATGCACCGCGGCTTGATGACCCGCAAGCAGATGGAGCGCCTGACTTCCGGCAAGTAAGCTTGCCTGTTGTCGTTCAGGCGGCAGGCGCTGGAATATCGTTGCCTGCAGCGTCCTTCATATTTAACTGGTTTTCTTCCGCGAAGTGCATGAGCTGCGCGAACCCTTCGGGATTGACGTCTTTCAGCTTCAAGTCTACTGCCAGGCACCGTACTCCGTTCAGCAGTCGCGGCTTGAGGTAAGGCGAGTAGCGCAGTTTGCGGTCGGGCCCAAAAGTGGCGTACGTGCTGCACATGCGATCCACCCAGTCGCTCGGGCGGAAAGGTTTGCCGGCACGGGTCAGGCCTTCGATGATGATTTCGGTGCTCATGATTCGCTTAAAACTCAATTATTCTGAATAAGCGAATTATAGCAGCCGGGCTTATTCCTCGACGATGACGTATTCAAAGACCTTGACCACTTTCTCCACGCCGTCGATGCTGCGCGCAATATCGACCGCCTCTTCGGCTTCCTGGCGGGTGACCATCCCCATCAGGTAAACCACCGAAGCTTCGGTAACGACTTTCACATAATTCGGCGGGAAACGGTTTTCCTTGTACATCTTGCCCTTGACCAGCGAGGTCAGGTAGCTGTCGCGACTGCGGTCGGCGACTGCGCTGGCAAGGCCGATTTGCATTTCGTTGGTGACGTTGCGTACGTTCGAAACTTCCTTGGCGATAGCTTCGGCCTGCTTCTTGGTCTCCTCGTCCAGCGCCTCGCCGGTCAGCAGTACATTGCGATTGAAGCTGGTGACGTTGACATGAACTTTGTTGCGCAACTGCTTCTCGATTTCTTTAAGGGTCTTCCATTCGATGCCCTCATCGTCCACATAGGCGCCTGAAGTGCGGCGATCGGCTGCCGCGAGCCCGCCCGCTGCCGCACCGCCGGCGATGACGGGGACGCAGCCGTTCAGGATAGTGGTCAGCGAGACAGCCAGCAGTATTAGTTTTAATAAGCGTGCCATTTATTCAACTCCTAGCAGAAGACAATCGATGGAATCGCACAAGCAGTGCAGAACAAGCAGGTACATTTCCTGAACGCGGGCGGTATTTTCATGGGGGACGCCGATATGAATGTCATGCGGACCCAAAAGTTCCATCAGGTTGCCGCCGTCGCCCCCTCCGAGCGCGATGACATTTATTCCGCGTTCATGCGCGGCGGACATCGCTTCCAGTACATTCTGCGAATTGCCGCTGGTGCTCAGCGCCAGCAGTACATCCCCAGGCTGGCCCAGCGCCATGATCTGTTTCGAGAATACCTGGGTGAAATCGGAATCGTTGGCAATCGATGTCAGCGTCGAATTGTCCGCAGAAAGGGCGATGGTCGCCAGTCCCGGGCGCTCCATATCGAAGCGGTTCAGCATGCGTGCCGAAAAGTATTGCGCCAACGCGGCCGAACCGCCGTTGCCGCAGGTCAGTACTTTTTTGTCGTTAAGAAAGGCGGCCACGATCATGGCGGCGGCATCGGCAATCACAGGGGCCAGCAGATCTGCGCTGGCAAGTTTGAGCTGCGCGCTTTCCTCGAAGTGGCCGATGATGCGGGGAATCATGTTCATGTAGTGTTAGGTTGTCTCGAAAGCGTTTTTAAGCCAAGTGAGGTTGCTTGCTACCAGTGAATCGAACAGGACGGCGTCGAAACGGCAAGGGGCCGAGCCATGCTGCAGCAGGTAATGCTCAGCCGCACGCGCCAGTTTCTGCTGTTTGCTGGAGGTGATGCTGGCACCCGCTCCACCGAAAAACCGGTTGCTGCGCAGCCTCACTTCGACAAACACGATTTCCTTGCCATCTTGCATGATAAGGTCGATCTCGCCGAAGCGGCAGCGGTAATTCGATTCAAGCAGCTGCAGCCCTTTTTGCTGCAAATAGGCGGCAGCCAATGTTTCGGCGGCTTGGCCATCATTCTTCATTCAATTATTCCAGCGCTATTCCGTCATAGCGGAACTGCGCCAACGGCAATTCGCGCTGAATGCGATTTTCTTGAAGGGCAATCTTGCCGGTCAGCCCGTTCAGCTGCACTTTTTGGATTGTATTGCCGGCCAGTGCGGACAGTATGTTCCAAGCATCGACGCCGACGGCAAACCAGCGTTGCGCATTTGGAGGAAGGTCGGCGGCCGCCGTGCGGTATGCGGCATGATCGGTTTCATTGGCGTCGAGCAACCATGGCATATCGATGAAATGAATTGCATTGAGAACGGCGTTTTCGGGATTATCGGGGTTGCCGTCATAGATATGCGAAAGCGCGAACGTCGGCGTGGCCTGATTGAGGTAAGGGCGAACCCAACGGGCTTGCGCGGCATTGGCCGCCAGGAAAATCATGTCGGCGCGCTCGGCCGCGATCTGCGTCTTGAAATCCAGCAGATTGGACTGCTCGCCGAATTCGAGCTGCAGGACCACCACGCCGCCTTGTTCCGTCCATTCGGACGCAAAAGACTGGGCCATGCGTTTACCCAGCGGCGTATCGGCCGAAACGATAACTGCGGTCTGCATGCCTTGCTTACGCGCGATTTCAGCCAATTGCGCGGCTTCCTCTTCGACCGGCAAGCCGAATTGAACCAGCTTTTGCGGAATGGCAGATTGCTCATCCAGTACATTCAGCGCGAGGGTGGGGACACGAACCAGATCGGGCTCCAATAATCCCGCAACTTCCACGCGCGTCAGCGGGCCGACGACATATTGCGCACCCTCGGCAATCGCCTGCCGGTAAACCCCCGGGATTTCTTCCTTGAGGCCATGGGTGGAATAAATGGCGATTTCCGATGGGCTATTGGATACTTTTTGCGCTGCCAGGAAGCCGCTGCGTACCGCTTCCGCCGCGAACGCGAAAGCGGGCGTATCAAGAGGCAGCAGCAGTGCCACTTTGCCGGTAAGCGGCTGTGGCCCCGAGCTTGCCGGTACCTTGGCGGCCAAGGCACTCAGTGCTGCTTCGTCCGCATGATGATCGGGGTAGGCTTGACGCCACTGCGCAAGCGCCGAGCTTCGTTGCCCGGAATACGCAAACGCGATGGCCAGGTCTATCCAGCCCTGCACGGCCGTATCGGCGCTTTCACCGCGCATGTCCAGAAGCGCGTCCTTAGGCAGAAGGATCAGGGATTGCAGCAGTTCCTGTTGATTGGTGGCTGTTTCGGGCGGCGTCGAGTATAAGTCCGCTTGCGAACGATGCTCCACGGCACGCAGGACATTGCCCTGGTTTTCATAGGCTTGCGCCAGCGTTGCGTGTAAACTCGCAAGCGCCGCAGGCAGCAGGCTAGCCTCCGGCTGAAGCGGGATCAGCAGGCGCAGGACAGTGTCGTAGTCCTGTTTCGTAGCGGCTATCTGCGCCTCCAGGATTTTGGCATAGGCCGAGGATGGGTTGATGCCCGCGAGCGCGATTTGCGCGCAAGGAATATCGCCTTTTTTCAGGCAATCCTGGCCGGCGATGTAACGTTCCTCCGGTGGTTTGAAGTTCTTGGTGGCCGGTGGGGATTTGGTAGAGGTTGCGGCAGCATCGGCCGCGTTTACGGGCGCCAGCACGCAACAGAGGATCAGGAAGGCAATGATACGTTGAGTCATAGCGGCACATTATATGTGGTAGCCACGCCAATTGGGAATTTGCAGGACATTACCCTGCGCGCCATCGAGGTACTGAAGTCCGTGGACATCGTGGCAGCCGAGGATACCCGGCATACCGCACATCTCCTGACGCATCTTGGGATCAAGGCCAAATTGACCGCGGTGCACGAACATAACGAGCGACGCGCCGGGGAAAAGCTTCTCCGCGAGTTGCAAGCGGGGAAGTCCGTGGCGCTGGTATCGGATGCCGGTACTCCCGGTATCAGCGATCCTGGCGCGGTACTGGTCGGGATGGCGCGTGAGGCAGGGCTGAACGTCGTTCCCTTGCCCGGTGCCTGTGCGGCGGTTACCGCCATGTCCGCGGCCGGCTTCGCGGAACCGCATTTTTTGTTTTACGGATTTTTGTCGGCCACGGGCTCGCAGCGGCGCAAGGCGCTGGAAGGGTTGCGTGAGCAATCCGCCGCGCTGGTGTTTTACGAGGCGCCGCATCGGGTGATGGAAAGCGTGGGGGATATGGCCGCCATATTGGGCGAGCTGCGAAACATCCTGATCGCACGCGAACTGACCAAGACTTTTGAAACCCTGTACCGTTGTCCGCTGGGTGAAGCGATTGCCTGGTTGCAGGAAGACGCCAACCGGCAGCGTGGCGAATTCGTTTTGTTAGTAGAGGGCGCGCTCGATCTCCCCCAGACCGAAGTGAGCGAGGAAGCGCAGCGTGTGCTGCAATTGTTGATGGAAGAACTGCCGCTGAAACAGGCGGTAAAATTGGCGACCGACATTACCGGCGCGAAGAAAAACGCGCTTTATGAACTGGCCCTGGAATTGAAATCGAGCACATGAATACCCTGACCATTACCCGTCCCGACGACTGGCACCTCCATCTGCGCGACGGCGCGACCATGCGCAACGTCTTGCCGGATACGGCGCGCCGCTTCGGGCGAGCCATCGTCATGCCCAATTTGCGTCCGCCTGTGACGACTACTGCAATGGCAGCGGAATACCGCACCCGCATCCTGGAGGCATTGCCGGCTGGCATGGCGTTCGAGCCGCTGATGACCCTGTACCTGACCGACAATACCCGCGCGGGAGAAATCGCACAGGCGAAGGCGAGCGGCATCGTGCAAGGCGTGAAGCTTTATCCGGCAGGTGCGACGACCAACTCCGACTCCGGCGTGACCGATCTTGCCAAATGCCGTGCAGCGCTTGCCGCGATGGAAAAGTACGGCATGCCCTTGCTGGTGCATGCAGAAGTCACCGATGCCGATGTCGATGTATTCGATCGAGAAAAGGTGTTTATCGATCGCCACATGATGCCGTTGCTCCGCGATTTTCCAGGGTTGAAGGTCGTGTTCGAGCACATCACTACGCGGGAAGCGGCCGCATTTGTCGCGACTTCGTCTTCTCATATAGCCGCGACCATCACTGCACACCACCTGCTCATGAATCGCAATGCGATGTTCAGCGGCGGCATTCGTCCGCATCATTATTGCCTGCCGGTGTTGAAGCGCGAGGAGCATCGCCAGGCGCTGGTCGCTGCCGCCACTTCCGGCAACCCGAAATTTTTCCTGGGAACGGACAGCGCCCCGCATGCGAAGTCGGCCAAGGAAGCCGCCTGCGGTTGCGCCGGCATGTACACCGCGCATGCCGGGATCGAGCTTTATGCAGAAGCCTTCGACCGGGCCGGCGCGCTCGACAAGCTGGAAGCCTTTGCCAGCTTCCACGGCGCGGACTTCTACGGCTTGCCGCGCAATCGCGGGTCCCTTACCCTGGTGCGCGAGGACTGGACGGTGCCGGATAGCCTGCCTTTCGGCGAGGAGTCGCTGGTCCCGCTACGGGCGGGACAAACCATTGCATGGAAATTGCGCTAATCGTTCTTCGCTTGGTAGCCTGCGAGCAAGCCTTGTCTTATTCAGGTTGATTCATTAAGTTTAAACGGTAGAATCTTCCCCTTTCCGTATTGCCGAACAAGGAAGCCGTATTATGAGCGCACCGCGTATTCAGTCTTTTCAACCCACCCGCCGTGTTCTGTTGGGTCCCGGTCCTTCGGATGTGCACCAACGGGTGCTCGATGCGATGGCGCGGCCTACGGTCGGTCACCTCGATCCCCGTTTCGGCGAAATGATGGAAGAAATGAAAACGCTGTTGCGCTATGCGTACCAAACCGAAAATGCGCTGACCTTCCCGGTATCCGCGCCCGGCTCGGTGGGCATGGAAAGCTGCTTCGTCAATCTGGTGGAGCCCGGCGACAAGGTGATCGTCTGCTCCAACGGCGTGTTCGGACGCCGCATGGTGGAAAACGTCAAGCGCACCCGTGGCGAACTGGTATTGATCGAAGATGCCTGGGGAAAGGCGGTCGATCCGCAGAAACTGGAAGATGCGCTCAAGGCGAACCCCGACGCCAAGATTGTCGCGTTCGTGCACGCTGAAACGTCCACAGGCGTCGAGTCCGACGCCAGGCTGCTGACCAAGATCGCTCACCGCTACGGAGCGCTGGTGATCGTCGACGCGGTCACCTCGCTTGGCTGCATTCCGCTCAAGGTGGACGAGTGGGGCATAGACGCGATTTATTCGGGCAGCCAAAAAGGATTGTCCTGCACACCAGGCTTGTCGCCGGTAAGCTTCGGCGAGCGCGCGGTCGCCAAGCTGAAGGCACGCGGCGTGCCGGTGCAAAGCTGGTTCATGGACCTCAACCTGGTGCTGGGCTACTGGTCCGACGCCAAGCGCACTTACCATCATACGGCGCCCATCAATGCCCTCTACGGTCTGCACGAATCGCTGGTGATGCTGGCCGAGGAAGGGCTGGAAGCCTCCTGGGCGCGCCATCGCCGCAATCACCTTGCCTTGCTCGCCGGTCTGCAAGCAATGGGGCTGGAGTTGCTGGTCGAGGAAAAATCGCGCCTGCCGCAATTGAATGCCGTCGTCGTGCCGGAAGGTCTCAACGAGCCGCAGGTGCGCGCCGACATGCTCAACCTGCACGGCATCGAAATCGGCGCCGGCCTGGGCGATCTCGCCGGCAAGATTTTCCGTATCGGCCTGATGGGCAACAGTTCGACGCCGGATAACGTAAAGGTTTGTCTCGCGGCGCTGGAGTCGGTACTGGCCGCGCAAGGCTGGAAGGTGGAGGCGGGCGCTGCCGTCAAGGCGGCCGAGCGTGGATTGGCCGAAGCCGCAACCGCCTAAGCTGGTAGAATAGTGGGTGAAGCTGGCCAGACAGTCGCCGCCCGTGCAAACGGGGGGAGGAAAGTCCGGGCTCCGCAGAGCAGGATGACGGCTAACGGCCGTACGCCGTGAGGCGAGGAATAGGGCCACAGAGACGAGTCGTGTCGACCAACGAGCTTGCGAGTTCGCGTTGACACGGGTGAAACGCGGCAACCTCCATCCGGAGCAAGACCAAATAGGCTGGCATTGGCGTGGCTCGCGTCGCCAGCGGGTAGGTTGCTTGAGCCTGCGGGCAACCGCAGGCCTAGAGGAATGACTGTCCACGACAGAACCCGGCTTACCGGCCAGCTTCTTTATCTTTCTAATCCAGCCTAACGGTACGACCTTCCGCCGCCGATTGCAGCGCTGCATTAATCGTCCGGCAATTCTCCCTGGCATCCTCGAACGTCAACAGCGGCGCCTTGCCATTCAGCACGCAATCGCTGAAGTGCTCGATTTCCAGATTGAAATGGTTGGCGGCCGGCAGCTCTTCGGTTTGCTTCTGGCCATCGTCGGTCCACCAGGACACGAATGGCACATCTCCCGGCAGTTGCCAGGCGGCATGGCATTTCACGCCGCCCTTGGTGCCGATGATGGTGTATTCCGACTGGCGCGAGCATTCGAAGCTGACGTCGAAGCGGGCATGCTTGCCGTCGCCGAAGTCGATGATGCCGCTGGTGGTGATGTCGGCGCCGCTTTCGACATATTTGGCGATCGCGGTGACCGCGCGCGGCGGGGTATCAAACCAGAGGCGGGATGAGTGAATGGCGTAGGGGCCGATATCCCACATGGCGCCGCCGCCCAGCGCAACATCCTGTGCGAGGCGATACATGCGTGCCGGGCGCATCATGAAGGAATAGTGCGCATGCACCGTACGCACCTCGCCGATCAGGCCGGAATCGATGATTTCACGCACGCGGGCATGCTGTGGATGAAAGCGGTACATAAAACCTTCCATGATCGTCACGCGATGTTCCTTGGCGGCGGTTTCGATCGCGGCGATATCTGCCACGGTCAGCGCCATCGGTTTCTCGATCAGGACATGCTTGCCCTGACGCATAGCGTGTAATGCCCATTCCGCATGTTCATGGTTGGCCATCGGCAGATAGACGGCCTGGACGCTGGTGTCAGTCAGCAAGGCCTCCAGCGTGTCGTGGACGGTGACGTTCGTAAGCTGGGGCGCATATTTGCTTAAGGTTTCGGCGGCGGCACCCGGCCGGCGGCTGGCGATGGCGACCAATTCGGAGTTGCCTGCTTCCACGATGGCCGGGAGCAGCCGTTCATTGACGCGGGCGGCGCCCAGTATGCCCCAGCGAAGGCGAGATTGAGTGGTCATGGTGTTATCCTGAAAATGCGCGGAAGGGAAGATTAAACCTCTCTCGTCCAGATGTGGCAAGACACGTTTCAATCATGGAAGAATTTCCCCCTGGAGAACGCTTTGAGCGTATTTAGAGGGATGCGCTTGAGATCTTACAACTTACATTCAGATAATTTTCTATCTTATTGGTTTTAAAGAATAAAAATTTGCTCATCAAAATCGCGTAACTCTTTGAAGCAAAAAGGAAAAACCTCAAAAAAGCCCTTGCAATGGCCTTTTTTTTTATCTATAGTGGGCGGCAGTGGAGGAATGTGGGTTTTTGTGGGGATTGCCGGTTGAAACTAAGGGCGATCGGCAATTCCCCTCCTTGTATTGTTTGAAGAGGACTTCATGTTTCGCGGTGCGACATCTCTGAATCTGGATGCAAAGGGCAGGCTTGGTGTACCAAGCAAGCATCGCGACGCCCTGTTGTCCCAGTGCGCCGGCCATCTGGTGCTGACCGCGCACCCGCATCGCTGCCTGCTGCTCTATCCCCAGCCAGCCTGGGAACCTATCCAGTCCAAAATCATGGCGCTCTCCAGCTTTGATCCCCAGTCCAGCAAGATGCAACGTCTGCTGGTCGGTTATGCCGAAGATGTGGAGCTCGATGGTGCGGGACGCTTGCTGGTGTCTTCCGTGCTGCGCGAATTTGCCGGCATGGAAAAGCAGGTCATGCTGGTCGGGCAGGGTAGCCACTTCGAGCTGTGGAGCATGGAAAACTGGCGCAAGCAACTGGAGCAGGTGATGGCGGACGAAGAAATGGCGCTGCCGTCCGAGCTGGAAGGTTTCTCGTTGTGAGCGATGGCCCCAGCCATGCGCCCGCAAACGCCGAATTCAAGCATCTCCCCGTACTGCTGCAAGAGGCTGTCGAGGCGCTCAATGTGCACCCTGGCGGCATATACGTGGACGGCACTTTCGGGCGCGGCGGGCATAGCCGCGCCATTCTCGCCAAGCTGGATGCAAACGGCCGCCTGGTCGCGCTCGATCGCGACCTCGCGGCGGTCGAGTCCGCCAAGGCAATCGGCGACGCGCGCTTCACACTGGTGCACAGCGGATTCTCGCAATTGAAGGAGGTGCTGGAGGAGCTCGGGATAACCAAGGTCGATGGCGTGCTGCTCGATATCGGCATTTCATCGCCGCAGATCGACGAAGCGGAGCGCGGCTTCAGCTTCCGTTTCGACGGGCCGCTCGACATGCGCATGGACCAGAGCAAAGGGCAGACCGCGGCGGAGTTTCTGGCAAACGCGACCGAGCAACAAATCAGGGAGGTCATAAAAGAATATGGTGAAGAACGGTTTGCTAAACAGATTGCAAGGGCGATTGTTGCGGCTCGCACAGGGGGGGATGTCATCGGCACTACCCGACAGCTTGCCCAGATCGTGGCAGGCGCGGTGTATAAGACCGAGCCAGGTCAGGACCCGGCGACGCGCACCTTTCAAGCTTTACGGATTTTCGTCAATCAGGAGCTTGAGGAATTGTCGCTGACGCTCCCCCAATGCGCCGATGTGCTGGCGCCGGGCGGACGCCTGGCGGTAATCGCCTTCCATTCGCTGGAAGACCGCATCGTCAAGCGCTTCATCCGCGACCAGCAGGACAGGGACGACCTGCCGTCGCGCTTCCCCGTGCGCGCGAGCGAATTGCCGCCGTCGCGCATGGTCGCCGTCGGCAAGGCAATCCGCCCTTCCGAGGCAGAAGTCAAAGCGAACCCGAGGTCACGCAGCGCGGTGCTGCGCATCGCGGAGCGTACGGCTGCGCCATGACCAAGCTCAACCTGATCCTGTTTGCGGTAGTGCTGGCGAGTGCGCTGGGAACGATCACGTCCCAGCACAAGGCGCGCAAGCTCTACATCGAGCTGCAACAGCAGCAGGATCTGGCAAAGCAGTACGACATCGAATGGGGTCAATTGCAGCTGGAGCAAAGCACTTGGGCCATGCACTCGCGCATCGAGCAGATCGCGGTGGAGCACCTGCATATGCAGGTGCCCGATCCCAAGCGTATTCAGATCGTGGCCCCGTAACATGAACCGCGCAAACCGACTCCCGATCAAATTCCCCTCCTGGCGCCGCCGCGTGCTGTTGCTGGCGGTGCTGAGCGGTTTTGCCGTGCTGCTCGGGCGCTCGGTCTACTTGCAGGCGATGCACACCGATTTCCTGCAGCAGAAGGGCGATGCGCGCTATAGCCGTTCCATGGTCCTGCCCGCCCATCGCGGCATGATTACCGACCGCCACGGCGAACCGCTGGCGATCAGCACGCCGGTCGAATCCATCTGGGCCAGCCCGCCGGATGTGGCTGCAGAGCCGGCCCAGATCAAGAAGTTGGCGGAGCTGCTTGGCATCAAGCAGGCCGACTTGCGAAAAAAGCTTTCCCGCAACCGCAATTTTGTCTATCTCAAGCGCCGCCTGCCGCCGCCGGATGCGGCCAGAGTGATGCAGCTCGGCATTCCCGGCATCTTCATGCAGCGCGAGTACCGGCGTTATTACCCGGCGGCCGAAGTGACCGCCCACCTGGTCGGTTTTACCGGGATCGACGACAAGGGGCAGGAAGGAATGGAGCTGGTGTTCCAGGACTGGCTTTCCGGCAAGCCGGGAAGCCGCCATGTGCTGAAGGACAGGCAAGGCCATATCGTCGAAGACCTAGAAGCGGTCAAGGTGCCGCAGGACGGGCGCGACCTGGCCTTGTCGATCGACCGCAATATCCAATACCTGGCGCATCGCGAACTCGCCCGCGCCATTCAGGAGCACAAGGCCAAGGCAGGCGCGATCGTGGTGCTCGATGCGAAGTCCGGCGAGGTGCTGGCGATGGCCAACCAGCCGGTGTATAACCCGAACAATCCGGTCAGGATCGCCGGCAAGTCGCGCAATCGCGCCATCGTCGATATTTTCGAGCCCGGCTCCACCCTCAAGCCGTTTACCGCGGCAGCAGCCCTCGAAGCCGGCCTGGTGACTCCCGAAAGCCATATCCAGACAGCGCCTGGTTACATGCGCATCGGCGGCGCCACGATTCATGATGCCCATCCCCAGGGCGAGCTGACCGTGTCGCAAGTTATCCAGAAATCTTCGAACATCGGCTCGGCCAAGCTGGCGCTCAGCATGTCGCCCCAATACCTCTGGACGGTCTTCAACCAGATGGGATTCGGCAGCCCGGTCAATATCGGCTTCCCAGGAGAAGCTTCCGGCAAACTGCGCCCGTACAAGACCTGGCGCCCCATCGAGCAGGCCACGATGTCCTACGGACACGGCATCAGCCTTAGCTTGATCCAATTGGCGCGCGCCTACACGGTATTCGCCAATGACGGCGAGATCCGGCCGATTTCCTTGCTGAAAGTGAAGGAGCCCCCGGTGGGCCAGCAGGTGTTCTCCGCCGCGACCGCACGCAGCGTGCGCGACATGCTCGAAACCGTGGTGCAAGTCGGGGGAACTGCCCCTTACGCGCAAGTGATGGGCTATCGCGTGGCCGGCAAGACCGGCACGGCGCACAAGCTCGACGTGGGCGGTTATGCGGCCGACCGTTACGTATCTTCTTTTGTCGGCATGGCGCCGGCTTCCAACCCCCGTCTCATCATTGCGGTGATGATCGATGAACCTAGCGGGGGCAAGTATTACGGCGGCACGGTCGCCGGACCGGTGTTCAGCGCGGTCATGGCCGGCGCCTTACGCCAGTTGGCGGTGCCGCAGGATGCGCCGAGCGACAATATCGTGATCCCCCCGGAAGAAGCGCCGGAAGTGAAGGAAGTCGTATGACACGGTATCGCGCAAGCGCTGGGTGCGGGAATACGACTTGCGAACGCCAGGGGGTGGGTTGTCCTGTGGTCGTTATGGCGGCATGGCGGGAGGTCGTATGACCGATTTCATCGCGCAACTGGGCATTGAGGCAACACAGCTGACCGCCGACAGCCGGCAGGTAAAGCCGGGTAGCGTATTCCTGGCGTATCCAGGCGAAAGCGCCGACGGCAGAAAGTACATCTCTCAGGCAGTAGCGCAGGGTGCCGCGGGCGTGTTGTGGGAGCGCGATGGTTACGAGTGGAACCCGCAATGGTCGACGCCCAATCTGGCAGTGGAAAACCTGCGTGAAGAGGCCGGCTATATCGCTGACAAATTCTATGGCCATCCTTCGCGCAAGCTGCGGATGATCGGCATCACCGGCACCAATGGCAAGACTTCCTGCAGCCACTGGCTGGCGGAGACCTTGACGCGTTTAGGGCGCAAGACCGCCGCCATCGGGACATTAGGCAACGGATTCCCCGGCGCCTTGTCTCATGCCATCAACACCACGCCGGATCCCATCCTGCTGCACGGCATGCTGGCGGATTATCTGAAGGAAGGCGCGGCTGGCGCCGCGATGGAGGTTTCCTCGCATGGCTTGGCGCAAGGACGGGTCAACGGCGTGCATTACGACATCGCGGTATTGACCAATCTGTCGCGGGATCACCTTGATTATCACGGCGACATGGCGGCTTACGCCGATGCGAAGCGCAAGCTTTTCCACTGGCCCGACCTCGGTTGCATCGTGGTCAACAGCGATGACGATTTCGGCGCGGAGCTCGCGAAAGATGCCGAGACGCGCGATCTACGCGTACTCACTTACGGGTTGCAATCGGGCGATGTGCGCGGCCACAACCTGGAGCTACACGGTGAGGGCCTGACGATGGATATCACTACGCCGTATGGCAATACCCGACTGGAAGCCAGGCTCATGGGCCGCTTCAACGCCTACAACCTGCTAGCCGTGCTGGGCGTTTTGCTGGCAAGCGAGGTGCCGCTGCAGGATGCCGTCACCGCGTTGCGCGAGGTGAAGCCGGTCGCCGGCCGCATGCAGACGCTGGGCGGCGGCGATCAACCGCTGGTAGTGGTCGACTACGCCCATACGCCGGATGCTTTGGAAAAGGTATTGGCCGCTCTGCGCGAGCAGACTGCCGGGCGCCTGATCTGCGTATTCGGCTGCGGCGGGAACCGCGACAAAGGCAAGCGCCCGCTCATGGGCGCCGCTGTGTCGCGGTCCGCCGATGTCGTCATTGTGACCTCCGACAATCCGCGCCATGAGGATCCGGCGGCGATCATCAACGACGTCGTCGAGGGCATGCGCGGCAACTACCACGTCGAAACGGACCGCGCTACCGCCATCGACCGGGCAATTAGCGAGGCTGCAATAGGAGACATCGTATTGATCGCCGGAAAAGGGCACGAGGACTACCAGGACATCGACGGCGTCAAATTGCCGTTCGATGACCGCGAAGTCGCGCGCCGCGTGCTGGAGGCCAGAACATGATGCTGCGACTTTCCGAAGCGGCGATGGCCACCACGGGGCAAGTTGTGGGTGCAGACACTGCCTTCGATGCCGTCTCCACCGATAGCCGCGCCATCAAGCCGGGCGACCTGTTTGTCGCATTGCGCGGCGAGCGCTTCGATGGCCACGACTTCGTCGAGGATTGCCTCCGGCGCGGCGCCGCGGCAGCCATGGTGGACGAGCGCTGGCAAGCCGGTCAAGGGCAGCCTTTGCTGGTGGTGAAAGATACCCGGCTGGCGCTGGGCAGCCTCGCCTCGCATTGGCGCGGCAAATTCTCGCTGCCGCTGGCGGCCATTACCGGCAGCAACGGCAAGACCACGGTCAAGGAAATGCTGGCCTCCATCCTGCGCGCCGATAGCGAAGAGGTCGCGGTGCTGGCCACGCAGGGCAATTTGAACAACGATATCGGCCTGCCGCTTACCTTGTTCAAGTTGCGCGCCGGGCATCGCTATGCGGTGATCGAGATGGGCATGAATCATGCGGGCGAGATTTCCTACCTGACGCGCCTCGCGAAACCCACTGTCGCGCTGGTCAATAATGCCTTGCCGGCACATCTGGAAGGCCTGGGCACGGTCGAGGCCGTGGCGCATGCCAAGGGCGAGATTTTCGAAGGCCTGGCCGAAGACGGCACCGCGATCATCAACCTCGACGACCCGTTTGCTCCGCTCTGGAAAGGATTGGCTTCTCCGCGCAAGATATTGGGCTTCGGCCTCGGGCAGGAAGCGGACGTGAGCGCCGGCTATCAGTTGCAAGCCGATGCCAGCGACATCGCCCTCAAAACGCCGCAAGGCGAGATCGCGCTGCGCTTGCCGGTGCCGGGCATCCATAACGTTCGCAATGCGCTGGCCGCCACTGCCGCCGCCATCGCGATGGGCGTGCCGCTCGGCGCTGTCTCCGCCGGCTTGCAGCAATACGGCGGCGTCAAGGGCCGCTTGCAGCGCAAGGCGGGCATCCGCGGCTGCACGGTCATCGACGATACCTACAACGCCAACCCGGCATCCGTGCGCGCAGCCATCGACGTGCTGGCGGCATACTCTGGCAGGCGCGTGCTGGTGCTGGGCGATATGGCCGAACTGGGCGATACGGCGGCGGAAATGCATCGGGAGATTGGCCGCTATGCAAAAACGGCTCACTTGGATCAGCTGTGGCTGCTGGGTGACCTGAGCCGCGAAACGGCGGCCGCCTTCGGTTCCGGCGCACAGCACTACGGCACGCCGGAAGCCTTGGGCGTCGCGCTTGCTGAACAAGTGAAGGCCGACACGACAGTATTGGTGAAGGGTTCGCGCTTCATGCGCATGGAGCGCGTCGTGGCGCTGCTGCTGAAAGAAAACAACGACCAAGGGGGCAAGCATGCTGCTTGAACTGGCGCGCTGGCTGGCGCACGACATACGCGGATTCAACGTCTTCAACTACATTACGCTGCGCGCGATGCTGGCCACGCTCACCGCGCTGGGGATTTCCTTCATCGTCGGCCCGACCATGATACGCAAGCTGACGCAGTACAAGGTCGGCCAGGCGGTGCGCGACGACGGCCCGCAAACGCATTTGATCAAGGCCGGCACGCCGACCATGGGCGGCGCGCTGATCCTGGTGGCGATCGCGGTATCGACGCTGCTGTGGGCGGACCTCACCAACCGCTACGTGTGGGTGGTGCTGATCGTGACCATGGGCTTCGGCATCGTCGGCTGGGTGGACGATTGGCGCAAGGTAGTGCACCGCAATCCCAAGGGACTGTCGGCCAAGGAAAAATACTTCTGGCAGTCGCTGATCGGCTTCGGCGCGGCGATCTACCTGTTTTATACCGCGGACCATGCGGCACAGACCACGCTGATTTTCCCCTTCTTCAAGAACCTGGTGCTGCCGCTGGGCGCGGTCAGTTTCATCGTGCTGACCTACTTCGTCATTGTCGGCAGCAGCAATGCGGTCAACCTGACCGACGGCCTGGACGGGTTGGCGATCATGCCGACCGTGATGGTGAGCAGCGCGTTGGCCCTGTTCGCCTATGTCGCCGGCCACCTCTACTTCTCCAAATACCTGGGCATTCCCTACGTGCCGGGCGCGGGCGAGCTGGCGGTATTCTGCACCGCGATGGCCGGCGCCGGGCTGGGCTTCCTGTGGTTCAACGCCTATCCGGCGGAAGTGTTCATGGGCGACGTCGGCGCACTGGCGCTGGGCGCGGCGCTCGGCGTGGTGGCGGTGATCGTGCGCCAGGAAATCGTGCTGTTCATCATGGGCGGCGTGTTCGTCATCGAAACCCTGTCGGTGGCCGCGCAAGTGACTTATTTCAAATACACCAAGCAACGATACGGCGTGGGACGGCGGATTTTCCTGATGGCGCCGCTGCACCATCACTACGAACAAAAGGGCTGGAAAGAGACGCAGGTGGTGGTCCGCTTCTGGATCATCACGATGATGCTGGTGCTGCTCGGCCTGGCGACGCTGAAACTGAGATGACACTGGAAATAAACGACAAACAGGTGCTGGTGTTGGGGCTGGGTGATACCGGTCTTTCGGCATTGCGCTGGCTGAAACGCCAGGGCGCGCGCCTGTCCGTGGCCGATACCCGCAAGGAGCCGCCCGGACTGGAAGCGGTGCGCGCGGAATTCCCGAGCATCGCGGTGCACCTCGGCCCCTTCTCCCGCCCGATCTTCGACGGTATCGAACTGATCGTCGCCAGTCCCGGCGTGCCGCTTGCGGAGCCGGAGCTGCAGGCCGCCATGGTGCGCGGCATTGCCGTCGTGGGCGACGTCGAATTGTTCGCGCAGTTCAAGCCGGCGTCCGCCAAGGTGATCGCGATCACCGGCGCCAACGGTAAGAGCACGGTGACTGCGCTGGTCGGCGAAATGTGCCAGCGCGCCGGCCTGAAGACCATCGTGGCCGGCAACATCGGCTTGCCGGTGCTGGAGGCGCTGGGGCAGGGAACCGCCGATATCTACGTGCTGGAGCTGTCCAGCTTCCAGCTGGAAACCACCTTCAGCCTCGAGGCCGATGCCGCGACGGTGCTTAACGTCACCGAAGACCATATGGATCGCTACGACGGCATGGCGGAATACGCAGCGGCCAAGGCTAGAGTCTTTCACGGCAAGGGCGTACAGGTGCTGAACCGTGAAGACGGCTGGAGTCGCGGCATGGGATTGCCTGGCCGCCAGGTTGTGACCTTCGGCAGCGATGCCGCCGCTAATGGCTTCGGCCTGATTGAACGCGACAGGAAAACCTGGCTCGCCGAAGGCGGCAAGGTGCTGCTGGATGTGGCCGAGATGAAGATTGCCGGTTTGCACAATGCCACCAACGCGCTCGCGGCATTGGCATTGTGCCGCGCCATCGGGCTGGAATACGCGCCATTGCTTCAGGCATTGCGCGAATTCAAGGGCTTGCCGCATCGCGTGCAATGGGTGGCGGACGTGAACGGCGTCGCTTTCTACGACGATTCCAAGGGTACCAATGTCGGCGCGACCTGTGCCGCGCTTGCGGGCATGCCGAGCAAAGTCGTGCTGATCGCAGGCGGCGACGGCAAGGGGCAGGATTTCTCGCCCTTGCGCGATCCGGTAGCGCGTAATGCCCGCGCTGTCGTCTTGATCGGCCGCGACAGTATGCAAATCCAAAACGTACTCGAGGGTTGTGGCGTGCCATTGAGTCGCGCAGCCACCATGGAAGAAGCCGTGCGGCAGGCCCATGCCGCTGCCCAGCCGGGCGACGCGGTACTGCTGTCGCCGGCGTGCGCCAGCTGGGACATGTTCCGCAATTACGTGCATCGCGCCGAAGCCTTCATCGCCGCCGTGAAGGAGCTGAACTGATGTACATGCTCAGCAACCGCGACAAGATCACCGCGCCGAATTACGACCAGGGCTTGCTGTGGGTCACCCTCATGCTGCTCGGTTTCGGGCTGGTGATGGTGTATTCCGCATCGATCGCGCTCGCGGAAGCGGACAAGATGACCGGCCACCAGTCCACCTACTTTGCCGTGCGCCACGGGATTTACCTGGCTATCGCGCTGACGGTAGGCTTCATCACCTTCCAGATTCCGACGCGCTTCTGGCAACGGGTCGCACCCTATCTTTTCCTGCTGGGACTGGTATTGCTGATCCTGGTGCTGATCCCCGGCGTCGGCCGCGAAGTAAATGGCAGCCAGCGCTGGATACCGCTGGGAATCGCCACCCTGCAGCCCTCCGAGCTGATGAAGCTGTTCGCGACGATCTACGTGGCCGACTACACGGTGCGCAAGGCAGCCTTCATGGACAGCTTCACCAAGAGCTTCCTGCCGATGCTGGCGGTGATGCTGGTGGTCGGCTTCCTGCTGCTGCGCGAACCCGACTTCGGTGCGTTTGCGGTGATCGCCGCGATCACGATATCCGTGCTGTGGCTGGGCGGCATCAATGCCCGCATCTTCGCCGGCCTGGTGGTGCTGCTGGTGATCGGCGTGGTGGTGCTGATCATGAGCTCGCCCTACCGTCTCCAGCGTATCGTCGGCTTCATGGATCCGTGGGCCGATCCCTTCGGCAAGGGCTACCAGCTTTCGCACGCCTTGATTGCCTTCGGCCGCGGCGAGTGGCTGGGCGTGGGGCTGGGCGCCAGCGTGGAAAAGCTGCTCTATTTGCCGGAAGCGCACACCGATTTCCTGCTGGCGGTGATCGCGGAGGAGCTCGGCTTCGTCGGCGTCGCCGCGGTCGGCCTGATGTTCGCCTGGATCGTGATGCGCGCCTTCGCCATCGGCAAGGAAGCCGTCGCCTACGAGCGCCACTTCTCGGCGCTGCTGGCGCAAGGCATAGGCGTGTGGATAGGCGTGCAGGCCATCATCAACATGGGCGTGAACATGGGACTGCTGCCCACCAAGGGCCTGACGCTGCCACTGCTGTCGTTCGGCGGCAGCGCGATCATGGCCAACTGCATCGCGCTTGCTGTGCTGTTGAGAATCGATTGGGAAAATCGCCGCCTGGCGAAGGGAGTGCCCGCGTGATGGTGAAAATCCAAACCTCGGTGGAAGCGAAGAACGGGGCGGCGATTTCGGCGAAGGCTAACCTGCAAGTGCAGGTTAAGGCCCGCAGGGCCGGCCGCAGCCAAAATCCACACCTGACGACTGGGGGGCTCGCATGAGCACCCTGATGGTCATGGCAGGCGGCACCGGCGGACACGTTTACCCGGCGATGGCGGTAGCGGACCACCTCAAGGCGGAAGGCTGGAGCATCGTCTGGCTGGCAACCGAAGGCGGCATGGAAAACCGCCTGGTCGCCGGCAAAGGCTATGCCGTGCCGGTCATCCGCATGCGCGGCGTGCGCGGCAAGGGCCTGCTGCGTAAACTGGCGGCGCCGCTGCAGGTGCTCCTGGCTTGCGGGCAAAGCCTGAAGGCGCTGCGCCAATACCGTCCCGACGTCGTGCTGGGCATGGGCGGCTTTGCCGCCTTCCCCGGCGGCCTGACCGCCTGGCTGCTGCGCCGGCCGCTGGTGATCCACGAACAGAACTCCATCGCCGGCCTGACCAACCGCGTGCTGGCGCACTTCGCATGCAAGGTGCTGGCGGCTTTTCCTTCCGCATTTGGCAAAAAGGCGGAACTGGTGGGCAACCCGGTGCGCGCCGATATTGCCGCGATTGCGCCACCGGCAGAACGTTTCGACGGCAGGAGCGGCCCGCTGCGTCTGCTCGTCGTCGGCGGCAGTCTGGGCGCGCAGGCGCTGAATGAAATGGTGCCGCTGGCGTTGGCATCCCTGCCCGAAGAATCGCGCCCGGAAGTCATCCATCAGGCGGGCGAAAAGCACATCGGGGCATTGAACGAAAACTACCGCAAAGCCGAAGTGAAGGCGGAGGCGCGTGCCTTCATCGACGACATGGCCAAGACCTACGCCTGGGCCGACCTGGTCATCTGCCGCGCGGGGGCCTTGACCATCGCCGAGTTGTCGGCGGCGGGTATCGCCAGCGTGCTGGTGCCGTTCCCGCATGCGGTGGACGACCACCAGACGCACAACGCGCGTTACCTGTCGGAAAACGGCGCCGCCGTGCTGCTGCCGCAAACGGAGATGACGCCGGCCAAGCTGGCGCAGCTTATCGGCAGCTTCACCCGCGACACGCTGCTGGCGATGGCGCAGCGGGCGCGCGCGTTGGGCAAGCCGCAGGCGACGGCGACGGTGGCCGCGATATGCAAGGAGCTGGCGCGATGAAACATAAGGTCAAGAACATCCATTTCGTCGGCATCGGCGGTTCGGGCATGAGCGGCATCGCGGAGGTGTTGATCAATCTCGGCTTCCGCGTGAGCGGTTCGGACCTCGCCGACAACCCGGTCACGCGCCGCCTCGCCGCGCTGGGCGCGGGTGTGCGGCAGGGCCATGCGACGGAGAACCTGGGTGATGCCGACGTGGTGGTGGTGTCGACCGCGGTCGATGATTGGAACCCGGAAGTCCTCGCCGCGCGCGAGCGCAAGATCCCCATCATCCCGCGCGCGCTGATGCTGGCGGAGCTGATGCGCTTCCGCCAGGGCATCGCGGTCGCCGGCACGCACGGCAAGACCACGACTACCAGCCTGATCGCCAGCATCCTGGCCGAAGCCGGCATGGATCCGACCTTCGTCATCGGCGGCCGCCTGGAAGCGGCGGGCACCAACGCCCGCTTGGGCCAGGGCGAATACATCGTGGCCGAAGCCGACGAGTCGGATGCCTCTTTCCTGCACCTGTCGCCGGTGATTTCGGTGGTCACCAACATCGACCACGACCACATGGACACCTACGAGCACGACTTCGAGAAGCTGAAGAGTGCCTTTGTCGAATTCCTGCAGTGTCTGCCGTTCTGGGGCATGGCGGTGGTGTGCGTGGACGACCCCAACGTGCGTTCCATCCTGCCGCGCATCAGCAAGCCCATCATGCCTTACGGCTTCAGCGAGGATGCCCTGGTGCGCGCGGTCAACGTGCGCGCCGAAGGCGGGCAGATGCATTTCACCGTGCGCCGCATCAACGGCAAGGTGACCGAATTCGACGTCACCCTCAACCTGCCCGGCAGGCACTACGTGCTGAATGCGCTGGCGGCGATTGCCGTGGCGAGCGAACTGAATGTTTCGGACGAAGCCATCGTCAAGGCGCTCGCCGATTTCAAGGGCGTGGGTCGCCGTTTCGAACGCTACGGCGAAGTGCCGGCCAAGGGCGGCGGCACGTTCACCCTGATCGACGACTACGGCCATCACCCGGTGGAAATGCAGGCCGTGATCAATGCTGCCCGCGGCGCTTTCCCGGACCGGCGGCTGGTGCTGGCTTTCCAGCCGCATCGCTACACGCGGACGCGCGACTGCTTCGAGGACTTCGTGCGTGTGCTGTCCATGGCAGACGCGGTGCTGCTGACCGAGGTCTATCCGGCCGGCGAAGCGCCCATCGTCGCGGCGGACGGGCGCAGCCTGGTGCGCGCGGTGCGCGTCGCGGGCAAGGTGGAGCCGGTTTTCGTGGAAACGCCGGCGGAACTGCCGCAGGCGATCCTCGATGCAGCGAAGGACGGCGACGTGGTGATCGTCATGGGCGCAGGCTCCATCGGCCAGGTAGCGGCCAGGACCAAGGAGGCCGCGCGGTGACGACAGCCGGCCGATTGCTGCTGAACGAATCGATGCGCCGCTATACCAGCTGGCGCGTCGGCGGCAATGCCGACCGGCTGTACATGCCGGCCGGACTGGAGGATTTGCAGGCCTTCCTGAAGGAGTTGCCGCACGGCGAGCCGGTCCATTTCGTCGGCTTGGGCAGCAACCTGCTGGTACGCGACGGCGGCGTGCGCGGCACCGTGGTGCTGATGCACGACGCGCTGACCGAAATGCGCTTCGAAGGGACGTCGGTCTACGCCGAGGCCGGCGTGACCTGCGCCAAGATGGCCAAGTTCGCCGCGCGCGAGCATCTGCACGGCGCCGAATTCCTGGCCGGCGTGCCGGGGACTATCGGCGGCGCGCTGGCGATGAACGCCGGCTGCCACGGCGGCGAAACCTGGGACATCGTGAGCCGCGCGATCACCATTGACCGCCATGGCCATGTGCACGAGCGCAGCCAGGTGGATGTGGAAGTCGGCTACCGCCACGTGAGCCTGCCGGGCGAGGAATGGTTCGTGGCGGCGTGGTTCCAGCTGCACGCGGGCGAGGCCAGCATCGCCGAGGAAAAAATCAAGGCGCTGCTGGCGAAACGGCTGGCGACGCAGCCGCTCAACCTGCCGAATGCCGGCTCGACCTTCCGCAATCCGGAAGGCGACTATGCCGCGCGGCTGATCGAGGCCTGCGGGCTCAAGGGCTTCCGCATCGGCGGCGCGCAGGTGTCGGAGAAGCACGCGAATTTCATCGTCAACCTGGGCGATGCCACGGCCGACGATATCGAAAGACTGATCGCCCACATGCACGACGCGGTGCTGCAAGCGCATGGAGTGGATCTGCAACGCGAAGTCAAGATTATTGGAGAACGTGAAAGGTGAAAGTGAAAGATGAAATGTGCCACTGCTCACCCTCCCGCCAGGGAGGAGCGCGCTGCAAGCGCGGGGAGGGCATCACGTTTCACCTTTTACGTTTCACGGGTTGATTATGAAAAATTTTGGAAAAGTAGCAGTCCTCTTAGGCGGCAAATCCGCCGAACGCCCCGTCTCGCTCAACAGCGGCAACGCGGTGCTGGCGGCGCTGAAACGCGGCGGCGTGGATGCGCATGCCTTCGATACGGCAGAAAAACCGCTGCACGACCTGGAAGGATTTGACCGCGTGTTCATCGCGCTGCACGGCCGCTACGGCGAGGACGGCACGATACAGGGCGCGCTGGAGCTGTTCGGCATTCCCTATACCGGCAGCGGCGTGATGGCGGCGGCGGTGGGCATGGACAAGTGGCGTACCAAGCTGTTGTGGCAGGCGGCCGGCATCCCGACGCCGGAGTTCGAGATGCTGACGGCCGATAGCGATTTCGATGCCGTGGAAGCGCGCCTCGGCCTGCCGGTGTTCGTCAAGCCGGCCAATGAAGGTTCCAGCATCGGCATCAGCAAGGTAAAGGCCAGGGGCGGATTGAAAGCCGCCTATGAAGAGGCGGCCAGGTACGACCCGCTGGTGATCGCGGAGAAATTCGTCGGCGGCGGCGAGTACACGGTGGGCATCCTCGGCGACCAGGCCTTGCCGGTGATCCGCATCGTGCCGGCCAACGAGTTTTACGACTACGAGGCGAAATACATCCGCGACGACACGCGCTACCTGTGCCCGTGCGGCCTGCCGGAGGCGCAGGAAAACGCGATCCGCGCACAGGCACTGCAGGCGTTCCGCGTGCTGGGCGGCAGCGGCTGGGGCCGCGTCGATTTCCTGATGGACGGGGCCGGGAAGCATTACTTCCTGGAAGCCAACATGTCGCCCGGCATGACCGACCACAGCCTGGTGCCTATGGGCGCGCGGGCGGCGGGTATTTCGTTCGACGCGCTGGTGTTGAAGGTATTGGAGATGGCCCATGTGGGATAGGCCCAAAGCGATGCTTTGGTTTGCCAATTTCCTCTATGCGCTGGCGGCAGTGCTGCTGCTGTATTCGGTGCTGTTCGTGGTGATCCACCTGCCTATCTTTCCGTTGAAGGAAGTGAAGGTGGACGGGACGCTGAATCACGTGACGCGGGACCAGATCAAGCTGATCGTGGACCGTCACCTGCGCGGCAACTTTTTTACGCTGGATCTGATACAGGCGCGGCACGCCTTCGAGAAGCTGCCGTGGGTGCGCAACGTCAGCGTGCGCCGTCGCTGGCCCGACAAGCTGGAGGTGACGGTGGAAGAGCATCGCGAACTGGCGCGCTGGGGCAATATCGCGCTGGTCAACAGCTACGGCGAGCTGTTCCACGCGGCCTCGGACAGCGAATTGCCGGTGTTCTACGGGCCGGGCGATGGCGTGCGTGAGGTGGCTGAGCATTATCAGAGCTATAGCGAGCTGCTGAAGCCGACGGGGATGAAGATCATGCAACTGGCATTGTCGCCGCGCCGGGCCTGGGAGATCGGCACCGACAGCGGCATGTTGATCGAGGTCGGGCGGGAAGAGATGGAAGCGCGCCTCAAGAAATTTGCCAGCGTCTATGCCAAGACGCTGGGCAGTCTGAATGTGAAAGTGGCTTATGCCGACCTGCGCTATCCCAATGGATTCGCAGTGCGTAAACCGGCGAAGGCCGCCAAACCGGCCACGCCGGCAACGAACAAAACAGGAGCGGCATAACGCGCCGCTGGGATGGAGAAAGCATGAGCAGGATCAAGGAACAAAAAAATCTCATCGTCGGCCTCGATATCGGGACTTCGAAAATCGTCGCCATCGTCGCCGAGCTGCAACCGGACGGCAACCTCAAGGTCATCGGCCTGGGGCAGCACCCCTCGCGCGGCCTCAAAAAAGGCGTGGTGATCAATATCGATTCGACGGTGCAGGCTATCCAGCGCGCGCTGGAAGAAGCCGAGTTGATGGCGGATTGCAAGATTACCAGCGTGTTTACCGGCATCGCCGGCAGCCACATCAAGAGCCTCAATTCGCACGGCATGGTGAAGATCAAGGATGCCGAGGTGACGCAGGCCGACGTGGACCGCGTGATCGAAACGGCGCGCGCGATCGCATTGCCCTCGGATCAGCAGATCCTGCACATCCTCACCCAGGAATTCATCATCGATGGCCAGGAGGACGTGCGCGAACCCATCGGCATGAGCGGCATGAAGCTGGAAGTGAAGGTGCATATCGTCACCGGCGCAGTGTCGGCCGCGCAGAACATCGTTAAATGCGTGAAGCGCTGCGGCCTGGACGTGACCGACCTGGTGCTGCAGCCGCTGGCATCGAGCGTCGCCGCGCTCACCGAGGATGAGAAGGAACTGGGCGTGTGCCTGGTCGACATCGGCGGCGGCACGACCGACATCGCGGTATTCAAGCAGGGCGCGATTCGCCACACGGCGGTGGTCCCGATTGCCGGCGACCAGATGACCAACGACGTGGCGGTGGCGTTCCGCACGCCCACGCAGTCGGCCGAGGATATCAAGGTCAAGTACGGCTGCGCGCTGCGCCAACTGGCCGACCCCAAGGAGATCGTCGAAGTGCCGGGCGTGGATGGGCGCGACCCGCGCCAGCTTTCGGTGCAGACGCTGGCCGAGGTGATCGAGCCGCGCGTGGTCGAGCTGTACGAGTTTGTGCTGGGCGAACTGCGCCGCAGCGGCATGGAAGAAATGATCGCCTCCGGCATCGTCATCACCGGGGGCAGCAGCATGATGAAGGGCATGGTGGAGTTGGGCGAGGAAATCTTCCACATGCCGGTACGTTTGGGCCTGCCGCGCTACGTCGGCGGCCTGTCTGAAGTCGTCGGTAATCCGCGCTATGCAACCGGCGTGGGCTTGGTGTTGATGGGCAAGCAGCAGATCGAACGGCATCTCCAGGGACAGCTGGAATCGAATTCGTTCGAGCGTGTTTGGGAAAGAATGAAGAGTTGGTTCCAGGGCAATTTCTGATCTGGAAAAGCAGTTTTAGGGCAGTTGGTTTAATCAGTTACGGCAGACAAAGGAGGAAGCAAGATGTTTGAAATCATGGATAGGGATTCACAGGAAGCAGTGATCAAGGTGATCGGCGTGGGCGGTTGCGGCGGCAACGCAATCGAGCACATGATCGACAACAACGTGAATGGCGTGGAGTTCATCGTCGCCAACACTGACATGCAGGTGTTGAAGAAGAGCCGCGCCAAGATCCAGCTCCAGCTGGGTGCGGAACTGACGCGCGGCTTGGGCGCGGGCGGCCGTCCGGAAATGGGGCGCGAAGCGGCGCTGGAGGATCGTGAGCGCATCGCCGAGATCATCGACGGCGCGGACATGCTGTTCATTACCGCTGGCATGGGCGGCGGCACCGGCACGGGTGCTGCTCCGGTCGTGGCAGAAGTCGCGCGCGAACTGGGCATTCTGACGGTAGCCGTGGTCACCAAGCCTTTCGCGTTCGAAAACAAGCGCATGAAGCTGGCCGACGAAGGCGTGGCGGAGCTGACCAAGTATGTCGATTCGTTGCTGGTGGTGCCGAACGAAAAACTGATCCAGGTGCTGGGCGGCAAGATCACCGTCAAGGAAGCCTATCGCGCGGCCAATGGCGTGCTGCATAACGCCGTCTCCGGCATCGCCGAGGTGATCAACGGCGAAGGCATGGTGAACGTCGACTTCGCCGACGTGCGCACCGTGATGTCCGAGAACGGCATGGCAATGATGGGCTCGGCGGTGGCTTCCGGCGACAACCGGGCACGTATCGCCGCGGAACAGGCCGTTAACAGTCCGTTCCTCGAGAACGTCAACCTCGAGGGCGCACGCGGCGTTCTGGTCAATATCACTTCCAGCGCGGACAGCTTCACGATGGACGAATTCTACGAGGTGATGAACACGATCAAGTCGTTTACCGCGGAAGATGCTTCGGTATTCTTCGGCAACGTATTCGACGAATCGCTGGGCAACGACCTGCGTATTACACTGGTCGCGACCGGCCTGGCAGGGGGTTCCGCCCGCCGCCAGCAGAAGCCGGAAATCCGCATGGTGGCGCCGCTGATGAACGGTACGAACAACCAGCCGATGTTCGTGGGCGGTTCCATCGAGGAAGACGCTCCGGCCGCATTCCGGCCGAACGCGCGTCGCGCTCAGGTGGAGGCGATGAAGTCGACCGGCATGGACGAGTTCGATATTCCGGCATTTTTGCGCAAGCAAGCGGACTGATTCGTCTTGGCGACTGTCATACCACTGTAGCAAAGCGAAGCGACTTCGCCAGAAACGCCTTCCGAAGCGGAAGAGGCACGATTTGTGCTATCATGCAGGTGTTTGGTTATTAAGGGATATTCTGTTGTTAAAGCAGCGCACGTTAAAACACGTGATCCACGCCACCGGCGTAGGTCTGCATACCGGGGACAAGGTAGCGATTACCTTGCGACCGGCCGCGCCCGATACCGGCATTGTCTTCCGCCGGATCGATCTCGATAGCCCTGTAGAAATCAAGGCCCTGCCGCATCTCGTCAAGGACACCCGGCTCTCCTCCACGCTGGATGTCGATGGCGTGCGCGTCGCCACGGTCGAGCATCTGATGTCTGCCCTTGCCGGCCTCGGCATCGATAACGCCTATATCGACCTCACCGCTTCCGAAGTGCCCATCCTGGACGGCAGTGCCGGCCCGTTCGTTTACCTGATTCAGTCCGCCGGGATCGTCGAGCAGCCGGTCGCCAAGAAGTTCATCCGCATCAAAAAGACGATCGAAGTCCGCGATGGCGACAAATGGGTACGTTTCGAGCCCTATCACGGCTTCAAGATCGATTTCGCGATCGATTTCGACCATCCGGTAATCGAGCATACCGGCAAGTCCGTCAGCATCGACTTTGCCGATAACTCCTATATCAGGGAAATCAGCCGCGCCCGCACATTCGGCTTCATGCACGAGGTCGAGGCGCTGCGCAACATGGGCCTGGCCCGTGGCGGCAGCCTGGACAACGCGGTAGTGCTGGATGAGTACCGCATACTCAACACCGAAGGCCTGCGCTACGACGATGAGTTCGTGAAGCACAAGGTGCTGGATGCCATCGGCGACCTCTACATCCTCGGCCATCCGCTGATCGGCGCGTTCTACGCATATAAATCGGGTCATGCGCTCAACAACAAACTGCTGCGCGCCTTGCTGGCAGACGCTGAAGCCTGGGAATACGCCACTTTCGAGCAAGTGGAAGAGGCGCCCAGCGTGTTCCTTCCCCTGCAGCCGCAACTGGTCTGAGGTAGCTGAAACAAGCCATGCTTGTGCTCCGCTTTCTCCTGTTCTTCAGTCTCGTTGCAGTCGCCGTATCGCTGGGCGTCTACTTCTTCACCCGTGATAAGCGCTACCTGCGTTTCACCTGGCAACTCTTCAAGATCCTCGGCATCCTGTTGCTGATCGTGGCAACGGTGATGGCGGTCGGACGCCTTCTGCTCTAGCAGGCCATTTTCATTAATGGAGGGGGCGTCCTGCTGGCATTGCTGACGTATGTCATTTCCTTGTTCCTCGTTGCGGCAACAGCCTTCCTTATTGATCGTCGCAGCCGGGCCTCATGCCGGTATGCTGCCGGAATGGATTGAAGGACTCCTGCTGGCAGACAGTCATTCTCCTGCCGATTCTCGCGGCAAGATTTGTCTGGCGCGAAGGGAGCAAAATGCCGGTTTTCTCTGCCGTCCAGCCTACGGATAAAAACAAGCGCTCTCCAAGCCCGTAGCGCGAGAGCAACCCGTTCACCCCTGCCCTGGCCTGTGCTATTCTTGCTGCTTGATGGCAGTGGCAGGTTAAAACAAATGCAGCGCGCATGGTGGTATATCGGGATTGCACTTCTGGTCGGCAGCCCGGCCTGGGCTGACAGTCCGCAGGACGATTTTGTCGCCGCACGCGAAGCCTACAACGAGCGCGATGGAATCGCGCTCGCCGAATACTCTTCCCGACTTCACGCACAGAAGTACATACTCGCCCCCTACGTCGATTACTGGCATCTTCTGCTTCACCTCGATCAGGCTTCCACAAAAGAAGTGCGCGACTTTCTCGAGCGTTACGAGGATTTTCCGTTCGCCGTGCGCATACGCATCGAATGGATGAAAAGACTGGGCAAGCGGCAGGATTGGCCTACCTTTTTCGAAGAACTGCCGCGCATGCCAGCCGAGGACGCCGCCGTCAGTTGCTATGCCTATATCGGCCGAGCGGCTCAAGGTGACGAGCGAGCGCTGGCGGAGGCGCGACCGCTCTGGTTTTCGGCGAATCTGCAGCCCGATAATTGCAATCCCTTGTTCGAGAGCATGATCAAGTTCGGCACGCTGACGGCGGACGATATCTGGGAGCGTGTGCGCCTCGCGCTGGGTGAAGGCAAGATCACCGTGGCGAAAGGAGCGGCCCAGCGCCTGCCGCAATTCGATCATGCAACGCTCAAATATTTCGATACGGCGTACGAGAACCCGCAGCGGGTGCTGGAGAAAAAATCCTTCACCACCAAGTCGCGGCTCGGGCGCGAATTGAACCTCTACGCGCTGGAGCGCATTTCACGCAGCCAGCCCGAATTCGCGCTGAAGAAGTGGCAGGAGCTCAAGCCCGCCTATAGCGAGGAAGACCAGCAATACCTGTGGGGCCGCATGGCATTGCACGCAGCGCGGCGCCACGACCCGTTGACGCTGGACTGGTATGGTTATGCCGAAGGAGCGCCGCTGAGCCGTGACCAGGTCGCCTGGAAAGCGCGCGCGGCTTTGCGCGTCAAGCAATGGGAAACGGTGCAGGAAACGATAGAAGCGATGCCAGCCGACATGCGCGAGGAGCAGGCGTGGCAATACTGGTACGGGCGGGCGCTGAAGGAGAAAGGACTGATCGTCCAAGCGAACAAGATCTGGCTGCCGCTATCGCGCGAACGCACCTATTACGGCCTGCTGGCCGAGGAAGAGCTGGGCGAAATCATCGGCGAGCCCCCCGAGTCCTACAAGGCTACCAAAGAGGATATCCGCGCCGTGCAAAATATCCCGGGTATTGAACGAGCGCTGGAGTTGCAGCGCCTCGACATGCGCTGGGAGTCGCGCAGCGAATGGGCGCGCGCGATGAAAAGCCTGAACGACAAGCAACTGATCGCAGCAGCGGAGGTGGCTTTTCGCGAAGAGTGGTATGACATTGCGATCAATACCGCCGAAAAAACCCGGCTGACGCACGATTTCGCGATGCGCTATCCGACGCCTTACCGCGAGATCATGCAGAACTATGTGCGCGAAAACGGCCTGGACGAAGCGTGGGTGTACGGGCTGATCCGCCAGGAAAGCCGCTTCATCAGCTATGCGCGTTCGGGGGTGGGTGCCAGGGGACTGATGCAGGTGATGCCCGCGACCGCCAAGTGGATCGCCAAGCGCATGGGCATGGAAGGCTATAACCACGGCATGATCAACGAACTCGATACCAATATACAATTCGGCACCCACTATCTGCGCTATGCGCTGGACAAGATGGGCGGGCAGCCGCTCATGGCGACAGCTGCTTATAACGCAGGTCCCTCTCGCGCCGTCCGTTGGGCGCCATCGGAGCCGATGGAGGGTGCGATCTACGCGGAAACCATCCCGTTCAGCGAAACACGGAATTACGTACAAAAAGTGATGAGCAATGCGTATTTTTACGCGCACCGCCTGGGGAGTCAGGTGCAGACCGTGAAGCAGCGGCTGGGCCGGATTGGCGGTAGCGGAGCCGCTACGACAGCGGCCGTGCCGGAAGCGCAGCCAGCGGAGGAATGACAGGGTGTTCATGAAAATCAAGAAGATCTGCGTATTGGGGGGGGCGGGGTTCGTCGGTTGCCACATCGTTCATCGGCTGAGCGCGGCCGGTTATCAAGTCAAGGTGCTTACTCGTCGGCGCGAAAGGGCCAAGAGCCTGATCCTGCTGCCCAACGTCCAGGTCGAGGAGTGCGATGTCTTCTTTGAAGCTGCATTGCAGCGGGCGGTCAGCGGCTGCGACGCGGTTATCAACCTGGTCGGCATCCTGCACGAATCCCGCCGGATGACCTTCAACAAGGTGCATGTCGAACTTCCCCGCCGCGTCGGGGCCGCTTGCCATGCAGCCGGAATCAAACGCCTGTTGCAGATGAGTGCGCTGCAAGCTTCCGAAAATGCCCCCAGCGCTTATTTGCGCTCCCGTGCCGGAGGAGAGGCGGCAGTCCGGAAATTCGCAGGCGAGTCGCTCAAGGTGACGCTGTTTCGCCCTTCGGTCATCTTCGGGCGCGGCGACAGCTTCCTCAATTTGTTCGCGGCACTGGCGCGCTGGATGCCAATGATCGTGCTGGCAAAGCCGGAAGCCCGATTCCAGCCGGTTTTCGTCGAGGATGTCGCCCAGGCGTTCGTCAACAGCCTGGAAAATACGGCGACTTTCGGCAAAACCTATCATTTGTGCGGCCCACAGGCCTATACGCTGCGCCAACTGGTGCAATACGTTGTCGATACGCTGAAGTTGAAGCGCCCCATCATTGGGTTGAACGACAGGTTGTCGTATCTGCAGGCATGGGCCATGGAGCTGCTTCCGATAAAGCTGATGACACGGGATAACGTCGATTCGATGAAGGTCGACAGCGTTTGTGATTGCCCATTTCCGGAAGAGCTGGGCATACGGCCGACGGCGATGGAAGCAGTCGTGCCCGAGTATCTGGCCAACGACAGGCCTCGCCATGCCTATCTGCGTTTTCGCAGCCAGGCGGGAAGAGGCCAGTAATTGCCATGCAGGTGTATTGCGTGGGAGGTGCGGTACGGGACGAATTGCTCGGCCGTGCTGTCAAGGACCACGATTACGTGGTCGTCGGTGCCACCCCTGAGGAAATGACAGCGGCAGGCTATCGGCCTGTAGGCAAGGATTTCCCGGTATTTCTGCATCCCCAAACGCAAGAGGAGTATGCGCTCGCTCGTACCGAACGCAAGACAGCGAAAGGGTACAAGGGCTTTCAGGTATACGCCGCGCCGGAAGTGACGCTGGAGCAGGACCTCGCCCGGCGCGACCTTACCATCAATGCGATTGCCCGCGATGCCGAAGGCAAACTGATCGATCCCTATCATGGAGTTGCTGACCTGAAAGCGGGAATCCTGCGTCACGTGGGGCCGGCTTTTGTCGAAGACCCGGTGCGCATCCTCCGGCTGGCCCGTTTCGCAGCACGCTTTCCGGATTTTCAGGTAGCCGACGAAACCTTGGCCTTGATGCGCGAAATGATCGAAAACGGCGAGGTCGATGCGCTGATTCCCGAGCGCGTCTGGCAGGAACTGGCGAAAGGCTTGATGGAGTCCAGACCGTCGCGCATGTTCGAAGTGTTGCGTATGTGCGGCGCCCTGAAAAGAATCATGCCGGAAGTGGATCGCTTGTTCGGCGTGCCGCAACCGCCGCAGCATCACCCGGAGATCGATACTGGCGTGCATGTCATGCTGGTCGTCGATTACGCCGCTGCGCAGAATTTCTCACTGCCGGTGCGATTCGCAGCGCTCACTCATGATCTGGGCAAGGGGACAACGCCCGCTGAAATGCTGCCCCGGCATATTGGCCATGAGCAGCGCGGTGCAGGCCTGGTCAAGGCATTGTGTACGCGCCTGCGGGTTCCTAACGACTGCCGCGACGTGGCAGTCATCACAGCCAATTTTCACGGCAAGGCCTACCGCGCGCTGGAAATGCGCCCGGACACGGTGGTGCAATTGCTGCACGATACCGATGCCCTGCGCCAGCCGCAGCGTTTCGAGGCATTTCTTCAAGCGTGTGAAAGCGACGTGCGCGGCAGGCCGGGCTATGAAACCCAGGCGTTTACGGAGGCAGAGTATCTGCGGCGCGCGCTTCAGGCGGCGCAGGCCGTCGATGCCGGCGCTATCGCTGCACAGTTCGATGCGCCGGAAAAAATCCGCGATGCGATCTTCAAGGCGCGGGTCGCTGCCGTAGCGCAAATACCGAACTTGTCTCCCGCCGCCTCATAGCAGATTCCATCCCATCTTGAGGCCCAGCATGAAGAGCAGGGCGGCCAGGATTTTCTTCAGAAATGCGGTTGGCAAGCGTTGAGCCAATTTCACGCCTAAAGGTGTACTCACGATGCCGGCAAGAGAAATTCCCAGCATGGCCGGCAAATAGACGAAACCCAAACTCAAAGACGGCAGCCCTTTGACGCTTAGGCCCGCGAGGATATAGCCCAGCGTACCGACAATGGCCAGGGGCAGCCCGAGCGCGGCAGCAGTGCCGATGGCGACACGCATGTCGCGCGTACCGTAGATCAGGAATGGAACGGATACCGTCCCCCCGCCGATGCCAAGCAGGCTGGACAATGTGCCAACCACGCCGCCGAAAATATAGAGGCCGGGCTTCCATGCGAACTCACGATGTTTTTCCGGCAATCGTCCCCAGAACAAGTGCAGCGCAATGGCGCATTCAAAGACGGCGAAGAGAAGTTGCAGCCCATCATTATGGAGGCGCGAGGCCAGCCATGTCGCCACTATGGCGCCCAGTATTCCGGTCGGCGCCATACAGCGGAAGATAGTCCAGTTGACGTTGCCATGACGATGGTGGACTTGGCTGGAAACGATGGAATTCACAATAATGGTGGCGAGGGCAGTCCCGATCGCCAGGTGCATGAGGTGATCGGGCGGGAAATGCAAGCCGGCGAACAGCAGGGCCAGTATGGGTACGACGATGATCCCGCCGCCGACGCCAAACATGCCGGAGAGCAGGCCACTGAGAAAGCCGGTGGCGATATACAGTAGCCACTCCATGAATCAGCGCCTCCCGGAGAGGCGTTTCAATACCTGCCGCAAGGGGGAGTCGGGCAGGTTTTCGGCAAACTGCGCCAGGCTGTCGGCGGCTTGGTCGCTGATCGTGCGCGCCACGCGCGGCGCGGCGCGGCGCTGAGATTGGACTTGCACTTCAATGCGAATTGAAGTAACTTCTACCCCCTTGTTTTGCAAGTTTTTTAACAGGTTGGGCGAGAGCAGTTTGAGCTTGGCGGCAATGGCGCCGTTATCAGCGAAAACCGTGATGCGGCGATGCTTGACGCCCCCTGCCCGAGTGTAGGGTTGCAGTGCCGCAGGCACGATTCCAGACCAGATTTTTTGCAGGCTATTGAGTTTTTCGGCTTCGTCCGACAAGGCATGAAGCTCGGTGGCATTGAAGAACGCGTTAATACGCCGCATGGCGAAAGTCCGAAGGTTTGTTCGGCAACGGAGCGCGGAATGCGCGGTTGCGAGCGGCAAATCCTGGTAAAGGGGAAAGTGTGAATATCATTTTCGTTTCGAACAATATGGCGAAAGCCAGGACATTGTCGTTGCCGCAATTTTTGCTGTTGTTGGTCGTCCTGCTCAGCGTGCCGCCATTGATCACCGCCGCTCTCATTCTGCCACAGCCCGGCAGCGAGAACCACGGCGTCAACGAATTGCTTCCCGTGCGGCTGCTCAATGCCGTTCGCCATAACCAGCAACAGCACATGAATGCCCTGGCCCAGCAGTTGGGGGAAATCCAGGCGCGCATCATGCGTTTGGACGCCTTGAGCGCCCGGCTGGTCGAGATGGCAGGCATCAAGGATATCAAGGTGGACGATATCCCTGCGCAAGGAGGGCCCCTGGAACTGGAGCAGCCGTTGTCCGCGGCAGAAATCGACGGGCAGCTGGCGCAGGTGCTGGTCGATTTGCAGGAGCGGACGGAACGTTTCGATGCCATCGGCATGCAGATATTGCAGCAGAACCTGAAAAAAACCACCTTCCCTTCCGGCGCGCCGGTCAGCGCAGGCTACAACTCGTCGAGTTACGGTTGGCGCCCCGATCCGTTTACCGGCCAGAAAGCGTTCCACAAGGGGCTGGATTTCATGGCGGACGCCGGCACGCCTATTCAAGCGGCCGCCGATGGCATCGTTACCCAGGCGGAAAGGGTGCCGGATTATGGTAATATCGTCCGCGTCGATCACGGGTTTGGCCTGGATACGCGTTACGCGCACGTTTCCGGTTTCCTGGTCAAGGTCGGGGATCGGGTAAGCAAGGGGCAACCGATTGCGACGGTAGGCAGCACGGGACGCTCCACGGGGCCTCACCTGCATTACGAGGTCCGTCTCAATGGCGTTCCTCTGGATCCGCGGCAATACCTGAAGAACAATAACGGCTAATTTTCGGTCAGATCATCCACTTCCATTCTTAACGTTCCGCTCACGCGGGAAATCGACATCCTTTTATGCTATCCACCCTATTCAAGAAATTTTTCGGTAGCCGCAACGAGCGGCTGATCAAGCAATACGGCCAGACCGTGCGCGACATCAATGCGCTGGAGCCCGCCATGCAAGCGCTCACTGACGAGCAGTTGCGGGGCAAGACCGAAGAATTCAAGCAGCGCTACCAGAACGGCGAGTCGCTCGACAAGCTGTTGCCGGAAGCGTTTGCCGTAGTTCGCGAAGGCGGCCGCCGCGCGCTGGGGATGCGTCATTTCGACGTGCAGCTGATCGGCGGGATGGTGCTGCATTACGGCAAAATCGCCGAGATGCGCACCGGCGAAGGCAAGACCCTGGTGGGGACACTGCCTGTCTATCTGAATGCACTGGCCGGCAAAGGCGTGCACGTGGTGACGGTGAACGATTATCTTGCTAGCCGCGACGCAGCCTGGATGGGCAAGCTCTATAACTTTCTTGGCCTGAGCTACGGCGTCAACTTGTCGCAAATGCCACACGACGAAAAGCAGAAGGCTTACGCTGCTGACATTACCTACGGTACGAACAACGAATTCGGTTTCGATTACTTGCGCGACAACATGGTGTACTCGCTGGACGAGCGTGTGCAGCGCGCCCTCAATTACGCCGTGGTCGACGAGGTGGACTCCATCCTGATCGATGAAGCGCGTACGCCGCTGATCATTTCCGGCCAGGCGGAGGACAGCGTCCAGCTGTATACCGCGATCAACGCAGTGGCGCTCAAGCTCGTACGCCAGCAGGCCGAGGACGGCGAAGGCGATTACTGGGTGGACGAGAAGTCGCAGCAGGTCATCATGTCCGAAGCCGGTCATGAGCATGCCGAAAACCTGCTGATGGAAGCCGGCCTGCTGACAGCCGGCAGCCTGTATGACGCTGCCAATATCACGCTGGTGCATCACCTGTACGCATCGCTGCGCGCGCAATCGCTGTTCCATCGCGACCAGCATTATGTGGTGCGGGATGGCGAAGTGGTGATCGTTGATGAATTTACCGGCCGCATGATGACCGGCCGCCGCTGGTCGGATGGCCTGCATCAGGCAGTAGAAGCGAAAGAGGGCGTGGCGATCCAGAAGGAAAACCAGACGCTGGCCTCGATCACCTTCCAGAACTATTTCCGCATGTACGGCAAGCTTGCCGGCATGACCGGTACCGCCGATACCGAAGCGTTCGAGTTCAACACCATCTATGGCCTGGAAACGGTGGTCATCCCCACCAACAACCCGATGGTGCGCAAGGACATGATGGACAAGGTCTATCGCACCGCGCGCGAGAAATACCAGGCGGTCATCGACGACATCAAGGAATGCCAGACGCGCCAGCAGCCGGTGCTGGTGGGTACCACCTCGATCGAGAATTCCGAACTGATTTCCGCGCTGCTGGACAAGGAAAACCTGTCGCACCAGGTGCTGAATGCCAAGCAGCACGAACGCGAAGCGCACATCATTGCGCAGGCCGGCCGTCCCAACATGATTACCATCGCCACCAACATGGCCGGTCGCGGAACCGATATCGTACTGGGCGGCAATCCCGAAGCGGGCCTGGTGGCCGTCGAGTCAGACGAAACGCTGACGCCGGAAGAGAAGGCCGCGCGTGTCGCCGAGGTCAGGGCCGAGTGGCAAAAGGTGCATGAGCAGGTACTCGCTTCCGGCGGCTTGCACATCATCGGTACCGAACGTCACGAATCCCGCCGCGTCGACAACCAGCTGCGCGGCCGTGCCGGCCGCCAGGGAGATCCCGGCTCCAGCCGTTTCTACCTGTCGCTGGAAGACCAGCTGCTGCGTATTTTTGCCGGCGATCGCGTCGCGGCCATCATGGAAAAGCTCAATATGCCGGATGGCGAGGCGATCGAGCATCCGTGGGTCACGCGCGCCATCGAAAATGCGCAGCGCAAGGTCGAAGGCCGCAACTTCGACATCCGCAAGCAGCTGCTGGAATACGACGACGTCGCCAACGATCAGCGCAAGGTGATCTACCAGCAGCGCAACGAATTGCTGGAAGCCGCGGATATCGGCGATACCATCGCCGCGATGCGCAATGACGTGATTGCCGAGTTGATTGCCGAACATATCCCGCCGGGTAGCCTGGAAGAGCAATGGGATGTGCCGGCGCTCGAGAAGTCATTGCAGGCTGAAATCGGGCTGGAACTGCCGATCCAGGAATGGCTGGAAAAAGAGCCGGACCTGCACGAAGAAACGCTCAGCGAACGTGTGGCCGCCGCCGCCGACGAGGTATACCAGGAGAAGATTAACCACGCAGGTGCGGACGTGATGCATCAGTTCGAGCGCGCGGTCATGCTGCAGAGCCTGGATAATCACTGGCGCGAACATCTGGCGGCGCTGGATCACCTGCGCCAGGGCATCCATTTGCGTTCCTATGCACAGAAGAATCCCAAGCAGGAATACAAGCGGGAAGCGTTCGAGCTGTTCTCCAACCTGCTCGATGTCGTGAAACGCGAGGTCACCCAGGTCACGATGATGGTGCAGATCAAGAGCCAGGCCGATATGGAAGCGGTGGAAAAGCCGACGGAGCTCGAGAACGTGCGCTATCAGCATGCCAATTATGAGGAAGCGCTGGCAGGCGAGGAGGCCCCCGAAGGCGGTGAAGAGGCGAAGCAGGAGCCGTTCGAACGAACCGGCGTCAAGATAGGCCGCAATGATCCTTGCCCTTGCGGTTCAGGCAAGAAATACAAGCAGTGTCACGGCAAGCTTAGTTGAATCGAAACCTTCGCGAAACAGCCCCTCATGGGGCTGTTTTCTTTTGTAACAGTTTTTCGAACTCATCGGCGGGCAACGGCGGGCTCATCAGGAAACCTTGATAAAGATCACAGCCCTGCGCTTTCAGGAATTCCAGCTGCTCGGCCGTTTCCACCCCTTCTGCAAGCACCTTGAAGCCCAGCGTATGGCCGATCGCGATCACGGTGTTCGCGATCTCCATGTCGTCTCGCTTGGCCGGGATATCGTCGACAAAGCTTTTGTCAATTTTCAGGACATCAAGCGGAAAGCGCTTGAGATAGGACAGCGAGGAGTAGCCGGTACCGAAATCATCGATGGCGAGCTTGATGCCTTGCGCGCGGAGCAGCTGCATTTTTTCGACAGCGTCCTGTTCGCGCTTGATCAGGATGGTTTCGGTTAGCTCGAGCTCAAGCAGATGCGGGGGGAAGCCGCTTTCTTGCAAGGCCTGGGATACGGTGAAGGCAATATCCTTGTGGTGGAATTGTTGCGGGGAGAGATTGACCGCCAATGTGATGGGCGGAAAACCGGCATCCAGCCATTTTTTCCCTTGTACGCAGGTTTCCTGCAGCACCCAGTCGCCAATAGCGCCTATCAGGCCGGTTTCTTCGGCAACGGCTATGTACCGGCTGGGCAGCATCATGCCGTCTTCCGGATGCTGCCAGCGCAATAGCGCCTCCGCCCCCACGATCTCGCCGCTGGCGATATCGATCTGCGGCTGGTAATAGACGCGCAACTCCTTTTCGGTGATGGCGCGGCGCAGGGCAGCCTCCAGCGCAATGCGCTCACGTGCAGCCAGGGTCAGGTCTTCGGTGAAGTACTTGAAGCGCCCGCGGCCTTCTTCCTTGGCCTGGTAAAGCGCGGTATCGGCTTGCTGCAGCATTTCCTCGGCGGTGGTGCAATGGTCGGGATACAGCGTAATACCGACGCTGCTGCCGATGCGGACCTCGAAGCCGTTGGAAAGGAACCAGGGTTCGCCCAGCATGGTGACGATTTCGCTGGCGACGCGCCCGGCATCTTCGCGATGGGTAATACCTTGCAGCAGCACGGTAAATTCGTCGCCGCCCAGCCGGGTCAATGTATCGACGGTGCGTAGACGTTTGGTAAGCCGCTCGGCCACCTGCTGCAATAACTCGTCACCGGTGATGTGACCGAAACTGTCGTTCACGTCCTTGAAGCGGTCCAGATCAAGCATCAACAGAGCCAGCATGCCCCCTTCGCGCTTGACGCTTTCGATAGCGTGGCGGATGCGCGAGAGCAGCAGGCGGCGGTTGGGCAAGCGCGTAAGCGGGTCATGATGCGCCAGGAACTCCAGCTCGGCTTCGGTTTCCTTGATTTTGGAAATATCGGTGAACACGCTGACATACTGGGCGACTTTTCCGTCATTGTTCTTCACCGCGCTGATGCTCAGCAATTGGGGAAACTCGTCGCCGTTCTTGCGCCGGTTCCAAACCTCGCCCTGCCAATGTCCTACCGTTTTGATTTCAGTCCACATGCGCCGGAAAAATGCCGCATCGTGACGCGGGGATTGCAGCATGTCGGTGGATTTGCCGAGTACCTCGGCTTCCGTGTAGCCCAGTAATTCGGTGAATGCGCGGTTTACCATGAGGATATGCTTGTCGGCATTGGTGATCATGACGCCTTCGCGCGTGCTTTCGAACACCGTGGCTGCCTGGCGCAAGGAATTCTCTGCTTCGACGCGATCCGTAATGTCGCGGCTGATGCCAACCAGGCCGAGCACTTCCCCGTCCGGGCCGTAAAAAGGCGTTTTTACCGTGCTGAGCAATGCCTTGCGGCCGTCGGGGTAGGTGACCCACTCCTCCTGGCTGCGTGTTTGCCCGGTTTCCATGATTTGCCTGTCCAGGCTGCGGAAGGTGACCGCCAGATTGGGATCGAAAAGATCGAAATCGGTTTTGCCGATGTGCTCCTCTTCCGGCTTGCCCGTGAATTCCTCAAAGGCCTTGTTGCTTCCCAGGTAGGCGCTGTTGGTATCCTTGAGGATGATCAGGTCCGGGATGGAGTCGATGATACGGCGCAGCACGGCCGTTTGCCGGGCCAGTTCCTGGGTGCGGGATTCGACGCGAGCCTCGAGCTCCATGTTGGCCTTGCGCAATTGTTCGCGTGACTCGCGCAGGGATATCTCGGTTGTTTTCAGCGCGACGTAAGCTTCCCGGCGTTCCTGGATTTCTTCTTCCACTTCCTTGGCGAGCTGGGTCGGATTGGGAATCTTTAACGCATGCGGCGCAATTTTCGCCACCATGTATGCGGTACCGACCGAAATGGCGGCGGTAAACAGTTTGACGGCGATATCCAGCCAGATGACCGGTTTCCAGAGAAGAATCAGCCCAACCAGGTGAGTCATGCCGTAGGCGAGTATGAATATTCCGAAAACCAGGAATATCCAGCGATGCTGCAAGTCCTTGCGATGCCAGACGAAATAGGCGAATGCCACGGGAATGGCGTAGCACGAAAGAATAATCAGGAGATCGGTGGCGGCATAAAGGGCGAGGATGCCCGGGGACCAATGGAAGGATGCCCCGAACGGAGTCGGATCCATCATCGAAAACCACTCTTGGAAAGCTTCCACAGTGTCCCCTTACTCGAAAAAACAGATATTTATAATTGTTTTATAAGGTAAAGCGGGAGGAAGACTAGCACTTCCCGACGGAGGGTACAAGTCTTGAGGGCAAACATGCGCGGAAACGGAGGAGAGGGTGGCGCGCCCGACTGGATTCGAACCAGTGACCCTTGGCTTCGGAAACCAATACTCTATCCAACTGAGCTACGGGCGCCTGACGAAATTATAGCAAATGCCTTGCCAGTCTGCTTTGTCCCGCTTGGGGGATATCAGTATAATTCAATGTTTTTTACCCCTTTTAGGAATTATCGCCATGAGCACGCACCACGAATTTCCCAAAACCACGGTCAAGCAATTTGTTCTTGCTTTACTCGGGGGGCTTTTTGCTCCGGCGCTGGTGTTTTTCCTGATCTACAAGATGATGATAGGCATACAGGCTACGCACATCGATGAAAAAGACAAGTCGGTGACCGAGGCGAGTGTGCTGGCGCGCATCAAGCCGGTGGCGGAAGTCAACCTTTCCGCGAGTGACAGCGGACCGCGCGAGCAAAGGAGCGGCGAAGAGGTGACGCAGGCCATTTGCGCAGCTTGTCATGCAGCTGGCGCACTGGGCTCTCCCAAGATCGGGGACAATGGGGCATGGGGGCCGCGCATTGCCCAAGGGTATGAAACCCTGGTAAAGCACGCGATTGAAGGCATACGCCAGATGCCTGCGCGTGGCGGCAGCCCCGACCTGAGCGATTTCGAGGTGGCGAGCGCGGTGGTGTACATGGCCAACAAGTCCGGCGCGACCTTCAAGGCTCCGGAACCGCCTGCGGCGCCTGACGCAGCAACATCTCCTGACGCTGCGGCTCCGGAGGCGGCTGCTCCTGGCGATGCCGCCCCGGCTCCGGCTAAATGATGAGAACTTCGAGCCCGCGCATCGCGGGCTTTTTTATGGATATAGTGACATGGCAACCTTTGCGGTAGGCGATATCCAGGGCTGTTTCACCTCGTTCACCGACCTGCTGCAGGAGATCGGCTTCAATCCCGCGCGCGATCGTTTGTGGCTGGTGGGCGATCTCATCAATCGAGGGCCCGATTCGCTGGCGGTACTGCGCTGGGCAAAACAGCATGAGGCCGCGCTGAGCATCGTTCTGGGGAATCATGACCTGCACACGTTGGCCGTGGCGGAAGGGTTTGTCGAACCGCATCGTAGCGATACCCTGACGCCGCTGCTGACGGCGCCTGACCGGGATGAGTTATTGAGCTGGCTTCGCCATCGGTCCCTCGCGCATGCCGAGGACGAGTACCTGATGGTCCATGCCGGCTTGCTGCCGCAATGGGAGGGGCGGCAAGCCATGGAGCTTGCCCATGAGGTCGAAGCGGTGCTGCGCGGGAACAACTATCGCGAATTCCTCGGACACATGTACGGCAATGAGCCTAACCATTGGGACGATGGACTGAAAGGCATGGCCAGACTGCGCATTATTACCAATGCCATGACACGTTTACGGGTTTGCACAGTCACGGGCGAAATGGATTTCCGCTTCAAGGGCGAAGTGGGAGATATTCCCGCCGGCTTGATGCCCTGGTTCGAGGTGCCTGGCCGCAAGGCGACGGACAGGACGCTGGTATTCGGCCATTGGTCGGCGCTTGGGCTGGTGCTGCGCGACGACCTGGTCGCGCTCGATACCGGTTGCCTGTGGGGCGGGAAACTCAGCGCGCTGCGTCTTGAAGATAGGCGACTGTTCCAGGTGCCTTGCGCGTCGCGGGAGGCAATCGGGAAGCAATGGCCTGCCTAGCCTGATCGGCCAGCTGTCGTCGTTCTTTCCCGATCGCCGATATCGGTTCGTCGAAGCTTAGTTCAACCGTAATCACAGGCTGTCGCAGGACTGCCCACAGGGATTGCAGCATCGTGATATCCCCGCTATAAGCCACTTCCGTATTGATGCCGCCCGGGCCGTCCGGATAATGAATCGCCAGCGGCAAAATCGCGGCCTCGGCGTTGACCGCTGCCTGGAACAGGCTGGATTTGAAGGGCTTCAGTTCAGTCCCGTCGGTGGTCGTCCCTTCAGGAAAAAAGCACAGGCATTCGCCCAGCCGCAAAGCCTCCTCGACACTGTTCATCATGCGCCCGGTATCCAGGCGTTTTTGCCGGGTGATGAACAGCGTGTTTGCTTTCTCAGCCAGCCAGCCGACTACCGGCCATCCACGAATTTCGGATTTGGCAACAAAGCGTATCGGATGCAGATGCTTCAAGGCCCAAATATCGAGCCACGAAATATGGTTGGAAACGAATAGTGTCCTGCTCGTGCCGGCATCGGGGATTTTGCCGCGCATGACCACGCGGACGTTGAAAATGGCGAGGATTTTGCCGCACCAGCGCTGGATGCGCTGTTCCCGCTGCTCCGTCGTCAGTCGCGGCAGGACAAAGGCGGCAGTTGCAATGCCAACCAGCAGATGCCAGCCAAGATGCATCAGCCGCCATAGTCGTGTGGGTGGTAATGTGCGCGCCTTGTTCAAGGCCGCTTGAGGAAATGCTCGGCATAGCGCCGGTTCATTCGCGAAATCGGCAGCATCACCAGCAGGTCCGCCGTGTTGAAGCTGGGGTCCCATGCCGGGTCGCCGCACAAGTAGGCGCCAAGGCGCAGATAACCTTTGACCAGCGCGGGGCATGGCGCATCGAGATCATTTTGCAGTGCATCCAGAGGCAGTGGGCAGCGGGGAAAGACACGGTATTCGGCTGGGGCGAGGTAATCATTCTTCAGCCTATTATAGAGACTGGCAGCAAGGTGTCCACCATCCGCCATGCAGACGCTGGCGCAGCCGATCAGGTAATCGTAGCGGTTGAGCAGCATGTAACGCGCCAGTCCTGCCCAGAGCAGGGCAATGGTGGAGCCATTGCGGTAATAGGGGTGCACGCAGGCGCGGCCGACTTCCACGGTGCGGTCGAAGAGCGGTTCCAGGCGGCTGAGGTCGAACTCCCCGGCGGAATAATAACCGCCGGCTTCGTTGGCCATTTCCGGGCTGAGAATACGGTAGGTGCCGACTACTTTTCCGTTTTCGCGGTCGCGGACCAGCAGGTGATCGCAGAACGGGTCGAAACCGTCGCGATCCAGCCGTTCCTTGCCGGGCAACTGGGCGCCCATTTCCTCGGCGAAAACGTGATAACGCAAGGCTTGCGCCTCTCGGATCTCGGAAGGGCTGCGGGCAAGGCTGAAATAAAGGGAAGAGGGTTCCTGCGCTACGGAAACCGGAAGTTGCTGCTTAAGCATAAAGTTGCTCCGATAAATAATCGGCGCAACTTTATGCGGCGGCTGTTACAGAATGGTGATGCCTATTTGAAGCTTGGATGAAGCGTGATGCTAATGGCTGACGCGGGTGACGCCGCCGCCTTCCATGACACGTACCCGGTCGCCGGGGTAGAACTGCTCGTCCGCTTCCTGCACGATCGCGATCATGTCGCCGCCCTTGTCGAGCTGAACGGTGATTTCAATGCCGTCCTCGCGGGTGATGCCTTCTTCCGCTGCCGCGCCCACTAGCCCGCCCGCCACAGCGCCGATCACCGTGGTAATGGCGCGGCCGCTACCGCCGCCCATGGAGTTGCCGGCAATACCGCCGATCACCGCACCGGTGCCGGTACCGACCGGACTGCCGGTGCCTTCGATCTTCACCGGGCGTACGCTTTCGACCACTCCCATTTTCACGATTTGAACTTGCCGCGTCTGGTTGCGGGAATACGCCCCACCGGAATTGCTGCTGGCGCAGGCGGCAAGCAGTGCGCCAAGGCAAAGGATGGTGAGAATGCGTAAATGCGTAGTCATGATGATTCTCCTATGACAATGCCAATTCGGTTCCGAAAGCCTGGCGGTAGCGAACCGCGATGTCTTCCTTCGTTGGCGTATGGTTCTGCCCGCCGCGGCTGGCGATCTTGATCGCTCCCATGACCGCTGCCAACTGGCCGGTACGCTGCCAGTCCCAGCCTTGCTGAATCCCATGGACGAGGCCGGCGCGATAAGCGTCACCACAGCCGGTAGGATCAAGTACCGTATCCGCTTTAACGCAGGGGATGTCGAATCGTTGACCGCCGGCAAGGATGGTCGAGCCTTCTGCCCCACGCGTGACGATGAGTCCCTTGACCTGCTGCGCCAGCGCTTCCATGGTCTGGCCGGTCTTCTCCTGCATCAGCTGCGCCTCGTAATCGTTCAGCGCCAGGTAATCGGCCATGCCCAGGAAATGCATTAATTCGTCGCCATTGAACATGGGCAGGCCCTGGCCTGGATCGAACAGGAAGGGGATGCCGGCCTCGTGCAATTCGCGGGCATGCTGGAACATGCCGTCTCGCCCGTCCGGGGCAATGATGGCCAAACTGACAGCTGTTGTGTCCTTGACGCTATTCTCGTGGGAACTGTTCATCGCGCCGGGATGAAAAGCGGTGATCTGGTTGTCGCCGAGGTCGGTGGTGATGAAAGCCTGGGCGGTATAGCTGCCGGCGATAGGGCGCACGTGGTCGGCCTTGAGTCCGAGGGCCCTGAGGCGTTCTCCGTAAGGGCCGAAGTCGTCGCCCACCGTCGCCATGATCAGCGGTTTTCCACCCAGCAGGTTCAGGTTGTAGGCGATATTGCCGGCGGTGCCCCCGAATTCGCGCCGCATTTCCGGGACCAGGAAGCAGACATTCAGCAGATGAATTTTTTCCGGCAGGATATGGTGCTTGAAGTGGTCGGGGAACACCATGATGGTGTCGTAAGCAAGCGAGCCGCAGATCAGGGTTTGCATATCGGGAATGGTTTCGGGTAAATGCGACATTATCCGTTACCCGGCGGAGGCGGCGCAAATTATCGTTTGAGCGCCGCTTCGATCAGCACGCGCGCGGCTTTTTTCGCGTGCTTGGCGGCGCCGGAACCGCGCCGCATCTGTTCGGCAAGCATCGCGCCTTCGATCAGCATCGAAAGCTGCAGCGCCAGGGTTTCCGGGTCGCCAGCGCCAGCTTCCTGTGCGAGCGACGCCAGATACTGCCGGAATTGCCGCGCCTGCTCGGTCGACAGGCGATGCACCGGGTTCTCCTCGTTGGGGAATTCCGCCGATGCCTTGAGAAAGGGCATGCCACGGAATTCGGGAGCGGCCATCCATTCCTCGATGTAATCGAACAGCTCCTGAAGCTTTTTGTCCGGCGTGCGCGAGTTTTCCCCGAGGCGTTTTGCCAGCCAGTCGCGAAACTCCTGATTGTGCTGCTTCAAGACTTCAAGAATCAGGCCTTCCTTGGTCTTGAAATGCTTGTACAGCGTCATTTTGGTGGTACCGGCGACGGCGACGATGGTATCGACGCCAGTCGAGTTGATTCCCCGCGTCTGGAAGAGATCGGAGGCGACGTTCAGGATTTTTTCGCGCAATGCAGACAATGTGAAATATCCGTATATTTACAGATCTGTATATTAAAGCGATCTGCACCCATGGGCAAGAAGTGGAGGATCAGTGAAAGTTTACCGCTCAGTATAGGTTAGAGGGCGGTCATGGCTACGGGCGGGTAGTAGCACTCGACTTTTTGCATCAGCTGCCGGGCTTCACGCATTTGGTCGGCATCGACAGGGACCGAGCCATTGACGACATTTTCGAGAAAAACGGCTCTGGCCTCAGGCGCCAGCATCAGTGCCTGTGGGTACTGGCATACGCCCCGGCGTATGCGTTCAAGGGAGTCATGCAGCGAGGCGACCTGATCCGGGCTGTTGTTGGTACTTACCTCCATCGATTGCAACGCCGGAATACTGACTGACGCGGGCAGCAGCGCAACGTTATCGGCCGAACCTATCGGTTCATTGCCCCCTGCAAGGAACAGGGCGATGCCGATCACGAAAACGGAGGCGGTCGCAGCAACGGCTCCGCTTCCAAGGGGCAATGCCGGGCGATGGGCGTCCAGCAGGATGGCCGCTGCTTGCTTGCCTTGCAGGAACCCGTCACCCGGCGTATCGGCCCTGGCCATTTGTAGTACCCCCAGGGCGATAAAGTAGATTTGCGTGGCGAGTATGTCCGGCTCTGGTAGCTGCTGCGCTGCTGCTTGCCGGGTGAGATACGCGATGAGGGCATCTTCCGTGCCGGCGAGCACAGGGTCGGTTGATTGCAGCCCTGGAGCGTTTGTCCAGTCCTGCAGGACATCGAATAATCCTAGTATGCGCTGCCGTGGAGTGCGGCCGCACTTGTCGAGCATTTTCAGCAACCAGTCAGAGTGCAGCATGACGTTTCCGTAATCAGAAGGGTTTGATGATGACCAGCGGCACGATCGCGAACAGGATCAGTACCGGTACTTCGTTGAACCAGCGATACCACACATGGCCGTGACGATTGCGGCCTTGGGCGAAATCGTTTATCAGCTTGCCGCAGTAAAGATGGTAGCCGATCAGTCCCGCGACCAGCACCAGCTTGGCATGCAGCCATCCGCCGTCGATGCCATAGCCCAGCCACAGCCATAGCCCGAATCCCAATGCGAGTATGGCCAGTGGGGTCATGAAGCGATATAGCTTGCGTTCCATCAGCAGAAGTCTGCCGGAGGTGGCCGGATCATCCACCATCGCATGATTGACGAACAGGCGGGGCAGGTAAAAGAGCCCGGCGAACCAGCTGGTGACAAAAATCAGATGCAGCGACTTGATCCACAGCACTCGTCAAACTCCGTTGGGAATGGCGGGCTCGGTATTGCGTATGTTCTGCAGGTGTTCGCCCATTTCCAGACGGTAGGTGTAATAGGACATGTTGGAAAGCGGTGCTCCCAGGCTGGTGGCGACGGCGGACATATGGCCCCGCTCGAGCGAAGCATAAGTAAATACATGCGTGAACGCGTCGCGCACCCACACGCTGTTTTCTTCCCGGCTCAATGTCCGCTTGAAGAACAGGCGTTCGTCGAAGTAATCCTGCGGCTGGCGTTCTATCCACCGCTGCATTTGACGGATATCGCGGCGCATACAGTTCTTCAGCTCGCGCCAGTCGGCATGCACCGTGCCGGCGTAGCTTGGCCCCTGATGTTCGCCCTTCAGCCGGGCAAACCACTTGCCGTAGAAAAACAGCAGATGGTCGACGCTGTTGTGCAAGCTGCCGAAGAACAGTTTCTGCTGGCTGGTGCGAGCACCTTCATCGAGGCGATCCAGCGCGCCGAACAGCACGTCGTTCGCCCAATGCTGATAATCGGTCTGGTAGATAAAATGCTGCTTGAAGTCCATCATGTTTTTCCTCCCAGCTGTTCGTCGAGCATCGCGTGCAGGGCCTTGAAGTCCAGTTCCCCGACGACGTTGCGCACAATGTTGCCGTTCTTGTCGATGACGAAAGCGGTCGGCGTCAATTGAACATCGTTGAAAGCCGCCGCCACCTCGCCTTTCAGGTCGAGCGCGACCGGAAAGGGCAACCCGTTTTTCTTGGCATAGTTCGCCACATGGCTGGGCGGGTCGTAAGCCATTGCGACCGCCACCAGTTCGAAGCCCTGCTTGTGATAGCGATTATAGGTTTCGATGAGCATGGGCATTTCTGCGATGCAGCCGGAGCAGGTGGTTGCCCAGAAGTTGACCAGTACGATCTTGCCGCGCAAGTCCTTCAGTCCGATCTCCTGTCCGGTGATCGTGACGAACTTGACGTCGGGTGCGGAATTCTTGTTGAGCGCCATCACGGCGAGCGCGCCGAGCAGCAGAAGCAGGAAAACGGGAATCAGGATCTTGCGCATTAGGGTACCGGAGTGAATCATTGCGTTGTTTCTATTGTGTTCTTTTCCACTCCATTTGTCATGAAGTGAGGTGTTTGCATCCCCATTTCTGAAATCTATTCCGCTCATGGAGCATTCCTGTTGGAGGGCTGTCCATGGCGAGCCAGGAATCAGGACATTCGCATCTCAGTTCCTCTTGGAATCGTACGCATAAACACATTATGGATTTAATATCAAAGGGTTATTGTTGGGTTCCCATGTGCTATAATTTCACTTTTTTGGTAACTCAGACTCATCCATGACCACTCGCCTGCGCGAAATTCCTTACAACTACACATCGTTTTCTGACCGTGAAATCGTGATGCGGTTTCTCGGCGAGGAATCCTGGGAGGTGCTGAACGAGCTGCGCGGCGAACGCAAAACCGGCCGTTCCGCGCGCATGTTGTTCGAAGTTCTCGGCGATCTGTGGGTGGTCACGCGCAATCCCTATTTGCAGGATGACCTGCTGGCCAACCCCAAGCGCCAGAAAGCGTTGATCGAGGCGCTGCATCATCGCCTCAAGGCCATCGACGAGCGCAGCCAGAACAATTCCAAAGTCCTGGCGCTGGTCGAGACGGCCCGCAAGGCGGTGGCCGCCTTCGAGGACGAGTTCCGCTCGACTGCCAAACTGCGCAAGCAGGTACAGGCCAAGCTCGGGAAAATCACTCGCAAGGACAATATCCAGTTCGATGGTCTGGCACGCGTATCGCATGTGACCGATGCCACCGACTGGCGCGTCGAATATCCTTTCGTCGTCGTCAATCCGGATACGGAAGAAGAAATCGCCCCCATCGTCAAGACGTGTATCGAGCTCGGGCTGACGCTCATTCCGCGAGGCGGCGGCACCGGCTATACCGGCGGCGCCGTGCCGCTGACCCCGATGTCGGCAGTCATCAATACCGAAAAGCTCGAAAGCCTGAGTCAGGTGGATTATCGCGCCTTGCCTGGCGTGGCCAATCCGGTTCCCACCATTCGTTGCGGCGCAGGTGTGGTGACTCGTCGCGTGATGGAAGCGGCGAGCGATGCCGGTCTGGAATTCGCGGTCGACCCGACCTCGGCCGACGCCTCGTGCATCGGCGGCAATGTGGCGATGAACGCTGGCGGCAAGAAAGCCGTGCTGTGGGGTACGGCGCTGGACAACCTGGCTTCGTGGCGCATGGTGACGCCGGACGCTACCTGGCTGGAAGTCGAGCGTCTGGGTCACAACCTCGGCAAGATTCACGACATCGAAACCGCGCGCTTCCGCATCAGCCGCTACGAAGCAGATGGCAAGACGCTGCAGGGCGAGCCGGAAATTCTGGAAATTCCCGGCGGGCATTTCCGCAAGACCGGTCTCGGCAAGGACGTCACCGACAAGTTCCTGTCCGGCCTGCCGGGCGTGCAGAAAGAGGGCTGCGACGGCCTGATTACCTCCGCCACTTTCATCCTGCATCGCATGCCCAAGCATGTGCGCACCATCTGCCTGGAATTCTTCGGCTCGGTGGCGCTCGCGGTGCCGGCCATCGTCGAGGTCAAGGATTACCTCGGTGCGCATCCGTCGGCGATTCTCGCCGGCCTGGAGCACCTGGACGAGCGTTATCTCAAGGCGGTGGGTTACGCGACCAAGGCCAATCGCGCGCAACGGCCCAAGATGGTACTGATCGCGGACATCGCCAGCGACGACGAGAACGCGGTCGGTGAAGCCGCTTCGCATATCGTAAGGTTGGCCAATGCGCGCGGAGGCGAAGGCTTTATCGCGGTATCGGCCGAGGCACGCAAGAAATTCTGGCTGGACCGCGCGCGCACTGCCGCGATCGCCGCGCACACCAATGCATTCAAGATCAACGAGGACGTGGTGATTCCATTGCCGCGCCTGGGCGATTATTCGGACGGCGTCGAGCGCATCAATATCGAGCTCTCGATCAAGAACAAGCTCAAGCTGCTGGATGCACTGGAGGCTTTCCTGCAAGGCGATCTGCCTTTGCTGGAAGACGAAGATACGCAGGCCGACCCGGACATGGTCGTCGCCAAGCGCGCCCAGGCGCTGCAACTGATCCAGGAGACCCGCGCCCATTGGCAGAACATACTGGGCGGGCTCGATTCTCCGCTGCACACGCTGGGCAACGTGGCACAGGAACTGATCTCCAAGCTCGGCCTTGGCGAACTGCTGCCTGTCTTCCGCGCGGTGCAGGAGCATCATGTGCGCGTGTCCTGGAAGCGCGAGGTGAGGAAGCCCTTGCATCAGATTTTCACCGGACGCGAGTACCTGCCCATCCTGGAAAAGCTCGACGAAATCCACAAGACGGTGCTGAAGAGCCGCGTGTTCGTCGCGCTGCACATGCACGCCGGCGACGGCAACGTGCACACCAACATCCCGGTCAATTCTGACGATTACGACATGTTGCAGGAAGCGAATGCCGCCGTTGCGCGCATCATGCACCTGGCGACCGAGTTGGGCGGCGTGATTTCCGGCGAGCACGGCATCGGCATCACCAAGATGGAGTTCCTCGGCCAGGACGTGATCGACACCTTTGCCGAATACAAGCGCAAGGTCGACCCGGAAGGCCGTTTCAACAAGGGCAAGCTGATGGCGGGCGCGGACCTGCGCAATGCCTATACGCCCAGCTTCGGCCTGCTGGAACAGGAATCCATCATCATGGAGCAGTCGGAGATCGGCGGCATCGCCGACTCGATCAAGGACTGCCTGCGCTGCGGCAAGTGCAAACCGGTGTGCACCACGCACGTGCCGCGCGCCAACCTGCTGTACAGCCCGCGCAACAAGATCCTGGCAACCTCGCTGCTGATCGAGGCTTTCCTGTACGAGGAACAGACCCGGCGCGGCATCTCGCTGATGCATTTCGACGAGTTCAACGACGTGGCCGACCATTGCACCGTGTGCCATCGCTGCGTCAATCCGTGCCCGGTCGACATCGATTTCGGCGATGTGTCGATCGCGATGCGCAACTTCTTGCGCAAGCAGGGCAAGAAGGCGTTCAACCCGGGCACGACCGCGTCGATGGCCTTCCTCAATGCCAAGGATCCTGCGACGATCAAGGCGCTGCGTTTCGGCATGCTGCAGCTGGGGTTCAAGGCACAGCGTTTTGCCCATAAGCTGGCGAAGAAGCTGGTCACCCCGATCAAGAAACGGCCACCGGCCACCACGGGCAAGGCGCCGATCAAGACCCAGGTCATCCACTTCCTCAACCGGCCGATGCCCAAGGCGCTGCCGAACAGGACGTCGCGCGCGTTGCTGGGCGTGGAAGACGACACCATGGTGCCGGTGATCCGCAATCCGCAAAAGGTGACCGAGGACTCGGACGCCGTGTTCTACTTCCCGGGTTGCGGTTCGGAGCGCCTGTTCTCGCAGGTCGGCCTCGCCACCCAGGCGATGCTGTATGAGACCGGTGCGATCACCGTGCTGCCGCCGGGCTACCTGTGCTGCGGCTATCCGCAGACGTCGGCCGGCAACCACGACAAGGGCCAGGAGATCACCGCGGACAACCGCGTTCTGTTCCACCGCGTCGCCAACACGCTGAACTACCTCGACATCAAGACCGTGATCGTGTCGTGCGGCACCTGCATGGATCAGCTGCTGAAGTACGAATTCGATAAGATTTTCCCCGGCTGCCGCCTCTTGGACATCCACGAATACCTGATGGAAAAGGGTGTCAGAATGGAAGGCGTGTCTGGCGTACGCTACATGTACCACGAGCCCTGCCACACGCCGATGAAGACGTATGCCTCGGCCAAGGTCACGCAGGCGTTGATGGGCGAGGAAGTGCCCCTTAACGATCGTTGCTGCGGGGAATCGGGCACCTTTGCCGTGGCGCGGCCGGATATCGCCACCCAGGTCAAGATGCGCAAGCAGGAAGAGCTGGAAAAAGGCATGAAGAAGCTCGGCCTGACCCCGGGCGCGCCGGAACAGGAAGTGAAGATCCTCACCTCCTGCCCGTCGTGCCTGCAGGGTCTGCAGCGCTACGAGGACGACACCGGCATCGGTTCCGATTACATCGTGGTCGAGCTGGCCAAGAACCTGCTAGGTCCGACCTGGATGGAAGACTATGTGGCCAAGGCCAACCAGGGCGGGATCGAGAAGGTACTGCTCTAGGGGCATACTGCACACCGGGCGGAGGCTTCCTTGCCTCCGTTCGCATCAGGGCGCGCAAGCGCTCATATCCCGGCAAAAACCGGCGATGAGGAGATCATCATGGCTAAGATCGTGAAGCCCGACGAAGCATGGAAGCAACAGCTCACGCCCATCCAGTATGAAGTGACCCGCCATGCCGCGACCGAGCGCCCCGGCACCGGCGCTTTCCTCCATCACCATGAGCATGGCATTTACACCTGCGTCTGTTGCGGAACGCCGCTGTTCGAATCGGATACCAAGTTCGACTCCGGCTGCGGCTGGCCCAGCTACTTCAAGCCCCTGAATCCAGAGAATGTGCGCGAGAAACGCGACAATTCGCACGGCATGATACGCACCGAGGTCATCTGCAATGTCTGCGATGCGCATCTCGGCCACGTGTTTCCGGACGGTCCTCCGCCAACGGGGTTGCGCTACTGCATCAACTCCGCTTCATTGAGTTTCGAACCAAAAACCTAGTCAGGTCAGGCAGCGGATGCCTGGGCGCCGTTAGACGCGGCCAGCTGTTCGACATACCGTACGAAGCTGGGGTCTTCGCCATGCAGCAGTTTGGGCAGGCTGGCATGGAAGTCCGGCCGTTGACACCACTCCACGATATAGTCTTCCCAGGAGTGCCAGCGCCGCGCCTGCTTGGGCGACATGTCATCTTCGTACAGCAGCAGGTAGGCCCGCTCGAAAAGCGATACCAGCATCACGAAAATGATGAACTGCCTTTCCTTCTGGTCGCCGTTGAGGGCCGCGGCGCCATCGACGGAGAATAGCCGCAGGTCGGGATTGGCGAGGGCCACCTTGAGAAAGTCCTGGTAGTTGTCCGACAGCAACTGATAAACCTCTTCCTCTTCGTTTTCCCGTTCCTTGCGCTGCTCGTAAAGAAACACCGCGATCGCCAGCGGCAGGCCGACCACCGTGACCACATAGCTCATCATTTCCCAGATTTCCAGGGTCATGAGGATGCCACTTGCCCGGATAGTTCGGTTTTGCGAACCAGCCGGGCAGCAGGGAAAACGGCGCTGAAAGTGCTGCCCCTGCCCACCTCGCTCTGGATTTCAAGCTTGCCCTGGTGCCGCGTCAGGATATGCTTGACGATGGAAAGGCCGAGGCCGGTGCCGCCCGTTGCCCGTGAACGGCTGCGGTCGACGCGGTAAAAGCGTTCGGTTAACCGGCTGATGTGTTGCTGTTCGATTCCCAGGCCGGTATCAGTGACGCTGAATACTGCATTATTGCCGTACTGGCCCCATTTCAACGTGATATCGCCGCCCTCAGGGGTGTAGCGGATGGCATTGCTGACCAGGTTGCCGAACGCACTGTGCAATTCTTCTGTCGCTCCGGTCATGAAGAGGCAATTGTCCGCCTCGAGCACCAGCTTGTGGCGGCCGCCGCTCAGGCTTTCGCCTTCGGTGACGAGCATGCGAAGCAGCGATGGGACATCGATTTCCGTTTCCTGCGGCATGTTCTGGTTGCTTTCCAGCTGCGACAAGGTCAGCAGGTCCTCCACCAGGCGACGCATGCGCACGGTCTGTTCCTGCATCAGCTTGTAATACTGCCGCATGTTTTCCGGAATGCCGCTGTCCATATCCTCCAGTGTTTCCAGGAAGCCTCCCACCACGGTCAATGGCGTGCGCAGTTCATGCGAGACATTGGCGATGAAGTCGCGGCGCATGGTTTCCAGCTTTTCCATCGGCGTGATATCGCGGCATAACAGCAACTTCTGCTTGTCGCCGAAGGGGATCAGCTGAACTTCAAGCGTGATATCGGGATTGCGCAGGGTATTGAGCTTGATCGACTCGGTGTAATCCTGCGCCTGCAAGTAGCTGGTAAATTCGGTCTGGCGGACGAGATAGCCGATGGGCTGGCCGGTATCCTGCGCCAGATTGAGGCCTAGCTGGATCTCGGCGGGCGGATTGCACCACTCGATCTGGTCGCTGTTGTTGAGCAGGACAACGCCGTCTGGCAGGGCGCTGGCGGCATGCTGGAAACGCTCCAGCGCCGAGGTCAGCTCGGTCTGGCTGCTGGTCTGGCGTCTGATTTCCTGATAAAGCGCGGCAAATACATCCTCCCAGATGCCGGAGCCGATCGGCATGGTCGCCAGTTCCGGCTGCTTGAGCCACTTGGCAAGCTTTTCAAGCCAGTAGAAATGTGCGAGAAGGTAGGCGATCGCCGCCAATGCCAGTGCGCCCAAGGCATATTCCAGACCGGCCAGCGGCCACAACAGCAGGCAGAGCAGGAGTGCCGGGATGGACAGCCATAGCAGGCGCCAGCGAAATTCGTGCATTAGTCGACGTCCAGTAATCGGAAGCTGCGCGTGGCTTGCGTACAGAGTTACAGCTTCATCGGACGCACATTATCGGTTACTTCGCCGAGAAACGGTAGCCGACGCCCCGTACGGTCTGGATCATTTCCTCGTGGCCGGAAGCGGTGAGCGCTTGGCGCAGACGGCGGATATGCACGTCCACGGTGCGGTCCTCGACGAACACGCGGTCGCCCCACACACGATCCAGCACCTGCGAACGCGAATGCACGCGTTCGGGATTCGACATGAGGTAATGCAGCAGGCGGAACTCGGTCGGGCCAAGGTCGAGCTGAATGCCATTGCCGGTCACGCGATGGGTCACCGGGTCGAGGCGCAGCGTCCCGGTTTCGATGGGATCATCCGTCATCTGCGGCGCACGGCGGCGCAGCACCGCCTTGATGCGTGCATTCAGTTCGCGCGGCGAGAACGGCTTGGTGACGTAATCGTCGGCGCCCACGTCGAGGCCGCGTATCTTGTCGATTTCCTCGCTGCGCGCGGTGAGCATGATGATGGGAATGCTCTTGCTGTATTCGTCGGACTTGAGGCGGCGCGCGAACTCGATGCCGCTCATGCCGGGCAGCATCCAGTCGAGCAGGATGAGGTCGGGCATGGTTTCGCGCATCAGCAGCTGGGCCTGCTCGACGCTCAAGGCACGGATCGGGTTATGCCCCGCCTGCGTGATGTTGAGCGTCAGCAGTTCCTGAATGGCCGGTTCGTCTTCAATAATCAATATGTTGGCTGGCATCGGAATTCCTTTACCGGATTAAGATGCTGCTCACTATATGACGCCAATGTGACACTTGTGTGACAAAAACTCAGCGAAATTTTCCTTCTTGCGCTGCTCGCCACATCCAGATGCCGATCAAGATCATCGGCAGGCTGAGCCATTGCCCCATGCTCATGCCCAGCGCCAGCGGCCCGAGGAAACTGTCCGGTTCGCGGGCAAATTCGACGATGAAGCGGGAAGCCCCATAACCGATCAGGAACAGCGCGGATACCGTGCCGACGGGGCGCGTCTTGCTGGAATAAAGCCACAGCAGCAGGAACAGTGCGATACCTTCCAACCCGAACTCGTAGAGCTGCGAGGGATGTCGCGGCAGGATGTCCACTTGCGGAAATACCACCGCCCACGGGACATCAGTGGCGCGCCCCCACAATTCGCCATTGATGAAATTGCCGAGCCGGCCCGCGCCCAGGCCGAGCGGCACCAGCGGCGCAACGAAATCCATGACGGCCAGCCAGTTCTTGCCGCTCCTGCGCACGAAAATCCACATGGCTGCCAGCACGCCAAGAAACCCGCCGTGAAACGACATGCCGCCTTGCCACACCGCCAGGATTTCCAGCGGGTGGCTGAGGAAATACACCGGCTGGTAAAACAGCACATAGCCCAAGCGTCCGCCCAGAATCACGCCGAGCGCTCCATAGAACAGCATATCGTCCAGGTCGCGTTCGCTGACGACAGGTTCGGCGGTGTGGCGTATGCGCCATTTGCCGAGGCAGAGTACGCCAAGGAAACCGATCAGGTACATCAGCCCGTACCAATGAATGCCGATGGGCCCGAGATGGATCGCGACGGGGTCGAATTGCGGGTGAACAAGCATGGAGTCTCGGCGTCTTAATGGAGTAAAATTGACAGATTATACGTTTTCTCGAGGTTGATCATGCCCCAGTACCGTTCCAGGACTACCACCCACGGCCGCAACATGGCAGGCGCTCGCGCATTGTGGCGCGCCACCGGCATGAAGGACGAGGATTTCACCAAGCCTATCATCGCGGTCGCCAATTCGTTTACGCAGTTCGTGCCGGGCCACGTGCACCTCAAGGACATGGGCCAGCTGGTCGCGCGCGAAATCGAAAAAGCGGGCGGCGTCGCCAAGGAATTCAACACCATCGCGGTCGATGACGGTATCGCCATGGGCCACGGCGGCATGCTGTATTCGCTGCCCAGCCGCGACCTGATCGCCGATAGCGTGGAATACATGGTTAACGCCCACTGTGCCGACGCGCTGGTGTGCATCTCCAACTGCGACAAGATCACCCCCGGCATGCTGATGGCTGCGCTGCGGCTCAATATTCCCGTCGTTTTTGTTTCCGGCGGCCCGATGGAAGCGGGCAAGGTGGACTGGAAGGGCAGCGTCCGCAAGCTGGACCTGGTCGATGCGATGGTGGAGGCCGCCGACAGCAGAGTCAGCGACGCCGACGTGGCCGAGGTCGAGCGTTCCGCCTGCCCCACCTGCGGCTCCTGTTCCGGCATGTTCACCGCCAACTCCATGAACTGCCTCACCGAGGCGCTCGGGCTCTCGCTGCCCGGTAACGGTTCCACGCTGGCGACCCACGCCGACCGCAAGCAATTGTTCCTGCGCGCCGGCCGCCTGATCGTCGATCTTGCCAAGCGCTATTACGAACAGGATGACGCTTCGGCACTGCCACGCTCCATCGCCACGTTCGAGGCTTTCGAGAACGCGATGAGCCTGGACGTTGCCATGGGCGGTTCCACCAACACGGTGCTGCACTTGCTGGCCGCGGCACACGAAGCCGGCGTGGATTTCACCATGGCCGACATCGACCGGATTTCCCGCCGCGTGCCTTGCCTGTCCAAGGTGGCGCCGGCGACGCAGAAATACCACATGGAAGACGTGCACCGGGCCGGCGGCGTGATGGCGATCCTGGGCGAACTCGACCGTGCCGGCCTGATCCGCCGCGACGTGCCGACTGTGCATGCGCCCAGCATGGCGGCGGCCCTGGATCAATGGGACATTGTCCGCACGCAGGATAGCGCGGTGCGCGATTTCTTCCGCGCAGCCCCTGGCGGCATCCCGACGACCATCGCCTTCAGCCAGTCGATGCGCTTTCCCGACCTGGACGAGGATCGCGCCGAAGGCTGCATCCGCGACAAGGAGCATGCTTATTCGCAAGACGGCGGCCTCGCCGTGCTGCATGGCAACATCGCGCTCGACGGCTGCATCGTCAAGACCGCCGGCGTGGATGACAGCATTCTCAAGTTCACCGGCCGCGCCCGCATTTTCGAAAGCCAGGACGCTGCGGTCGAAGCCATCCTCGGCGACAAGGTCGTTGCCGGCGACGTCGTGGTGATCCGCTATGAAGGCCCGCGCGGGGGGCCCGGCATGCAGGAAATGCTATACCCGACCAGTTACCTGAAGTCCAAGGGACTGGGCAAGGAGTGCGCGCTGCTGACCGACGGCCGGTTCTCCGGCGGCACCTCGGGCCTTTCCATCGGCCATGCTTCCCCGGAAGCGGCTGAAGGCGGCGCCATCGGCCTGGTGGAAGAGGGCGATACGATCGAGATCGACATCCCCAACCGCCGCATACACCTGGCGGTTTCCGTGGAAGAGTTGGAAACCCGTCGCCAGAAGATGGAAGCCAAGGGGACCCAAGCATGGAAGCCGGTCAACCGTGAGCGCCAGGTTTCCCCGGCCTTGCGTGCTTATGCGGCGATGACGACTTCGGCAGCGAAAGGCGCAGTGCGGGACGTGTCCCAGGTCGAGAAGCGTTAAGAGAGCCTGGCTCACCGCTTATCCATTAGCGAGTTGGCGTTTTCTTGTACGTTTCGCATCTCGCTCAAGGCGGTATGCCGCGAGCTGAACTAGGCTGATTGCGCCCGCTGAGTCACACATAACTCAACCATCCTGATCGTAAAGGTTCCTGCTTGCATACTGTTCTTGTCCTCGGCGGCTATGGCAATTTTGGCGCTTTTATCTGCCGCGCTTTGGTAGGCGATGACAATATCCGGTTGCTGATCGCCGGCCGCGACGAGAAGAAGGCGCGCCGTTTCGCGGCCGAGATTGGACTGCCGGAACGCCAGGGAATAGCGCTTGATGCGGGCGTGACTTCGCTGGCGCGCCAGCTGATGACGATGGAAGTGAACATCGTGGTTCATGCCGCCGGCCCCTTTCAGCAGCAGGATTACCGTGTTGCCCAAGCCTGTATCGATGCGGGCTGCCATTACCTTGACCTCGCAGACGGCCGTGATTTTGTGGCAAACATCGGTCAACTGGATGCCGCCGCGCATTTGGCGGGGGTGCTGGTGGTGAGCGGCGCAAGTTCCGTTCCTGCGCTTTCCTCGGCCGTCGTGGACTTCTTCCTGCCTGAGTTTTCCCGGCTCGATTCCATCCGTCATGCCATTGTATCCGGGGCAAAAACGCCTGGATTGGCCACTTTGCGCGCCGTGCTCGGCTATTGCGGCAAATCTTTCATGCGGCTGGAAAACGGGTTGTGGAAAGGCGTGTTCGGCTGGCAGGATTTCCATCGGCGCCGCTATCCCGAACCGATCGGAAACCGCTGGCTAGGGAATTGCGATGTACCGGATCTGGCCGTATTCCCGCAACGCTATCCCGGTGTAAAAACGGTGACTTTTCATGCCGGACCAGGCATTCCCATGGCGCACCTGACAATCTGGCTGTTCTCCTGGCTCGTGCGCTGGGGCATCATCAACAACATGGCGGAGTGGGCCAAGTCCTTGCACTGGCTTAGCCGACGGCTGGAAGTCATTGGCCCGTCGGAATCCGCGATGCATGTCGAACTTTCCGGGAACGATCATCAGGGCCGCCCTCTGACGCGTGTCTGGCATATTCTCGCGGGGCAGCATCATGGGCCGCATATTCCCTGCGGCGCAGCGGTTGCACTCGTTCGCAAGCTGGCCAATGGCAGTTTGACGGAACGCGGCGCGATGCCATGTGTCGGACTACTAACGTTGAACGACTACATGGAAACGCTGGCCGGGTTGGATATCCGGCAGATACACGGATGACAGTCTGGCCAATATCGAATATCGAGGATCATCATGAACGAAGAAGAATTGAATAGCCGTTTCGGTATCCCCAAACAACTTAAATTCATCGAAGATCCAAGCGGTCTTGTCGTGGCCGAGATCGATAACCCGCTGGCTTCTGCCAAACTGACTTTGCAAGGGGCGCATCTGCTGTCCTGGCGCCCGAGGTCGACCTCGCTGCCTGTCGTCTGGTGTTCCGAAAATGCGCAACTCATGCAAGGCAAGTCTCCTCATAGCGGCGCGCCAATTTGCTGGCCGTGGTTCGGCGTACACCCGACCCAGCCGGATTTCCCGGCGCACGGCTTTGCGCGCAATCATCCTTGGGAAGTGATCGCGACTACCGCTGAAGATGACGGCTCGACGCGTATGACCATGCGCCTGTTGCAAAGCAACGAAACGCATGCGCAATGGCCGCATGCCTCCTTGCTGACGCTGGACTTGACGATAGGCGAAACATTGCGCATGACGCTCACCACGACCAATACCGGGGATGAGGGGTTTGTCATCGGGGAAGCCTTCCACACCTACTTCCAGGTGGCGGACATCGCCAAGGTGCAAGTGCTGGGGCTGGAGGGATGCGCCTACCTGGACAAGGTCGAAAACTTTATCCGCAAGCAGCAGGAAGGGGCGATTGGTTTTTCCGGAGAGACCGATCGCGTGTATGTCGATACCGAATCGGATTGCGTGATCGAAGACCCCGGCTTGCGCCGCCGCATCCATATAGCCAAGTCCGGCAGTTCGACGACGGTGGTGTGGACGCCGTGGCAGGAAAAGGCCGCCGGGATGAGCGACGTGGGCGAGGAATGGCGCCGCATGGTCTGCGTAGAGTCGGCGAACGCCGCACATAATATGGTGAAGGTGGCGCCGCGCAGCACGCATACCCTGACGGTGGAATATCGCACCGAACCCTTATGACCATGAGCTTCACCTCCGCATGCGATGTGAAGCAACGTCAATTCAGGTTGGTCGCAAACCGTCCAGTCTTGCTCCAGGGTAACGCCCATGCCTAACCGTCTTTCCGGCGAAACCAGCCCTTACCTGTTGCAGCATGCTGATAATCCGGTGGACTGGTACCCATGGGGTGAGGAAGCGCTCACCCTCGCGCGCCAGCAGAACAAGCCGATATTGCTTTCCATCGGTTATTCCGCCTGCCACTGGTGCCATGTGATGGCGCACGAATCCTTCGAGGACCCGCGCACCGCGGCCGTGATGAACGAGCTGTTCGTCAACATCAAGGTGGACCGCGAGGAGCGGCCCGACCTCGACCAGATTTACCAGAGCGCCCATTCCATTCTTTCCCGGCGCAGCGGCGGCTGGCCGCTGACGATGTTTCTCTCGCCCGATCAGGTGCCGTTTTTCGGCGGGACGTATTTCCCTCCGGCACCGCGCTATCAGTTGCCGGGCTTCGCCGACCTGCTGAAACATATCGCCTCCACATGGCATGACCGCCGGGCCGAAATCGAATCGCAGAACGAAGCGGTGCTGGCCGCGTTGGAAAAAACCGTGCGCCAGGACGCCCCTTCCGAGCTGGACGGCGCAGCGGTGACCGCCGCCTCAGCACATCTCGCAAAATTGTTCGACAAGGTGAATGGCGGCTTCGGCAGTGCGCCGAAATTCCCCAATCCGGCCGATCTGGCATTGCTATTGCAACGCGCCGGCCATGGTGACCAAAATGCACGCCACATGGTGTCGCTGACACTGATCAGGATGGCCGAGGGCGGAATTTACGACCATGTCGGCGGCGGCTTCAGCCGTTACAGCGTGGACGACCACTGGGAAATCCCGCATTTCGAGAAAATGCTCTACGACAACGGGCAGCTGTTATGCCTCTATAGCGACGGCTGGCGGATGACGCAGGATGCGCATTATCTTTCCATCATCGAGCACACCGTGGAGTGGGCAATGCGCGAGATGCGTTCGCCGGAAGGCGGGTTCTTTTCCTCGCTGGACGCGGATAGCGAGGGCGAGGAAGGGAAGTTTTACGTCTGGCAGAAAGACGAACTGCGGCAGCTGCTCGATGAACAAGAGTATCGCTTCCTTGAACAGCGCTTTCGCTTGGGAATGGCGCCCAATTTCGAGCATGCCTGGCATTTGCATGCCATGAGAGGTTTGGAGGAGGCGGCGTCTGCCCTGGGCTTGACGACCGAACAGGCCGCAAGCTTGTGGGCTTCCGCACGCGGCAAACTTTTCCACTACCGGGAAAACCGTATCCGCCCCGGACGCGACGACAAGGTTCTCGTCAGCTGGAACGCGCTGATGATACAAGGCCTGGCCCGCGCAGCCCGCGTTTCGGCCAGGCGGGAGTGGGCCGACGCAGCGCATCGGGCGGTCGACTTCATTCGTAGCCAGTTGTGGCGCGATGGTCAGTTGCTGGCGACCAGCAAGCATGGCAGGGCGCACCTCAATGCCTACCTCGACGACCACGCTTTTCTGCTGGCGGCCTTGCTCGACCTGATGCAAGCCGGGTTTCGCAAGCAAGACCTGGATTTTGCCCTTGCTCTGGCCGAAGCGCTGCTCTCGCGATTCGAGGACCCGGAAACGGGCGGATTCTTCTTCACCAGCCACGATCACGAGCCGTTGATCCAGCGTCCCAAATCCGCATTCGACAATGCCACGCCCTCCGGAAACGGAATCGCCGCGTTGTCCTTGCAGCGGTTAGGGCACCTGGTAGGTGAAAGGCGCTACCTCCTTGCAGCGGAAAAAACCCTGCGCGCCTTTGCGACCGTCATGGCAAGCAGTCCGGCCGCTTGTGCCAGCCTGGTGATGGCGCTGGACGAATATCTCGTGCCGCCCAGACTCGTGCTCTTGCGCGGCGCGGAGGCTGGCTTGCAGGACTGGAAGGCCAGGCTGGACCGCCTGTGCTTGCCGGCCACCCTGGTATTCGCCTTGCCCGGCCACTTGCGCGAATTGCCTGCCGCGCTTGAACGACCGATGCAAAACGATGTCAACGCATGGGTATGTCGCGGCGTTGAATGCTTACCTGCAATCGGTAACTGGGAAGCCCTGCTGGAGACCTTGCAGCCCCTTTGCAATGAGGGTGAAACACGTTTATGATTGCTTACCTTAAATGGGTATTCGCTTAACTGGTTCCAATACAAGATCGAAATCGAAGGAGTAAACATGAAAGCATTGATGATGGCGGTCGCTGCCGCCGGTTCCCTGTTAGTAGCCGGCCACGCCAGCGCGGATGCCGCTGCTCAAGCTCTGGCACAAAAGAGTGGCTGTCTGGCTTGCCATAGCATCGACAAGAAGGTCCTCGGTCCGTCCTACAAGGATGTTGCCGCGAAGTACAAGGGCCAGAAGGATGCCGAAGCCAAGATGGTCGAAAAGGTCAAGAAGGGTGGTAGCGGCGTATGGGGCCCGATCCCGATGCCGGCAAACAGCCCGCAAGTGAAGGATGAGGACATCAAGACCATCGTCAAGTGGATCCTTTCCATGTAATTCTGTTCATCGATCGATTCCGTCCAGCGGGAAATGTCGATAAAAAAGCCGGTCATCCGACCGGCTTTTTTTATTGCCTGCCGATGGGCCTATTTTACGAGGCCGATCAGGTAAAGGAAGATGGCGATGATCGCCAGCGGCGAAATAAAGCGAATGGTGAAGCGCCACACGCCATAACTTCGCAGCGTCAGGCCAAGCTCTTCCCTGACGTGCTGCGTCCGCATGACCCAGCCCGCAAAAATGGCCATCAATAACCCGCCCATGGGCAGCATGATATTGGTGGTGAGCTTGTCCAGCGTGTCGAAGATGTTGAGGCCGAAAAACAGCTTAACGTCCTTCCATTCATTGAACGAAAGTACGACCGCGATCCCGAGCAGCCAGTCGATGAAGGCGATGAGCAGCGCCGCCCGCCAGCGGGAGATGGTGGTGTTTTCCGTGATCCAGGCGATCGCCGGCTCTACCAGGGAAATGGCGGAAGTCCAGGCAGCAAAGGCGACCAGCAGGAAAAACAGCGTCCCCATGAAGCTGCCGGCCGGCATCGCGCCGAAGGCGATAGGCAACGTCTGGAAAATCAGGCCCGGCCCGGCAGCCGGCTCGAGGCCATTGGCGAATACCAGCGAGAAAATGGCCAGCCCGACCAGTAGCCCCACGGCGGTATCGGCGATGGCGATATAGATCGTCGTGCGGGCAATGGAAACATGCGGCTGCAGATAGGAGCCGTAGACCATGACCGCGCCCATGCCCAGGCTTAGCGAGAAAAAGGCATGGCCCAGTGCGGAAAGCACGGCTCCCGGCGTTACCTTGGAGAAATCCAGCGTGAACATGAAGCTCGCAGATTGCGCGAAATTGCCGACCGACATGCTGTAGCCCAGCAGTACCAGCAGGATGGCGAACAGCGCCGGCATCAGGATATTGTTGGCTTTTTCCAGCCCGGCATTGACGCCGCGTGCGACCACTCCCATCGTCATCGCGATGAACAGCGTATGCCACAGTATCAACTCCAGCGGATTCGCGAGAAAGGTCTCGAAATGGTTCTGCGCCATTTGTCCGTTCATGCCGGTGAAGGCGCCGCTCGCCGCGCGCCCCACGTAATCCAGAACCCAGCCGGCAATCACGCTGTAAAAGCCGAGTATCAGCAGTCCGGCAAACAGCCCTGCGATACCCACCCATCTCCACAAGCCGGTCGCATTGGCTTCCTCCGCCAGTGCCCGCATACCGTCTACCGGGTTGAGCTGGGCCCGGCGTCCAAGCATGATTTCGCACATCATCAACGGAATGCCGACCAGCGCGATGCAGGCCAGAAATACCAGCACAAAGGCGCTGCCGCCGTTGACGCCGGCCATGTAAGGAAATTTCCAGATGTTGCCGAGCCCGATAGCCGACCCTGCCGTCGCCAGCATGAAAGTCCAGCGGCTGGACCAATAACTGCGATGCTTGGTTTGCGCCATAGAGTTTCCCGTCAGCTTTTGAAGTACCGATCAGTTTCCTGTTTGATCACCTTGGAGAGCAGCAGCAGGCCGATCAGATTGGGGATTGCCATCATGCCGTTCATCAGATCCGAGAAATTCCAAACGAACTCCAGGCTGGTAGTGGCACCGACAATCACCGCCGCAATAAAAAATATGCGGTAAATGTTGATGGCGCGTGGACCGAACAGGTACTCGATGGCCTTTTCCCCGTAATAATTCCAGCCGATCAACGTGGAGTAGGCGAATAGCGAGGTCGACAGCGCAACGATGATTGCCCCGCTGCTTCCCAGTGTTTCCGCCATGCTGCTGCTGGTCAGCTCTGCCGGACTGACGCCTTGTGTCCAGGGGGTTGCCGTCAGGATGACGAGCGCGGTCATCGTGCACACCACCAGGGTGTCGATGAAGGTCTGCGTCATGCTGACCAGCGCCTGTTTAACCGGGTCGCTGGTACGCGCGGCGGCTGCCGCGATAGGCGCCGACCCCAGTCCGGATTCATTGGAAAATACGCCGCGGGCAATACCATAGCGCATCGCGGCGGCAATGGTGGCACCCACAAATCCGCCACTGGCTGCGGCTGGATTGAAGGCGTGATAGAAAATCAGGCCGAGTGCTTGCGGAATCTCGGCTGCATTGAGTGACAGCACGACTAGCGAAGAGCCCACATAAACCAGAATCATCACCGGCACGAAGTAAGAGGTGAAGCGACCGATGGAACGAATGCCACCGAGTATGACCAGCGCGGTCAATACCATCAGCACGAGGCCGGTAACGAGCGGGTTGATGTTGAAGGTCGTTTCTAGGATTTTGGCGGTGGCGTTGGCCTGCGTCATATTGCCAATGCCAAAGGTGGCCAGAGCGGTAAAGATGGCAAACAAGGTGCCCAGCCAGGGAAGGCCGGCGCCTTTTGCCAGGTAGTACATCGGCCCGCCGCGCATGCCGTGCTCGCCTTTTTCGCGGTATTTGATCGCCAGTACCGCTTCGGAGTATTTGGTGACCATGCCGACCAGGCCGGTCATCCACATCCAGAATACTGCGCCCGGACCTCCGAGCGTAATCGCGGCCGCGACCCCCACGATATTGCCGATGCCTACCGTCGCCGCCAAGGCGGTCATCAGTGCGGCGAAATGGCTGATATCGCCTTCATGCTCATTATCCTTATGAAAAATGAGGCGGAAGGCCAATGGCAGTACGCGAAATTGCAGGCCCTTCAGCAGCACCGTCAGGTACAGCCCAGTACCCACCAGCAGGGCCAGCATCGGCGGTCCCCAGACCCATCCTGAAAGTGTCGCGACCAGCGTTTCAACGGCTTCCATGCAGTGCTCCCTTTATTGTCCCTGTCCGGATTATAGACAAAAACTTCTGCCGGCCGGCTAAGTCCATTTTAATTGACCGATCAAACCAGCCAGTCTCTGCCCGTGAGGAAATCCGTATAGAGCTTTTCTTCAGCCGATCCGGCTTCCGGCCGCCAGTCATAACGCCATTTGACGATAGGCGGAAGCGACATCAGGATCGATTCGGTACGGCCGCCCGACTGCAGGCCGAACAGCGTGCCGCGGTCGAACACCAGGTTGAATTCGACGTAACGGCCGCGACGGTAGGCCTGGAAGTCGCGTTCGCGCTCGCCGTAGGGCGTGTCCTTGCGGCGTTGCAGCAACGGCAGGTAGGCATTCAGAAAAGCGTCGCCCACGCTTTTTACCATTGCGAAGCTCTGATCGAAGCCGGGTTCGCTGAAATCGTCGAAAAAGATGCCGCCGATGCCGCGCGGCTCCTTGCGGTGCTTGAGGTAGAAATACTCGTCGCACCAATGCTTGAAGCGCGGGTAGAGTTCTGCGCCGAAGGGCTCCAGCGCCTGGCGGCAGGCGCGGTGGAAATGGATCGCGTCCTCTTCGAAACCGTAATACGGTGTCAGATCCATGCCGCCGCCGAACCACCATATCGATTCCTCGCCCGGCTTGGTGGCGACGAAGCAGCGTACGTTCATGTGCACCGTCGGGGCATAGGGATTGCGCGGATGCAATACCAGCGACACGCCCATCGCCTCGAAGCCGCGTCCCGCCAGTTCCGGACGATTGGCACTGGCCGATGGTGGCAGCCGGTCGCCGGTGACGTGCGAGAAGTTCACCCCGCCGCGCTCGAAGACGTTGCCATCCTCGATCACGCAACTGATGCCGCCGCCGCCTTCGGGGCGTTGCCAGGAGTCGTTCAGGAAGTTCTTGCCGTCGACCAGCTCCAGCGATTCGACGATGCGATGCTGGAGGCCGGTGAGGTAGTCGAGAATGAGGCGTATGTCCATGATGTTGTCTTCGTCCATGTCCGGCGGACATTGTAGTGCCGCTATTAAACCACGTTATTTCCGGATGATTTTCCCGGTTACCAGGTCCTGTATCGTGGAAGGCCGGCGGCGCGCCCCTATCGATCCCGCTATCACCAGCACGCGGCCGCCGAACAAACGCCGGCATTCCGCGGCGGTCTTGGCCGGCTTGCCGCCGCTCAGGTTGGCGCTGGTGGAAACGAGCGCCATGTCGGCCAAGCGGCATAAGACGGCAGCTTCGCGATGGGCGGTGACGCGCACCGCAACGGAATCATGGGCGCCGCGCAAGGAGCTCGGGCAATGTGCGGAAGCCGGCACCAGCCAGGTATGCGGACCGGGCCAGCGGGAGCGCATGCGATTGGCCAACTGGGGCGCCAGGTCGGCGAGATAAGGACGCAACTGCCGCGGATGCGCGGCAATCAGGATCAGCCCCTTGGAAGGACTGCGCTTCTTGAGCCGCAATACGCGCCGGACCGCTACCGGGTTGCGCGGATCGCAGCCCAGCCCGTAGCAGGATTCCGTTGGGTACGCGATGACGCCGCCACGTTTCAAATGCTTGCGGATGCGCCATGCGTCCATGTTAGGGCTTGTTCACGCTAATTACTTGATGGCGCGCCAGCCGATATCGCGGCGCATCTGGCTGCCTTCGAAACGAATGCCTTCGGCGATCTGGTAGGCGCGGTGCTGCGCCTGCTTGACGGTATCGCCCAAGGCAGTGACGCACAATACGCGTCCGCCGCTGGTGACCGGTTGGTTGTTTTCCATGGTCGTGCCGGCATGGAATACCTGCGCGTCCTGTAAATCCTTGGGCAGGCCGGTAATCGCGTCGCCCTTGCGCGGCGCATCCGGATAGCCGGCGGAAGCCATGACCACGCCCAAGGCGGTGCGCCGGTCCCAATCCGCTTCAGCCTTGTCCAGCGTGCCGTTGACGGCGTGCTCGATCAGTTCCACCAGGTCGCTTTTCAGGCGCAGCATGATGGGCTGGGTTTCCGGGTCGCCCATGCGGCAATTGAATTCCAGCGTTTTCGGCACGCCGTTCTTGTCAATCATGAGGCCTGCATAAAGAAAACCGGTGTAGCGGATGCCGTCCTTGGCCATGCCCTGGATGGTCGGCCGGATGATTTCGCGCATCACGCGGGCGTGCATCTCGGGCGTGATGATGGGCGCAGGCGAGTAAGCGCCCATGCCGCCGGTATTCGGGCCTTGGTCGCCATCCTGCAGGCGCTTGTGGTCCTGGCTGGTCGCCATCGGCAGAATATGCTCGCCGTCGCACATCACGATGAAGCTGGCTTCCTCGCCTTCCAGGAACTCTTCGATCACTACGCGCGCGCCGGCCGCACCCAGCTTGTTGTCGGCGAGCATCATGTCGATCGCGTCGTGTGCTTCGGTTTCGCTCATTGCGACCACGACACCCTTGCCGGCAGCGAGGCCATCGGCCTTGATGACGATGGGCGCGCCTTGTGCCTTGACGTAATCATGCGCGGCGGCGGCATCGGAGAATGTCGCGTAGGCAGCAGTGGGGATGCCATGGCGTTGCATGAAGGCTTTGGCAAAATCCTTGGAGGATTCCAACTGGGCGGCAGCCTTGCTCGGGCCGAAGATCTTAAGGCCGGCGGCGCGGAAGGCATCGACCACGCCCTGCGACAGCGGCGCTTCCGGACCGACCACGGTCAGCGCAATGTGCTCGTCCTGGGCGAATTGCACCAGGTCGGGAATCATGGTGATCGCGACGTTTTGCATGTCGGGGTCGAGCGCTGTGCCGGCATTGCCCGGTGCGACGTAAACGCGGCTGATGCGCGGGCTCTTCGCCAGTTTCCATGCCAGCGCATGCTCGCGTCCGCCGTTGCCGATGACCAGAATTTTCATAAGTTACACCCCGTGAAAGGTGAAACGTGAAAGGTGAAACGTGGGCACCCAGTCACCCTCCCGCCAGGGAGGGTCGCGCTGCAAGCGCGGGGTGGCATCACGTTTCACGTTTCACATTTCACGAATGAATCAATGGCGGAAATGCCGCACGCCGGTCAGCACCATCGCCAGACCGTGCTCGTCCGCCGCAGCGATGACTTCTTCGTCGCGCACGCTACCTCCCGGCTGGATGACGCACACCGCGCCGGCTTCGGCCAGCACGTCCACACCGTCGCGGAATGGGAAGAAGGCATCGGAGGCGACCACGGAATCCTGCAGCGACAAACCGGCATTCGTGGCCTTGATCGCGGCGATGCGGGTGCTGTCCACGCGGCTCATCTGGCCGGCGCCAACGCCCAGTGTCATGCCCTTGCCGCAGAACACGATCGCGTTGGATTTGACGAATTTGGCCACGCGCCAAGCGAACAGCAGGTCTTGCAGCTGCTGCTGCGTGGGTTGTTTTTTGGTGACGACCTTGAGTTGTTCCGGGCCGACGTTGAGCGCATCCGGCGTCTGCAGCAGCAGGCCGCCGCCGACGCGCTTGTATTCGAGCGTGTTGTTGCCGCTGCCGAGCGGTACTTCCAGCACGCGCAAGTTAGCCTTGGCAGCCAGCGCAGCCTTGGCTTCGGCGGTGAAGGAAGGAGCGATCAGCACTTCGACGAAGTGCTTGCGCTCGTTCATCGCGTTGACTACGTCGATGCCGACTTCGCCGTTGAAGGCGATGATGCCGCCGAAAGCCGAGGTCGAATCGGTCTTGAAGGCCTTCTCATAGGCGCCGAGCAGGGTGCCGTCGATAGCCGCACCGCACGGGTTGGCGTGCTTGACGATGACGCAGGCGGGGGCCTCGAAGGTCTTGACGCATTCCCAGGCGGCATCGGCATCACCAATGTTGTTGTAGGAGAGCTCCTTGCCCTGCAACTGGGTGAAGCTCGCCAGTGCGCCTGCGGGCGCGGAAGCATCGCGGTAGAACGCGGCGTCCTGATGTGGGTTTTCGCCGTAGCGCAGGTCCATGACCTTGGAGAACTGGGCATTGAAACGGTCGGGAAAGGCGTTCTTCTCGCCCTTTGGGCCCAGCGCCGTCAGGTAGTTGCTGATCGCGCCGTCGTATTCGGCGGTGTGCGAAAACGCTTTCTTGGCCAATGCCAGGCGGGTTTCGGCGCCCACGGCGCCACCGCTGGACTCGAGTTCACGCGTCAGGCGGGGATAATCGGCCGGATCGGTGACGATGGCGACGTGGCCGTAATTCTTGGCGGCCGCGCGCACCATGGTCGGGCCGCCGATATCGATGTTCTCGATGGCGTCTTCCAGCGTGCAATCCGGGTTGGCAATGGTTTCGCGGAACGGGTAGAGGTTGACCACCACCATGTCGATGGCCGGAATATTCGCTTCGGCCATGGCCGCTACGTGTTCAGGCAGATCGCGTCGGCCGAGAATGCCGCCGTGCACCTTGGGATGCAGCGTCTTCACGCGGCCGTCCAGCATTTCCGGGAAACCGGTGTAATCGCTCACCTCGATTACCGGAATGCTCTTTTCGCGGAACAGTTTGGCCGTGCCGCCGGTGGAGAGGATTTCGACGCCGAGGCGGGTAAGGGTCTGGGCAAACTCGACAACGCCTTGCTTGTCGGAAACGCTGATCAGCGCGCGCTTGATAATGGTCATGGTCTATAGAAAAAGGAATAAACGGCGGTGGAAAGGGAGGTGTGATTACTGAATGTCGTACTGCTTGAGCTTTTTCCGCAGCGTATTGCGGTTTAGGCCAAGAATTTCCGCAGCCTTGCTTTGGTTGCCGCCGGCCAGGTTCAGCACGTACTCCAGCATCGGTTTCTCGACGCAGCCCAGCAGCATGTCGTAAACGGCATGTGGGCGCTCGCCGTCGAGATCCTTGAAATAAGCTTCCAGCGCGCCGCGAACGCAGGCGGCCAGGTCGTTATCGACAATCATGCGGCCAGCGCCTCCGGTTCGTCGGTTTCTTCTTCGTAACGAAGGCGCGTGTCCTGTTGGCGCAGTTCGCCAAAGAACTCGTTGACCGCCTGCATCTGTTCTTCGACCGTGGGCAGCTGGTTCATCATATGGCGGAAGTTGGCCGAGCCCACGAGGCCCTTGGTGTACCAGGAAATATGCTTGCGGGCGACGCGCACGCCGGTGACCTCGCCATAAAATTCATACAAGTCGCGAATGTGATCCAGCAATACATCGTGGATTTCGGCGACTTCGGGTTGCGGCAAATGCGTGCCCGTATTCAGGAAATGTTCGATCTCGCGGAAAATCCACGGCCTGCCTTGAGCGGCGCGGCCTATCATCACCGCATCGGCACCGGTCTGTTCCAGCACGTATTTGGCTTTTTCCGGCGTGGTGATGTCGCCGTTGGCGATGATGGGGATGCCGGCGCGCGACTTCACTTCGGCGATCAGATCGTATTCCGCCTGGCCGTTGTACAAACAGGCGCGGGTGCGGCCATGGATCGCTAGCGCCCGGATGCCGCTCTCCTCGGCGATACGCGCGATCAGCGGCACGTTGCGGTTGGCCTTGTCCCAGCCCAAACGGGTTTTCAGGGTGACCGGCACGCCGGGCACGGCCTTGACCACCGCTTCCAGGATTTGCGCCACCAGCGGCTCGTCGCGCAGCAGCGCGGAGCCGGCCATCACATTGCAGATCTTCTTGGCCGGGCAGCCCATGTTGATGTCGATGATCTGCGCGCCATTGTCCACGTTGTGGCGGGCCGCTTCGGCCATCATCTTGGGGTCGGCACCGGCGATCTGGACCGAGATGGGGTCCACTTCGCCTTCGTGGTTCGCCCGGCGCAGGGTTTTCTCGCTGCCGTACAGCAGCGAGTTGGAAGTCACCATTTCCGACACGGCCATGCCCGCGCCCAGCCGCTTGCACAGCTGGCGGAAAGGGCGGTCCGTCACGCCGGCCATGGGCGCGACGATCAGGTTGTTCTTGAGTGTATAGGGGCCGATTTGCATGAGGCTGTATGTTTCGGGGCGCGAGCGAAAGGTGCTCATTTTATATGCAAACCACAGTCAGGAAAAGGCGAAATTGGCATGTTCCCATGAGATTTAATCTGCCATCCGCCGCGTGTTTTTCAGACTCAAGATCAACGGGCGGCTGGGATTTTGGACCGATTTGCGGTAGGATTACGTGTTTAATTTTTGAGCACCTTTATACCAATGAAACTCAACTCCACGGTCGCAGCTGTTACCGAGCGCATCAAAGAGCGTAGTGCCGATACCCGCAAGGCCTACCTCGAGCAGGTCGATGCCCTGGCCCAGCGCAAGCCCGGTGTCGAGCGCATGGGTTGTGCCAATGTGGCACACTCGTTCGCCGCGATGCCTTCCGACGACAAGTTCAAGGTGGTCATGGAACGCGCGCCCAACGTGGGCATCGTCACCGCTTATAACGACATGTTGTCGGCCCATGCGCCGTACCAGCATTTCCCGGACATCATCAAGGACGAAGCGCGCAAGCACGGTGCTACCGCCCAAGTCGCCGGCGGCGTGCCGGCGATGTGCGACGGCATTACGCAAGGCATGCCCGGCATGGAGTTGTCCCTGTTCAGCCGCGACGTGATCGCGATGTCCGCTGCCGTTTCCCTCAGCCACGACGTGTTCGACGCGGCGCTGATGCTGGGCGTATGCGACAAGATCGTCCCCGGCCTGCTGATCGGCGCATTGCACTTCGGCCATCTGCCGACCGTGTTCGTGCCGGCCGGCCCGATGACCACCGGCCTCGCCAACAGCGAAAAATCGCATATGCGCGTGCTGGCGGCCGAAGGCAAGGTCGGCCGCAAGGAGTTGCTGGAAACGGAATCCAAGGCCTACCACGGTCAAGGCACCTGCACCTTCTACGGCACCGCCAACAGCAACCAGATGCTGCTGGAAGCCATGGGCCTGCACGTTCCCGGCTCCGCGTTCATCAATCCGGGCAGCACCTTCCGCGAGGAACTGACCCGCGAAGCGCTGCGCACCGTGCTCGGCATCACCAAGGGCAAGACATTCACGCCGATCGGCCGCTTGGTCGACGAACGCTGCATCGTCAACGCGATGGTCGCGCTGCTGGCCACCGGCGGCTCCACCAATCACCTGATCCACTGGGTCGCGGTCGCGCGTGCCGCGGGCATTGCGATCAACTGGGACGATTTCTGTGCGCTGTCCGATGTGGTGCCGCTGGTTGCGCGCGTCTACCCGAACGGCGAAGCCGACGTGAATGCCTTCCAGGAAGCGGGCGGCCCCGGCTATGTCATCCGCGAAATGCTGGATTCCGGACTGATGCACGAGGACGTGCTGACGGTGCGCCCGAACGGGATGCGCGAATTCACCGGCATTCCCCGCCTGGATGCGGGCAAGATGGTGTGGAACGTGGCCGGCCCGACGCCGGATGACTCCGTCGTGCGTCCGGCCAACGCGCCGTTCAGCCAGAACGGCGGCATCAAGGTGCTGCGCGGCAACCTCGGCCGCAGCGTGATCAAGATTTCTGCCGTGCCGACCGATCTGCACATCATCGAGGCTCCGGCCAAGGTGTTCGATTCGCAGGAAGCGCTGCTGGCCGCCTTTGCCGCCGGCGAGCTCGATCATGACGTGGTCTGCGTGGTGCGCTGGCAGGGCCCGCATGCCAACGGCATGCCGGAGCTGCACAAGCTGACGCCTCCCTTGAAGGCGCTGCAAAGCAAGGGCTTCGATGTGGCGCTGGTCACCGACGGCCGCATGAGCGGCGCTTCGGGCAAGATCCCGGCCGCGATCCACGTGTCGCCGGAAGCGGCCGCAGGCGGCCCGCTGGCCAAGGTGCGCGACGGCGACCTGATCCGCCTCGACGCGATCAACGGCGAATTGAACGTGCTGATCGACCCGACCGAATGGGCCGCCCGCGAACCGGCACGCATGCCGCAGGCGCAGCGTGCTGCAAACTCCATGGGCATCGGCCGCGAACTGTTCGCCGGCATGCGCCATAACGTAACCTCGGCTGAAGAAGGAGCCTGCACTTGGCTGTAAACAACGAAAAACTGACCGCGCTGCAGGTCATGCTGGATGCGCCGGTGATCCCGGTGATCGTACTGAACGACGTTGCGCACGCGGTGCCGATGGCCAAGGCGCTGGTCGCCGGCGGCATCCGCATGCTGGAAATCACGCTGCGCACCTCGGTCGCGCTGGACTGCATGCGCGCGATTGCCGCCGAAGTGCCGGAAGCGGTGATCGGCGCCGGCACCATACGCAGCGCTGCAGATGCAAAAGCCGCTTTGGCCGCCGGCGCGCGTTTCGGGGTGAGCCCCGGCTATACGACGACCGTCGGCAAGACCTGTCAGGATATCGGCCTGCCCTTGCTGCCCGGTGTGGCCACCGGCAGCGAGATCATGACCGCACAGGAAGACGGTTTCACCGAGCTGAAATTCTTCCCCGCGATGCAGGCCGGCGGCCCCAACCTGTTGAAAGCCTGGTCCGGCCCGTTCACCGACATCAAGTTCTGCCCGACCGGCGGCGTATCGCTGGAAAATGCTCCGACCTTGCTGGCACTGCCCAATGTGGTCGTGGTGGGGGGGTCCTGGCTGACGCCCGCCGATGTCATGGCGCGCGGCGACTGGGCGCAGATCACCGCGATGGCAAGCGAAGCCTGTAAGCTGGCGCGTTAAGCGAAGAACAGCCGGAGAATTTCGGCTGTTTGCACGGAAGCCTGTCGGCGGCTTTGCCCCGGCAGGTTTTTTATTTGGCAGGATGCAGCGTCCGATGGAAGAACTGAAATACCTGGGCGGTTACTCGGAAGACACCAAAAGCAAGGTGCGCTTGCTGCTCGCACAGAACCGGTTGGGGGAAGTCCTGTCCCTGCGGTATACGGGCGTGCATGACATCAAGACCGACAAGGCACTATACGGCTACGTGCTGGACCTCAAGAATCGCTTCCTGCGCAATGCCGAGCCGCTGAGCAAGGTCCTGTTCGACAACCGGATCAAGATCGACCAGCATGCCTTGGGTTTGCATACCGCCGTTTCCCGCGTGCAGGGCAGCCGCCTCAAGTCCAAGCGCGAAATCCGCGTGGCGCCCCTGTTCAAGGATCTTCCGCCGGAATTCCTGAAAATGATCGTGGTGCACGAGCTGGCGCACCTGAAAGAAAAAGACCATGACAAGGCCTTCTACCAGTTGTGCCTGTCGATGGAGCCCGAATATCACCAGATCGAATTCGATTTGCGGCTGTACCTGACCTACCTCGACTTGTTCCAGACGCCGCTATGGCAGGCCTGAGCAAGTTACATCGATTGACGGGAGTTGAGCGTGACCAATAACGACGTATTGCGCAGCCTGCGCTATGCCATGGACCTGAGCGATGCCGCGCTGGTCGACATATTCGAACTGGCCGGGCTGCAGGTGTCGCGTGCCGATATCGCGGGTTTCCTCAAGAAAGAGGAGGAAGAGGGCTATCTGGAATGCAGCGATGCCGCCCTGGCGCATTTCCTCGAGGGGCTGATCGTCCATAAACGGGGCAAGAGCGAGCAGGCGACCGAAGCGCCCTTGCCCGGGCGGCTCAACAACAACGATATCCTCAAGAAGATACGTGTGGCCTTCATGCTGAAGGAAGAAGACATGTCCGCGATCATGGTTCTGGCGGGTTTCCCGATTTCCAAGCCCGAACTGAGCGCGCTGTTCCGCAAGAAGGGCCACAAGAATTACCGCGAATGCGGCGACCAGATCCTGCGCAATTTCCTCAAGGGGCTGACCCTGAGGCTACGCGCCCGATAATTCGGCTCGGCGCTTTATCTTCGAGGTTCGGCATAGCGCTGCAGCATTGCAGTCGCTTCGTCCGCCGGCACCGAGGCCACGACGGATACGCGCTCGCCGAACGCCTTGTCCAGTAGTTCGCCATTCATACGACTCAAGTCGCGCGTGAAACCGTCCAGCTTCGCATAGTCCAGCACCAGCCGGATCTCCCGCATCTCCACGAACGGCCCCAACCGCGCCGCATCGATCGCCAGCTTGGCCGTTCCGCCGTAAGCGCGCGCCAGCCCGCCGGTGCCCAGGTTGATGCCGCCGTAATAGCGCACCACCGCCACGCAGGCATTGATCAGGTCGCGGCCTTCCAGGTGTTGCATGATGGGCTTGCCTGCGGTGCCGGAAGGTTCGCCCGCATCGTGAAAGCGCTGCAGGATGCCTTCCTCGCTACGGATCTTGTAGGCGAACGCCAAGTGATGGGCGTGCGAATGCTGGCTGGCGAGGCGGCGCAGCATGAGCATCACCGCGCGCTCGTCGGCGCAGTATTCGGCGGCGGCGACGAAGCGGGACTTGGTGATGGTTTGGTCGGCTTGGCCGGGGGAGAGGATGCGTTGCAAGTGGATGAAGTACCGTTTGAAAATTGCGAGCGCTGACACTGCCGGCGCGCCCGCAGCTCAAAATGGCAGTCTACAGGATGTGCCTTGGAAATTCGACAGCGCAGCCCCGGGTTCCGTTGCCTTGCCCGTAGCCGGCATGCGGATACCGGTGAAGCAAAAACGTGGCCTACAGTTGATCGAGGAGTTGTCGCCTGCCTTGTTTTTGCGCGTACATACGCGTATCGGCGAGCGAGATCAGGATGTCGAGTTTGGTGTCGGCATCGACATTGGCGCATGCCATGCCGATACTGGCGGAGAGCAGGTGGGGCGCGCCCGACTCGCGGTTATAGCGGTCGACCTCCGCCTTGAGGCGTTTTTCCAGCGTTACGGCATCGACCTGAGGATCCAGCGCGATCACGCAGAACTCGTCTCCGCCCATGCGCGCAACAATATCGGACTGGCGCAGGGTCTTGCGCAGCACCTCCGCCATCGCGGCAATCATTTGGTCGCCGATATCGTGGCCGTACTGGTCGTTGACGCGCTTGAGTCCATCGACGTCGATATAGGCCAGCAGGCATTCGAGCTGCCTGCGATGCGCTTCCTTGAGCGTTTGCTCGGCCAGCACGTAAAATCCGCGCCGGTTGTACAGCCGGGTCATTTCATCGGTCACGGAGAGGTGATGGATCTCGGCATTGGCCCGTTCCAGTTCTGCCGTGCGGTCGCGCACGCGTTGCTCCAGTTCCTCGTAAACCTGCACGTTCTCCATGGCGATGGAGGTGGAGTCGGCGAGCGCTTGCAGCAGGCGCACATCCTCGTCGGTCGGCTGGTAATGGTGCGCCCAGTAATTGCCTATTGCGCCGATCGGGTCGAGCTGGCGTATCGGCACCATGACCAGGCTTTTGACGAAGGTCGGCCGGTAAGCGACGTGCGGAATGCGCGGGTCGGCATAAATGTCGCCGATGACGGCCGGTTGCTTGTTCAGCATGGCCCAGCCGCTGATGCAGGTTTCCATGGGGAAGCGATTGCCTTTCCATAACGGAGCGATCGCATCTTCGTCGGCGTAATAGCACTGCCCATTATCACGCAGGACGAAAGTGGCGCCATCGCAGCCGGTCAGCTCGCGGGCGGCCGTGCGTACGATGCGTTGGACTTCCGGCAGGGCGCGCGCCAGGGAAAGCTCTTGCACGGTATGCACCAAGCGTTCCATGCCACGTAAATAGCGATCCGATGCCGACTGGGAAATACCCGCTACAGGGTTCATGGTGTTGGTTGCGATTGAGAATTCATTCGCTAGGATGATACCGCAGCCTGGAGATTATGCGAAATGGCTAACCAAGTGCTGGGAAGCTGAATCATTCAATGCGCATTTTCCCAATTTGCCCCGACCCCGATTCCCACTTCCAGGGGCACATCCAGCTTGGCCACTCCACCCATCAGTTTCCGCAATTCCATCTTGATCAGTTCCAGCTCCGATTCCGGCACTTCCAGCACCAGTTCGTCGTGCACCTGCATCACCATGCGGGTCGCGATCTTTTGTTCGAGCAGCCATTTCTCGACGGCGATCATCGCCAGCTTGATCAGGTCGGCGGCGGTGCCCTGCATGGGCGCATTGATTGCGGCGCGCTCGGCGCCTTGTCTCCGCATGCCGTTGGGACTGTTGATTTCGGGTACCCATAGTCGGCGGCCGAAGATGGTTTCGACGTAGCCTTGCTGGCGCGCGAGCTGGCGCGTGTCTTCCATGTAGCGGCGTACGCCGGGATAGCGCGCGAAGTAGCGTTCGATATAGCTTTGCGCGGCAGAGCGCTCGATGTTGAGGTTTTGCGCCAGGCCGAAGGCGGACATGCCGTAGATGAGGCCGAAGTTGATGACCTTGGCATAGCGGCGCTGCTCGTTGCTGACTTCTTCCCGGCTGCAGCCGAAGACCTCGGCCGCGGTGGCGCGATGGATGTCCTCGCCGGCGGCGAAAGCGGTCAGCAGGCCTTCGTCCTGCGACAGGTGCGCCATGATGCGCAACTCGATCTGCGAATAATCGGCGGAGACGATGACATGGCCGGGCGGGGCGATGAAGGCTTCGCGGATGCGGCGGCCCTCGGCGGTTTTGACCGGGATGTTCTGCAGGTTGGGGTCGTTGCTGGACAAACGGCCGGTGATGGCGACCGCCTGGCTGTAGTTGGTGTGCACGCGGCCGGTGGCGGGATTGACCATCTTGGGCAGCTTGTCGGTGTAGGTCGACTTCAGCTTGGACAGGCCGCGGTATTCCAGCAGCACCTTGGGCAGCGGATGATCCAGCGCCAGCTCCTGCAGCACGTCCTCGTCGGTCGAAGGCGTGCCGCTCGGGGTTTTCTTCAAAGGCTTGATGCCGAGCTTGCCGAACAGGATTTCCTGCAATTGCTTGGGCGAGCCGAGATTGAACGGCTGTCCGGCGAGTTCGTGCGCCTGCTGCTCCAAGGCGACCAACTTCTGCCCCAGCTCGTGGCTCTGCGCCTGCAGCATCGCGCCGTCTATCAACACCCCGGTGCGCTCCATGCGAAACAGGATCTCCATCACCGGCATTTCGATGTCGCGATAGACGAACCCCAGCTTCTGGTTGCACTGGATTTGCGGGAAGAGCGTCTCGTGGAGCTGCAGGGTGATGTCGGCGTCTTCCGCGGCATATTCCGCCGCCTGTTCCAGCGCTACCTGATTGAACGCCATCTGCTTGACGCCTTTTCCGGCCACTTCCTCGAAGGTGATGGTGCGTACCCCGAGATGGCGCAGCGCGAGATCGTCCATGTTGCGCTGGCGATGGCTTTCCAGCACGTAGCTTTGCAGCAGGGTGTCGTGCGCGATGCCGTTGAGTTCGATGCCGTGATTGGCGAGGACATGCTTGTCGTACTTGAGGTTCTGGCCGACCTTGAGTACCGCCGGGCTTTCCAGCAGCGGCCGGACTTTTGCGATGGTGGCTTCGAACGGAAGCTGCTGCGGCACGCCGGTGTAGTCGTGCGTCAGCGGCAGGTAGGCGGCTTCGCCGCCAACAGTGGCGAAGGACATGCCGACGATGCGCGCGGCGAACGGGTCGAGGCTGGTCGTTTCGGTGTCGAAGCACACCAGCGAGGCGTCGGCGATCTTGTCCAGCCAGCGCTGCAGCGCTTCCTCGTCGAGTATGGTTTCGTAGTTGCGCGTCCTGACCACGTCGCCTATCGACAGTTCCATCTGCAGCGCGGAAGGATGTGGCTGGCCGGGCTCGGGCGGAGGCGGGGTGTCGCCATTGGTGAGTTCGCGCAGCCAGGACTTGAATTCGAGGTGCTCATACAACTCAGCGAGCTTGCTCTTGTTCTGCTCGCGATGGGTCAGGTCGTACAGGCCGACGGGCAGTTCCACGTCGCACTTGATGGTGATGAGCTGACGCGCGGTCGGCAGCCAGGGCAGCGCCTTGCGCAGGTTCTCGCCGACCACGCCGCCGATCTCGCCGGCATGCTCGACCAGGTTGTCCAGCGTGCCGTACTGGGTCAGCCATTTCACCGCAGTCTTGGGGCCGACCTTCTCCACGCCGGGTACATTGTCGACCGCATCGCCGACCAGCGTCAGGTAGTCGACGATGCGCTCCGGCGGCAGTCCGAATTTGCGTTCCACGCCGGCTTCGTCGAGGATCTCGTTGGTCATGGTGTTGACCAGGGTAACGTTCGGGTTGACCAGTTGCGCGATGTCCTTGTCGCCTGTGGAAATGATGGTGCGCATGCCAGCGGCTTCGGCCTGTTTCGCCAGCGCGCCGATGACGTCGTCGGCTTCCATGTTATCCACCATCAGGATGGGCCAGCCCATGCCTTCGATGGTTTCCAGCAGCGGCTCGATCTGGCTGGAGAGGTCCTGCGGCATAGGCGGACGGTGCGCCTTGTATTCGGCGTAGATGTCGTCGCGGAAGGTTTTTCCCTTTGCATCGAAGACGCAGGCGCTATAATCGGCCGGGTAGTCCTTGTGCAGGCGGCGCAGCATGTTGAGCACGCCGTAGATCGCACCGGTCGGCTCCTCGTGCTTGTTGCGCAGGTCGGGCAAGGCATGAAATGCACGGTAAAGGTAGGAAGAGCCGTCTACCAGCAATAAAGTTTTCATTGAGCGGGAGTTCCGAATGTCAGTCGCAGATAAGCTTCCCAAGGTCACGGACGTCGAAGTGCTCAATCGCGAGCATCCGGCGCGTGAATCCTGGCGCGTGTTCGAGATTATGGCAGAATTCGTCGAGGCCACGGAGCGGCTGAAGGAAATCAGCCCGGCGGTATCCATCTTCGGCAGCGCACGCACGCGTTCCGACCACCCTTATTACCAATTGACCGAAGAAATCGCGCGCCAATTGTCGAATGCCGGTTTCAGCGTGATTTCCGGCGGCGGCCCGGGCATCATGGAAGCGGCCAACAAGGGCGCCTATTACGGTAAGTCGCCCAGCGTCGGCCTCAATATCCGGCTGCCGCACGAGCAGCATACCAATACCTACCAGGACATCAGCCAGACCTTCCAGCACTTCTTCGCGCGCAAGGTGATGTTCGTCAAGTTCGCCGTGGCCTACGTGGTGATGCCCGGCGGCTTTGGCACCATGGACGAACTGATGGAAGCGCTGACACTGGTGCAGACCGGCAAGACGCGACGCATCCCCATCATCCTGGTATGCGAGCCGTTCTGGCGCCATATGCTGGCGTGGTTCCGCGAAGTGATGATCCCGGAAGGCATGATCAGCCCGGAGGATATGGATCTGATGCAGGTGATCGACGACCCCAAGGAAGTGGTCGAGGCGATCTTCAAGTATTACGAATCGCGCGGCTTCGAGCCCTCGCCTGTGGAACGCGAAATCCAGCTGAATCTTTAGAACCGGCGCGAATCCAGGCTGTCCCACCAGAACCGGAATGTTTTCCGCAGTTCCGGGCGATCTGCTAGAATTCGACGCGAAAACACACAAGAACGAGAGGTCATCATGTCTTGCCTACGCAGCCTGGTTTTACTGGCTTTTTGCGCCCCGCTGGTGGCTTTTGCGGCAGACACTCCGCCCCAGCTGGAGCCCTTGCCGGAGCCGCCTCCGCCTCCGCCGGGCTACGAGCCGGATCCCGCTACTGAGCCGCAGATTACGATCATCAAGCGGGGCCAGGAGACTATCGAGGAGTACCGGATGGGCAGCGAGCTCTACATGATGAAGGTGACCCCGGCCCATGGCGTGCCGTATTTCCTGGTGAAGGAAACCGCGGATGGCGGATGGGTACGCCGGGATGGTCCTTCCGAAACGCTTTCGATACCGCAGTGGGTGATTTTCCGCTTCTGATAATTTACAAGAGGGCCGCGAGGCCCTCTGTCACGTTATGTCCGTATATACCTCCGTCTCCCCTGAGCAGCTGACAGCCTGGCTGCAGCAATATCCTCTTGGCAAGCTGCTCGATCTCAAAGGGATCGCGTCCGGCATTACCAACACCAATTATTTCGTCACCACCGAATCCGGCCGCTACGTGCTTACGCTGTTCGAGCGCAATTCTGCCGAGGAGCTCCCGTATTTCCTCGACCTGATGGCGCATCTTGCGGATCACGGTATTCCTTGTCCGCATCCGGTGGCGAATTCGGGGCAGCGCTACCTGAGCGAATTGAACGGCAAGCCGGCTGCGCTGGTGAGCTGCCTGCGCGGCAGTTCGCTGGAAATCCCGGACGTCGCGCATTGTGCGGCGATGGGCCGGGTGCTGGCGCGTATGCACCTCGCAGGCCTATCCTTTGGCGCCACCATGGCGAATCCTCGGGGGCCGCTTTGGTGGAAAGGGGCCGCCGAATCGGTACTGCCGTACATGGAAGCCCAGCAGCGCAAGATGCTGGAGGACGAAATTGTCTACCAGGCCGGTTTCCGTTTCTTGGCGTTGCCGCGGGGCGTCATCCATGGCGATATGTTCCGGGACAACGTGTTGTTCGAGGGTTCCGAGCTGACGGGCCTGATCGATTTCTACTACGCCTGCAATGACGTGCTGGCGTACGATCTGGCGATCACGGTGAACGATTGGTGCGTGACCGAGGATGGCAGCCTGGATGAAGCGCGCTTGCGTGCCATGCTCGTCGCGTACCATGCCGAGCGTACGCTCACTTCGGCAGAGCACGAGGCATGGCCGGCACTCCTGCGAGCGGCGGCTTTGCGTTTCTGGTTGTCGCGCCTGTATGATCTGCATCATCCACGCGAGGGTGAAATCACGCATGCCAAGGACCCGGAGCATTTCCGGCGTATTCTGGCAGAGCGCATCCGCCATCAGGACGCATTGCAAGCGGTCTGGGTTTGAACATAAAAATTATTAGGGAGTCGCGCCATGGAAGCACGTCAAGTTAACGCAGGGAATGCCTGGAAGTGGATCGCCGGAGGATTCGGCCTCTTCAAGCAAAATCCAGTTATCTGGATTGCGCTGTTTTTCATTTACCTGCTCATCGCCATGGTGCTGTCCATCATTCCGGTCATCGGACCCATCGTGCTCAATCTGCTTGCGCCCGTGTTCATGGCTGGCTTCATGCTTGGTTGTCGAGCTTTGGAAATGGACCAGGAACTGGAGATCAATCACCTGTTCGCAGGCTTCAAGACAAATACGGCGCAGTTGGTGACCGTTGGCGGGATTTACTTGGTAGGCGCGATCGTGATTGTCGGGATTGTCTTCGTGTTTGTCGGCGCCGATGCCATGGGTAGCCTGTTTGGCGGACCTGCTGCTCCAAGCAGCCCCCAGCCGGATCCGCAAGCGGCAACTGCCCCCGCGTTGGCATTATTGTTGATCCTGGGAGCGATGCTGCCGCTTATCATGGCTTACTGGTTCGCCCCGACGTTGGTGCTTTTCCATGACATGAAGGCCGTGGATGCGATGCGGCTTAGCTTCTTTGCCTGCCTGCGCAATTTCCTGCCTTTCCTGGTTTATGGCGTGATTTCCGCGATCCTGTTGTTGCTGGCGATGATCCCGCTGGGGCTGGGCCTGCTGATCATGATCCCGACGATGACGGCATCACTGTATGTCAGCTACAAGGATATTTTCAATATCAGCGTATTGGAAGTGGACGAGGTCTTGAGCGAGGAATAGCTGTACGTTCCTCTTGGATGGGCGCGCTTAAACCGGCGTCAGTTTCGCGTACTCCAGCGCCAGCCACTTCATTCCGGCATTCCCGAAATTGACCTGCACCCGCAGGTCGTCCGCATTGCCTTCATAACTCACCACGACGCCCTGCCCGAATTTCTGGTGGGCGACGGCCTGCCCGACGCGCCACGGGTAATTTGCGCTCTGGCTACGGGCAGGAGTATACGAATACGCCGCAGCTTTGGGCTCGGCGCGCGAGTTGATGCGTTTCAGCAATTCCTCAGGAATTTCATCCAGAAAACGCGAAGGAATGTTGTATCGCACTTGCCCATGCAGCATCCGGCTTTGCGTGTGGCTGAGGTAAAGCCGCCGCCGTGCGCGCGTTACCGCCACATACATCAACCGGCGTTCCTCTTCCAGGCCATTGGCTTCGTACATGCTCTGTTCGTGCGGAAACAGGCCTTCCTCCAGCCCGCCGATGAAAACCGTATTGAATTCCAGGCCTTTCGCGGCATGGACCGTCATCAGTTGGAGCGCATCGCGCCCCGGGTCCGCCTGATGCTCCCCGGCTTCCAGGCTGGCGAAGCTGAGGAATCCCGTCAACAGTTGTTGCTGGCGGTTGGCTTCCGGTGAGCTGCCCTCGGGAGCGGTTTCCGAAAAATCGGTGTCGCCATGTTCCTGGACGAAGGCAATCGCGGCGTTGACCAATTCGTCGAGATTGGCGATGCGGTCTTCGCCTTCCTTTTCGTTCTGGTAATGCTGGCGCAAGCCCGACAATGTGGTGACCTGATCGATCGTTTCCGGTAGGGTCAATCCGGTGCAAGCCTCCTGCAGCAAGCGGACGAGGGTGACAAAACCTTCGATGCCTCGTCCCGGTTTAGGCGCTGGGCCTGCTTTTTCCATGGCTGCTTGCCACAGGCTGCCGTTATTCTGGCGCGCCGATTCCTGCAATTGTTCCAGACTGCGGGCGCCGATGCCGCGCGTGGGGAAATTGATGACCCGCAGCAACGCGGTATCGTCAGCCGGATTGGCGAGGAGACGCAGATATGCCAGCGCATGCTTGATTTCCGCGCGCTCGAAGAAGCGCAGGCCGCCGTAGACGCGGTAGGGAATTCCTGCGGTGAACAACGCATGCTCCAGTACGCGAGACTGGGCGTTGGACCGGTACAGCAGCGCCATATCGCCCAATGCCTGCCCTTCGGCATGCAGCATCTTCACTTCTTCAACGACAAAGCGCGCCTCTTCCTGGTCGTTATAGGCGTCGTAGACCCGCACCGGTTCGCCAGCGCCCGCTGAAGTCCACAGGTTCTTGCCCAAGCGGTTGCGGTTGTGCGTGATGATCGCGTTCGCGGCATCAAGGATATTGCTGTGCGAACGGTAGTTCTGCTCCAGCTTGATGAGGTTTTGAACGGCAAAGTCGTTCTCGAAATCCAGCATGTTGCCGACGCGCGCACCACGGAAAGCATAGATGGACTGGTCGTCGTCGCCGACGGCGAACACGCAGTTTTCCTTGCCGGCAAGCAGCTTGAGCCACAGGTACTGCAAGCGGTTGGTGTCCTGGAATTCGTCTACCAGCACATAGCGGAAGCGCTGCTGGTAATGTTCCCGCAAGGCGGTTTCGCGCGACAGCACTTCGTAGCAGCGCAGCAGCAGCTCGGAGAAATCGACCACGCCTTCGCGCTGGCATTGCGCATCGTATTCGGCATAGATGTCGCGCATCATTTCCGAGTGCTTGTCGTAGGCATCCATGTACTCGGCGCGCATGCCTTCTTCCTTGGCGCCATTGATGTAGTGCTGCACCTGCTTGGGGGGGAACTTCTCGTCGTCGACGTTCATCACCTTCATGACGCGCTTGATCGCGGAAAGCTGGTCTGCCATATCCAGAATCTGGAACAGTGCCGGCAGTCTCGCCTCGCGATGGTGAGCGCGCAGGAAGCGATTGCACAACCCGTGGAACGTGCCTACCCACATGCCGCGCGTATTGATCGGCAGCATCGCGGAAAGGCGCGACAGCATTTCCTTGGCGGCCTTGTTGGTAAAGGTCACGGCCAGCAGGCCGTTGGGACTGGCCTGGCCGGTCTGTATCAGCCAGGCGATGCGAGTCGTCAGCACGCGCGTCTTGCCGCTGCCTGCACCCGCGAGGATCAGTGCAGACTGATAGGGCAGGGTGACGGCTTCCAGTTGCTTGTCGTTGAGTCCGTCGAGAAGGTCTGTCATGGAGTACCGAGTCTTTAAAATAAAAATGCGTGCACCCTTCGGCAGCACGCATCAAAATTTTTCTTATTATCAGCGGGAACTAAGTTGGTCTGGCCTAATCTTATCCGTTAGACGTTTTATGCGTCTCCCGCTTCTCCTCCCTGAGCGGGCGCCTTATCCCAATAAGGCATCTTGTGCCCCGGTTTTATCCCCTTTAGCCGGGGCCTTTTTTTGCCTGTCGCCTAGACAAACAATCAAACCGTAGAATGCAGCTACGGAAGTATATTCCCAATATTGAAGATTCGTAAACAAAAATATAGATCGCCTGTCAAGCTATTGATGTGCAAATAAAAATCCCCGCAAACGCGGGGATTTTTATGTTTGTTCAACAGGCGGCAACGCCTTCCGGCGTTGTCATCCTGTTAGGACAAAACGAAATTACATCATGTCCATGCCGCCCATGCCACCCATGCCGCCGCCAGGCATCGGGGCGTCATCCTTCGGCAGCTCGGCAACCATGCAATCGGTGGTCAACATCAGGCCAGCCACGGAAGCCGCGTTCTGCAGAGCGGAACGGGTCACCTTGGTCGGATCCAGCACGCCCATTTCCACCATGTCGCCATAGGTTTCGTTGGCAGCATTGAAGCCGTAGTTGCCGGAACCTTCCGCGACGTTGTTGACGACGACGGACGGTTCGACACCGGCGTTGGCCACGATCTGGCGCAGAGGCTCTTCGATCGCGCGCAGCACGATCTTCACGCCTGCGTCCTGGTCGTGGTTGTCGCCCTTGATCTTGGCGATGGCAGCACGGGTGCGCAGCAGAGCCACGCCGCCGCCGGCGACGATGCCTTCTTCAACCGCAGCGCGGGTAGCGTGCAGTGCATCTTCCACGCGAGCCTTCTTTTCCTTCATTTCGATCTCGGTGGTAGCGCCCACCTTGATCACGGCCACGCCGCCTGCCAGCTTGGCCACGCGTTCCTGCAGCTTTTCGCGGTCGTAGTCGCTGGATGCTTCTTCGACCTGCTTCTTGATCTGCTCGATGCGGCTCTTGATGTTGGTTTCGTTGCCGGCGCCATCGATGATGATGGTGTTTTCCTTGCCGACTTCGATGCGCTTGGCCTGGCCCAGGTCTTCCAGCTTGACGTTCTCAAGCTTGAGGCCCAGTTCCTCGGCGATCACGGTGCCGCCGGTCAGGATGGCGATATCTTCCAGCATGGCCTTGCGGCGGTCGCCGAAGCCGGGCGCCTTGACGGCGCAGGTCTTCAGGATGCCGCGGATGTTGTTGACCACCAGGGTAGCCAGGGCTTCGCCTTCGATGTCCTCAGCGATGATCAGCAGCGGGCGGCCGGCCTTGGCGACTTGCTCAAGTGTCGGCAGCAGGTCGCGGATGTTGGAAACCTTCTTGTCGTACAGCAGCACGAAGGGGTTGTCCAGCAGGGCGATCTGGCGATCCTGGCTGTTGATGAAATAGGGGGACAGGTAGCCGCGGTCGAACTGCATGCCTTCAACGACATCCAGCTCGTTTTGCAGGCCGGAACCGTCTTCAACGGTGATCACGCCTTCCTTGCCGACCTTGTCCATTGCATCGGCAATGATCTGGCCGATGGAGGCATCGGAATTGGCGGAGATGGAGCCGACCTGGGCGATTTCCTTGCTGGTGGTGCAAGGCTTGGACAGGCTCTTCAGTTCGGAAACGGCCACTTCGACCGCCTTGTCGATGCCGCGCTTCAGGTCCATCGGGTTCATGCCTGCGGCAACCGACTTCATGCCTTCACGGATGATGGCTTGGGCCAGCACGGTAGCAGTGGTGGTGCCGTCGCCGGCGATATCGGAGGTCTTGGAAGCCACTTCCTTGACCATTTGCGCGCCCATGTTCTCGAACTTGTCCTTCAGTTCGATTTCCTTGGCGACGGAGACGCCGTCCTTGGTGATGGTCGGGGCGCCGAAGGAGCGCTCCAGCACAACGTTGCGGCCCTTGGGGCCCAGGGTTACTTTTACTGCATTGGCGAGAATGTTCACGCCATTGGTCATCTTTTGGCGAACTTCATCGCCGAAACGTACGTCTTTAGCAGCCATTATTCAATTCTCCTAAAACTTTTGTTATCCGATCAGGCTTCGACTACGCCCATGATGTCTTCTTCACGCATCACCAGCAGTTCTTCGCCGGACACCTTGACGGTCTGGCCGGCATACTTGCCGAACAGCACCTTGTCGCCGACCTTGACTTCCAGCTTGCGCACGGAGCCGTCTTCCAGCACCTTGCCGTTGCCGACAGCAATCACCTCGCCTTGGTCAGGCTTTTCGGCGACGGTGTCGGGGATGACAATGCCAGAGGCAGTCTTGCGTTCTTCTTCCAGGCGCTTGACGATCACGCGGTCATGCAAAGGACGAATTTTCATCGTGGAGTTCTCCTTTTTGAGTTATGGGTAACACAGGTTTAATTGGGTTGAGACCGGCGTTGTTAGCACTCATGTCTTTCGAGTGCTAATGATAGGGATTGCTAGGGGAGATTTCAAGAGATAGTTTTTTGACACGGCGAAATATATAGTTTGCACGCGAAAAGAAGTCATGCGCCGAAAGGCGCATGACTTGGGATATACACATTCAAGAGTTACTTCTTAAGGCTCAGATTGTTCTGAACCGATTTGACGCCTTTCACGCTGCTGGCTACTTTGGCGGCGCGGCCTTTCCAACGAACGTCGCTGACATTGCCTTCAAGCTTGACTATTCCATTCTCTGCCTCGACATCGATGTCCAGTTTTTGCAATTGCGCATCGTTCTTCAGCGCTGTTTCGACCTTGTTTTCGAGTTCCGAGTCGTCCACCTGAATTGTGCTGCTGCCGTTAGTGCCAACGCCCTTGCCCATGTCGCCTTGTTCGGTCCCACGGTCGGGATCGTTCTTGTAGCCGGTGGTGGAGCCGCCTTCACTATTGGTCCCGCCTGCGAATGCCAGGAATGGCGTCAGTGAAATGGCCGTCACGCATAAGAGTTTCTTGATTAAAGTCGATTTCATCTTCGGTTTCTCCTTCCACTATGAATAAAGTCAGTCCCATGGCGATTAAACTGGCTGGATCTGGAGCCGGTCCGTTCCCATTTATTGACTGAACGAACTATAGGAGGCCTGGCTTACTCATTGGTTTCATCCAAAATGGATGATTGCAGCGTAGGAGAAAGATGACGGCGGCGAATCGCAGAATGCTTATAATTCTTTTTATGAATGATTGGATGCGCCCATGCCTTTCCGGATTCCTGGCCTGCTTGCTGGGAGCCATGACATGCGTGTCCGTTGCACTTGCCGGTGGAGGGCAGTCCAGCAATCCCGGAAAACTTGCACAGTACGAGCAGCTCAAGTTGCCGGAGCTGGTGCGCCGCGCCAATGCCAATGATGCATGGGCCCAGTTCGAGCTCGGTTCCCGCTTTAATTACGGACGTAACGCGCCCAAGAACAATGCTGAAGCGCTAAGCTGGCTGCGTCGCGCTGCTCAGAATGGGCAGCCTGACGCGCAGCGCTTGCTGGCAGTGAAGCTGTACAACGGGTATGACGTCACGGTTGATCATGATGAAGCCCTGCTGTGGTCGCAGCGTCTGGCGGAATCCGGGGATGCTTCGGGGCAGTTGATGCTGGGCAATATGTATGCAAATGGCGAAGGCGGGCCGCGCGATCTGGTACGTGCCTATATGTGGTATGACATTGCCGCCACCATGGCGCAACAGGCGACAAGCGATCCCGATCTGCAAGAGACGGCGGTCGAACTGCGCGACAGGACGGGGGCGCTGCTGCTGCCGGTGGAAGAGGTCAGGGCGCAGCAACTGGCGAGCGACTGGTGGTTGAGGAAGCAGGGTATTAGCTTGGCAACCCAGCCGAAACCAAAAGCGGCTACCAAAAAAAAGGTCAGCCCGAAAGCGGTTGCCAAGCCCAAGACACCGCAAAAGCCTTTGGCTCCTGCCAAGCCTGAATCAAAAAACCTTAAACGATCTCAATCGATAGCAATGGCTTCGCAGCCCAGCTCCGTGCAGCGCAAGTAACTGCCGCTTTCATACCAGTCGCCCAGAACCCAGCGCGTCGTGATATGGGGACCATCCTGGATGACATGCGTGCCCGGCCTATGCGTATGGCCATGGATCAGCAACTCGGGATGATCATGGCGGCGCAGCATTTCAACCACGGTATCCGCATTCACATCCATGATCGCTTCGGATTTATGGGATTTCTCGGTTTCACTGCGCATGCGCAAGGCTTCGATCTGTGCCTTGCGCGCCGGCAACGGCTGGGAAAGGAAAGCCTGCTGCCAGGCCGGGTCCCGCACTTGCAGCCGGAATTTCTGGTATTCGATATCGTCCGTGCACAGCAGGTCGCCATGCGACAGCAGCACGCGGCGTCCATACAGCTCGATCAGATGCGGGTCGTTCAGGATCGCCATCCCGGCAGCATCTGCAAATTTCTCCGCCAGCAGAAAATCGCGGTTGCCGTGAATCAGTGCGACCGGCGTGCCGCTTTCGGCCAATTCCCGGAATGCGTGACAGACTTCCTGATGGTAGGGATCGGCGAGGTCGTCGTCGCCTGCCCAGTATTCGAACAGGTCGCCCAGTACGTACAGCGCTCGCGCACTACGCGCCGTGCCGGAGAGAAAATCCAGCAGCAGCGCGGTGATGTGCGGGCGCGAAACGCAGAGATGCAGGTCGGAGATGAAAAGTGTAGGGGAGGTGCCGTTCAGCACTGCTCGGCACGCTCGATGATCACATCCTCGACGGGTACATCCTGATGGCCGGCCTTGTTGCCGGTTTTAACTTGCCTGATCTGGTCGACGACGTCGGTACCGTCGGTTACCTTGCCGAACACGCAGTAGCCCCAGCCTTGCGAGGTCGGGGAAGAGAAGTTGAGAAAGTCGTTGTCGGCAACGTTGATGAAGAACTGGCTGCTGGCGGAGTGGGGGTCAGGAGTGCGCGCCATGGCGATGGTATAGGACTTGTTTTTCAGGCCATTGTCCGCTTCGTTCTTGATGGAAGCATTGGTGGACTTTTGTTTCATGCCTGGCTCGAATCCGCCACCCTGAACCATGAAACCGTCGATGACGCGATGGAATACGGTGTTGTTATAAAAACCGCTGTCGACATATTCCAGAAAATTGGCCACGGTGACAGGGGCTTTTTCGGCATCCAGTTCCAGGGTGATGACGCCATGATTGGTGTGAAGTTTAACCACGTTTCTTTCCTTTTTTCATAGATTTCGGTGTCGCGGGCAGCGCCTCGCCGGTCCTGTTGGACTCTTCCGCGATTATAGGGGTTTCCAGCAGCACTGCTTTTTGAATGACGATGATTTCCTGCGGCACATCGGCAAGTTTTCCGACAGCCTGAGTGGGAATGCGGCCGATCTTGTGGGCGACATCCATGCCACGGATGACTTTGCCGAATACGGTGTAGCCCATCAAGGAGGGTTCCGGCTTGTAGTAATTGAGCATCTTGTTGTCATCGAGATTGATGAAGAATTGCGCCGTTGCCGAGTCCGGGTTGAAGGCGCGAGCCATCGACACTGCGCCTGGCTCATTACGCAGGCCGTTGTTGGCTTCATTCGGCACAGGCGGAAGAGTCGCCTTGGAAACCATATCCGTGGTTAATCCGCCGCCCTGGATGATAAATTTATGGATGACGCGATGAAAAATCGTTCCTTCATAAAACCCGTTCTGCACGTAGGACAGGAAGTTTCCCACGGTTTTGGGGGCTTTGTCCGGATAAAGCTCCACGACAAAACTACCCATATTGGTCTGGAATTCGATCTGAGGGTTGGCTGCCCATGCGGGGTTGCTGAACGACAGCCATACGAATAGCACTAAAGCGAACTTCTTCATGATCTCTCCTCCGCCATTGCGCGGAAGAGTCAGCTTGCACCTTCGTACAATATCTTCCAACGCTTGTTTTCGAGCACCCAATACTGGCGCTTGCCCATGCGGTCGTTGAGATTATTGCTTTTGTATTCCTGTTGGAAATTGACAACGACCATTTCTTGCTGATCGTAAGGATAGCGGAACATGCTGATGTTGGATAGCGTGATTTCGGCCGGAATTTTGGTTGCCAGAATGCGACGCTTTTCCTTTGACCAGCGCATGAAATCGCGATCCCGGGTAAAGAAGTCCTGGGAGTAGAAGTCCAGGTAGCGTTCCGCCTCCTGCGATTCCCATGCCTGGCGCCAGCCTTCCAGCGCGCGCATCAGTTCCTTTTGCTGTGCAGCAAGCTCAATCTCCGATACCAATGGCGCATTGGGCGCGACGATGACAGGCGTTTTCCCGTTGTTGAGAATGGGCTTCAATGCATCGAGGTCGGGATTTGAGAGCACGATGCAGCCGTCGCTGGCACGTGGCGCACGACTATAGGTATCGCCGGGAGTGCCGTGCAGCCAGATACCATGCCCGCTCTTGCCCTGCTTCCTGTCCCATTCATTCGGATAGTTCAGCGGGAAAGCAGCGCTTCCGTAAAAGTCGGGCAATGACCTTTGCAATTGCTTCCCGGCGAAGTAAATGCCCAGCGGCGTGCGTTTATCGCCTTCTTTCTGTTTGCCGATGCCGTTCTTGCCTACGGTGATGTAATAGTCCGCCATGTAACGCGGCGTGCCCTGGTCGTTACGGTAGAGATAGAGGCGCGATTTCGCGGTATCGACCACGATCGCATGTTCATGCTCTGCATCGAGCAGCCAAATATAGGCCGGAATGCGTTGCGCATCCTGCAGGGCGAGATAGCGTTGCAGCCGAACACGCGCTTCTTCCTGGAAATCGACGATGGTGTCCGGCGAGGCATGGTCGGCATTGCCGAAGCTCGTAAGTGCATGCGAGCGCGCCATCAGCAAATCGCCCCGCACCAGATGCGCCAGCTTGAAATTGGGAACGATATTCAGCAGGCTATCTATCGTTGCCAGAGCATTGTCGGTTTGGCCGCGCGTGATTTCCAGCAAACCCTGCGCCAGCAGTCCTTCCACGCTGCGCTGCTTGGTAAAAGCAACCCTGTGAAAGTTTGAAGGACGATTCTCGTCAGCGACTACCGCCGTGGCATTCCAGGAAGGCACGGCGACCAGCAGCAATCCCACCGTAATCGCGAGAGCCCGTTGCATTTTTCCTTTTGCCGACATGCTCAGCTTGCCAATTCCTGCACAATGAGCCAGCGGTCACCTTTTTTTTGCAGCTGCAAGGTCTTGCTTGTGCGTTTTGCAATTCTGTCGGCGCGGTAATGCTGCTTGAAACTGACACGGGCCCGGTCGATGTTAATCTCGGACTCGATACCGGTAATATCGATATCGATCGATTTCGGGCTTCCGATGCGCGAACGCCTTGTCTGCTCCCAGGCGCGGCGGCTTTCGCCCTTGGGCGTCTTGAAGTTGCCTGCGTAATAGGAAAGGTATTTATCCACATCCTGGCGCGCCCATGCATGGGCCCATTCCTTTACCGTCTTCTCCACTTCCGAAATTTCAGCTTTGTCTACGGGTTCGGGGGCTGGTTTGGTCGGCAGTGCGACTGTTCTGGTTGCTGCAGTCGGCTGAGTGGCCACAACGACAGCGGCCATGATCGGCGGAGTGGGTTTTGCAATCGGAGCGGCCGCTACCGTTTTAATCGGCATCGGGCTTGTAGCTGGCGTATTGGCCGCCAGCGCCAGGGCGCGTTTTTCAGCATAGGGCAGGCTCACCATCGCAAGGCGGGGTTGGGGCGTGGCCCGGTCGGTCTGCAGTGCCTTGCCATAGGCCTCGGAAGCCATGGCCGCATAAATGCCGCTCAGGTTGTCGTGAATGGCCGCATAACTGGGGTGGGTACGCAGCGCCAATTCCAGCGTCTGCCGTGCGCGCTCGTATTCCCCTTGTCCGGCATAAAGCACGGCCAGGTTGTTGTAGGGCTCCGGCCATGAGGGATACTGCGCAATCAGCTCATTGAAGATGTCTATGGCTTCAGCGGTTTTTTTCTGTTCGCTGAGAATGACCCCCTGGAGAAATCGGCCATGCACATCGTTTGGATGGGCGGCCATATACCGTTCGAGATTACTTGCCGCTTTCGCATGCTGTTTACGGCTGAGCAACTGCGAGATATTTTGCAGCTCATCCCCTACGGCCGCTTGCGGGGCGAGGAGTGCGAGTGATAGTACCGATATGGCGAGGAGGGCGCGGGAGTGCATTATGGTATATACTTTGCCCGGTTATTTAGCGGGCAGATTCTATCAACAACCGCATCCAATCTCCAACAGTTTCGAGCCCCTCGGGACATACAAAACGCCTTGATTCCATGCTGAAGATCTACAACTCCATCGCCCGCGAAAAAGAGGAATTCCACCCGATCACTCCCGGTAAGGTCCGCATGTATGTATGCGGTATGACAGTATACGATTATTGTCATCTAGGGCATGCCCGCGTCATGGTGGTGTTCGACATGGTGGCGCGCTGGCTGCGCGCGAGCGGATTGGATCTCGTTTATGTGCGCAACATCACCGACATCGACGACAAGATCATCAAGCGTGCGGCGGAAAACAACGAATCCATCGGTGCCTTGACCCAACGTTTCATCCAGGCGATGGACGAGGACTCCGCCGCCTTGGGCGTCATCAAGCCTGATCTCGAGCCCCGCGCCACGCAACATATCCCGGATATGCTGAACATGATTTCCGCCTTGGTGGAAAAAGGACTGGCATATCGCGCCGATAACGGCGATGTGTTTTACGCCGTGCGCGGTTTCGATGGCTATGGAAAACTCTCCGGCAAGTCGCTGGAAGACCTGAGAGCGGGCGAGCGGGTGGAAGTGGATACTTACAAACGCGATCCGCTGGATTTCGTGTTGTGGAAATCCGCCAAGCCGGGCGAACCAGCATGGGAATCACCCTGGGGGCTTGGCCGGCCGGGATGGCACATCGAGTGCTCGGCCATGAGCGACCATCATCTTGGCCATCATTTCGACATCCACGGCGGCGGGCAGGACCTTCAATTTCCTCACCACGAAAATGAAATCGCCCAATCTGAAGGCGCGCATGGCTGCACTTATGTAAATTACTGGATGCACAACGGCTTTGTGCGCGTGGATGAAGAGAAGATGTCCAAGTCATTGGGCAATTTCTTCACCATTCGGGAAGTGCTGAAAAAGTATGATCCGGAAGTGCTGCGCTTCTTCATCCTGCGGGCGCACTACCGCAGCCCGCTTAACTACTCGGATGCGCATCTGGATGACGCAAAGCAGGCGCTGACACGCCTCTATACGGCGCTGCGTGGTATCGAAACCGGGGATGCTACATTGGATTGGAGCGATCCACAAATGGCTCGTTTCAAGTCTGCCATGGACGACGATTTCAATACTCCGGAAGCGATGGCCGTTTTGTTCGACCTGGCAAACGAGCTCAACCGCGGCCGCGATGCAGGTGTTGCTGTTCGTCTCAAGGCCTTGGCTGGGGTGCTCGGCCTGTTGCAACGCTCGCCGGAAGAGTTCTTGCAGGGCTCGGGTGCCGAAGGCACTTACACGCCAGACCAGATCGAGAGCCTGATCACCGATCGCGCTGCTGCCAAGAAAGCAAAGAATTTCGCCGAGGCCGACCGCATTCGCAAGGAGCTCCTCGAGAACGGCATCATGCTTGAAGATACGCCGCAAGGTACGATCTGGCGGAGCGCCTGATGTACAGCTTGCTGAAACCACTGCTGTTCCGCCTCGACGCGGAACGCGCGCATCATCTGACGCTGGACGCCTTGCAAGCAGTGCATCGCCTAGGGCTAAGCCGCTTACTGCCCAAGCCTCCTGCCTGCAGCTCGCGCAGCGTCATGGGATTGAGTTTCCCGAATCCGGTCGGCTTGGCGGCCGGGCTGGACAAGAATGGTGCGTATATCGATGCACTGGCGACGCTGGGTTTCGGATTTATCGAGGTGGGCACCGTCACTCCGCGCCCGCAGCCCGGCAACCCGCAGCCCAGGCTGTTTCGCATTCCCGAGGCAGAAGCGATAGTCAACCGGTTCGGCTTCAACAACGAAGGCATGGATGCACTGGTCGAGAACGTGAAGCGCGCGAACTATCGCGGCATCCTCGGCATCAACATCGGCAAGAATTTCGATACGCCCAATGAGCGGGCGGTAGACGATTACCTGATAGGCCTGCGCAAGGTGTACGCACATGCCAGTTACGTCACAGTGAATATTTCCTCGCCCAACACCAAGAACCTGCGTCAATTGCAGGAAAAGGAATCGCTGGAAAATCTGCTGGCCGCATTGAAGCAAGAGCAGGCGAAGCTGGCCGACCAGCACGGGCGCTACGTCCCGGTCGTGCTCAAGATCGCGCCGGATCTGACCCATGAGCAGGTGACGGAAATCGCGGAGCTGCTGTTGCAATATCGGTTCGACGCCGTCATCGCCACCAACACCACGCTGTCGCGAGAAGGTGTCGAGGGTCTCACGCATGCGACTGAAACGGGCGGACTTTCCGGTAGGCCCGTACGAACGCAATCGACGGCGGTGATCAAGCAGTTGAGTCTCGTGTTGAAAGGCGAGCTGCCGATTATCGGCGTGGGCGGCATTATGACTGCCCAGGATGCCGAGGAAAAAATCCAGGCGGGCGCCAGCCTGGTGCAGCTCTACAGCGGGTTGATTTATCGCGGGCCCCTGCTGGTCAAAGAGGCTTGCGAAAAACTCGGCTAGCCTATATTTCCATATTGGCTTTCGCGAAACGCACCCATTCCTGCTCGGCTTCATGATTGATATTGAAGCGCCGGGCGTGCTGCACGACCTCCGCGTATATGCCCTTGGCCTGCATTTGATGTCCGAGCGCATCCAATAGCATGGCATAGCGGCATTTTGCTTCCAGGCCGGTGTAGGTCGGCGTCAGTTCCTCATACATCGTCAATGCGGCAGCAGTATCCGTTCTCTCCAGCAGGCGTGCCCGAAGCAGCTTGACCTCCTGTGGCTTGAACGCCGAGTGATCTTTTTCCAGGATATCCAGTAGCTGTGCGGCCTCATTGACTTCTTCGCGCATGAGCTGCGCGTTTGCCAGCTTGAATACGATCTGCGGATCATTGCGATAAGCGCCTGCCAGGCAGCTTTGATAAAGGTTGGCGGCCTCGTCGTACATCCCCGCGCTTTCGCACTCCCCGGCCAGCGATATTTTGTTATCCATGCTTCCGCAGATTTCCAGCTCCTCCGCACGCCGTTTTAATTCCGCATCGGGCTTGATGGTACGCACGATGTCGCGCACGGCTCTGCGGGTGTTGCGATGCTCGCGTGAGTTGGGAAAGACTTCGACCAGATAATAGATGAGGCTGCCGCCCAGGGGGAACGAGAGGATGACGAATGCCCACCAGTAGGGGCGGCCGGTGCGTATCACGTGATAGATGAAGAACGCCTGGACGGCGACGGTCAGGATGATGAGAACAGGCATGACTTTCCCCCTTGATGAGGGGAATCATAGCTATCCGCGGCTAAAACCGCCAGCCCGCTATTGTGGGTATGGAGATGTGTTGTTCGCGGCTTTGGTCGCGGGCGATCGGAAAAGCAGCGGGGAATGACTTATACGCCATTCCCCGCATGGACTATTCTGCCTCGTTGACGGCGAGTTGAGGTTTCGGATCGCCGGAATCTTCATGGAAAATCAGAACGACCTTGTCTTCCGCGTCGATATCGACGGTCACGCTGCCGCCATGCGACAAGCGGCCAAACAGCAGTTCGTCGGCCAGCGCGCGCCGGATCGTGTCCTGGATCAGGCGCGACATCGGGCGTGCGCCCATCAATGGATCGAAACCGGTCTTGGCCAAGTATTCCTTCAAGGCGTCGGTAAAAGTGACCTCGACCTTCTTCTCGTGCAGCTGATCTTCCAACTGCATCAGGAATTTCTCGACCACGCGCATGATGATGTCGTGATCCAGCGAGCTGAACGAAACGATGGCATCGAGACGATTGCGGAACTCCGGCGTGAACAGGCGCTTGATCTCGCCCATTTCGTCGCCACTGCTGACCGATTTGGTAAAGCCCATGCTGGCCTTCGACAGCGATTCGGCGCCGGCATTGGTGGTCATGATGATGGTCACGTTGCGGAAATCCGCCTTGCGACCGTTGTTGTCAGTCAACGTACCGTGGTCCATCACCTGCAGCAGGATGTTGAAGATGTCCGGGTGCGCCTTCTCGATTTCGTCGAGCAGAAGCACGCAGTACGGATGCTTGGTGATCGCTTCGGTCATCAAGCCGCCCTGCTCGAAGCCGACATAGCCTGGAGGCGCGCCGATCAGGCGCGACACGGCATGGCGTTCCATGTATTCCGACATGTCGAAGCGCACTAATTCAATACCCAGCGTATACGCCAATTGGCGGGCGACTTCTGTTTTGCCGACGCCAGTCGGCCCGGAGAACAGGAAGGAACCGATCGGCTTCTGCGAGTTGCCGAGGCCGCTGCGCGCCATCTTGATGGCGGCGGCGAGCGCGTCGATGGCCTGGTCCTGACCGAATACGACGGCCTTCAGGTCGCGGTCCAGCGTCTTCAGCGCATTGCGGTCGTCCGACGAGATATTCTGCGGCGGGATACGGGCGATCTTGGCGATGATGTCCTCGATCTCCTTGTTGCCGATGATCTTCTTCTGCTTGGATTTCGGCAGGATACGCTGCGCCGCCCCGGCCTCGTCGATGACGTCGATCGCCTTGTCGGGCAAGTGACGGTCATTGATGTACTTCGCCGACAATTCGGCAGCGGTATTCAGTGCGGCAGAGGTGTATTTGACGCTGTGGTGCGCCTCGAAGCGCGACTTCAGGCCCTTCAGGATTTCCACCGTTTCGGCAATGCTCGGTTCCGAAACGTCCACTTTCTGGAAGCGACGGGACAGCGCGTGATCTTTTTCGAACACCCCGCGATACTCTTGATAGGTGGTCGCGCCGATGCACTTCAGCGTGCCATTCGACAGGGCAGGCTTGAGCAGGTTGGAGGCGTCCAGCGTACCTCCGCTCGCAGCTCCCGCCCCGATGAGGGTATGGATCTCGTCGATGAAGAGGATCGCATTCGGATTGTCGGCGAGCTTTTTAAGTACCGCCTTCAGCCGTTGCTCGAAATCTCCACGGTATTTGGTACCTGCCAGCAATGCGCCCATGTCCAGGGAGTAGATCACGGCGTTGCTGAGCACTTCGGGCACGCTGCCCTCGACGATACGGCGGGCAAGCCCTTCGGCGATGGCGGTCTTGCCGACACCCGCTTCGCCCACCAGCAGGGGATTGTTCTTGCGGCGGCGGCAAAGCGTTTGCACGACGCGCTCCAATTCAGGGCCGCGGCCGATCAAGGGATCGATCCGCCCGGCCAGGACTTGCGCGTTGAGGTTGAGCGTAAAGTTTTCGAGGGCGCCAGTGGAGGCGGCCTCGCCTTCCACTTCCTGCTCGCTTTCGACGCGCTTGGAAGTCGTGTTTTCGGCGACCTTGGTGATGCCGTGGGAAATGAAATTCACGACGTCGAGTCGTGTCACGCCCATCTGGTGCAGGAAAAATACCGCGTGGGAATCCTTCTCGCCGAAGATCGCGACCAGCACATTCGCGCCGGTGACCTCTTTCTTGCCGGACGATTGCACGTGCAGGATCGCGCGCTGGATGACGCGCTGGAAACCCAGCGTCGGCTGCGTGTCGACCTCGTCGCTGCCGGTGACGGTAGGGGTATGTTCCTCGATGTAATTGGTGAGCTCACGCCGCAGCACTTCGAGATCGGCGCCGCATGCGCGCAGGACTTGGGCCGCCGTGGGATTATCGATCATCGCGAGCAGCAGGTGCTCCACCGTGATCAGCTCATGACGTTTCTGACGTGCGTCCATGAACGCCATGTGTAAGGATACTTCCAGTTCCTGCGCAATCATTTTAAGGCACCTCTAAATACCAATGACCGGTTTTGTTGCTTGTTGCCAGCTTTCTGTGCCCGATATCGCAGAAAGCCTCATTCTTTTTCCATGATGCATTGCAAGGGGTGCTGGTGCTCCCTGGCGAATGCAGTAACTTGATTGACCTTGGTTTCGGCGATGCCGTGCGGATATATGCCGCACAACCCAACGCCCTCTTTATGTACTTTGAGCATGATTTGCGTAGCCTGTTCGCGGCTTTTGGAAAAAAACTGCTGCAGGACCACCACAACAAATTCCATCGGCGTGTAATCGTCGTTCAGCAACAGCACCTTATACAGAGGAGGAGGTTTCTGCCGGGTTGCCGTACTTTCTACAACGGTACTTTCGTGAGTCTTCGCCATAGCTTGTTCTTATTGTGAGCCTAAAACGGATTTTTTCAAGTAGCCAGAACAGGCTATCCCAAGAAATTTCGATGAAGAAAATCTATTGGCAATGCCTGAGCTAGGGGTAAATGCGTACGCTTTTTACAATGCGTTCCTGGGTCTGGACGATTTCCAGCGTATGGCCACCGATACGGAAACTGGTTCCTGGCTCCGGAATGTCCTCAAAATGTTCCAGCACCAGACCGTTGAGCGTTTTCGGGCCGTCCAGCGGGAAACCAAGCCCGAGCTTGCGGTTGAGGCTGCGCAGCTGCACGCCGCCATCCACCAGCCAGCTGCCGTCCGGCTGTTCGTGGAAGGCGCCGCCGAACGATGGCGATTGCGTCGTGAAGTCGCCGACAATTTCCTCAAGGATGTCTTCCAGGGTTACCAGTCCCTTCAACTCGCCGTACTCGTCGACCACCAGGGCAAGGCGCTGCTGCTTTTCCTGGAATTGCTGCAATTGCGTGTAGAGCGGTGTGCCGCTTGGCACATAGTAGGGTTCGGCCACGATTTCGCGCAGCATATCGAGCTCCAGCTGCCCGCTCTGCACCTGGTGCATCACCTTGCGAATATGGATAACGCCAATGATTTCTTCGGTGGGTCCCTGCCTTACCAGCATGCGCGTGTGGTGGCTGGTGGCGATCTGCTGCAGGATGGTTTCGATGGGCGAATCGAAATCCACTGCCTCGATCTGCGTATGTGCCGTCATCACATCGTCGACCGTGGCCTTTTCCAGGTCGAACAGGTTGAGCAGGATGCTGCGGTGCTTCTTGGGAATGAATTTGCCGGATTCGGTCACGATGGTGCGCAACTCTTCCATGCTGATCGCGTGCGCAGTATCGCTGAAATCTGTCTTGATGCGCAGCAGTCGGAGGAAAGCGCTGACGAACAGGTTGACGAACCAGACGACAGGATAAGCCAGCTTGAGCAGCGGATAGAGGAGGTAGCTGCATGCGAAGGCGAGCTTTTCGGGATAGGTGGCGGCAATAACTTTGGGCGAGATTTCGCCGAATACCAGGATCGCGAATGTCACCGCCAGAGTGCCGCCGGCCAATACGGCCTGGCCATCGCCGAACAAACGCACGCTGATCACGGTGACCAACGTGGCGGATGCGGCATTGGCAAAATTGTTGCCGAGGAGGATAACGCCCAGCAGCTTGTCGGTTTTGGCCAGCAGGCCGCTGGCAAGGCGGGCGCCGCGGTGTCCGGCGTTGGCAAGGTGTCGCAACCGGTAGCGGTTGAGCGACATGAGGCTGGTTTCGGCGATGGAAAAGAATGCGCCGATCAGTAGCAGCCCGGCGAGTGCGCCGAGCTGCCACGATAAAGGAATGTCGTCCAAGGGGTGTGGGTCAGCTTAAGTGAAGCGCCAAGTTTCGGCGCAAGGGCGGAGTCTTGTCAAGGCAAGGCGTCCGCTGTTTCCTTCTTTTCCGGCTTGACCAAGTCTTCACGGGATATCCCCAGCCACATGACGATAGGGCTGGCAACGAGTACCGAGGAGTAAATGCCGAAGAGGATGCCGATGGTCAGGGCCAGCGCGAAGTTGTGCAGCACTTCGCCACCGAAAAACAGCATCGAGCACACCACGGTCTGCGTCATCGCATGGGTGATGATGGTGCGCGACATCGTGCGGGTGATCGCATTGTCGATCACCTCGGCCACGGTAGCCTTGCGCATCTTGCGGAAGTTCTCGCGCACCCGGTCGAATACCACCACCGACTCGTTGACCGAGTAACCCAGTACGGCCAGTACGGCGGCGAGCACGGTCAGGTTGAATTCCCACTGGAAAAAGGCGAAGAAGCCGAGAATGATCACCACGTCGTGCATATTCGCAATCACGGCGGCGAGCGCAAAGCGCCATTCGAAACGCATCGCCAGATAGGCCATGATGCCGACGCAAACCAGCAGCATCGCCAGTGCACCGTTCTCATAGAGCTCCTGGCCGACTTGCGGGCCGACGAATTCCACGCGGTGCAGCTCGACTCCGGCATTGTCCTGGCGCAGTACGCCTATCACCTTCTCCGACAGCTGGGCCGTCGACAGGCCGGGCTTGATCGGCAGGCGTATCAGCACATCGCGGCTGGTGCCGAAATTCTGTACCGTGGCGTCCTTCAAACCGATCTGGTCGATCGCACTGCGGATCTTGCCGATGTCCGCGGTTTGCGGGTAGCTGATTTCCATCACCGTGCCGCCGGTGAAGTCGACGCCAAGCGCGAGTCCCTTGGTTGCCAGGAAGAAAACCGACAGCAGGAAGGTGATGAGCGAGATGGACGTCGTCAGACGTCCGTAGCTCATGAAAGGGATATCTTTTTTAATGCGGAAGAGTTCCATACTATTTCCTTAGCCGATCGCCAGCTTGTTGATCTTGCGGCGATAGCCATAGACCAGGTTGACCACGGCGCGTGACACGACGACTGCGGTAAACATCGATGTCATGATGCCCAGTACATGTACCACGGCAAATCCCTTCACCGGGCCGGTGCCGAACATGAAGAGCGCGAGACCGGCGATCATCGTGGTGATATTCGAGTCGAGAATCGTGCCGAAGGCGCGGTCGTAACCTGCGTGTATCGATGCCTGCGGCGAACTGCCGTTGCGCAGCTCTTCGCGTATCCGTTCATTGATCAGCACGTTGGCGTCAATGGCCATACCCAGGGTCAGTGCGATAGCGGCGAGACCGGGCAGGGTCAGCGTGGCCTGCAGCAGCGACAGGATGGCAACCAGCAGCAACAGGTTGGCGCCCAGTGCGAATACCGAAATCACGCCGAAAGCCAGGTAATAGACGATCATCATCACGGCAATCGCGGCAAAGCCCCATAGCGTGGAATGCACGCCGCGCTTGATGTTTTCTTCCCCCATGCTCGGGCCGACCGTTCGTTCCTCGATGATGTCCATCGGCGCGGCCAAGGCACCTGCACGCAGCAGCAGCGAAACGTCGGTGGCTTCCTGCACGTTGGCCATGCCGCTGATCTGCACGCGGCCGCCGCCGATTTCTTCCTGGATGACCGGCGCGGTAATGACTTCCGCCTGGCCTTTTTCCACCAGCAGGATCGCCATACGCTTGCCGACGTTTTCGCGGGTGACCTGCTTGAAGATGCGTGCACCGCGGCCGTCCAGCGTCACGTGTACCACTGAGCCGCCGGATTGCTGGTCGAGGCCCGGGCCGGCATCGGTAATGTAATCGCCGGTCAGCACCACGTTTTTCTTGATCAGCAGCGGACGGCCATCGCGGTCGACGTAGTATTCGTCGCCGAAGGGCACCTGGCCCTTGGCTGCTGCCTCTAGAGTATCGGGTACGCTCTTCTCGTCGTCCACCATGCGAATTTCCAGGGTGGCGGTACGGCCCAGGATTTCCTTGGCCTTGGCGGTATCCTGCACGCCAGGCAATTGCACGACGATGCGGTCCATGCCCTGCTGCTGGATGATGGGTTCGGCGACGCCCAGTTCGTTGACGCGATTGTGCAGCGTCTGCATGTTCTGCTTGAGCGCGAACTCCTGGATGCGTTTCTGTGCCGGCTCGTCCAGGGTGGCGACCAGCAATGGGTCCTCGCCCTCGGTCGATTCCTTGAGCTGCAGGTCAGGGTAATTCTTGCGGATTTCGGCTTCGGCCTTGGCGAGATCCGCGGCGTTGCGGAACTTCACCTGCACCGATTGCCCTTCGCGGACCACGCCAAGATAAGGAATGCGGCTTTCGCGCATGGTGGTACGGAGATCGCCCACGTACCGCTCGACAGCCTTGTCCACGGCTCCCTTCATGTCGACTTGCAGCAGGAAGTGCACACCGCCGCGAAGGTCGAGGCCGAGATACATCGGCAGCGCGCCGATGTTATGCAGCCAGGCGGGCGAACGCGATACCAGGTTGAGCGCCACCACGTAATCCTTGCCCAGCCGCTCCGCCAGCAAATCCTTGGCCTTGATCTGCGCATCCGGATTTTCCAGGCGTACCTTGACACCCTTGTCGTCGAGGAACAGGCCATCGAAAGCGATGTTTTCCGCCTTCAGGGTGGACTCCACCCGCTCCAGCAGTGCCGGTTCCACTTTGATGGTGCTCTTGGCCGGCGAAACCTGTACGGCGGGGGCTTCACCGAAGAGATTCGGCAACGCGTACAGCATGCCGAATAACAGCGAGACAAGAACGAGGATGTACTTCCAGAGCGGATAGCGGTTCATGAAGGTTCTGCCGTAATTTTAGAGAGACTTGAGCGTGCCCTTGGGCAGCAGGGTCTGCACCGTGTGCTTCTGCACCTGGATGACGATTTCAGGCGCAATCTCAAGAGCGACGAAACTGTCGCCTACCTTGGCGATCTTGCCTGCTACGCCACCGGTCGTGACGACTTCATCGCCCTTTTGCAGCGCTTCCACCATCTTGCGGTGTTCCTTGGCCTGCTTCATCTGCGGGCGGATGAGCATGAACCAGAACAGTACGAAAATGACGATCAGGGGAAGAAAGCTGGTCCAGTCGGGAGAGGCGGCTGCGGGAGCGGCAGCATAAGCGTTGCTGATAAACACGGATAAGTCCTTTTTATGACTGACTAAAAGCGGAAAATTCTAGCACAAAGCCCGGTACTTCATGAGTATGCAAGCGGGATGCCTTCGCCTGACGCATGAATTAAAGGCTGGCTGCCTCGCGGCGCAGTCTGAATTCGCTGGCAAAACTGCTGAGCCGGCCCTGTTCGATCGCTTCGCGCAAGCCGGCCATCAACTCCTGATAGTAGTGCAGGTTATGGATGGTGTTGAGCCGGCTGCCAAGAATCTCGCCGACGCGATGCAGGTGATGCAGATAGGCCCTGGAAAAATGACGACAGGTATAGCAGATGCATTCTGCATCCAGCGGGCCGGTATCCATCTTGTAGCGTGCATTTTTCAGCTTGATGTCGCCATTGCGCGTAAACAGCCAGCCGTTGCGCGCATTGCGGGTCGGCATCACGCAGTCGAACATGTCCACGCCGCGCTCCACCGCATCCACCAGGTCTTCCGGCGTGCCGACGCCCATCAGGTAGCGCGGCTTGTCGGTTGGCATGCGCTGCGGGGTATGGTCCAGGATGCGCAGCATGTCTTCCTTCGGTTCGCCGACCGACAAGCCGCCGATGGCATAGCCGTCGAAGCCGATATCGGTCAGGCCCTGGAGCGAAATATCGCGCAGGTCTTCGTACATGCCGCCCTGGATGATGCCGAACAGCGCGTTCGGGTTGCCTTCATGGGCTTTCTTGCTGCGCTCCGCCCAGCGCAACGACAGTTCCATCGAGTCGCGGGCCTGCGCCAAGGTTGCCGGGTAGGGCGTGCATTCATCGAAAATCATCACGATGTCGGAATTCAGCACACGCTGGATGCGCATCGATTCTTCCGGGGTCAGGAAGCACAGGTCGCCGTTGATGGGCGAACGAAACTTGACGCCTTCCTCGGTGATCTTGCGCAATGCGCCCAAGCTCCAGACCTGAAAACCGCCGGAGTCGGTGAGAATGGGCCCGTCCCAGCCCATGAAACGATGCAGTCCCCCATGCGCTTCAATGACGTCGAGTCCGGGACGCAGCCACAGATGAAAGGTATTGCCGAGCACGATGTGCGCGCCTATGTCGCGGATTTCGTCAGGCGACATCGTTTTGACCGTGCCGTATGTGCCGACCGGCATGAAGGCCGGCGTCTGTACGACGCCGTGAGCAAGTGTGAGCGAGCCGCGACGGGCGGCGCCGTCGGTATGGGTGACGGAGTAGAGCATGGGGCGGCATACTAACATAAGAGTCCGCTGAAACGGCTGTAAGGCCCTTCTGAATCAGCGATAGCGGATTGTTTGACCGGACATTGTTGTTATACTTGCGAGGACCGAATTTCAGCTAGGCTCCCAATAAAAATGGCAAACCATTCCGACACGCCGCGCCCTCCGCGCCCGCCGCGCCCGCTTATCGATCCCAAATTGCGCGAGCGCAGCATCTACCTGCTTCCCAATCTTTTTACCACGGGCGCGCTGTTCGCCGGCTTCTATGCCGTGGTGCAGGCTATGGGCGGCCGTTACGAGCATGCGGCGGTGGCGATTTTCCTGGCCATGGTGCTGGACGGGCTGGATGGCCGGGTAGCGCGTTTGACGCATACGCAGAGCGCCTTCGGCGCCGAATACGACAGCCTGTCCGACATGGTTTCCTTCGGCGTCGCGCCGGCTTTGATACTGTATGTCTGGGCGCTCCAGCCCATGGGCAAACTGGGCTGGATCGCCGCTTTCATTTATTGCGCCGCTGCCGCATTGCGCCTCGCGCGCTTCAATACCAAGCTGGATGAGTCCGACAAGCGCTATTTCCAGGGATTGCCAAGCCCGGCTGCCGCTGCGCTTCTGGCGGGGCTGGTATGGGTGTCGCACGAGAATGGGGTCACCGGTGCGGATGTCTTCTTCGGCTGGCTCAAGATGAAATGGGTTGCCTGGGGGTTTACCGTGTTCGCCGGCCTGACCATGGTGAGCGATCTGCGCTACTTCAGTGGCAAGGATTTCAACCTGCGCAAGAGCGTGCCCTTCGTCGTGATCATCATGATCATGCTGGGCTTCGTGCTGATTTCGTACAGCCCGCCGGAAGTGCTTTTCATGCTGTTCGTAATCTACGGTTTGTCGGGTTATGTCGGGTGGCTGATGCGCCGCGTTCGTAAAAATGCCGCCTAGTTGCGCCTGCCGGTAAAAGAAGTTATATTCGCTTACCATGTTTTTCAATCGTTACAGCATCTTATCCCTTCCGTATTACGGCCTCCTGCTGGCCGGCCTGCTGCTGCGCGTCGCGCGCTAAATACTCTATCCCCAATACAGATTCACAGGTGCGCACGGTATCGTTACCATGCGATGCAGATATATGAGGCAAGTGCCTCCGGACAGCTGTCATCGATGCATAGCTTCCGTTAAGAAGAATGGAGCAAGACCATGCAGGACAAATTGATCATATTCGACACCACCTTGCGCGACGGCGAGCAGAGCCCGGGCGCGGCGATGACCAAGGAAGAAAAAATCCGCATCGCGCGCCAGCTGGAAAAGCTGGGGGTGGACATCATCGAAGCCGGGTTCGCTGCGGCCAGCCCTGGTGATTTTGATGCCATCCACAATATCGCCGGCATCATCAAGAGCTCCACCGTGTGTTCGCTGGCGCGCGCCAGCGAGAACGACGTGCGTCGTGCAGGCGAAGCCATCAAGCCGGCCCAATCGGGTCGTATCCACACGTTTATCGCGACCAGTCCCATCCATATGGAAAACAAGCTGCGCATGACGCCCGACCAAGTGGTCGAGCGCGCGGTGCAGGCGGTGAAGTGGGCGCTGGAATATACCGATGATGTGGAGTTCTCGGCCGAGGACGCGGTGCGCTCCGACATGGATTTTCTGGTGCGCGTATTCGATGCGGTGATCCAGGCCGGCGCCAAGACCATCAACGTGCCCGATACCGTGGGCTATTCCTTGCCGGCGTTGTGGGGCGAGCGCATCAAGCAACTGATCGAGCGCGTGCCGAATTCCGACAAGGTCGTCTGGTCTACCCATTGCCATAACGACCTGGGCATGGCGGTTGCCAATTCGCTGGCCGCTGTGATGAACGGCGCACGCCAGGTGGAATGCACCATCAACGGCCTGGGCGAGCGCGCCGGCAATGCTTCGCTGGAAGAAGTCGTGATGGCCGTGAAGACCCGCAAGGACATCTTCAGCTGCGACAGCCGCATCGACACCACGCAAATCGTGCCGACCTCCAAGCTGGTTTCGACGATCACCGGCTATCCCGTGCAGCCGAACAAAGCCATCGTGGGTGCGAATGCCTTCGCGCACGAGTCCGGCATCCATCAGGACGGCGTGCTCAAGCACCGCGAGACCTACGAGATCATGCGCGCCGAAGACGTGGGCTGGAACGCCAACAAGCTTACCTTGGGCAAGCTCTCGGGCCGTAATGCTTTCCGCACGCGCCTGAAGGAGTTGGGCATCGAGCTGGCGAGCGAGGAATCGCTCAATGCCGCGTTTGCGCGTTTCAAGGAGCTGGCGGACAAGAAGTCGGAGATCTTCGACGAGGATTTGCATGCCCTGGTGAGCGACGAATTCATCAGCGAAACGCCGGAGCACTACAAACTGGTGTATCTCAATGTGTGCTCCCAGACCGGCGAGACGCCGCACGCGGTCATCACCGTGCTGGAAAACGGCAAGGAACAGCGCGCCGAAGCGGATGGTGGCGGTCCGGTGGACGCTTCTTTCAAGGCCATCGAACGTATCGCGGCCAGCGGTTCCGAGCTGCTGCTCTACTCGGTGAACAACATCACTACCGGGACGGACGCGCAGGGCGAAGTGACCGTCCGCCTTTCCAAGGGCGGGCGCATCGTCAACGGCCAGGGGGCGGATACCGACATCGTCATCGCCTCGGCCAAAGCCTACCTCAATGGCCTCAACAAGCTGCACTCGAAAATGGAGCGCGCTCACCCGCAGGTATAAGGCTCTTCAGATCTGCATCCAGGGCCGCAAATCGCGGCCCTTTTTATTTGGAAGAACATGGACACAAGACAGAGGTGGCTAGTCCCACTGTGCCTGCTGGCGCTGTATTTCATCTGGGGATCAACCTTTCTCGGCATGAAGCTCGCCATCGAAAGCTTTCCGCCTTTCATGATGGCATCGCTGCGTTTCCTGCTGGCCGGCGGCTTGCTGTATGCGGTGCTGCGGCTAACGGGGACCGCCGGCCCATCGCTTGCGCAGTGGGGCGGGGCGGCCGTGGTCGGCACCTTGCTGCTATCGGTCGGTAACGCGGGAGTGGCTTATGCGCAGCAGTGGGTGGATACCGGAGCGGCAGCGATGGTAATCGCCAGCGTGCCGATCTGGGTGGCAATGTTCTCCGGCTTCTGGGGCGAATGGCCGCACCGCCGCGAATGGCTGGGCATCGCGCTCGGTTTGCTGGGCGTCGCCATACTCAACCTGGATGGCAATATGCGCGCCAGTCCGCTAGGCGCGGTGGTGCTACTAGTGGCAGCTGCTTCGTGGGGGTTCGGCTCCGTGCTGGGGAAACGCCTGCCGCTGCCAACCGGCGTGATGTCGAGTGCAGCGCAAATGCTGGCTGGCGGAGCCGTGCTGGCGGTCGTGAGCTGGCAGCAGGGCGAGAACATGACGGCTCTGCCGACGGTCAATGCCCTGTTCGCGCTGGCCTACTTGGTGATATTCGGCTCTTTCATCGCCTACAGCGCCTATCTTTATCTGCTCAAGACCGTGCGGCCTGCACTGGCGACCAGCTACGCCTTCGTCAATCCGCTGGTCGCCATAGCGTTGGGCGCCTGGTTGGCGAACGAATGCATCGGCATGTATGAGGTGATTGCCATGGCGGTGATCCTCGCCGGCGTATTGCTGGTGTTATTGCCGGGGCTTCGAATCAGGACCTCGTCTTCAGATAGCGCTCGTCGCTAAAGGTGCAGACCCAATCGGGACGGTAGACCACCATCAAGGTCATCAGCATGCCGGTCAGCACCGCCTCCGACCAGCCCATCAGGATGAAGTAGGGCAGGTATTGCGTATCGAGATAGCCGCCGGAATATGCGCCGGCACTGCTGAGCACGGCCACTGCTGCCAAGCCGCAGGCCGCCATTGCCAGACCCGCGCCGAAGAAGGCGTTGACGAAGAGATACACGAATAGATGGTTGGGCAGACGCGAGTCGGCAAGCCGGAAAATCGTGTAGCTCAGCAATACCGGCAAAGCGGCCATCAGCAGGAAGTTGATGCCAAGGCTGGCCCAGCCAGCCGCGCCCGAGGCCGTCACGGCCAGCAGGGTAAGCGCGAGAACCCCTAGCGCCAGCCAGGGTCCGAACATCAGCGTCAACATCGTGCTGCCCAGGAGGTGGAAATTGAGGCCGGGCCTGACTCCTGCCTTGATGCTCCAGACCAGCATCAGCACGACAGCCGCGCCCATGCAGGCATTGAGCAGGTCAGGATTCTTCAACCTGCTCCAAGGTGCTTGTCGCAAGGCGAACGCCACGAGGGCGATGGCGAGGCCGTTTGCGGTCCAGAGCAAAGCGGCGGGAAGCAGGGAGTCTGGAAAATTCATGATGCGCGGATAAAACCTGACGGTCTTGAGCTAAACTTTACGCCTTTTTAAATGGTTGGAGAACACGATTGCGCCTCGCCCTGTTTGATCTGGATAATACCCTGCTGGCCGGGGATAGCGACTTCGAGTGGGCGGAATTCCTGATTTCGCAAGGGGTGCTGGATCGCCAGCTGCATCAGGCGCGCAACGCCAAATTCTATGAAGACTACAAAAACGGCACGCTGGATATCCATGCCTTCCTGGAATTCCAGCTCAAGCCCTTGTCGCAGCATCCGCGCAGCCAGCTCGACGCCTGGCACCGAAAATACATGGAAACCAAGATTCGCGGCATGATCACCGACAAGGCCCGCGCGCTGGTGGAAAAGCACCGCCAGGCCGGCGACCTGATGATGGTGATTACGGCGACCAATGGCTTTGTGACCGGGCCGATTGCGCGCGAGTTCGGCATCGAAAACCTGATCGCGACGATCCCTGAGGAAATCGACGGTGAATTTACCGGCCGCGTCACTGGCGTGCCCAGTTTCAAGGATGGCAAGGTGACGCGTTTGCATGCATGGCTGCAGGAGCGCGGCCAGGGCCTGGCGGATTTCGAAGAGGTGTGGTTTTACAGCGATTCGCTGAACGACCTGCCGTTATTGAAAGTGGTCGACCATCCGGTCGCGGTGGACCCGGACCCGACCTTGCGCGCTTACGCCGAAGAGGCGAAGTGGCCGATCATCAGCCTGCGTTGATACCCAACCGCGCCGCTATTCGGCGGCGCAGCATTGCTCAGCGGCCCAGCACAATTTCCAGCACGAATTTGCTGCCGATATAGGCCAGCAGCAAAATCCCGAACCCGCTCAACGTCCAGCGTATGGCTGTTTTTCCACGCCATCCGTACTGGCGGCGGCCGATGAGGAGGGCGCCGAAAATCACCCAGGAAATGATCGTGAAAACGTTCTTGTGGTTGAGCTTGAGCGGCTGGTGAAACAGCTGCTCGGAAAACACGATGCCGCTGATCAGCGTCAGTGTCAGCAGGATGAACCCCAGCGTAATGATGCGGAACAGCAGCTTTTCCATCGGGATCAGCGGCGGGAATTCCGGCAGGCGGATCAGCGTCGGCTTGCGGTGCAGGTTGCGTTCCGCCACGGTCATCAGCAGCGCGTGCAGCGCGGCAAACGTGAACAGGCTGTAAGCCAGCAGCGCGATCACCAGGTGCCACATGAAAGCGGGCTGGTCGGCATAAGGCACGATATGCGTTTCCGGCAGCAGTTGCTGCAGCACCACGAACACCGCAGCAGGCGGCAGCACGAATGCCTGCAGGCTGTGCAGCTCGCGCTTCATGTCGGCAATCCAGTAAATCAGCACCGTCAGCCAGAAAATCGCCGAAAGCGCATTGGTCAGGCCGAGGTTGAGGCCGCCGCTGAACAGCGATTTTGACAGCAGCACACCATGCAGCAGCAGGCCGATGGCGATTGCGACGTGATGCCAGGGGGCATGGTCCTTGGGCGATTTCGCCTTGCCGTTGCGCCAGAAATCGAAAGCCACAGCTGCATAAAAGCCGGCGACCAGTAAATTAGGGAGTAAGTCCAGCATTCTTCGGTTAAAATTCCTGTCTTTGCGTCACTATATCACGAGCGTTATGCAGCAGAAACGCCGTGCTTTCTGACATACCAGCCGGATTATCCCATGCTTGAAAATCTGACCGGACGGCTGCAGCAAGTCGTCAAAACCCTGCGCGGACAAGCGCGCCTCACCGAAGAGAACATCCAGGATGCGATGCGCGAGGTGCGCATGGCCATGCTCGAAGCGGACGTCGCGCTGCCCGTGGTCAAGGACTTCATCGCCCACGTCAAGGAGCGCGCCCAGGGCCGCGAAGTACTGCAAAGCCTGACGCCGGGCCAGGCCGTCATCCAGATCGTCCACGACGAGCTGACCAAGCTGATGGGCGAGCACAATTCCGCGCTCAACCTTGCCGCCGTGCCGCCTGCGATCATCCTGATGGCCGGCCTGCAGGGCTCGGGCAAGACCACCACCTCCGCCAAGCTGGCGCGCCTGCTCAAGGAACAGAAAAAGAAGGTATTGCTGGTCAGCGCCGACGTCTACCGCCCCGCGGCGATCGAGCAACTGCGCACGCTGGCCGAACAGCTCGGCATCGACTGCTTCGACTCCAACGCCAGCCAGAAGCCGGAGGACATCGCCCGCAACGCGCTGGATCATGCGCGCCGCCATTTCCATGACGTGATGATTTTCGACACCGCCGGCCGCCTTGCCATCGACGAAGCGATGATGGCCGAGATCAAGAATCTCCACGCCGTGCTCAACCCGATCGAAACGCTGTTCGTGGTGGACGCGATGCAAGGGCAGGACGCGGTCAATACCGCCCGTATCTTCAACGAAACGCTGCCCTTGACCGGCGTGGTGCTCACCAAGCTGGACGGCGATGCGCGCGGTGGCGCTGCACTTTCCGTACGACAGGTCACCGGACGCCCGATCAAGTTCGTGGGCGTCAGCGAAAAGGTCGACGGCCTCGAGCCTTTCCACCCCGAGCGCATGGCCTCGCGCATCCTTGGCATGGGCGACGTGCTCAGCCTGATCGAGCAGGCGCAGAAAAACGTCGATATCGACGAGGCGAAAAAGCTGGCCGACAAGGTCAAGTCCGGCAAGAGCTTCGACCTGGAAGACTTCAAGGCGCAGATGCAGCAGATGCGCAAGATGGGCGGCGTCGGCGCGCTGATGGACAAGATGCCGGCGCAACTCGCCAACATGGCCTCGGGCGTCAATTCGCAGGTGGGCGACAAGGCCATGACCCGCATCGAAGGCATCATCAACTCCATGACGCCGCAGGAACGCCGCAAGCCCGAGCTGCTGAAAGCATCCCGCAAACGCCGCATCGCTGCCGGCGCCGGTGTTCAGGTGCAGGAGGTCAACCGCCTGCTGCACCAGTTCGAGGAAATGCAGAAAATGATGAAGATGTTTTCCAAGGGCGGCATGAGCAAGATGATGCGCGCCATGCAAGGACGCTTCCCCGGACTGCGCTAGTTTTTTCGTTGACCGAGGTAGCGCTTTCCGCGATAATGGCGCCCCTTCTGGGATGGTAGCTCAGTGGTAGAGCAGCGGACTTTTAATCCGTTGGTCGTGGGTTCGACCCCCACCCGTCCCACCAAGTAAAGTCAAAGGGTTAGTGTTTAGGCACTGGCCCTTTTGTCTTTCTGATGTGGGGCAAGTGTGGGGAATGGGATTACCGCACCCACATTTCCGCCTTGGCCGTTCTCGATCCGCGACGCTGTCACCTTCAAATGCTCAGTGGCTATACTTCGCATAGCGATCCACCATCTGACGCGATTTCCAGCCACCCAGGAAAGCTGTCGATCCATTGCCACTCGTCACGCGCCATGCGTAACAGGCTCCGAATCGTCGCCAGGTAGCGATTGATGGTCGCGGTTTGTTGCCTTTCTTCATCTCGCCCTGGATCACTGACCAGATCACATCACCTGTGATTTGATCGAGCATCAAAGGCCCAAGGCAAGGATCGAGCTTACAACAAATTCGGCGTACATCCTCGATGCTCAATTACTACCTGCATCGCTATGAATAACTTTGCCACACCGCTTGTAGTTTGTATGAGCATTTGCAGAACCATCGAAATCACCGCGCGAAGATGAACTGTTGGACTGGCTCGCTGAGACGGGCAAGATACTCGGGTTGCATATGCCTATAAAGCGTGAGTTAAATAGATGAATATTACATGAAGCCAAATCGAAACTGACTGGGCGAATGTCCCGTTTCTGGCCGATAGTAGACATCTGCCAGAATATTAATTGTTGAAATGTAGGTTTTCTGACGAGTGACAGCGGCTATTGGAGGCTGAGGGCGGAAAAATAATATAACATATTGATTTATAGTTGAAAACTATAATATTAAACTACCCCGTCAATTCAATACATAGAAAGTGTGGGGAATTTTATATAACCTAGTTCGGTCTTCTTTAAAGCGAAACTGGTGGCGAAGTAACTTTAACTAGGAGGAATTATGAGTAATCGATTTCTCAGGTGGGCCAAAGAATGGATTGAGGAAAACATACCTCCCGGCGCTAATCCTGATATTGAGACATACGAAGCAAAAGCAAAGCGGCTTTTAGACAAGCTTTCCGCGGAAGCAGCGTTGGCCAACTTTAAAACCTCAGAAGTAATCGAAGAACAAGAGCGAATTCAGCCCCTGATTTTGGCGGCGATATCAGACAGTACCGACTTCGACATTAATGCCTATCATCTTAAGACGCAACTTGCCCAAGAAAATGAAGATGGTGACTGAGCTCATTGACGATTTAGTGTGGAAGTTATAACGATTACACACGAGCGTTAGCGGTTGAGGGCGAGCTTTAAACATAACTTATTGATTAATAATTAAAACTTTTAATTTGTTGGTCGTGGGTTCGACCCCCACCCGTTCCACCAATAATACGGCTTGCAGCAATGCAGGCCGTTTCCATAGATACCTGCTGAGGATTTAAATCACTGATAAAGCAGTTGGAAGAGAGCGAGAATTTCTTAATTGTTAAAGACGTTAAGGGTTTTGGGGTCCTAGCCAATTACTTTTATCTCTCAATCCGGATATCTAAGATACTTGGATTTGCTTCCATGCTAGTTTTAATTGATCGTAAACATTTAAATGATTTACTAAAACTAGTAGAGCTAATTAATAAGAACTATTCAGAACATTTTTTATGTATGTGCGATAGCCAAGCGCCATATTTATATGTTTTCTTCAATACCTTATCAAAGCTTAACAATACAGATGTGGGTAAACCATTATTAATTAATTACCTTAGTGATTTTATCGAATCGAAAGGGATGGTTTCTCGACTGGATGTAAATCAGAAAAAGCTCTTGCTTTTATGTTGCAAAAATACGCTCAGCAGTTTGTAACTGAAAATACAGCTAATCCCGCCGAAATTGGTACAGCACTTCTATTGTCATCGCAGGAGTATGGTATTCAAAAGGAGCTTGATGAGGTATTGCATTTAGTGGATAGGCAAAATTTTTTGCTTTTCATCCCACATATATCTAAAGAGTTTTCCAAGGGATTAATTGAAAATGGTCACAATTTAATTCTGCGTTGTGGGTTCGACTTTTGGACTACCCAAGAGTTTTATGAAAAGAGCTTATCTACAATTGATGGTTTTGCTGAAGATTTTTCAGCTCTTAGTAATCAAGCAATACTATGTTGTATAGCAAGCTCATTTATTCAGCCAGATAGACTTCCCTTAATGCTTGAGGGGTATGCTTATGATATGCAGATTCAGTAACTTTGGCTTTAGTTAATGGTTTTGATCTGACGATTTACTGCAATTAGCTAAAGAGAAAACCGATGTGTCGATTCATCGAGCGATATCGCGAGCTTTTGCAATCGTTCGGCTGAGCCGTTCATTTGTACTACCGCTGAATTGGTTCGCTCTGCCATTTGGGCAATCCGCTCGACATTGACCGCAATCTGTTCGCTGGCCTGGCTTTGCTCGCGTAGCGCGTTGGAGATTTCGGCAACGGTCCGGTTCACCTGCTCTGCTTCGGTATGCAATTCCTCCGCGGCGAGGCCTGCGCTTCTTGCGTACTCCATACCGCTGGCGACGCGCGTGACCGCGCCGTCGATCTTCTGCACCGTTTGTGCCGTATGGGCCTGAATCGTGGCGATGGTTCCGGAAATCTCCTGAGTGGACAGCGTGGTACGTTCGGCCAGCTTGCGCACCTCATCCGCGACCACCGCGAAGCCTCGGCCTTGCTCGCCAGCCCGGGCGGCTTCGATGGCGGCGTTGAGCGCCAGCAGGTTCGTCTGTTCGGCCACTTCCTTGATGACATCCACGATGGCGGAAATTTGCTGGGACTGCTGATCGAGCTCGGCCAGCTGGTGCGCGAACTCGGTGACCGATACGGAAATTTCCTGCATCTCGTCCAGGGTGCTCTTGATGGCCTTGCTGTTTTGCAGGGAAAGCGCCTCGGAATGGTTCACTTTGGCGCGCGCCTCGCCGGCATGCTCCGATAATTGCTGGATGCTGACCGTCATTTCTTCGACCGAAGCAGCCATCGAAGCCGCCGATTCGCTTTGCACGCTCGATCCGTGCGCCACTTCGGTTGTCGCGCCCGTCAATGCATTGGCCGCTTCCGTCAGCGCCCCGGCATTCTGCTGCATCGTGCCAGCAGTCGTTTGCAGTTGGGATTGCATCTCCGCCAGCGCGCGCATCAGCCTGGAGATTTCGTTCTTGCCGTCCGACTTCACATCGATCGTGTTGCGGAGGTTGCCGCGAGCGATTTCATTCGCCACCGCCACTGCTCTTTCGATTGGGGGAATGATGGAGCCGAATATCGCACGGGATAGCCAGAGACCGACAACCAAGGTGACAAGCCCTAGCGCCAGGTTGAGCTTGGCGCCTTGGGATACGGTGTATTCGGCGCTCTTGGCGCTGGCGTCGAATTTTGCGCCATTGACCGAGGCAAGATTGCCCAGGCTGGTGAGATAGCCGTCCAGATGCGTATGGAGTTGAGGAATCATCGCGCTGGTTGCTTCGGCACCGTTGGCCTTAACCATTGCCACGTATTCCTTGCGGGCTTCGGTGTATGTCTTGCGGGCTGACAAAACCTGTTCCAACAGGCGCTTTTCTTCGCTGTTGCTGACTTTGCTTTTCAGGAAATCGAACTGCGCGGTAATGCCGGCGCTGTTTTTCTCCATTTCGGAAGTAATGGAGGCGATGGTTCCGGGATCGGTCAGTTGCGTGAGGTAGAGCGTATTGATCCAGTTCTGCTGCACTGCCTCACGTATCTGGTGCGTACTGTCGACGATGGGATATTCGCTTTCGGCCATCCGCACAATGTCGTTACGCATCAGGGAGGTGTTGAGCAGGCTGTAACCTATGGCAGCGCATAGGGCGAGAAAGCCAAACAGGATGAGCCCTAGCAGGCGAGTGCGGATGGAAAGCTCTTGCAGCAAGATTAAACCCCTTTGGATCGCTATGATTTACGGCTAATTAAGTATCGAAATAAGTCATTGCCCATTAAAAACGGCTACCTGAGTAGCCGTTTTTGTTTATCCGAGCATCGGATTCGGTATCAGGTAGTGGTCCGCCAGCAGCGCGGCGAAAAGCAGCGTCAGATACAGGATGGAGTAGCGGAAGGTGCGTTTCGCCAGCTCATCGCTGTACTTGCGATAAAGACCGATTGCATAAGCCATGAAGATCGCGTTCAGCACGGTCGAGGCCACCAGGTAAATCCATCCGCTCATGCCGCTGCCGAAAGGCATCAGCGTCACTGCCACGAGAATGATGGTGTACAGCAGGATGTGCAGGCGCGTGAATTCCTCGCCGTGCGTGACCGGCAGCATGGGCAGGCCGGACTTGGCGTATTCCTCGCGGCGATAAAGCGCGAGTGCCCAGAAATGCGGCGGGGTCCAGGCGAAAATAATGAGAAAGAGGATCAGCGATTCCGGTGAGACCACATTATTGACTGCGGCCCAGCCCAGGATAGGCGGCATCGCGCCGGAGGCGCCGCCGATGACGATGTTGAGCGGAGTCGCGGGCTTGAGGAAAACGGTATAGATGACGGCATAGCCGACGAAGGTGGCGAGGGTGAGCCACATTGTGAGCGGGTTGACGTTGTAGTAAAGGATCGCGAGGCCGAGTGCGCCGACCAGCGTGGCGAAGATGGCCGTCTGGATCGAAGTGACCTGGCCGGTCGGCAGCGGACGGGCGCGGGTGCGAGCCATGACCGCGTCGATTTTCTGCTCGATGAGGCAGTTGAACGCCGCGGCGGCGCCGGAGGCGAGAGCGATGCCGATGGTGGCATTCAGCAGGAGCTCGAGCGGGATCATGCCCGGGGAGGCGAGGAACATGCCGATCATCGCAGTGAAGACAATGAGCGCCGTCACTCGCGGTTTACACATCAGGAAGAAGCTTTGGAAGCTGATCCCGATACGTTGAAGTCTGATAGCCAAAACAGCGCTCATAAAACGGTTACCTCCCCGACTTCATAGTCGTTTTCGAGTTTAACACCACTAAGGAAATTAGCAATAATGCGGCGACTGCGTTATGCGCGACCGCTATCGGCAGCGGCAGGCTGAGCAGGACATTGCTGATGCCAAGCCCGATTTGCACTACCAGCAGGAGCGCAATCGTCACGCCGAGGCTGCCAAGACCAATGCGCATGGTTTTGATCGCCAGCCAGCCGAGATACAGAAAGGTGACGAGCGCGCCGAGGCGATGGACCCAATGAATGGCAGTCAAGGCCGCAAGCGAAAGTTGTTCGCCGTCAGCGGTTTCGCCGAGTTCGCGGATCATATGGAAAGCATTGGCGAAATCCATGGGCGGCAACAGGCTGCCCCGGCATGTCGGGAAGTCGGTGCAGGCGAGGGCGGCATAGTTGGAACTGGTCCAGCCGCCGAGGAAAATCTGTACCACGAGCACGACCAACCCGAGCCGCGCCCAGGGGCGCAGGCTATTGAAATTGGCGCCGTAGATCGAGGGCGTGGTGCCGAAGCGCCGGTGCGCGATCCAGGTCAGCAGGGCAAGGGTCGCCATGCCGCCGAGCAGGTGGGCGCTGACGATGGCCGGCTTCAACAACATGGTGACCGTCCACATGCCGAGCATGGCCTGGAACGTGACCAGCACCAGCAGAACGGTAGGGAGTGCGGGAGAAATGTGGCTCCTGCGGCGGTTCCGCCACGCAGTGATGCAGATCGCCAGCACCAGCAGGCCCAGGGTGCCGGCGAAATAGCGATGCACCATTTCCTTCCAGGCCTTGTGCGATTCAAAAGGTTTGTCCGGGAATGCCTTTTCGACGTGCGCGAGCGCAGTCTCGCTTTGCGGGACGGTGAGGTGGCCATAGCAGCCGGGCCAGTCCGGACAGCCAAGGCCGGCATCCGACAGGCGGACATAGGCGCCCAGCACGACCACGCAGAGGGTGAGGAGTACGGCGGCCAGGATCAGCCGGTCGAAGAGCTTCATCATCCTACCCAGGAGTATTTCAACAGGCGCGTCATGTCTTCACGCAGGCCTTTGGGTTTGAAGTCGGACGGATAACTCATCATCAGGTTGCCGAGCGGATCGACAAGATAAACGCGGCCCGAGGTCAATGCGGGCTGGCCGGGCAGATCGAGCTGCTGAGCAAGCGCGCCGGCTTCGCTGCCAGTCAGCACGACGAGGTCGGGGTACTTTTTCTGAATCGCGGCAAGCTCGGCCTGATCGGTAGCTGTGGGGACCAGCAGCAGGCGTTGCACGCGGTCGATTTCCTTGTTCAGCGACACATGGATCTGGCGCAGCAGGTGTACCTGTTTCTGGCATTCCGCGGCGCAGCCGGAGGCGGAAACGTAAATCATGCTCCATTTGTTTTTCCATTGCTCGGCGCCGAAGGCTTTCCCCTGCAGGCTTTGCATGGCCGGGACCTGCAAGGCCTTGGGCGGCGCGATCAGCTCGCCGTGGCTGGAACCGCCGGGGCGATAATCGAACTGGTACATCACCAGCACGGCCAGGATGGGCAAAACGAATAGCACCAGGAGAAAAACGAGCATGCGTCTGCCCTTGGTCTGTTGATTTAATTCCTGCGCCATACTATTGCTCGACTTTCTTGAAACTGAGGACAAGGTAGATCGCAACCAGGGTCACGGCAAAACCGAACCATTGGTAGGCATAGCCCAGATGCGTTTCGATGCGGGCTGCCGGACGCGGCCAATTGCGGACAAAGCCGCCTGCCGAGCTGTCCGGGTCGAGCCTGACGACGAGCGGATAAAGCTTGAGCGGGACGGACTTCAGGTAACGATCCATATCCATATTCTGCCAGACCGGTTGCCATTGGGTACTCGCCGCGGGCGCTTCCAACGCAAATATCTTGCTGGAGGGCAGCCACAGGCTGCCGGTGACTTCCTGCTTGCCTGGGGGTGTGGTCACCTCGGGCACGACGCTATGCTCGGCCGGTGCCGGTATCCAGCCGCGATTGACCAGGATGGCGCGATCATTTCCGCCAATGCGCAAGGGGGTAATGACATGGTAGCCGGCAACGCCGTTCTCGACCTGGTTGTCGAGCAAAATTTGGTATTGGGTATCGAACGTGCCTTGAACCTTGACGCGACGGTAACGCCATTCTTCCGGATTGCCGATTTCTTCGGGCAAGGCGACCGGCGTGGCGGTCAGATGGCTATCGAATTGGTCCTGCAAGGCTTGTTTTGCTTCGGCCTTGTGCAATTGCCACAAGCCGAGGCGAATGAAGATGACGACGAATACAACCGCGGCCAAAGCGGGCAGCAGACGTGGTCGGAAGCGGTATTTCAAGGCAATTGCTTTCTGCCGGGGTGCGCCGCATAATCGAACGCATTACCAAAAGCGAGGTTTGCCATGCTGCTGAAACTATTCATCATCGCTGCGCTGCTGCTGATCATCGGCAGTCTGTTTTCCGCTCTGTTTTACCTGATGAAGGATAAGGGCCAGGGGAAGCGCACCGTGAAAGCCTTGACCTTGCGCATATCATTATCCCTGGGTTTATTCCTGCTGTTGATGATTGGGTATTACACCGGCATTATTGGCCAGCCCCGTCCCTAAGGATACTTCCATAAGCGTCTTTCGTCCTATGAAAGCGCCCTTGATTCCCTAATAAAAAGCGATGCCCTCAGGCATCGCTTTTTATTTGCTGATTACAGCCAGTACACCAGGACGAAGAGCAGCAGCCACACCACGTCGACAAAGTGCCAGTACCAGGCCACGCCCTCGAAGCCGAAATGATGTTCCGCGGTGAAGTGGCCTTTCATGCTGCGCAGCAGAATGACGATCAGCATAATGGTCCCAAGCGTCACATGGAAGCCGTGGAAGCCGGTCAGCATGAAGAACGTTGCGCCGTAAGCGCCGCTGCCGAGGGTCAGGCCCAGCTCTTTATAGGCATGGTGATATTCGTAGCCTTGCAGGAAAAGGAAGATGATACCCAGGGTGACCGTGAGGGCCAGGCCGGCGATCAGCTGACGACGGTTGCTGTTCAACAGCCCCCAGTGCGCCCAGGTAACCGTAGCGCCGGAGGCCAGCAGTATCATCGTATTGATGGCGGGAATGCCCCATGCGCCCATCGGCGTGAATTGCGGCGGCGTGTATTCGGTGCCCAGTACCGAGCCGCCGGGTCCGGCGGAAGGCCATACGCCCGTAAAGTCCTTGTAGGGAGTGAACAGCGGGTCGAAGTTGGCGATTTCAGGAACCGAAATGACGCGCATGTAGAACAGTGCGCCGAAGAACGCGGCGAAGAACGCCAGCTCGGAGGCGATGAAGACGATCATGCCGACACGGAAGGAACGGTCCTCCCATTTCTTGTACATGCCGCTTTCGCTTTCGCTGATGATCTTTCCGAACCAGCCGAACAGCACGTACACAATGGCCAGGAAGCCGGCCAGCATCATCCATTTGCCTGCCGCGTGACCGGCTACGGCCTCATTGACGGAAAAAATGAAGCCGGTAGCCAGCGCCATGATCCCAACCGAAAGTATGGCCGGGTAAATGCTGGGATTAGGCACAAAGTAGTGGCCTTCATGTGTTTGCGTGGTCATACAAAACTCCTCTACGGTGTTTTTTAGTGTTCCATTGGCCGCTGCATCTTACTCGAGTGATGCGCGGCTCTCCCTAGTTTGCCGTTGGAACGGCATGAAAAAACGCATACGACAGTGTTACGGTACGTATATCTTTCGGCAAGTCCGGGCTGACGTAGAAACGCAGCGGCATTTCCCTGGATTCGCCTGCCTTCAGCTCCTGCCTTTCAAAGCAGAAACATTCGATCTTCTTGAAATAGAAAGTTGCCTGGGACGGGCTCACACTCGGTATCGCCTGGCCCACGACGGTTCCATTGGTCATGTTCCTGGCTTCGAAGGTGGCCAGCATGATCTGTCCCGGGCGCACCTTCATGCTGGTTTGCTTGGGATAAAAATTCCAGGCCAGTCCGGGCATCACGCTGCTGGTAAATTCCACCGTCACCCAGCGCGACTCGTCCACCTTCATCGACTTCTGCACCGATGCCGGCAGCCCCTCGGTTTTTCCATTCAGGCCGGTCAGGTCGCAGAACACGTCATAGAGAGGAACCAGCGCGAAGGCGAAGGCCAGCGCGGCAGCTACTACCCACATCAGCTTCCAGGCAAGCTTCTTGTTGTCGGCCGCTCTTTTTTCCTGATCGATCAAGATTGCACTGCCATGTACATTCCCGTCACATACCAGAACAGCACCATCACGCCTAGGACGATGGCAATGCGTAGACTGGTACGGCGTTTTTTCTCACTTAACTGTTCCATTGTTTCCCCATGCTGGTCCGGCGCCTGCGCGACGGACCAGGTTGCGGTTCATCGATTACTTGATGACCGGCTGTTCGGTGAAGCTATGGTAAGGCGGTGGTGAAGGCAGCGTCCATTCCAGACCTTCTGCACCTTCCCATACCTTGTCGGTTGCCTTCTCGCCACCGCGCACGCACTTGACGATGTTGTACACCAGGATCAGCTGCGACAGGCCGAGGATGAAAGCGCCTACGCTGGAGATCATGTTGAACTCGGCAAACTGCAGTGCGTAATCCGGAATACGGCGCGGCATGCCGGCCAGACCCAGGAAGAACTGCGGGATGAAGGTCACGTTGAAGGCGATCGCGGTCAGCCAGAAATGCAGCTTGCCCAGCGTCTCGCTGTACATGTGGCCGGTCATCTTGGGCAGCCAGTAGTACACGCCAGCCATGATGCCCATGATGCCGCCGGCGAACAGCGTGTAGTGGAAGTGCGCCACCACGAAATAGGAGTGGTGATACTGCGCATCGGCCGCGACGTCCGCCAGGACCAGACCGGTCAGGCCGCCGATGCCGAACAGTATGATCCAGCCGGTGGCGAACAGCATCGGGGTTTCGAAGCTCATCGAGCCCTTCCACATGGTCGCGATCCAGCAGAAGAACAGTACGGCCAGCGGCAGCGAAATCGCCATCGTGCTGTACATGAAGTACAGCAGCGCCGGGACCGGCATGCCGACGGTGAAGAAGTGGTGCGCCCAGACGACGACGGCGAGAAGGCCGATCGCCCAGAAGGAATAGACCTGAGCCTTGTAGCCATAGGTCGGCTTGCGCGAGAACGTGGACAGCACGTGCGGGATCAGGCCCCAGACCGGCAGCAGCAGGATGTACACCTCGGGGTGGCCGAAGAACCAGAACAGATGCTGGAACAGGATGGGGTCGCCGCCGCCGGCTGCATCGAAGAAGTGCGTGCCGAAATGGCGATCGGTCAGCAACATGGTCACAGCGCCGGCCAGCACGGGGATGGTGGCGATCAGTAGGAAGGCGGTGATCATCCATCCATGTGCGAACAGCGGCATTTTCATCAGCGTCATGCCGGGAGCGCGCATGTTGAAGATGGTGACCAGGACGTTGATGGAGCCCATCACCGAGGAAATCCCCAGCAAATGCACTGCGAAGATGGCGAAGTCGACACCGATGCCGCCTTGGATCGACAGCGGGGTGTAGAACGTCCAGCCGGTTGCGATGGCACCGTCGCCAATGCCGAACAGCGCAAGGAGGAACGGCGCGGTCAGGAGCAGTGCGGCCGGGGGCAGCAGCCAGAAGCCCCAGTTATTGAGGCGGGGCAGCGCCATGTCCGGAGCGCCCAGTTGCAAGGGCAGCATCCAGTTGGCGAAGCCGGTCGCTGCCGGCATCAGTGCCGCGAAAATCATCACCAGCGCATGTACGCCAATCAGCTGATTGAAGAATTCCGGTTGCATCAATTGCAGCCCTGGCTGGAATAGTTCCGCACGAACCGCGAGGATCATCGACCCGCCCACCAGGAACATGATGAGCGAGAAGGTCAGGTACATCGTACCGATGTCCTTGTGGTTGGTCGTCGTCAACCAACGCATGATCCCTGTCGGGTGATCATCATGATGATGTTCCGCTGTTGCTGTACTCATGTATCTCTCCTCAGTACCTGATTAACGCAATGCTTTGATCTGGGACGGTTGCACCAGGTCGCCCGTGTTGTTGCCTAGCCCGTTGCGTTCGTATGTCACGACCGCAGCGATATCGGAGTCGCTCAACGTGCCCTTCCAGGCCGGCATCATGCCCTTGCCGTTGAAAACGCGATCGACATGGCTATCTTTGATCAGCTTGCCGTCGGCATCGAAATTCGGCGCATTGACGATCTTGCTGGCTGTCAGTGCCGGGAAGGCTGGCGGCATGCCTTGCCCGCCCGCCTGGTGGCAGACGGCGCAGTTCTTCTCGTAAACAGTCTTGCCTTGCGTCATCAGCTCGTCCTTGGTCCATTCCTTGGCGGAGTCGGCCGAGGCGGCTGTCATTTCGGTTTTCTTGGCAGCGACCCATTCTTTGTATTTGTCCTCAGGGACCGCGTCGACCACCACCGGCATGAAGCCATGGCCCTTGCCGCAGAGTTCCTTGCACTGGCCGCGGTAAGTGCCGGGTTCCTCGATCTTCACCCAGGTTTCGCGCAGGAAGCCGGGAATCGCGTCGCGAGCGGCGCCGAAAGCTGGGACCCACCAGGTATGGATGACGTCATTGGAGGTCAGCAGGATGCGAACTTTTTTATCGACGGGCAGAACCAGATGGTTATCCACTTCGAGCAGATAGTTCTCGCCCTTCTCGGTCTTGTTCTGAATCTGGTCTTCCGGCGTGGTCATGTTGCTGACGAACTTGATGCCTTGCGCCTCGCCGTCCATGTATTCGTACTGCCAACGCCACTGGCTGCCGGTGACCTTGATTACCATCTCGGCGTTGTTCTTGGTGTCTTCCATCAGCACCACGCTGTGATAAGCGGGAATGCCCATGAGGATGAAGTCGATGTAGAGCAGAATGGCAAACGGCACCAATGTCCAGATCACCTGGGCGCGAGTACTGGGACCGGTAAAGTCGGCAGCCTTGTAACCCTTGCTTTTGCGATGCTTGATGATCGAGTAGATCATGATGGCCAGCACCACAACGAAGATCACCATGATGATGACCATGAATTTGTTGTGCACGTGCAGCGTATCGGCTGCCATCGGCGTGACGGGCGTGGGGAAGTTCCATGCATATTCGGCGTGCGCGGCCAGCGACCACACTGCGAACATCAATCCCATCCCGACCTTTTTTAGAAATTGAAATGCCATTCTCGCTCCCTTGAATCTCGCCTTTAGTGAAACGCCCCAGTCCGCATTTGCAGTTGTTGGGCGAGAGCCAACCGTTGCCGGTCGTTCATGTAGTGCCCGACTTCTACCTCTTTGCCATGTGAACGGAGCCACAAACGATGCTCGCCGCTAGGCGTTTTGCGTAGTACAACCTTTGCCCAATAGCGGTGTAGTACAACCTGGCTAGTGGTTTTGTAATGCTGTTTTTCTATCGCCAGGCGGTCGCCCGTGATGGTGATGCTTTCGTAGTCATCGGCATGACAATTGATGAAGTAGAACGCATACGCCAGCGCAAGCAATTCCAATCCGGCGAATGGAAACACCATCCAGGCGCCGGCAAATCCAAAAGCAATTGCTACTGCAAGGGAGAAAAAAGCGAGTATCGCGACGATTTTTGCCATCTCTTGGGAAGACAGCGAACAATTGGGTCGTGCAACAATCTTGTAATCTACAATCGATGTTGCCATCGATTCCCTCCGGCAAACTGCTTGTATTACATTCGTGCTCGATAAAATAAATGCGACAGATCGTCGCAGCAGACGCAACTTAGCATAAAGAATTTTTCATGACAAGCTAACTTGCTGTTCCTAAAAGGATATCAATATCCTGATTATTTTAGGGATATATATAAGGTATAAGGACACGAACCTTGCCGTTGAGAAGCAGTAAATGCGCGGCATTGGAGTAAAATGCCGCGATTCCTTTCAGGTCCCGAACTGAAGAGCGAAGAGGATTCCTCGCGAGGAGAAAAATACAATTTGGTGCCGGGAGGGGGACTCGAACCCCCACACTGTTACCAGCGGCGGATTTTGAATCCGCTGCGTCTACCGATTCCGCCATCCCGGCTGATGGGACTCGGCATTATAGCGAAATATCCATGGAGTTTCATGCGTACCAGCGATTTTGATTTTGAATTGCCGCCCGAATTGATTGCGCAATTCCCTGCTTCCCAGCGCAGCGGCAGTCGCCTGCTATGCCTCGACGGCAACAGCGGCAGCCTTGCGGATCGTACCTTCCGCGATCTCCCTTCCTTGCTTTCCCCAGGCGACTTGCTGATATTCAACGACACGCGCGTCATCAAGGCCAGGCTGAACGGACGCAAGGAGAGCGGAGGAAAGGTGGAAGTGCTGGTGGAGCGGATGCTGGATACGCACCGTGCGCTGGCGCACGTACGCGCCTCGCATTCTCCCAAGGCCGGCAGCCGATTGATTGTGGCGGATACGATAGAGGTGGAAGTGCTGGGCCGGCAGGATGATCTGTATGAGCTGCAATTCGGGGGAGAGGCGACGCTCGCTGAAATTCTGGAGCAGTACGGCAGTTTGCCTTTGCCGCCTTACATCACGCATACAGCGGGGAGCGACGACGAAGAACGCTACCAGACGGTTTATGCCCGTAATCCCGGCGCCGTCGCCGCGCCAACCGCCGGGCTGCATTTTGACGAGGAGATCATGCGCATGCTCGCCGAACGCGACATCGAAACGGCTTTTGTCACCTTGCACGTCGGCGCGGGAACATTCCAGCCGGTACGGGTAGAGGATGTCACTGATCACAAGATGCATAGCGAATGGTATGAAATCCCCCAGGCCACCGTGGATTGCATTCATCGAGCGCGCCAGCACGGTGGCAAGGTGGTGGCCGTCGGCACGACGGCCATGCGTGCGCTCGAAAGTGCGGCATGCGATGGTGAAATCGCAGCGGGCAACGGCGATACCGATATTTTCATTACGCCGGGCTATCGCTTCCGCGTGGTGGACCGTCTGCTGACGAATTTCCATCTGCCCCGTACTACCTTGCTGATGCTGGTGTCCGCTTTCGGCGGGATGGAGAATATACGCCGGGCGTACCGACATGCAGTCGAAGCGCGTTACCGCTTTTTCAGCTATGGCGATGCCATGCTGATCGAACGGCAGGATTTGCCTGAGCATGAATAAAACGCTCCTCGACCTGATGCGCCACGGCGAGCCGGTGGGCGGGCGACGGTATCGCGGCCAGACCGATGATCCATTGAGCGAAAAGGGCTGGCGGCAGATGTGGGAAGCCACGGGGGACTACCAGGGCTGGCAGCATATCGTCACCTCGCCCTTGCAGCGCTGCTCGGCATTTGCCGATGCGCTGGGTGAAAAGCTGGGCATCGAGGTGACACGCGACGATCGTCTCAAGGAGGGCGCATTCGGCGAGTGGGAAGGCCGGACGGCAACGGAAATATGTGCCGATGCTGATGACCCGCTACGCGTACTTCGTTTCAAGCGCGATCCCATTGCCTTCGCGCCTGAGGGTGCGGAGCCATTGGCTAAATTCCATGCCCGTGTGGGGGGGGCCTGGCAGCATATCCTGGCGGCGCACCGCGACCAGCACGTACTGGTGATAGGGCATGCGGGCGTGATGCGCATGATCATCGCGCATGCGCTGGGCCTTTCGCCTGAGAACTGCTATCGCATCCATATCGGGAATGCCGCGTTTACGCGAATTCAGGTGGAGCAGTTGGAAGGCGTCGTGTTGCCGACGTTGCTGTTTCACGCGGGCCGGCTGTAAATATTACTTAGGTAATTGCCGAAGTTTGGCGAGGCCGCGAGAAAGAAAGCGCTGCTATCGCTGCCACAGAACATCACCGTGGCCCGAGCCGAGGTTCAGTGTGCGTGCCATGACGAACATCAGGTCGGAAAGCCGATTCAGGTAGCGCAAGGCATCCTCGGACACTTCTTCCTGCAGTTTCAGCGCCACCAGGCTGCGCTCGGCTCGCCGGCATACGGTGCGAGCTACATGGGCCAATGCCGCCGCCCGGGTTCCGCCAGGCAGGATGAATTCCTTCAAAGGCGTTAGCCCGGTATTGAGCGACTGCAATAATTCATCCAGGGCCGCCACGCGCTCGGCGCCGAGCATCGTGTTTCCCGGTATGCACAGCTCGCCGCCCAGGTCGAACAGGTCATGCTGGATCAATCCCAATTGCTGGCGAATATGATCCGGCAATGCCTCCGTGAGCAACACGCCGATGTGCGAATTCAACTCATCCACGTCGCCCATAACCGCGACACGCAGGGAGTCCTTGCGCGTGCGTGTACCGTCACCCAGGCCGGTACTGCCGTCGTCGCCGGTGCGGGTGCTGATTTTGCTGAGGCGATTGCCCATGAGGTATTCCCCGAATGTGATGCCGCAATTGTAATGGCATCTGGGACCCGGCGCAGCGGTGATGGTTTCTTCGCCGCGGCGATTCCGCTACACTTCGCCGACTTTACGGCTTAATGCCTTCACCATTCAAATTAGGTTCGCATGGCACTCAACGCCACTATTTTCAAGGCCGATCTACAGATTGCCGACATGGATCGTCATTATTACCAAAGCCATGGGCTGACAATCGCGCGGCATCCTTCGGAAACGGACGAGCGCATGATGGTGCGCGTGCTGGCTTTTGCCCGCCACGCGCATGAGGCGCTGTCCTTCGCCAAGGGCTTGAGCGATACGGACGAGCCGGATATCTGGCGCAAGGACCTGACGGGTGCCATCGAGCTGTGGGTCGAAGTGGGGCAGCCCGAAGAGAAGCGCATCCTCAAGGCCTGCGGCCGTGCCGACCAGGTGGTGCTCTATACCTATGGCGGGCATGGCGCGACGATCTGGTGGAACCAGATTGCGCCCAAATTGGCGCGACTCAAAAACCTGACTGTCATCAGCCTTGCATCGGCGACGACCCAGGCGCTGGCAGAGCTCACGCAACGCAGCATGCAATTGCAATGCACGATACAGGACGGGGACATCTGGCTGGGCGGCAACGACGGCACGGTGCAGGTTGAAATGTCCATCTTGTTGAGTCCGCCATCCGCCAGATGAGCAGGGCGCCCATCGGCATTTTCGATTCCGGCGTCGGGGGCCTGTCGGTCCTGCGGCACCTGCAGGAAGAACTTCCCCACGAGCGCTTGCTCTATGTTGCCGACTCCGCGCATGCGCCATATGGCGGCAAAACCATGCAGGAGATACAGGCGCGTTCGCTTGCGTTGACCGAATTTCTCATAGGCGAGGGGGCGAAGGCCATCGTCGTGGCCTGCAATACCGCGACTGCGGCAGCTATCGGCCTGTTGCGTGAAAGGTTCGCGTTGCCGGTGATCGGCATGGAGCCGGCGGTCAAGCCGGCAGTGGCAGCGACGAGAAGTGGAGTGGTCGGCGTGCTGGCAACCACCGGTACGTTGAAAAGCGCCCAATTCGCGGCCCTGCTCGACAATTACGGCAAGAACGTGCGCGTGGTCACGCAAGGTTGCCCCGGCCTAGTGGAGTGCGTGGAGTGCGGCGAGCTGGATGCGCCGGCAACGCGCGAGCTACTGCGGGGTTATATCGAGCCTCTCCTGGCAGAAGGCGCAGACACGCTGGTGCTGGGATGCACGCATTACCCGTTCCTGCGTTCCATGATTGAGGAATTGACCGAAGGAAGGGTGGCCATCATCGACACCGGGGCGGCCGTGGCCAGGCAGGTACGGCGGCGGATAGAGGAAACGGCCCTGGCGACTTCGGGCGTGGTGCCAGGGGAAGTCTCGTTCTGGACCAGCGGCGATCCGGCGTCAGGCAAAAGGGTAGTCGCAGCATTATGGGGAGAGGCAACGGTTGCGCCATTGCCGCCTCCCTGTGCTTAAAACGTCGAACTTTTAATGGTGGTGTACGACTTCGCCGGCCTTTAGCCGGTATTTGGTGCCGCAGTAAGGGCACATCGCGCGCCCGGTTTCGGCAATGTCGAGAAAGACGCGCGGATGCGAAGCCCACAGCGCGACTTCGGCTGTGGGGCAATGCAGCGGCAAATCCTTGGCCGTGATTTCGATTTCCCGTCCTTCGTTTGCCATGACTTTCCTTAAACCAGTGTCAGCCAGCTTTGATGGCGAGGTGAGCGTCCCATGACCGCGTCGAAGAACTTGGTCTGCAGCTTTTCGGTGATCGGGCCGCGCGTACCGTTGCCGATGGGGCGATTGTCCAATTCACGAATCGGCGTCACTTCGGCGGCAGTGCCGGTGAAGAAGGCTTCGTCGGCGGAATAGACTTCGTCGCGGGTGATGCGCTTCTCGATGATGGGCAGGTTCATTTCCCCGGCCAGCTGGATGATGGTGTCGCGGGTGATGCCTTCCAGCGCGCTGGTCAGGTCCGGCGTGTACAGTTTGCCATTGCGGATGATGAACACGTTTTCGCCCGACCCCTCGGCCACGAATCCGTCCACATCCAGCAGCAGCGCTTCGTCATACCCGTCCGCGGCGGCTTCCTGATGTGCCAGGATGGAATTCATGTAGTTGCCGTTGGCCTTGGCCTTGCACATGGTGATATTCACATGGTGGCGGGCAAACGAGGAAGTCTTGACGCGGATGCCGTTTTCCAGCGCTTCCTTGCCGAGATAGGTGCCCCAGGCCCAGGCCGCGACGATCACGTGCGTGGAGAGGGTCTTGGCGGAGATGCCCATGGCTTCCGCACCGTAGAAGGCCATCGGACGCAGATAGCCTGATTCCAGCTTGTTCTCGCGCACGGCGGCTTTTTGCGCCTCCATCATGGTGGCCTTGTCGAACGGCATCTTCATGCCGAGGATATGGGCCGAGCGGAACAGGCGGTCGGTGTGTTCCTTGAGACGGAAGATGGCGGTGCCTTTTTCGGTTTTGTATGCGCGCACGCCTTCGAAAACGCCCATGCCATAGTGCAAGGTATGGGTCAGGACGTGGGTGGTGGCATCGCGCCACGGCACCATCTTGCCGTCATACCAAATCAGACCATCGCGGTCGGCCATCGTTTTGGCCATAGCCATCTTGTTTCTCCGGTGCGTAAAAGCTTTAATTGTAAACGGAATCAACAACACTTGAACAGGGAAGGCAACGCTGATGGCGCGTATATTGCTGGCGGGCACGGCCACGCTCGATCTGGTATTCGGGCTGAATCATCACCCCGGGACGGACGAGGAAATGCGCGCCCAATCCTTGCGGACTTGCCGCGGGGGAAACGCGGCCAACACCGCGGTCGTGCTCGGCGGGCTGGGACACCAGGCGGAATTTCTTGGCGTATTGGCCGATGCGCCGGAAACCGCCGTCATCGAGCGCGATTTCGCTGCGCACGGCGTGACCTTTGCAAACTGCCCGCGCCTGCCAGGCAGGCCGCCCACTTCCAGCGTTTATCTCACTGCAGGCAACCGCAGCATCGTGCACTACCGCGACCTGCCGGAGCTGGATGCCGGGACATTGCTGTCGCTCGACCTCGCCGCCTACGACTGGCTGCATCTGGAAGGGCGCAACGTCGAGGTGCTCGCGGAAGCGCTTCCCTGCTTGCGCAACCGTTTTCCTTCGCTGCCGGTATCACTGGAGCTTGAAAAGCCGCGGAAAGGTATCGAGGCGTTGTATACGCAGGCGGACCTGCTTCTTTGTTCGTGCGGATTCGCCTTGCATCACGGCCATGAGGCGGCCGAGAGTTTTCTTCAGTGGATGTCCGGAAATGCTCCGCATGCAATGATCACTGCCGCATGGGGAGCCGCGGGCGCATACGGCAGAAGCGCGGATGGGCGGATTGTTCATGCGCCGGCAATGAGGTTGGAGCGGGTGGTGGACGCATTGGGAGCAGGCGACACTTTCAATGCCGGAATAATCGATGCGCTCCTCGGAAAGCTTTCGTTGCAAGAGGCGCTGGTTTACGGCTGTTCTCTGGCAGGCAGGAAATGCACCGTTGAAGGCTTCGACCTGCCTTGATCGTTGCAAAAAAGCCACAACTCTTCAAATCAAGATAAAAATATCCAGATAACGATTGAAATTATTGCCGGCCTCAGTAAACTTGTAATCAAGATATAAATATCCTTAATTCCTAATGTTGACCGTAATGAAGGGCCTTTATGAAAAAAACAATGCTGGCGATGCTGGTAGCTTCACTACTCGCTCCTGCTGTTGCAATGGCGGAGAAGGGGGATTGGGTGGTGCGTTTGCGCGCGACGAATATCAATCCGGACGAAGATAGCAGTCTACGGGCGGCAGGCCCCGCTACTTTCACCGGTGAATTGGTGGTGGGCAGCAATACCATTCCTGAGCTGGACATTTCCTATTACCTCACCAAAAACATCGCGGTCGAATTGATTCTTGCCCTGGGGTCCAGGCATGACGTCAACCTGACCAGGTCGGCTTTGAACGGCGCCTCTGCTCCGGCATTGAATGAAAAACTGGGAGAAGTGAACGCACTGCCGCCTACGCTGACGGTGCAATGGCATTTCAATCCCGACCAGATGATCGATCCATATGTAGGAGCCGGAGTGAACTACACCCGCTTCATGGACAAGAACCTGCGCCACAGCGCGGGCGGGGACATCGATGTGGACCGCAACAGCTTCGGTTTCGCATTGCAAGCTGGACTGGATGTGAACTTAAAGGATGGTTGGCTGGTCAATGCCGACGTCAAAAAGCTCTGGATCGATACCGATGTGCATTTCAGCCACGGTAACGGCTTGTTCCCAAAGCAGAAGATCGACAGCCTGGACATCGACCCTTGGGTGATTGCCCTCGGTTTCGGCAAGAAGTTTTAGCGGAACCGAAGATGACGCCAATGGCTTCCTGAAATGCATTCCCCCTTTCCCGACTAGGAAAAGGGGTTTTTTATCAGTGAGATAGATATGCAAGACGCATGCTTCTGCGTGTTAGAATACCGCCCCCATTCGTGAGGCGTAAATATGCGAAGCTGGTTGTGGTTATTGCTGTGCTTGGGTCTGGTCGCCTGCGGGCGCCAGGAAGCGGAAGCGCCCAAGTTTGTCGGGACGGATATCAGCGGAGCGGAATTCGGCAACGCGCTGGCTCTTACCGATCACCATGGTACCCCGAGAAAACTGGCGGATTTCAAGGGTAAGGTCGTGGCGCTGTTTTTCGGCTACACCCACTGCCCGGATGTGTGCCCGACGACCATGGATGACCTGTCCAAGGCGGTGAGGCTGCTGGAAAGCGACCGGTCGCAGGTGCAGGTGCTGTTCGTGACGCTGGATCCTGAGCGGGATACGCAAGAGGTGCTGGCGCAGTATGTGCCTTCGTTCGATGAAAGTTTCCTCGGGCTGTATGGCGACCTGGCGACAACCGAGCAGGTAACCAAGGATTTCAAGCTGTTCTACAAGAAGCAGGCTTCGGGCGGGAAAAGCGGTTACACCATAGATCACAGCGCCGGTATCTATGTGTTCGATAAGCAAGGCGCACTCCGGGTGTTTATGAGTCACGGGCAGAAGCCGCAAGACATCGCCCATGATTTGAAGCAATTGATGTAATCGGTTTTTGGTTTGAAACGTTTTAGCGCAGTTTTCGGTTGAAGTCTTGTATCAATTAGGAGAGAGTTAATGGCAACGACGAATGTCGTGACGAACGAGCAATATAACTACGATATTGTTCGCAAGTTCACCATCATGACGCTGGTCTGGGGTGTGGTAGGGATGCTGGCCGGGGTCTATATCGCCTCCGAACTCGCATTCCCGTTTTTAAGCTTTGATATTCCGTACATCACTTTCGGCCGCCTGCGTCCGGTGCATACTGGTACCGTGATTTTCGGCTTTGGCGGTAGCGCGTTGTTCGCGACTTCCTATTACATTGTGCAGCGTACCTGCCGTGCGCGCCTGTGGGGCGGCGAGGGGCTGGCCAACCTGACATTCTGGGGCTGGCAGGCTGTCATCGTGCTGGCTGCGCTGGGTAATATGCTGGGTTATTCCCAAGGCTGGGAATATGCCGAAATGGAATGGCCGATCGACCTGCTGATCACCGTGGTCTGGATCGCCTACGCCGCCATCTTCATCGGCACCATCATGAAGCGCAAGGAACCGCATATTTATGTGGCCAACTGGTTCTATCTCGCTTTCATTCTCGCCACGGCGCTCCTCCATATCTTCCACAACCTGGTCATCCCCGTCAGTTGGACCAAGTCCTATCCGCTGTTCGCCGGTGCGCAGGATGCGATGATCCAGTGGTGGTACGGCCATAACGCCGTCGGCTTCTTCCTGACTGCCGCCTTCCTCGGCATGATGTACTACTTCGTGCCCAAGCAGGCCGGCCGTCCGGTTTACTCCTATCGCCTGTCCATCATCCACTTCTGGGCGCTGATCTTCCTCTACATGTGGGCGGGTTCGCACCACCTGCACTGGACCGCGATTCCGGACTGGACCTCGACCCTGGCCGCCACCTTCTCCATCATGCTGCTGCTGCCTTCCTGGGGCGGCATGATCAACGGCATCATGACTCTCTCCGGCGCTTGGGAAAAGCTGCGCACCGACCCGATCATGCGCTTCCTGATCGTGTCGCTGTCGTTCTACGGCATGTCGACCTTCGAAGGCCCGATGATGTCGCTGAAGGACGTGAACGCGCTGTCCCACTACACCGACTGGACCATAGGCCACGTGCACTCCGGCGCACTGGGCTGGGTCGCGATGATTACCTTCGGCGCGATGTACCATCTGGTGCCGCGCTTGTGGAATACGCAGATTCATAGCCTCAAGCTCATCAACGTCCACTTCTGGCTGGCCACCGTCGGCATCCTGCTGTACATCGTCGCGATGTGGATCTCCGGCATCATGCAGGGCCTGATGTGGCGTGCCTTCGACGACTTCGGCAACCTGCAGTATTCGTTTGTCGAAACCGTGGCCGCGATGTTCCCCTTCTATGTCATGCGTGCGCTCGGCGGGGCATTCTTCCTGACCGGCATGGTGATCATGTTCTACAACATGGCCATGACCATACGCAAAGGCAACACCGATACGGTGGCCAATGTGGTGCCGGCAGCAGCGTAACCGGAACAGAGAGAGCTTGGAGCAAACATGAAACACGACAAAATTGAACGCAACATAGGCCTGATGCTGGTGCTGACCATGCTGGCGATCAGCGCCGGCGGTCTGGTGGAAATCATCCCGCTGTTCTTCATCAAGGACACCGTGGAGACCGTCAAGACCGCCGACGGCAAGGACATGGTGCGCCCTTACACGCCACTGGAACAGCTTGGCCGCGACATCTACATTCGCGAAGGCTGCTATACCTGCCACTCGCAGATGATTCGCCCGTTCCGGGATGAAGCGCTGCGTTACGGCCACTACTCGCTGGCCGCGGAATCGAAGTACGACCATCCGTTCCAGTGGGGTTCCAAGCGTACCGGTCCTGACCTGGCACGCGTGGGCGGCAAGTACTCGAACGATTGGCACGTGCAGCACCTGGTCGCCCCGCGCTCCATGGTGCCCGAGTCGGTCATGCCGAATTACCCTTGGCTGGTCGAGAACAAGCTGGATTATTCCAACGTTGGCAAGCGCCTGTCCGTCCTGCGCATGGTGGGCGTGCCGTACTCCTCTTCCCAGTCGGAATACGAACGCAACGTCGCCACCTTTGGCGAAGACGTCGCCAACACGTTGCGCATCGAGAATGCGGAGCAGAACCTGATCGAACAGGCCAAGCTCGGCAATTTCGACAACAACAAGCACGACGTCACCGAAATGGATGCCCTGGTGGCCTATCTGCAGGTGCTGGGCACGATGGTCGACTTCAAGCAGTTCGATGACGACTATTTCGCCAAATTCCGCTAGGAGAAACGCAGCATGGAATGGTTGATGTGGTTTACCCAGTTCGAGAACACGAAGCCGCTCGCGCTGGTGATTTTCTTCACCGTGTTCTGCGGAATACTTTTCTACGTGTTCGGCAGCCGGAAGCGTGGAAAAAGACTGGAAGACTACAAGAATATCCCGTTCCAGGATGACAATCAGGATTCAAAAGGAAATTGAGTATGGGGCAACAAACGAACAAAACCACCACCGGCCACGTCTGGGACGACGACCTGGAGGAACTGACCAACCCATTGCCGAGATGGTGGCTGTGGACGTTCTACATCACCGTGATCTTCTCGGTGATCTACTGGATCATGTATCCGGCCTGGCCCATCGGCAAGAGCTACACCAAGGGCGTCGAAGGCGTGAACAGCATCAAGTACACCGCCAAGACCGTGGATGGCAAGGAAGTGCAGAAGGAAACGCACTGGAACATGCGCGCCAAGCTGATGGCCGAAACCAACGCAGCCGAAGCGCGCCAGAAGCAATGGTTCGACAAGGTGGCCGCGACGCCGTTTGAAGACGTCGCCAAGGACGCCGAGTTGATGCAGTTCGTCAACTCCGCCGGCAAGACGCTGTTCTCCGACAACTGCGCGCCGTGCCACATGTCCGGCGGCCAGGGCAAGATCAGCTTCTCGCCCAACCTGACGGACGACAGCTGGATCTTCGGCGGCACCTACGACAAGATTCACCAGACCTTGTCCGGCGGCCGTACCGGTTTCATGCCCCCGTTCAAAGATACGCTGAGCGATGAGCAGATTACCCAGCTTGCCAATTACGTCTTGAGCCTTTCGGGCGAACCGGTCGATACCAAGGCGGCGGCGGCCGGCTCGGAGCTGTTCAAGAGCCAGGGCGCAGGCTGCTTCATCTGTCATGGCGCGGATGCCAAGGGAAATCAGGACCTGGGTTCCGCCAACCTGACCGACAAGATCTGGCTGTGGGCGAATGTGCCCGACCAGCAAGACGCTGCCGATAAGGTCGACGAGGTCAAGAAGGTGATCGCCGGCGGTCTTTCACGCGGCGTGATGCCGGCCTGGAGCGGACGCCTCAAGCCCGAGCAGATCAAGCTGCTGACGGTCTACGTCCACGACAGCCTGGGCGGCGGCAAGTAAATCCGGCATTGATACAGGCTTTGTAATGTTCGAGAAGGGCTCGCGTTCAACACGCGGGCCTTTCGTCTTTTGTAATTCCGAATAACCGGTTTGCAAACATAGGTAACGCATGTCAACGGAACAACCAGTTCATCTGTATCAGAAGCGCATCCCGATTTTTGTCCGTTCGGTGGAGGGCAAGTTCCGCAATTTCAAGACCGGCATTCTCGTGCTGGCCTACACGGTGTTCTTTTCGTTGCCATGGATCCAGTGGGAACGCGCCAGTTCCGCCGACCAGGCCATCCTGTTCGACCTGGTTTCCAAGCGATTCTTCATCTTCGACCTGGTGGTCTATCCGCAGGACATCTTCTGGCTGTCGATGCTGCTGTTCATTGCGGCGGCGCTGCTGTTCTTCGTGACCGGCCTCGTCGGGCGGGCATGGTGCGGCTATTTCTGCTTCCAGACCCTGTGGACCGACATGTTCATGTTGATCGAGCACATGATCCAGGGCGAACGCCCGGCGCGGATGCGCCTGTCCAAGCAGCCGTGGAATATGGAGAAGGTGCTCAAGGTCGGTTCCTCGCACTTTTTCATGATCCTGGTCTCGTTCTGGACCGGCTTCACTTTTGCGGCCTACTTCGCCTACGCGCCGGATCTGCTGCATAAATTCTTTACCGGCGATGCCGCCGAGGCCGCCTATATCACCGTCATCACCCTCACGATTACCACCTATCTCGCCGGCGGCCATGCCCGCGAGCAGATCTGCAATTACATTTGCCCTTACTCGCGCTTCCAGAGCGTGATGTACGAGCAGGACACCCTCGCGGTGAGCTATGACACGCGTCGCGGCGAAGGCACTGCCGGGCGCTCGTTGCCCAAGGAAGGCTTGCGCTCGCGCGAGGAACGCCAGGCCCAAGGCCACGGCGATTGCATCGACTGCGGCTTCTGCGTCCAGGTCTGCCCGACCGGCATCGATATCCGCAATGGCCTGCAGTACCAGTGTATTTCCTGCGGCTTGTGCATCGACGCCTGCAATAACATCATGGACTCGGTCGGCTTCCCGCGCGGCTTGATCCGCTACGATTCCGAACGCAACCTGAAGAGCGAGACGCCGGTAAAGCCGCATCTCAAGTGGAAGAGCCTCAAGGTGCTGGGCTATGCCTCGGCCTTGATCATCATGCTCGGCGCCCTGGGCTACAACATCGGCACCCGCAGCGATGCCGAGGTGCGCGTGCAGCAGATACGGCAGCCGTTATTCGTGAAGCTTTCCGACGGCAGCGTGCGCAACCGTTATCAAGTGCATATCGTCAATAAAACCGAAACCGACGAAACCTACCAGGTAGCCGTCAGCGGCATCCCGCCAAGCGCGCTGGACCTGGGCGCGGTATCGACCATACGCGTGCGCGCCGGCAAGGACCTGCTGCTGAATGCCAAGGTGGATTTGCCGGAGGAGATGGCGAAGCAGACCCGCGAATTCGAGTTCATCGTCACCGCCGACTCCGCGCCGCGCGAACCCATGGTGCGCAAGGTCGGGTTTATCGGCGGAGAGGAAGACTAGGCGATGCTGATGACGATGACCGAAACCCTGTTTGGCGGCCTGCTGGCCGTCGTGCTGATATTCTTCGTCGCCCGGCGACTGGGCCTTTCCGGCTACTGGAGTGCCATCCTGGCCGGGCTGCTTCCCTTTCTCGCTTATCTTGCCTACGCCGTTAGCCACCCGCAGGGCGGCGATATCCTGGCCATCCATCTGGTGGTATTCCTGGCTACCGCGGCTGTGCTGGGCGTGTTCAGCGTGACCTGGAAGAAAAAGGAGAAAATGCATTGGGCGCCCAAACTCATCATCGCCTTTTTCGTTCTGCTGGCGCTGTTGAATGCCGCGCTGCTGTCGATTGCCACCCATGGCCTGCCCGGCTGGATCACGGACCTGCTGCTGCCCAGCCAGGACAAGGAAGCCGTGCACACGGTTTTTCCGGGGACCGTTCCCCATGATCGCAACAAACTCTACGAACCGCATCAGCAGCAGGTCCAGGAACAGCGCAATCTTGGCTGGCAGGTGGAAGTTGAAGGATTGGACGCATTGAAAAGCGATGTTCCCCATGCGCTCAAACTGACCGTGCGCGATGCCAGGGGCCAGCCGGTACAGGCGGACAAGGTGACGTTCGGCTTCTGGCGCATGGCCAACAGCAAGGACGACCGCGCCGTGCAATTGCAACCGGCCGGCGCAGGAGAATACCGGGGCGAAATCCTGCTGTCCGACGCCGGACGCTGGGTCGTCGAAATTCATATCGAGCGCGGCAAGGATGCGTTCCATACCAAGAAGTCGCTGCTGGTCGAGTGACGCTGGCTGACATGTTTCTCATGCCAAGATGAGCACGGACACCGCCTGTTACCACTGCGGCCTGCCTGTTCCTGACGCGAGCCCGTTTCGCGCCTCCATCCTGGGCGAGCTGCGCGAGCTGTGCTGCCACGGCTGCCAGGCGGTGGCCGAATCCATCCTTGAAAACGGTCTCGAAGATTATTACCGCTACCGCACCGAGATGCCCCGGAACGTCGAGGAACTGGTGCCCGAAGAGCTGCGCAAGCTCGATCTCTACGATCACCCCGAAGTGCAGAAAAGTTTCGTGCACGTCACGGGCGAGCACCTCAAGCAGGCATCGCTGATACTCGAAGGCATTACCTGCGCGGCCTGCATCTGGCTGAATGAGCGCCACCTCAAACAGATCCCCGGCGTGCAGGAAGTGAGTGTCAACTACGCCTCTCACCGTGCGCGGGTAAGCTGGGACGAGCGGCAGGTCAAATTGTCCGCCATCCTCGCCGAAATCCGGAAACTGGGTTACCAGGCGCATCCCTTCAATGCCCAGCAGCAGGAAGAACGGCGGCAGGAGCGGCGCAAGGACGATATCCGCCGCTTGGCGGTCGCCGGGATTTCATCGGGGCAGGTGATGATGCTGGCGGTCGCGCTGTATGCCGGCGAGGCGCAGGGCATGGAATACGCGACCGAGCAACTGCTGCGCTGGTTCAGCCTGCTGCTGACCGCTCCCACGATACTTTACTCCGCGCTGCCGTTTTACCAGTCCGCCTGGCGGGCGCTGAAGCATGGGCAGCTCAATATGGACAGCCCGATTTCGCTGGGCGTGCTGGCCGGTTTCTTCGGCAGCGTGTGGGCGACGGTCGAGGGGCAGGGCGTGGTGTATTACGACACCATCACCATGCTGGTTTTCTTCCTGCTGGGCGCGCGCTTCCTGGAGCGCAATGCGCGCGAGAAGTCCGTCGAGGCCGCCGAGAACCTGCTGCGCCTGATCCCGGCGATGGCCACGCGCGTCAATGCCGACCGGCAGCATGAGCTGGTGGCCGTGCACGAGCTGTCCGCTGGCGAACTGATACTCGCCAAACCCGGCGACACCATCCCCGCGGACGGCGTCGTGGAGCAGGGCGAAAGCAATGCCGACGAGTCGCTGCTCACCGGTGAAAGCCGTCCGCTGCCCAAGGCGCCCGGCGACCGCGTATTCGCCGGCAGCATCAATTACGAAAACCCGCTGCTGATACGTGTCAGCGGCGTGGGCGAGCAAACCGTGCTGGCCGGCATTGCCCGTCTGCTGGATCGCGCCCAGGCGCAGAAACCCCGGCTGGCGCAAACCGCCGACCGGCTGGCGAGCTGGTTCACCTATATCCTGCTGGCGCTGGTTGCCGTGGTCGGCTGGTTCTGGTGGCGCATCGCGCCCGACCGCGCCTTTGACACCATGCTGGCGGTGCTGGTGGTCAGCTGCCCCTGCGCCTTGTCGCTGGCGGCGCCGGCCGCTTTCGCCGCCGCCGGTTCGCATCTGGTCAAGCGCGGCGTATTGCTGACGCGCGGCCATGCGCTGGAAACCCTGGCAAAAGTGACCCATTTCGTGTTCGACAAGACGGGCACGCTGACGCTGGGCAAGCCGGTACTACTCCGCAACGTTGCCCTCGGGAACCGGCCGGCGGGGGAATGCCTGCTGCTTGCGGCCAGCCTCGAGCAGGCTTCCGAGCATCCGCTGGCTCAAGGTTTTTTGCGGGCTGCGGCAGGGCGAGTGCTGCCCGCCGTATCGCACAGCGAAAATCTTCCTGGCCGAGGTGTCGCCGGCAGCATAGAGGGCCGGCGCTATTTCCTGGGGAATGCGGGTTCGAATCCCGCCATGTCCAGCCAGTGCAGGCTGGACATGGGCGATGTGCCGCACGGCGCGACCGTGGTCTGGCTGAGCGACGAAGCGCAGGTGTTGGCCGCCTTCATCTTGGCCGATACGCTGCGTCCGCAGGCGGCGGAGATGATCGCGCAGCTGCGCAAGCGTGGTTTGCGGGTCTCTATCCTCAGCGGCGATGCGACAGAGGCTGTCGCACATCATGCCCGCATATTGGGCGTGGATGACTGGCAGGGCAATCTTGGGCCGGACCAGAAGCTCGCTGCATTGCAGAAACTGCAGCAAGACGGCGAAATCGTGGCGATGGTCGGGGATGGCATCAATGACGCGCCGGTGCTTGCCGGGGCGCAAGTATCGATCGCCATGGGCAGCGGCACGCAAATGGCGCGCACCAGCGGCGATATCGTGCTGCTTACCGAAAACCTGCTGGAGATCGAGCATGCCGTGGTCACCAGCCGCTTCGGCATGAGTGTCATCCGCCAGAATTTCGGCTGGGCGTTGGGGTATAACCTGCTGGCGATTCCATTTGCGGCGACCGGCTATATCTCGCCATGGCTGGCCGCGCTGGGCATGTCGGTGAGCTCGCTGGTGGTCGTGCTGAACGCATTGCGCCTGCGCTAACTCACTCCTTCCTGTTGAGCCGCTTGGTTCAAAGCGGCTCAACAGGCACTCATGCCCGTGTGGCGTGTCCAATTTCCATAGCCTGGGAGATTGAATGTACACGAAAACTTATCGGCCGCCGTTTGGCTGGATGCTGATTGCCGTCATGGTCATTGCTGCCATGCTTCCTGTCGACCAAATAGCGGGTGCTGAGGCGGTGTTGTTCAGCGAAGACGGTATCGTCGAGGGCGCATCGGCGGCAGCCTATGCCTTCGCGGCTGCTCTCGCTGGATACGCTCTGTATACGGGAGCAAGAAAGGACAAGGCCATCCTGGTCGTCATCTCGCTGCTCAGCTTGATCTGCTTTTTGGACGAAATCAGTTGGGGTGCGCGTATTTTCGAACTGCAGCCGCCAGAGATGCGCGGCGGCATTGCCTTCGACGGCATGCATGATGTGATCATGCTGATCGAGCGCTGGCTGCAAACCCGCACAGCTGACAGCCAATTTCTCATTCTGACCGCCGTCGCAAGCGGTTTTTTCGTTCTGTCATTTCACTACAGGGCGCGCATGGCCCGATTAATCGCCTGGTTTAACGCAACAGCCATACGCCATTACCTGGGGCTCAGCCTTTTGCTCCTGATATTTTCCGTCTTGCTGGACTTGCTGCATGGCGTGGTATTGACGCGTCTTGAGGAACTGGCGGAGCTGTTTGCGGCCGTGTCGATGGCGCTGGCCGGTTTTCTTGGTTGCCGTGCCCGTTCGACCGTCATGCCGTTTTCCTTCAAACGAGATGGAGCTGTGGCGACAGCGCCTTCAATTCTTTTCTGGCCTGCTCGTAGTCGGGGCAAAGCTTCCCTACCCATGCCCAGAATTTCGGGCTATGGTTCATCTCCTTCAGATGCGCCAGTTCATGCGCGACCACATAATGAATGATATGCGGCGGTGCCTGGATCAGGCGCCAGTTCAGCCGTATCTCGCCGCGTGAATTGCAGCTTCCCCAGCGGGTCCGTGCGCTTGAAAGGTACAAGGGCGGGGTGGGAACGCCCAGTTTTGCCGCGAGCAGTTCGATGCGGCGCGTGAAATCCGGCCGCGATTGCCTGGCCAGCCATAGCGCAACTTTGCGTTGCACCGCGCTGGCATCCGCCGGGTTCGCCAGGGCCAGGTGCAGGCGGCTGCCGTCGAAATCCACGGCGCGGCTTTTGGCATCCTGGCGCAGCGACAAGCGGATTTCCTGGCCCAGGTAGCGCAGAACGGCGCCATCCTGCCATGCGATGGCGGCCGGCCGGTGTTGCCATTGGGCCAGTTTGCGGGTGATCCACTCGGCTTTGTCCCGCAGCAAACTCTCCACGGTGTGTTGCGGGACGCGACGGGGAATGTGCACGGTCAGGCCGTTTTCGTCGACCTGCAATCCGATGGTGCGGCGGCGGGCGCTGATTTTCAGGAGATAGGCAATGCTGTCGCCGCCGACAAGCGTGAGCTGGCGCTCGCTCACAGCGTGTTCAGCCGCGGCATTTCGGCCTCGATCCAGTCTTCGACTTTCCTGTTCAACTCGTCGGTTTTCATGCCGTCCGCGGCAATGGGTGGGCCTATGCTCACGGTGATGGTCCCCGGCCGTTTGAGCAGGCTGTTCTTGCGCCAGAACTCGCCGGCATTGTGCGCGACGGGTACGACGGTGGCACCGGTATGCGTCGCCAGCCAGGCGCCGCCGATGTGGTACTTGCCGCGTTCGCCCGGTGTGATGCGGGTCCCTTCGGGGAAGATGACCACCCACAAGCCGCGCTCGAGGCGCTTCTTGCCTTCGGAAACGAGCTGTTTCAGCGCTTCGCGGCCGGCAGCGCGGTCGATGGCGATGGCAGACAATGCCGCCAGCGCCCAGCCGAAGAAGGGTATCCACAACAGTTCGCGTTTCAGCACCCATATCTGGGACGGGAAGATGGTCTGGAAGGCGATGGTTTCCCAGGCCGATTGGTGTTTGGAAAGCACGACGCAAGGATGATCCGGAATGTGCTCGCGACCGGTGACGCGGTAATCCAGGTTGCAGGTCAGGCGCAGCCACCACATGATGAAATGCGCCCAGCCGCCCACGATACGCGAGCGGGTGACGGCGGGCAGCGGAATCAGCAGGATCGCCAGCAGGGCGAACGGCGGGATCGTCAGCCACATGCCGAGGTTGAAGATGAGGGAGCGCAGTCGGATCATGGCTGCGGCGGCTTACAGCGAAGCGAAAGGGTAAAGCCGGACCGCGATCAAATGATGCCCCACGGCGTTCTTTCGAAGATGATGCGCTGCGCCGCTTCCGCCAGGTCGGCGCAAATCCAGGTGTTTTCAGGGATGCCGCCGGCTTCCAGGGTTTTTTCGCCCTTGCCCGTGCGTACCAGGATGGGCTGCGCCTTGACTGCGAGGCTGGCCTGCAGGTCGCGCAGCGAGTCGCCCACGCTGGGCACGCCGCGCAGGTCCTCGGTGAAGCGGCGGGAGATTTCTTCCATCATCCCCGGCTTGGGTTTGCGGCAGTTGCAGTTGTTGTCGGCAGCGTGCGGACAGTAGAACAGCGCGTCGATGCGGCCGCCGTATTGCGCCAGCGCGCGGTGCATCTTGTCGTGTATCGCGTTCAGGGTCGCCATGTCGAATAGCCCCCGGCTGATGCCGGACTGGTTGGTGGCCAGCGCCACGCGGAAGCCGGCCTGGTTCAACTGGGCAATGGCTTCCAGGCTGCCGGGGATGGGTTTCCATTCATCCGGCGTCTTGATGAATTGCGTGCTGTCGTAATTGATGACGCCGTCGCGGTCGAGGATGACGAGTTTCATACGGTGAAATGTGAAACGTGAAGGGTGAAATGTGAAACGTGAAAGGTGAAATGTGAAACGTGAAAGGTGAAATGTGCCGGGCACAGGCCCGGCTTGAGGATTTGTGAGTGGTTACGTTTCACTTTTCACCTTCACGTTTCACAAGGTTATGCAGCCAGCCTGGAAAGGTCAGCCACGCGATTCATTGCCTGGTGCAATATTGCCAGCAGGCCGAGGCGGTTGGCGCGCAGGGCAGGGTCGTCGGCGTTCACCATGACATTGTCGAAGAAATCATCCACCGGCGCCTTGAGCGCGGCCAAGGCTTGCAGTGAGGCAGTGTAATCCCCCTGCTCGAAGGCGGCATCCGCTTTCGGAGCGACCATGGCAAGCGCCTGGTGCAGTGCGGCCTCGGCAGCTTCCTGCAGCAGCGTAGCATTCACCTTGGCTTCCACTGCACTGTCGGCCTTTTTCAAGATATTGCCCACGCGCTTGTTGGCGGCAGCCAGGCTTTCGGCCTCCGGCAGTTTGGAGAATGCGCGCACGGCTTCCAGGCGCTGGGCGATGTCCTGCAGTACTTGCGGACGCAGGGCGATGACGGCATCCACTTCCTGCGGCGTGTAGCCTTGTTCGCGCAGGTTGCCGGCCAGGCGTTCGAAAATAAAGTCGGTCAATTGGACTGACGGGTTCTGGATCTTGTCGCCAAATGCGGCCGTCGCTTGGTGCAGCAGGCTCTCGAGCGGTAGCGGAAGGCGCTTGTCGATGAGGATGCGAACCACGCCGAGAGCATGGCGGCGCAGTGCAAACGGGTCCTTGTCTCCGGTGGGGATCTGGCCGATGCCGAACAGGCCGATAAGGGTTTCCAGCTTGTCGGCCAATGCCACGGCGACGCCCGTTAGATTGCGCGGCAGCTCGTCGCCGGCAAAGCGCGGCTTGTAGTGGTCCTCGATGGCATCGGCAATGTCTTCCGGCAGGCCATCATGACGCGCGTAATACGCGCCCATAATGCCTTGCAGTTCCGGGAACTCGCCCACCATGTCGGTCAGCAGGTCGGTCTTGGACAGCCGGGCGGCTTTTTCCGCGGAAGCGGCAAGCGGCGCTCCGCCGAGTTGCTGGCCGATGACGCCGGCGATCCTGCGCACGCGCTCCATGCGCTCGCCCTGCGTGCCCAGCTTGTTGTGGTAAACCACCTTGTCCAGGCCCGCGACGCGTGATTCCAGCGTTTTCTTGCGGTCCTGGTCGAAGAAGAACTTGGCATCCGCCAGGCGCGGGCGCACCACGCGCTCGTTGCCGCCGATGACCGCGCTGGTATCGACTGGGCGGATATTGGAGACGATCAGGAACTTGTTGGTCAGCTTGCCGTAGCCGTCCAGCAGCGGGAAATATTTCTGGTTGGCCTTCATCGTCAGGATCAGGCATTCCTGCGGCACTTCCAGGAAGGCTTCCTCGAACTGCCCGAGCAGCACGTTGGGACGCTCGACCAGGGCCGTGACTTCGTCCAAGAGGGCGTCGTCCTCGATAGGGGTCAGGCCTTCCTTCGCGGCGGCTTCCGCCAGTTGGCGCGCGATTTCAGCCCGCCTTTCGTCAAAGCTGGCGATGACTGCGCCTTCGGCGGCCATCTGCGCGGCATAGGTGTCGGCATTCTTCAAACGGACCGGGTGATGGATGGCTTCGAAACGATGGCCCTGGGTCATGTTGCTCGAGGCCAGGCCCAGCGTGGCGATGGGCACCACGTCGTCGCCGTGCAGCGCGACCAGTCCATGCGCCGGGCGCACGAAGTTGACGTTGCTCCAGCCGTCGTCGAGCTGGTAGGTCATCACCTTGGGGATCGGTAGTTTGGCAAGCGCTTCGTCCAGCGCTTTCTGCAGGGCATCGGCCAATTTCGCGCCCGGCATGACGAGGTCCAGGTAGAGGATATCGACCTTGCCGTCGTTGACGTGCTTGAGCTTGTGCTCCACGGAGGGATCGGTCACCAGCGTAGCCAGTTTCTTGAGCAGCGCGGGGGTCGCCTGGCCGTTGGTGTCGAGCCCGACGCTGGCCGGCATCAGTTTCTGCGACACCGGTTTTTCGGAGCCATGAGCGGCGACTTCGGTGATATGCGCCGCCAGCCGTCGCGGCGAGGCAAAAGGAGTAACCACGGATTGGGTGCTTGCCAATCCTTGTGCCCGGAGGCTTTCCAGCAGGGTGGTCGCGAAGGCGACGCCCAGCTTCTTCAGGGCCTTGGGCGGGAGTTCCTCGACAAACAGCTCGACCAGTAAATTGCGGGTGCTCATGCTCATGCGGCTTTCTTGTCCATTTGCGCCAATACTTCATCGGCCCAGTTTTTGGGCGCCATCGGAAAGCCCAGCCGCGCACGGCTTTCCAGGTAGCTTTGCGCGACGCTGCGTGCAAGGTTGCGGATACGGCCGATATAGGCTGCGCGTTCGGTGACGGAAATCGCGCCGCGCGCATCCAGCAGGTTGAAGGTGTGGGCAGCCTTGAGCACCTGCTCGTAGGCCGGCAGCGCCAGCTGCTGTTCCATCAGGTACAGGGATTCCTTCTCGTGGCTGGCAAATGCGCCGAGCAGGAATTCGACATCGCTGTGCTCGAAATTGTAGGCCGACTGCTCGACTTCGTTCTGGTGATAGACGTCGCGGTATTTCAGGCCTTCGGTCCAGTCCAGGTCGAACACGTTGTCCACCGCCTGCAGGTACATCGCCAGGCGTTCCAGCCCATAGGTGATTTCGCCGGTGATGGGACGGCAATTGATGCCGCCGACCTGCTGGAAGTAGGTGAATTGCGTCACTTCCATGCCGTTCAGCCAGACCTCCCAGCCCAGTCCCCAGGCTCCCAGCGTCGGGTTTTCCCAGTCGTCCTCGACGAAGCGGATGTCGTTCTTACGCAGGTCGAAGCCCAGCGCTTCGAGCGAGCCGAGGTAGAGTTCGAGGATGTTGGCAGGTGCCGGCTTCAGCACCACCTGGAACTGGTAGTAGTGCTGCAAGCGATTCGGGTTCTCGCCGTAGCGGCCGTCCTTGGGACGGCGGCTGGGCTGTACGTAAGCGGCCTTCCATGGCTCGGGACCGAGCGCGCGCAGGAAGGTCGCGGTGTGGCTGGTGCCCGCCCCGACTTCCATATCATAGGGCTGCAGCAGGGCGCAGCCTTGCTTGTCCCAGTATTGTTGCAGGGTGAGTATGATCTGTTGGAAAGTCAGCATCGCGGGTGGCTGTTCTTGTTTTGCAAAAGGGCTTGATTTTACTTCTTTTTGCGCACCCACAAAAGCCCGAATGCCAGCAGGACCAAGCTTATTACCGGCCAGTTGCCCCAGCGCACGTACGGGGTGGTGCCGGTATACCCCTGAGCCTTGCCGGTGAGGGCCGTGGTGGTGAAGTGCGGTGCTTCGGCGACGATGGTTCCGTCAGGTGCGACGATGGCAGTCGCGCCCGTGTTGGTGGCGCGCAACATCATGCGGGCAGTCTCCATCGCGCGCGTCTGGGAAATCTGCAAATGCTGGTGTGCCGCCAGGGAGCGGCCGTACCACGCATCATTGCTGGCGTTGACCAGCAGTGTCGCCGCCGGCAACTGGCGGATGATCTCCTCGCCGAAGACGTCTTCGTAGCAGATATTCACCGCGATCTTCTGCCCGGCGATGGATAAAGGCTGCTGGTACTTCGGTCCCGAGGAGAGGTCGGACAGCGGAATGTGCAGCAGGTCGCGGTAAATCCACCCGAACGCAACCTTGAAGGGAATGAACTCGCCGAACGGCACCAGGTGGAACTTGCTGTATTTCTGCGTGGGTGCGTTGCCGACGCTGAACATGCTGTTGAAATATTCGTCGCCGATTTCCTCCGGCGCGCCGACCAGCGTGTCGCCGCCCAGCGACTTGGCCGGTTCGGCCAGCGCTTGCAGATAATCCTGCGGCACTTGGTGCCACAGCAGCGGCAGCGCGGTTTCCGGCAACACCACCAACTGGGCGGGATGCTGCTGAGCCAGGTCGAGATAGGTGCGCAGCGTGTTGCGGGTTTCTTCCGGCTGCCACTTCATGTCCTGCGAAACATTGCCTTGCAGCAGGCTCACCGTAATCGGCGCCCCTTCGGGCTTGCTCCAGTTCACCTGCTTCAGCACGCTGCCGCCTATCCAGAAAGCGAATAGTGCGATCAGCAGCGGCCGTCGACTTGTCCGATTGATGAGTCCCGCTATCAACGCCGCACTCACCGCCCCCGCCAGCGAGATCCCGAACACCCCGACAACCGGCGCCAGGCCGGCCAAGGGGCTGTACGGTACCTGCGAATAGCCCAGCGTCATCCACGGAAAGCCGGTGAATATCCAGTTGAGCACCCATTCCGTCAGCACCCAGGCGAAAGGCATGGCATAGATGCGCAAATCCGCGAAGCGTGTGCTCGCCCATCCCGCCGCCGCCGGGAAAAGCGCGAGAAACATGCAGAACAGCGCCGTCGCAAATCCCGCTGCCGCCGCCGGCATGCCGCCGAAATCGTGCAGGCTGACGTAAATCCAGGAAACGCCGGCACCGAACAGGCCCAGCCCGTAGAAGTAGCCGAGCAGGAAGCCTTGCTTTGGCGAATCAGCCTTGCGTAAAAGAAAGAACAGCCCGGCCAGCGTCAGGATGGGAATGGGGTAGAGGTAGAACGGGGCGTAGCCCAGCACGGCCAGGGCGCCCAGGACAGATACCGCGAGGCGGTCGCGGACAGGTACGGCAAGGAATTTATACACGGGTCAAGGCTGTTTTATTTAGATAGCGGCATTATCCCGGAAATGCCCGGGAAGTGCGTCAAGGGCTGACGTTGACGATCAGGCCAATCTGCCTGATACGATCTGCCAGCGTATTCATCCAGGCCTCGCTCAGGCGCGACAAGCGCGGCGCTTCTGGTTGCATCGAGGGGCGGGCCAGCCCGTAAAGGTGGACGCCGGCAACCACGTCCGCTGCCTGCCGCAGCAGGTCAAGATAGGCTTCAATCTCCGGACTTTCCGGCGGCTGGCCATCGAGCGCGAACAAGCAGGTTTGCACCCAGGTCGGGCATTGCTGCGCGCAAAGCCTCAGGCGCTCCAGCACTCCTTGGGGGTTGAGCCGTACGTCGTTGATGCGGGCAATGCCTTGGGTCGTGCCGGCGTCCAGCTTGAACCAGACTTCGCCGTTGATCTGGCCGAGGTGACGGATGGCCTCCAGCACGCCGGGTTTTTCGATCAGGCTGCCGTTTGTGATGAGGCGGACGGGAAGTGTGCCGAGCAGGGCGAAGTCGCGCAGCACCTGTTCGACCACGTCAATCGCCGCGCCGAATTCGGCGGAGCTGGTGGGCTCGCCGTTGCCGGAGAAGGCGATGTCTTCGAGGCGGCGGGCTTCTTCGGGGACGCGCTGCTGCATGAAGCTGCCGTGGAGGACGTCTTCGAGCATGCTACGCAATTCCTGTTCCAACTGCTTCAGCTCGATTTCGGGCGCTGCGCCGCGCACCAGGTCAGGGACTTGGCAATAGATGCAACGCCAGTTGCAGGCGTTGTTCGGATTGAGGTTGATGCCTATGGAGACGCCTTGCGCACGCCGGGATACGACAGGGTAGACATAGGTCATGCCCGCGCTGTCGCGGTCGTGGTTCGTGGCATCTAGCTGCGATTTGCTCATGATGGCAATGTTCGGTTGTGTGAATTGCAAAATTTGAGGAAACTTAATCCTGGATGAACGGACATATTAATCGAACAGAATGCAAAACACGTCGCGCAATCGCTGTTTTGCATTGATTGCAATTTGCATACGCACTGATTTTCACAGGAACACTACAGGGAGGAATGCATGCTGAAGGAATTCAAGAAATTTGCTATGCGCGGCAACGTAGTCGACATGGCGGTAGGTATCATTATCGGCGCGGCGTTCGGTGGGATCGTGAAATCGCTGGTGGACGACATGATCATGCCGCCCATAGGCCTGCTGCTGGGCAATGTCGATTTCGCGAACCTGTTCCTGGTGCTGAAGGAGGGGGCGACCGCCGCGCCCTATGCCTCATTGGATGCGGCCAAGAAGGCGGGCGCGGTGACGCTGAATTACGGCGTGTTCATCAATTCGGTAGTGAGCTTCACGATAGTCGCGTTTGCCGTGTTCCTGCTGGTGCGCGCGGTAAACAAGCTCAAGCATGCGGAAGAAGCAACGGCCGATCCGACGACCAAGGATTGCCCGCGTTGTTTCACGGCCATCCCGATCAAGGCCACCCGCTGTCCTCACTGCACGTCGGAACTTTGACGCTTACTGCTGTATGAGTTCAGGCTGGATCGCGGTGGGCTCGCCCGGTTCATCGCCTTCCATGGTGCTGAATACCACGGTCACTACCTGGTCACCTACAAAGTCGAGCTCGGTAGTCTTGTAGTAATCGCCATTCTCGGCAGTATTCAGATAGTGATAATGCCAGATGGAGCCCATGACTTCACCGGTTTCCTCGTCCTTCACATCAACGGCGCGCGCGGGTTCACCCAGGTGTTCGATGATCTGGGCTTTGTCGGCCGTCTTGATGCGGGCGACGAATTCATGCTCGTTAAGCGGAATTTCATCGCTGCTCGCCATGGCCAGGCCGGAAACGCTGACGAGAATCACTGCGGTTAGAACTCTCATGATCTGCTCCTGAAAATAGCGATCTTTCCGGTAAGAGGGACCCGCTAGAGGAAAGTTCCCCCTGCTGCTGGGGGCCATCCTGGATATTTAAAGTTCTACGGCTGCCGGCGCTTCCTCGATGTGCTCCACCAGCAGCGAGTGCACGCGGCGGCTGTCCGCGCGCAGCACGGTGAACTTGAAACCATCGAACTCGACCTGTTCCGCACGTTTCGGCAAATGGCCGAACTTGCTGACCACCAGGCCGCCTATCGTGGAAAATTCCTCGTCGCTGAACTCCACGCCCAGCGCCTCGTTGAAATCGGCGATTTCCGTCAGCGCCTTGACGCGGAAACGGCCGCTGGCATCGCGGAAGATGTTGTCCTCGGTTTCGTCGTAGTCGTACTCGTCCTCGATGTCGCCGACGATCTGTTCCAGCACGTCCTCGATGGTCACCATGCCCGCCACGCCGCCGTATTCATCGACGACGATCGCGATGTGATTGCGGTTGCCGCGAAATTCCTTCAATAGCACGTTGAGTCGCTTGGATTCCGGGATGAACACCGCCGGACGCAGCATGTCGCGCACCTCGAAGTCCTCGCCGGCGTAATAGCGCAGCAAGTCCTTGGCCAGCAGGATGCCAAGGATGTCGTCCTTGTTCTCGCCGATCACGGGAAAGCGCGAGTGGGCGGTTTCGATGACGAAAGGAATGAATTTCTCGGGCGGATCGGTGATGTCGATCACGTCCATCTGCGAGCGCGGGATCATGATGTCGCGCACCTGCATTTCGGAGACTTGGAGCACGCCTTCGATCATCGAGAGGGCGTCGGCATCGAGCAAGTTGCGCTCGTAAGAGGAGTGGAGGAGTTCTACCAGTTGTTCGCGGTCTTCCGGCTCGCGCAGGAGCAGGTGCGAAATTCGTTCCAGCCAGCCGTGTTTACTACTGTCATCCGCCATGTGTTATGGCTTCCTTTTCAATACGATAGGGGTCAGCATAGCCCATTCTTGTGACGATTTGTGTTTCCAGCGATTCCATTACCGCGGCTTCCTGTTCTTCCTCGTGGTCGTAGCCTTGCAGATGCAGCATGCCGTGCACCGTGAGATGCGCGTAATGCGCTTCCAGCGGCTTATCCTGTTCCAGCGCCTCCTTCTCGACGACCGCCGGGCAGAGGACGATGTCCCCCATCAGCCACGGCTCATCGGCCAGCGGGAATGTCAGCACATTGGTCGCGTAATCCTTGCCGCGGTAATCGCGGTTCAGCTCGCGTCCCTCATTCTCGTCGACCAGACGCAGCGCGACCTCCGCATCCTCTTCCAGCGCGGCGAGCGCCCATTTTCGGAACTGGGCGCGGGTGGGCGCATTTTCCGGTTTCACCGCATATTGAACGGCAAGGTCGAGCTTGGGTTTCTTGGGGGGGGGATTGCTCACGGCGCCTGATCCTGCTCGTAACGCTCATAGGCATTGATGATCTTCTGCACCAGCGGGTGGCGCACCACGTCGTCGGAGAGGAATTGCGTCATCGCGATGCCGCGCACGTCCTTCAGTATCTTCTGCGCTTCCACCAGGCCGCTCTTCTGGCCGCGCGCGAGGTCGATCTGCGTCACGTCGCCGGTAATCACCGCCTTGGTGCCGAAGCCGATGCGTGTCAGGAACATTTTCATCTGCTCCGGCGTGGTGTTTTGCGCCTCGTCGAGAATGATGAAGCTCTGATTGAGCGTACGCCCGCGCATGTAGGCCAATGGCGCGACTTCGATGGCGTTGCGGTCGAACATCTTCTGCACCGTGTCGAAGCCCATCAGGTCATACAGGGCGTCATAGAGCGGGCGCAGGTAGGGATCGACCTTCTGTGCCAAGTCGCCGGGCAGGAAACCCAGGCGTTCGCCGGCTTCCACCGCCGGCCGCACCAGCACGATACGCTTTACCCGGTCGCGCGACAGGGCATCCACCGCGCTTGCGACGGCCAGGTAGGTCTTGCCGGTACCTGCGGGGCCGATGCCGAAGGTAATGTCGAATTCCTGGATATGCTGCAGGTATTCGATCTGGCGCGGCGTCCTGCCGTGCAAATCCGGGCGGCGCGTCATCAGCACCGGCATGGAGGCGGTCGCTACCGACTCCGGGCTGAGCTTGCCGACTTCCACCAATCCCAGCTGGACATCTTCCAGGCTGATCGGTTTTTTGGCGCGAGCATAAAAATCCTGCAGCAGCTGGGAGGCCAGGCGCATGTTGGGCGTTTCGCCGGAAAGCCTGAAATTGGCGCCACGCCGGGCAATGCCGACTTCCAGCGCGTCCTCGATCTGCTTCAGGTTCTCGTCGAGCGCACCGCACAGGTTTGCCAGGCGGAGATTGTCTTCGGGAGTAAAGTCGATTTCCAAGGGGTTATCCGTTGACCAATTCGCCGCGGAGACTGTGCGGCATTGCCTCGGTGATGAGCACGGTCGCGAAACGGTTGATCAGCTCGGCCGGGCCATCGAAATTGACGATGCGGTTATTGTCGGTACGACCTGCAAGCTGGTTTGCATCCTTGCGCGACGTGTTTTCGATCAGGACGCGTTGCGTCGTGCCGACCATTTTCCGGCTGTTCTCAAAGCCTTGTTTTTCGATCACGGCTTGCAGGCGCTCCAGGCGCGCCGCCTTCACTTCATGCGGCGTGTCGTCCGGCATATACGAGGCGCCGGTACCTGGGCGCGGGCTGTAGATGAAGCTGAAGCTGTAATCGAAACCGACATCTTCGATCAGTTTCATCGTCGCATCGAAATCGGCATCGGTTTCGCCCGGGAAGCCGATGATGAAATCGGAGGAAAGATGCAGGTCCGGCCGTGCCGCGCGCAACTTGCGGATAATGGATTTGTACTGCAATGCGGTGTAATTGCGCTTCATCGCCATCAGGATACGGTCCGAGCCGGCCTGGACCGGCAGATGCAGATGCGATACCAGCTTGGGCAGCCTGGCGAATGCATCGATCAGGGCCGTGCTCATTTCGTTTGGATGCGAAGTCGTATAACGCAGGCGCTCAATGCCCGGCACCTCATGCAGGTATTCCAGCAGCAGCGCGAGGTCCGCAGTTTCGCCGCCCTCCATCTTGCCGCGGTAACCGTTCACGTTCTGTCCGAGCAGGGTGATTTCCTTGACGCCTTGCTGCGCCAGTTGCGCGGCTTCGGTCAGAACGTCCTCGAAGGGGCGCGAGACTTCCTCGCCGCGCGTGTAGGGCACCACGCAGAAGGTGCAGTACTTGCTGCAACCCTCCATGATGGACAGGAAGGCCGTCGCACCTTCGACGCGGGGTGGCGGCAGGCGGTCGAATTTCTCGATCTCGGGGAAGCGGATGTCCACCTGCGAGCGTCCGGAAGTGCGCTTTTCGGCAATCAATTCGGGCAGGCGATGCATGGTTTGCGGGCCGAACACGATATCCACGTAGGGCGCGCGATCGACGATCGCCTGCCCTTCCTGGCTGGCAACGCAGCCGCCCACGCCGATGACGAGGTCAGGGTTGGCCTTTTTCAGCTTGTGATAGTGGCCAAGCTGGCTGAACACCTTTTCCTGCGGCTTTTCACGCACAGAGCAGGTGTTGATCAGGATCAGGTCGGCTTCTTCGGGATTCTCGGTCTGCTGCATGCCTTCGGTAGCCTGCATCAAGTCCGCCATCCGCGACGAGTCGTACTCGTTCATCTGGCAGCCGAAGGTTTTGATGAAAACTTTTTTGGTTGCGCTCATGGCTGGATCGCCGCACCGCGCAAGGGATAGGTGGATTGCAAAATGTCTCTATAAAACAGTGAAGTAAGGTGCCATTATAGAGAACGCAAGGGCAGATGGCAACGCGCCTTGGGCAACATATCAGGTTAAAATGACCGAATGGACTATTTACCGGTATTCATGAAATTGCGCGGCAGGACCAGCGTGGTGATCGGCGGCGGCGAAGTGGCCCTGCGCAAGGTAGGCATGCTGCTCAAGGCGGATGCCACCGTCGTTGTCGTTTCTCCCGAACTATGCCCGGAACTGGAGGAATGGTCTGCGCAAGGAAGGGTAACGCATGTGGTGGCTCGATTTGAGCCGGCCCAACTCGACGGGGCGCAACTGGTCATCGCCGCTACCGACGACGAAGAAGTGAACCGTTCCGTTTCCATTGCGGCGCAGGCTCGCAATATTCCGGTGAATGTCGTCGATGCGCCCGAGCTTTGCACTTTCGTTGTGCCGTCGGTCGTGGACCGCTCGCCTATCGTGATTGCCGTGTCCAGCGGCGGCAAGGCCCCCGTGCTGGCGAGGTTGGTACGGGCGCGGCTGGAAACGCTCATCCCGGCATCGTATGGCCGGTTGGCGCAGTTGGCGGGCGATTTTCGCGAGCAGGTTAAAGCGCGCTTTGCCACTTCCCAGCAACGACGCATCTTTTGGGAAAACGTATTCCAGGGTCCTGTCGCCGAGCGCGTGTTTTCCGGGCAGGAGCAAGCGGCGCGGCAGGAGCTTAATGCAATATTGGAAGGAGCCTCGGACGTCACGCATCGCGGCGAAGTCTATCTGGTCGGCGGCGGGCCAGGGGACCCCGATCTCCTGACGTTCCGTGCCCTGCGCCTGATGCAGCAATGCGACGTCGTGGTATACGACAAGCTGGTCAGCAGTGCCGTGATGGAGCTGGTGCGACGCGACGCCGAACGGCTCTATGTCGGCAAGGAACGCGACCAGCACACGCTGCCGCAGGAGGAGATCAACCAGCTGCTGGTGCGGCTGGCCAAGGAAGGCAAACGCGTCCTGCGGCTTAAAGGGGGCGACCCCTTCATCTTCGGACGCGGCGGCGAAGAAATCGAAACGTTGATGGAAAACGGCGTGCCTTTCCAGGTGGTCCCGGGCATTACCGCCGCTTGCGGCGTTTCCAGCTATGCAGGGATTCCGCTTACCCACCGCGATTTCGCGCAATCCTGCATTTTTACGACCGGGCATTTGCGCGAAGGCACGGTCGACCTCGACTGGCCGGCATTGGCGCGGCCGCGGCAGACCGTGGTGATCTACATGGGCCTCGGTGGGCTGGCGGAAATTTGCCGCCAGCTGATCGCGCATGGGTTGCCGCCGGAAATGCCTGCCGCCGTGGTGCAGCAGGGGACGACGCCGCAGCAGCGGGTGGTCGTCGCCGATCTGGCAACGCTGGCAGCCAAGGTGGACGCAGCGGGATTGAAGCCGCCTTGCCTGACCATCGTCGGCGAAGTGGTTGCGTTGCGGAAAAAGCTGGCCTGGTTCGAGCCGGAAAAACAGAGCTGAGACGTTTCAGCGCGGGAGGGTAATGCGCACTTCCAGCCCGCCGCTTTCACGGTTGTGTAGCGACAGGTTGCCGCCATGCAGCCGGGCAATCCGGTCGGCGATGGCCAGCCCCAGCCCGCTGCCGCCTTCCTGGCCGCGGGCCGCGTCCAGGCGCTCGAACGGCCGTAGCACCCTGTCCATTTCGGCTTCCGGTATGCCCGGGCCATTGTCGAGTACGCTCAGTACCACCTGATTGCTCTGCTGGCGCGTCATGATTTCCACCTGTTTTCCGCCATAGGCGAAAGCGTTGTCGATGAGGTTGCCGAGCAGGCGCTGCATGGCCAGCGGGCGCAGCATGATTTCCGGCAGCGGGCCCAGGTTGAGCTGCAGCGTATGGCCGCTGCGCGCATAGCGGTCCGCCGTCGATTCGATCAGTGCATTCAGGTCTTCACGCTGCGGCGTTTCGCCTTCCAGCCCGCGTACGAAGTCGAGGAACTGGCGAATGATGCCGTCCATATCCTCAATGTCCTGGATCATTCCCGATTTAAGCGTATCCGAAGCGGACAGCATTTCCACCGCCAGCCGCAATCGTGCCAGCGGCGTGCGCAAGTCGTGCGATACCCCGGCGAGCAATAGGGTGCGTTCCGCATCAAGGCGTGCCAGCGCCTCGGTCATCTCATTGAAGGTATGGCTGACGCGCTGCAATTCCTGCACGCCGTATTCCGGCAACCGGTCCGCCTGTTGCCCGCGCGCGACCTGGTCCGCTGCCTTGGCCAGGAGATGCAGGGGGCGGTTGATGCGTGCGGCAATGAAATAAGCGCCTGCCAAGGATAATCCCAGCATCAGCGCCGCCCATTCTACCCATTGCCAAGGCGCCGGCCGCTCTGCGCGTATCTTGGGGATCACCACCCAGAAATCTTCGTCGTCGATGGAAAAGCTGACCCATAGCCCAGGCAGCCCGAGATGGTTAACGCTCACCACTGTGCCGGCGCCCATCTGATCGATGATTTTTTGTGCAATCAGCTGCAGTAGCGGGTCGTCGGGCAAGGGCTCGACCACCTCGAATATTTCGATGGGATAAACGCGCACGCCTTCGGTTTGCGAAAGCTCGGTCAATAACTGCAGTCGGCGGTTTTCATGCGCAGCCAGTAAAGCCGCACGCGTGAGATTGGCGATGCTGACGGCCTGCAAGGCTGCGGCGGCTGCGCGCGGCTCGCGCTCGACATATTCGAACAGGCGGAAGGCTGCGTATTGCCCCGCCATCAGCAGAAACGCAATAAGCACCATGATCCGCGCCAGCAGCGTGCGGGGCATGAACGTCATGTAGGCTGGGATCCCCCGTCCGGGACGAAAACGTAACCGTAGCCCCAGACCGTCTGAATGAAGCGCGGCTGGGCGGGATCCGATTCGATCAGTTTGCGCAGGCGGGAAATCTGCACGTCCACGCTGCGGTCGAACGCATCCAGTTCGCGTCCGCGGGCAAGCTCCATCAGGCGGTCGCGCGACAACGGCTGGCGCGGGTGGCTTGCCAAGGCGTTGAGCAGCGCGAATTCGCCGCTGGTGATCGAGATCGGGGTGCCGTTGCGATGCAGGCTGCGCGCGGATGGATCAAAGACGAATTCGCCGAATTGGATGTTGGGGGAGGCATCCTCTGACGGAGGATGGACGGTTTTAGACCCGTGCCGGCGCAATACCGCATTGATGCGTGCCAGTAATTCGCGTGGGTTGAACGGTTTTGGCAGGTAATCGTCCGCGCCCATTTCCAGGCCGACGATTCGGTCGACCTCATCGCCGCGCGCGGTCAGCATGACCACCGGCATGTCGTTGCCGCTGCCGCGCAGGCGTCGACAAATGGCAAGCCCATCCTCGCCAGGCAGCATCAAATCGAGTACCATAAGGTCGTATTCGCTGCCGGCGAGTTGCGACTCCATGCCGGCGGCATCGCCGGCCGATTGAACCTCAAAGCCCTGCTCGGTAAGATAGCGCATCAAGAGCTCGCGCAGGCGCTGGTCGTCGTCCACGATGAGAATTCGTTTTGGCATGGCGCTATGGTAGCGCTGAAAGTAGATCGAATCACGAATTTGCTAACTAAACTGTTGCAACTCAGCCAGTTTGTTACAAATAGTTACAATTTTCCCGGGGACGGAAATATCTTGGTTACATCCTGACGCTATTCTGGTCACACCTTGATCTCCACAAGGTCTCCGTAGTAAAAAAGAGTTGTTTGTTCCCGTCTGGAACGATAACGAAAAATGCTGCTGTTGCGCATGTTCGGGTAGGGGGGTTGTGCCCCCCCCTACCCGAAAATATTTCAGGACTCTTCAAGTAGCAAAAAAAGGCTGCATGAAAAAAACATCATTGTTGGCATGTCTGGCATTGCTTGCTTTTACCCGTCCGGCGTCGACGGAACCTCTCGATTTGTCCCCGAATTCTCCTGCTACAGCCACTGAAGACCAGGCTGAAGATCGTCAGAAACTTGAAGAAAAGCTTCCACCGGAAGCCCGCAAGCGTTTGCGCGAAGTATTGAACAGCTTCTCCCGTCAGGCATATCCCGATGATGAACAGCTTGAGGAGCGCCGGCGACTGATGCATGACCGCATGCAGGAACGGCTGAACAATGCGGACAAGAACGGTGTCGGTTCGATTTCCCGCAGTGAAGCCCAGCTCCGCATGCCTCGTTTGGCGCGCCAATTCGACCAGATCGACACCAATGGCGATAACATCATCACCCGCGAGGAAATGCAGGCGTCGCGTGACCGCGCTTCCATGGAAAAACGCGAGACCGCGCGCATCGAAAGCCCCTCGGTAGACTCCCGTTCCACCAAATCCCAGTAATTCTCCGTCAGCAGCTGATCGCTGCGGTTGCTGTTTTTTTTATTTCTGAGGCACACTGCCTCATCGCCTTCCTCGAATGCTTTCCATGGCCGGTTTCCTATTGCTAGCGGTAGTGCTGATAATCGTTTGGTATTTCTTGCTGCGCCGCCGCAAGAACAGTCATCAGGATTATTCCAGCCTGGAGGCCAGCAGCAGCGGATATGCCACCCACCCGTCGGAATCATATGACGGTGGAGGCGGTACATTCGGTGGCGGAGGTGCGAGCGGCGATTGGAGTAGCTCGGAATCTTCCGGTGGCGATAGCGGTGGTGGAGATGGCGGTGGCGGAGGCGAGGATTGAAGCTCATACCTTATGTGTTCCTGGCGGTTTGGTTCGCTTCCAGCCAATGCGCGTACGCTCACGAAACCTTACCCACTGTCGCCAATATCGAACTGGAGCGTTACGCGGGGCGCTGGTATGAAGTCGCCCGTTTGCCGAACCGGTTCGAGCGTGATTGTGCCGGTGACATCACGGCAGCTTATGCGTTACGGCCGGACCAGAAAATCGATGTGTTGAACCAGTGTCGCTTATCCGATGGATCATTCAAGTCTGCACGAGGAATTGCGCGTTCTGCTGATAGCCAATCGGCTTTGCGGCTGGAAGTGCGTTTTGCACCGGCCTGGCTCGGCGTATTTCCTTTTGTATGGGGCGATTACTGGATCATAGACCTGGCGGAAGACTATGGCTGGTCCATGGTTGGCTCTCCCGACAAGCGGAATCTCTGGCTATTGTCGCGTCAGCCGGTGCTGGACGATGCCCAAATGGCGCGGCTGCTGGAAAAAGCCAAAGCGCTGGGCTTCGGTACGGAAAAAATCGTGTACGTCAAAAACGGGACACGGGAAACCGCCAAGATTCCCCGCGTTCAATAGCATCCGCTGTATCAGGCCACCTGGGACAATTCCTGTCGTGCCGACAATTCATTTACCTTTGCCGCCATGATGAAATCGTTTTCATGCAGGCCATTGATCTTGTGAGTCTGGAAAACGATGCGGCAATAGCCCCAACCCATTGCAATATCGGGATGGTGGCCTTCCGCCTCGCATAATTCGCCTACCTTGCGAGCGAAATCCAGCGCATCCATAAAGTTCTTGTAATGGAAAGTGCGCTTCAGCTTGGTGCCGTTGTCCTGTAATTCCCATTCCGGTACGAGTTCCAGATAGATTTCTGCATCCCTTTTCTTAAGCGGCGGGATTCCGCCTTGGCAAGGTGTGCATTGTTTATTGCTCAGCTCTATATCCATGGTAATGCTCCCTATGAGTGTTCTCTACCCTATTGTTTTGTTTTTATAACGAATATGACCGTTTTATGCGTAATGGGTTCGACACGTCTTGAACCATAGGGTACCGATTCGGTCCAAATTGCAGATGGAGGCATTGCATGTTGCGAATGAGCAAATTGGCCGATTACGGCACGGTCGTCATGACTTACGTCGCACAGAAACCGGGGCGTATGCCGAATGCGGGCGAAATCGCTCTGGCGGTGGGCCTGGAATTGCCGACCGTCAGCAAATTGCTCAAGCTGCTGACCCATGCCGGTCTGCTGGTTTCCCGCCGCGGGGCTGCGGGCGGGTATGGGCTGTCCCGCCCGCCGCAAGAGATCTCGGTGGCGGACATTATCGATGCCATCGAAGGCGCCCCGATGGGCTTGACCGAATGCAGCAGCATGCCCGGCCTGTGCACGCGCGAGCTTTCCTGTTCCGTCCGAGGCAATTGGCAACGCATCAGCCAGTCCATACGCGACATCCTGGAAAGGGTGTCGCTGGCCGAGCTGGCGCTGCCGGTGCCGCAGGCCATCGGATTCGCAGGCAAACCGGTGACCAGGCAGCCGGATATCTTGGACGAACCCATGGAGACGCTGGATGAGCACCACAACCAGACAACTGGATGAGTTGATCGGCCGCGAATACAAGCACGGTTTCCATACCCTGCTGGAAACCGATACGTTGCCGCCCGGCCTCGACGAAGACGTCATCCGCGTGATTTCGGCCAAGAAGAGCGAGCCGGAATTCATGCTGGAATGGCGGCTGAAAGCCTACCGGCACTGGCTGACGATGGCGGAGCCGGAGTGGGCGAACGTCCGTCATCCGGCCATCGATTACCAGGATATTGTTTACTATTCCGCGCCCAAGTCGGACAAGTCCGGGCCGCGCAGCCTGGCGGATGTCGATCCTGAATTGTTGCGCACCTACGAACGCCTCGGCATTCCCTTGAAGGAGCAGGCCATGCTGGCCGGCGTGGCAGTGGATGCCGTGTTCGACAGCGTCTCGGTGGCGACGACCTTCCGCGAAAAGCTGGCCGAACTCGGCATCATCTTCTGCCCGTTTTCCGAAGCGGTGCAGCACCATCCCGACCTGGTGCGCGAATACCTCGGCAGCGTGGTGCCTTACACCGACAATTTCTATGCCGCGCTCAATGCCGCGGTGTTCAGCGACGGCTCGTTCTGCTACATCCCGCCGGGCGTGCGCTGCCCGATGGAGCTTTCCACTTATTTCCGCATCAATGCGAAAAATACCGGCCAGTTCGAACGCACCTTGATCATCGCCGACAAGGACGCCTACGTCAGCTACCTCGAAGGCTGCACCGCGCCGATGCGCGACGAGAACCAGCTGCACGCGGCGGTGGTGGAACTGGTGGCGCTGGAAGGCGCGCGCATCAAGTACGCCACGGTGCAGAACTGGTACCCGGGCGACAAGGAGGGCAGGGGCGGCATATACAACTTCGTCACCAAGCGCGGCGATTGCCGCGGCGCCAATTCACACATTTCCTGGACGCAGGTGGAAACCGGATCGGCCATCACCTGGAAATATCCCAGCGTGATCCTGCGCGGCGACAACGCCATTGGCGAATTCTATTCGGTGGCGCTGACCAACCATTACCAGCAGGCCGATACCGGCACCAAGATGATCCATATCGGCCGCAATACGCGCAGCACCGTCATTTCGAAAGGCATCTCGGCCGGGCATGGGCAGAACACCTACCGCGGCCTGGTCAGGATGCTGCCCGGCGCGGAAGACGCCCGCAACTACACGCAGTGCGACTCCCTGTTGCTGGGCGCGCAATGCGGCGCGCATACCTTCCCATATATCGAGGTGAAGAACCCCACGGCCAAGGTGGAGCACGAGGCGTCCACCTCGCGCATCGGCGAGGACCAGTTGTTCTATTGCACGCAACGCGGCATCGCGCCGGAAGATGCGGTGTCCATGATCGTCAGCGGTTTCTGCAGGGAAGTGTTCAAGGAGCTGCCGATGGAGTTTGCGGTGGAAGCGCAGAAGTTGCTGGGCGTCAGCCTGGAAGGCAGTACCGGATAAGGAGAGCGGGATGCTGGTGATCAAGAATCTGCATGCGAGCGTGAACGGCAAGGAAATCCTGCGCGGCATCGACCTGCAAGTGCGCGCGGGCGAAGTGCACGCCGTCATGGGGCCCAACGGCTCGGGCAAAAGCACGCTGGCGCAACTGCTGGCCGGGCGCGAGGGCTATGAAGTGACCGCCGGCACGGTGCAGTACATGGACCGCGACCTGCTGGCGATGACCGCGGAAGCGCGGGCGCGGGGCGGCGTTTTCCTCGCCTTCCAGTATCCGGTGGAGATCCCCGGCGTGAGCATCGCGCTGTTCCTCAAGACCGCGCTCAATGCCATCCGCCGTGAGCGCGGTGAGCCGGAAGTGGACGCAATGGATTTTCTCGGGCTGGTGCGCGAGCAAATGAAGCGCGTGGGCATGGACGAGGCTTTCCTGACGCGTGCCGTCAACCAGGGATTCTCCGGCGGGGAGAAGAAACGCAACGAGATATTGCAACTGGCGGTGCTGGAACCGCGTCTGGCGATACTGGACGAAACCGACTCCGGGCTCGACATCGATGCGCTGAAGACGGTGGCGGATGGCGTCAACGCGATGCGCGGACCGGAACGGGCCATCGTACTGGTCACCCACTATCAACGCCTGCTGGATTACATCGTACCGGACTATGTGCATGTCCTGTCGCAGGGGCGCATCGTTAAATCCGGCGGGCCTGACCTGGCGCGGGAGTTGGAGCAGCACGGCTACGGCTGGGTAGAGGCCGAGAACGCGGCGCGGCAGGTGGCTTAGGAGAGGCGCGCATGGACGTCATGGAAACCATTCGTACCCTGGATATGGAACGTGTACCCACGGGACTCGCCGGACATGACGTGCCCTGGATTATCCAGGCACGCCAAGCGGCGTTTGCGCGCTTTGCGATACAGGGATTCCCGACGCGGCGCGACGAGGAATGGAAATATACCGATGTATCGGTGCTGAAGCGCCGAGCCTCCCTCGCACCTGACCACATTCCACCCGATCCCTCATCCGAGGCGGCCCTGCATGCCTGGTCGCTGGCGCAGGAAGGCACTCACCTGATGGTGTTCGTAAATGGGCATTTCTCGCGCGAGCTGTCGGCCATCGGCGTGCTTCCCGAAGGTGTTCGCCTGGAAAGCCTCGCTCGACTGCTCGACGAAGGGTCCGAATTGCTCCGGCCATTTTTCGAGGAGAGGGAGCACACTGTTTTTGGTGCACTCAACAACGCGTTCGCGACCGATGGCGCTGTGGTATCGCTGGCACCCGGCACGGAGTTGGAGGGTTCGATCTATCTGCTGTTCATCTCCAGCGGTCCCGGCGTGGCCACCTATCCGCGCAATATCGTGCGGGCGGAGGCAGGCGTACGCGCCACGATCATCGAGCATTACATAGGCACTTTCAATTCGCATCATTTTACCGATGCGGTGACCCAGCTCGATGTCGGCGCTGCTGCCGATATCCGCCATTACAAACTGCTGCAGGAGGGGGCCGGGACAGTACACATTGCCGGGATTCATGCCGAGCAGCACACCGACAGCCGCTTTGCTTCGCACTCTTTTGCGCTGGGCGGTCACCTCGGACGCAACGACATCACCTCTCGATTACTAGACAAAGGTTGTCACTGCACCATGAACGGACTCTATCTGCTGGATGACAAACAGCATATGGATCACCACACCCGGGTCGACCACCTGGCACCCGACGGAACCAGCCGCGAGTCCTATCGCGGCATTCTCGACGGCGCGTCGCGCGGCGTATTCAACGGCAAGGTGATCGTCCACCCGCATGCGGTACGCACGGACGCCCAGCAGTCCAATCACAACCTGCTGCTGTCGCGCCAGGCGGAGATCGATACCAAGCCGCAGCTGGAAATCCTTGCCGACGACGTGAAATGCACGCATGGCGCGACGGTGGGGCAGCTGGATGAAGCAGCGCTGTTCTATCTGTGTTCGCGCGGCATAGATGCCGATCTGGCGAAGTCGATGCTGATCTATGGATTTGCCAACGACATCATCGAAAAAGTGGAAAACCCGATCCTGCGCACGCGCATTGAGCATCTGGTGCTCGACCGCTTGCCGCAAGGCGACAGCATCAAGGAGCTGATGTGATGAATCTCGTAGAAATACCGACAGCGGAAGAGATGCTGGTGGAGCGCTGGCGGGCCGATTTTCCCATCCTGGAGAGCCAGGTGCACGGCAAGCCGCTGGTCTACCTGGACAACGCAGCCACCACACAGAAACCGCAAGCCGTTATCGATGCCGAGGCGCGCTATTACCGCGAGGATAATTCCAACGTGCATCGCGGTGTCCATACGCTGAGCCAGCGTGCGACCGATGCGTACGAAGCCGCGCGCCAAAAAGTGCAGCACTTCATCCATGCCGCCCGCCCGGATGAAATCATTTTCGTGCGCGGCACGACCGAAGCGATCAATCTTGTCGCGCAAAGCTATGGCCGCCCCCGATTGCGCGTTGGCGACGAAATCGTCATCTCTGCGCTGGAGCATCATTCCAATATCGTGCCGTGGCAATTGCTCTGCCAGCAGACGGGGGCTGTATTAAGGGTGATCCCGGTCAACGATGCCGGCGAGCTGGAGCTCGATGCTTACGAGGCTTTACTGGGAAAACAGACCAAGCTGGTGGCACTGGCGCATGTTTCCAATGCGCTCGGCACGATCAATCCGGTGCGGGCAATGGTCGCGAAAGCGCACGCGCATGGCATCCCGGTGTTGCTGGATGGAGCGCAGGCGATTGCTCATTTGCCTGTGGACGTGCAGGCGCTGGGTTGCGATTTCTACGCGTTTTCGGGACACAAGATTTATGCGCCCATGGGTATAGGCGTGCTGTACGGCAAGGCTTTCCTGCTGGAGGAAATGCCGCCGTACCAGGGCGGGGGCGACATGATACGGTCGGTTTCCTTTGAGCATACCGAGTACAACATCCTGCCCTACAAGTTCGAAGCCGGAACGCCCAATGTGGCGGGCGCGATCGGCCTGGGCGCCGCCCTGGATTACCTGGCAGCGATCGGCCTGGAAAGAGTGGCGGGCTATGAGCAGAGGCTGCTGGATTACGCGACGCATGCCATCGGGAGCATACCCGGGGTGCGCCTGATCGGTACTGCGAAGGATAAAACGGGCATCCTGTCCTTCCTGCTGGATGGCGTGCATGCCCATGATATCGGCACCATCCTCGACCGTCAGGGCATCGCCATCCGCGCCGGCCATCATTGCGCCATGCCATTGATGCAGCGCTACGGATTGGCGGCTACCGCCCGGGCATCGTTCGCGCTCTACAACACATGTGAAGAAGCCGATGCCTTGGCGGCAGGCTTGCAGCGCGTCGTGGAGCTATTCAAGCGATGAACGAACTGCGCGACCTCTATCAGGAGGTCATATTCGATCATTACCGTACGCCGCGAAATTACGGGCCATTGGCGTCCGCCAACCGTGATGCCGAGGGCCACAATCCGCTGTGCGGAGACCAGGTGAAGCTGCATTTGCAGGTGGAAGGCGGGGTGATACACGATGCGCATTTCGAGGGCTCGGGCTGTGCCATCTCCACCGCATCCGCTTCGCTGATGACGGAAATGCTGAAGGGCCGGCGCGAGGAAGAGGCGTTGCGGCTGATGGATGAATTCCAGCGGATGGTGACCGGCGCCGGCGATCCGGAAGGCTTGGGCAAGCTGGAAGCCCTGGCCGGGGTGCGCGAATTTCCGCAACGCGTCAAATGCGCAACCCTTGCCTGGCACACCATGCAGGCGGCGCTGGAAAACCGGCAGGCGCCCGTCACGACGGAGTAAGGGCATGCTCGACTGGAAAACGCTGATGAAGCAGCAGGAGAACCCGGCCACCGGCGACGAACTGAAGGCGCACGTGGTCGATATGCTGCGCAGCATTTACGATCCGGAAATCCCCGTCAATATTTACGATCTCGGATTGATCTATGGTCTGGACATCTCGCCCGAGGGCATGGTGCATGTGCGCATGACGCTGACCGCGCCCAACTGCCCGGTTGCGCAGACGTTTCCCGACACGGTGAAGGAGGCGCTGCTGTGCGTGGCCGGGGTGAGCGACGCGCACGTGGAACTGGTGTGGGATCCGCCCTGGGATCGCGACAATATGACCGAAGCGGCGCGTTTGCAGCTCGGCATGCTTTAGATTGATAGGAGGAATGAATGAGCGACTGGATCGATGTGGCGGCGGTAGAAGACTTCATGCCCGGTACGTGCCGCGTGGTTGCCACTGCCGACCTTCCCATCCTCGTGGTCAACCTGGATGGGCGCTACTATGCGATCGAGAATATCTGCACGCACGATAGTGCGGAGTTGTCCGACGGCGAGCTGCAGGGCGAGGAAATCGTATGCCCTTTGCACGGCGCCCGGTTCTCCGTGGTCACGGGCGCGGTCTTATCGCCGCCCGCATTCGAAAACCTGCGGACATTCGAAGTACGCGTTACGGATGGCTGGGTGGAGGTGAATGCCGAAGCCGGTCTGGAGAGTTAGCGGTAGGGCGCGTCCTGCGCTCGATCGGCCGCGATCTGCTGCTCGAACTTGTCCCCCTGCATCAACAACCGGCTTTTGTCGATGATGGACTGGCCGCGCTCCTCCATATGGAATTCGAAGTGGCGCGTCATGACCACCGCATCCGTGGGGCAGGCCTCTTCGCAGAAGCCGCAGTAGATGCATTTGAACAGGTCGATGTCGTAGCGCGTGGTGCGCCGCGTACCGTCCGATCGCTCGTCCGATTCGATGGTGATGCACATCGCGGGGCAGACCGCTTCGCACAGCTTGCAGGCAATGCAACGCTCTTCCCCGTTGGGGTAACGGCGGAGCGCATGCAATCCCCGGAACCGCGGTGATATTGGTGTTTTTTCCTCCGGATACTGCACCGTGACCTTGCGCCGGAAAAAGCTCTTTCCGGTCAGCCACATGCCACGCAGCAGTTCAGTCAGAAACCAGGTATTGAAATGTTCGCTTAATGAGCGCATCGATGACCTCATTTTTACGACATGCTCAAGCCCATTAAATTCCTTGAGCCGCTATTGTCGTTATTGTGCCTAGCAGGCTCGTAGGAACCGACCGACATTATCCGGTTCTAACTTTTTACCTTCCTGGAGAAATTCTTGTCATCGGTTAGGGAGGGAGGCGCGTTATTTCAAAACCTTCATAAAAAAGGACACAGACATGAAAGGTAATCCCATTACAAAATTCCTTGCGGGTCTCCTGTTTGCAGCATTCGCTTTCCTGGCGGTGCCGGTATCAGCCGCCGACGTTGGCGTATCGGTCTCGGTTGGCCAGCCCGGGTTTTACGGGCGCATCGATATCGGCAGCTTCCCACGTCCGGTTCTCGTCTATCCCGAACCGATTGTCGTGCGGCCGATTGGTGTCACGTATGAGCCGATTTATCTGCATGTTCCCCCGGGGCAGGCCAAAAAATGGCACAGCTACTGCGGCCAGTACAACGCTTGTGGCCGACCTGTGTATTTTGTACAGGATCGCTGGTATAACGATGTGTATGTGCCTGAGTACCGCTCCCGCCATGGCGGCGGTGGCCCCAAGCATTCCAAGAGTGATTCCGGCCATGGCATGAAGCATGATAAAGGGCCGGGAAAAGGCCACGATAAAGGACCAGGAAAAGGTAACGGCAACAAACATTGAACCGCCCGGGGCGAGTTGCCGGTGGCAGCTCGGGGAAGGCTGTGATCCGACAGGATCGCAGCCTTTTCATTTGGGCTCGCTATTCGGAGACGATCGAAAACCCTGCGCCGGCGGATGCCGGTGCGTCCGCGATATCTACCCTCTCAACTTGCGCAAAACGCGGGCCGCGGCGAGCCCAGGCAATGATGTTTTCGACATCCAGGGCTGATCCGCAAACCAATGCTTCGACCGTGCCGTCGTGGCGGTTACGTACCCATCCGGATAAGCTCAAGCGGCTGGCTTCCTGCCGCATCGATTCGCGATAGCCTACCCCTTGTACCCGGCCGTGGATCAGCAAACGTTTTGCCGTTACGGTTTCCATGTCAGGTTGGGTTCCCGCGCAGCCTTGACATCATCGAGGCGTTTGACCGGCATCGTGTGAGGCGCCCTCTTCAGCAGCTCCGGCGTGGTGCGCGCTTCCTCCACGATTTCACGCATGGCCTCCACAAACGCATCCAGCGTTTCCTTCGACTCCGTTTCGGTCGGTTCGATGAGCAGGCATTCCGGTACCAGCAGCGGGAAATACGTCGTTGGCGCGTGGAAACCTTTGTCCAGCAAACGCTTGGCCACATCCATCGCGCTGACGCCGGTTTCCTCTTTCAGTTTCTGCAGCGTCACGACGAACTCATGGCTGGCGCGGCGTTTGGGAAATGCCAGTTCGAAGCCTGCTTCGCGCAGACGGACCATCAGGTAATTGGCATTCAGTGCGGCGAATTCCGCCACGCGCTGCATGCCGCTGCGGCCGAGCATGCGGGCATAGGCATAAGCGCGCAGCAACACGCCGGCATTGCCCATGAAAGCAGAGAGGCGGCCTATCGTTTGCGGGCGCTCCGTATCCGTCAGCCAGCGGTAACGCTCGCCTTCGCGTGCGACCACCGGCACCGGCAGGAATGGCTCCAGCCTTTTGCTCACGCCGACTGCGCCAGCACCGGGCCCGCCGCCGCCGTGAGGCGTGGAAAAGGTCTTGTGCAGGTTCATATGAATGACATCGAAACCCATGTCGCCCGGTTTCACCTTGCCCAGGATGGCGTTGAGGTTGGCGCCGTCGTAATACAACAGGGCGCCGGCGGCATGCAGGATGCGCGCGATTTCGCTGATATTGCGTTCGAACACGCCCAGCGTCGAAGGGTTGGTGAGCATCAGCCCGGCGGTCTGCGATCCGCAGGCGGCTTGCAGTGCTGCGAGATCGACATCGCCGTTGGCATCGGTCGGGATCTCGCGGATCGTGTAGCCGCACATGGTGGCGGTTGCGGGGTTGGTGCCGTGGGCGGCATCGGGCACGATGATTTCGCTGCGCGCGGTATCGTTGCGCGCAGCATGGTAGGCATGAATCATCGCGATCCCGGCGAGCTCGCCCTGAGCGCCCGCCATCGGCGTCAGGCTCACGGCAGCCATGCCGGTCACGTCCGCCAGCATTTCCTGCAATTCCCACAAACAGGCAAGAAAGCCTTGCCCCGATTCGCCCGGAGCCAGAGGATGGCGTCCCAGGAAACCCGGCAGCATTGCCAGCGCATTTGCCGCACGCGGGTTGTATTTCATCGTGCATGAGCCGAGCGGGTAGAAGTGCGTGTCGATGGAAAAGTTTTTCTGGCTGAGGCGCGTGTAATGCCGCACGGCGTCAAGTTCGGAGACTTCAGGCAGCAGCGGCCGGGAAAGCCGGCGCAATTCCTCCGGCAGGTCGGCCGCTTGCTGCTGCGTAGCGAATTGGGCCGCATTGGCGCGGCCGGGACGGGAATGCTCGAAGATCAGCAAGACAGTTCCTCCAGTACGGCTGCCAAGGCGTCCGCATAAATTCCGAGGTCTTCCACGGTCTTGGTTTCGGTGGCGCAAACCAGCAGCGCATTGCCCAGCTCGGGATAGTAAGGCGTCAGGTCGAGGCCGCCGAGGATGCGGCGTTGACTCAGCTTTTCCACCACCGGCGCGACCGGGCAGGGCAGGCGAATCACTGTTTCATGGAAAAAAGGTGCAGCGAAAATTCGCGTGATGCCGCGGATAGCGGTCAGGCGGTCAAGCAAAGCGCGAGTGTTTTCATGGCTGGCGACGGCAACCTGTTCTATTCCCTGTGCACCCAGCAAGGCAAGGTGTATGGTCGCGGCGGTCACCATCAGGCCCTGGTTGGTACAGATGTTGGAGGTCGCCTTGGCGCGGCGGATATGTTGCTCTCGCGCTTGCAGCGTCAGCGTATAGCCGGGCTTCCCGTCGAGGTCGACCGTGCGGCCGGCGATCCGGCCCGGCATCTGGCGCACCAGGGATTGCTTGCAGCAGAGGTAGCCGACATACGGCCCGCCATTGGACAAGGGAATACCGAACGGCTGCGCTTCGCCGCAGGCGATGTCGGCGCCGCTGTTTCCCCATTCGCCTGGCGGTTTGATGAGCGCCAGGGCAAGAGGATTGGAAACGCCGATAGCCAATGCACCCTTGCCATGCGCCCAGTCGACGAGAGCATCCGGGGATTCCAGTACGCCGAAGAAGTTGGGCTGATTGATGACCAGCGCCGCGAAAGGTTCCCCGCCGGCGGTTTCCAGCGCGGCCTGGTCGATGCGGCCGGTAAGCGGGTCGAACGCAACCTCGGCAATGGCGATCTGCTGCGGCGCAAGCAGGGTACGCAGCGTCGCCCGGTAAAGTGGATGCAGGTTGGCCGGCACCAGTACGCGGGGAATGCCGGCCTTGTTGACGCGCACGGCCATCAGCACTGCTTCCGCCACTGCGCTGGCACCGTCGTACAGGCTGGCATTGGAAACTTCCATGCCGGTCAGCGAGGCCATCATGGTCTGCCATTCGTACAATAATTGCAGCGTGCCTTGGCTGGCTTCGGCCTGGTAGGGCGTGTAGGCAGAATAGAATTCTCCGCGGGTTGCGATTTGCCACACAGCGGCCGGAATATGGTGCTCATAGGCGCCCGCACCGATGAAGTTGAGCTGGCCGCTATCTTTGGCGGCGCGCTCGGTCATCAGCCGTGTGACCTGCATTTCGTTGAGCCCTTCCGGCACGCAGGGAAGGTCGCTGTTCAGCAGGCCGGCGGGGATTTCGTCGAAAAGATGGGAGGTATGCTCGACGCCAATCGCTTCGAGCATTTGAGCGATGTCGTCAGGCGTATGAGGGATGAACGGCATCGAAGGTTGGGTTCTTTATTCGCCGATTTCCTGTTGATAGCCGGCCGCGTCAAGCAGCTGGTCGAGGTCGGCCGTGCTGTCCGGTTGTAGCCTGAATAGCCATGTGCCGTAGGCATCGTTATTTACGCGCTCGGGCATATCCGCCGCGTCCTGGTTGATGGCGCTGATGGAACCCGAGAGCGGTGCATAGATGTCCGATGCCGCCTTCACCGATTCTACGACGGCGACTTCCTTGCCTGCCGTCACTTGCTTGCCGGGTTCCGGCAGTTCAATGAATACCAGGTCGCCGAGCAGGTACTGTGCGTGGTCGGTGATGCCGACGGTCACGGTGCCATCAGCTTCGAGACGAGCCCATTCATGGGACTTTGCATATTTGAGATCGGCGGGGATGTTGGACATGGCTGTTATTTCCCTGATGTTTCGATTGTTCCCGATGGCGATGGGTTCGCTACCCAATCACCTGATGGTTTGAAGTTTAGACCAAAATCTTGCCATTGCGTACGAACGGCGGTTTCACAATGCGGGCATCGTGGCGCTTGTCGCGAATTTCCACCTCCACTGTGTCGCCTATCGTGGTGTCGAGAGGCAGCCGGGCCAAAGCGATCGATTTTTCCATCGTCGGCGAGAATGTGCCGCTGGTGATCATGCCCTCGCCGCTGCCGGTGAACACCTTCTGGTGCGGGCGCAATACGCCGCCGCTTTCGAGGACTATGCCAAGGAATTGCGATTCCCTGGGTCGCGACAAGAGCGCGCTCCGTCCCACGAAGTCCCGTGCGGTATCGAATACCACGGTCCAGCCCAGGCCCGCGTCCAAGGGTGAAACCGTTTCATCCATATCCTGCCCATAAAGGTTCATGCCTGCTTCCAGGCGCAAGGTATCGCGCGCACCCAGTCCGCATGGCCGTACACCCAGGTCCAGCAATCGTTGCCAGAGCGCTTCCGCCTGCAGGGCAGGGAAGGACAGCTCGAACCCGTCTTCGCCGGTATAGCCGGTGCGCGCAATTAAGTAATCCCCGATCTGCTGCGCGTTGAAGGTCGGCAGGGCCGCTGTTGCGCTGCGTGCCTCCGGCAGCGCTTGCCATACGGCTTCGCGGGCATGCGGCCCTTGCACCGCCAGCATCGCGAGGTCGTTGCGCGGGGTCAGCGTGAGCTGCATTTTCCAGCTGGCAATACAGGCATTCATCCAGGTAATGTCTTTTTCTGCGGTCGCGGCATTGACCACGATACGATAGCGCCCGCCGCCCAGGTAATACGCGATCAGGTCATCGATTACCCCACCGGCTTCGTTCAGCATGCAACTGTAAAGCGCCTTGCCTGCCCGCAACTTCTCGACATCATTGGCCAACAGACGTTGCATGAAAGGCTTGGCGTCCGTACCGATGACGTCCAGCGCGCACATGTGCGAGATATCGAACATTCCGCAATCGCGGCGGATGGCATGGTGTTCTTCGATTTGGGAACCGTAATGGAGAGGCATTTCCCAACCATGGAAATCGACCATTCGGGCTTGCAAGCGATGATGTGCGGAATTGAAGGGCGTTGTTTTTGTCATGTTGGCGTCCGGTGCGCTATTTTGGAGATTCTATATCGAGACCCGAGTAGGCGTATAAGGGTTCACTCAACATGCGTGATGGCCTGTTGAGAATACACCTGTATGAACGATTTGCTATGAAATTAAGAATGCTGGATGGCATTGTCGCAAGATAACTGCTCCGCCTCAATCAGTGCGACATGGATTCTTATCCATTCTCCGCCTTGTTGGCGACAACCAGATCCAACAGCTTGTTGACCAGAGGTGCGATCACCAGGATGGCGGCGAATACAATGGGCCATGCCGTTGCAAACGCCGAAAGCCAAATCCTGATGAAACCGTTCTGGGAGGGCCCGTGAAGATAGATGATGATGGCGGAAACGATCATCGAGGTCGTGCACGACATAATCAAGGCGAACAGGATGTTGCGATAACGACAGGAAATTCTTCTTGTCATGCCTTGCTCCGCAGGGAAGTTCGAGAGTCCGTGAACTGATTCACGGGCTCTCACTACTGCGTTACCAGGGCAGCGTTTCGGCTTCATGAAAAAAGCCGCCGCTGGGGCCGTTCGCATCCAAGGTTGCCAGTCGAACGCTGGTCCTGCCGCTATCCGCCACTTCCATCGGCGCATGTTCCCCGCCCAGTTCCGTTTTTACCCAGCCGGGGTGCGCGGAATTCACCTTGATGCCGGTGTCCTTGAGTGCATGCGCCAGATGGATCGTGTAGGCATTGAGCGCCGTCTTGGAGGCGTTGTAGGCAAACCCCTTGGCGGGGTCGATGGGCGAGTCCGGCATGCTGTGCAAGGTCAGCGATCCCAGGATGCTGGAAAGGTTGACGATGCGACCGGCAGGAGCTTTGCGAATGAGCGGCAGCAATTTTTGAGTCAGCGCCACCACGGCAAACAGATTGATCTGAAACGTATCCTTGAGTGTGGCCTGGTCGACGGTGCTGCTGCTGTTGCCGCCGACGAGCGGTTCCTTCAGGATGCCTGCATTATTCACCAGGATATCAAGCTTGCCAAAGCGACGGTTCAAATAGTCGAAAACGGTATTTTCCGAACCTGAGAGGGAAGCATCATAGTGGATCGCTTCCGCTTGAATGCCTTGTTCCTGAAGCTGCCTTGCCGCCTCCTGGCCCTTGGAGATATCGCGCACGCCGAGGATCACCGTCATGCCGGTTTCACCCAGGCCTTTGGCGGTTTCGAACCCGATGCCGCGATTGGCGCCCGTAATGAAAGCCACTTTTTCCTGCTTGTCCATTTGCTTCTCCAGAGAATTGATTGGATTAATGTACCGAAAGGTAAATTAATATTATGGATTCCCGAATCGGCTGTCAACAAATTATTTACCAACTGGTATTATATTGTCTGTCGATCATTGGATCAGGTAATGAACATGCCGAATACTACGAAGCAACGCGGCCGCCCGCGCGCATTCCAGCAGGACGATGCCTTGCAGCAAGCCATGAGGGTGTTCTGGTCGCACGGCTACGAAGGAGCTTCCATGGCCTTGCTGACGCAGGCCATGGGAATCAACAAGCCTAGTCTCTACGCGGCGTTCGGTGGCAAGGAGGAGCTGTTTCGCAAGGCGGTGCAGAAGTACAGGGAAGGACCTGCGGCTTATGTAGGCGAAGCTTTATACGAACCGACAGCGTATCGCGTCGTGGAAAGCCTGCTGGAGCAGTCGGCCGAGTTTCTGACCAGCAAGGACAACCCGCGGGGTTGCATGATCCTCCAGGGAGCGTTGACTTGCGGGGAGGGCGCCGAGCTTGTCCAGCAGGAGTTAATGGCGCAACGGCATGCGTATGAGGATGCCTTGCGGAAGCGTTTTGAACTGGCACAAAAACAAGGAGACCTCACTGCCGAGGTGAAGCCCGCGGATCTGGCGAAATACGTTGCGACGATACATCAGGGCATGTCCGTACAGGCGACCAGCGGTGCAAGCAAAAAAGAATTGCTGGAGGTCGTCAGGATGGTCATGAAGCACTGGCCGGGTGGAAAGCCGCGTGCTTGAAAATTCCGGGACTCGCTCGACCCTAAGCGAATCCCGCGAATGAACTTGATTTCCCCGCTACGGGAAAATCACATGCTCGGAAGGCCAGGTTCCGTCGTAGATGGCTTCCGGGTGCTTGCGCGCAACCAACTCGCGGATTTCCTCGACTCGATGGAAGGGTATCAGCACCATCATCAACACCTTGCCTTGAGCAAGTTCCGCTTCGAAAGGTTTTAGCCGATGATCCGGAATGGCGCTGGCTACCATGCCGGTCCACAGTCCGCCGGCGACGAGGCCGACGACGATGCAGATGGGGATGGCCAGCAGCGGAACCGGATTATCGAAGGGCCATGGCGGAATCCACACGGCCATCAGGCCGGCGACCAGGCCCAACAGGCCGCCGAGCAGAGTGCCGATTTCCCAGCCTTCGAGAAAATCGGTGCGCTCGACAATGGAGGCGGCGGGCAGGTCAGAAATTTCCACGCCGGGTTTTGCAAGAAAATGGATACGGTTGGAGTTAACACGCGCGAGAAGAAGGTCATTCATCATCGCGTGTGCGCTTTCGGTATCCGGCAACATGAAATAAAGTCTGCGATTCATTTTAAATCCCTTTCATTGTATGAAAATACAAAGGGCGAACCACGCCTATACAAGCCAATACACGAACACGAACAGCAACAGCCACACTACATCGACAAAATGCCAGTACCACGAAACCGCCTCGAACGCGAAATGGCGCTCGGGCGTGAAATGCCCGGCATAGACGCGACCCAGGATCACCGTCAGCATGATCGCGCCCAACGTAACGTGCGCGCCGTGAAAGCCGGTGAGGATGTAAAAGGTTGCGCCGTAAATACCGGTGCTGAAGTTGAAGGTGGCGGATGAATATTCATGGATCTGCAGGTAAATAAAGATTGCGCCAAGCAGAATGGTGAATATCAACCCGAGTTTCAGGTGAGTACGGTTGTTGTTTTTAAGGCCCCAGTGCGCCCAGGTAACGGTAACGCCCGAGGTCAGCAGTATCAGCGTATTGATGGCGGGTATGCCCCATGCCGGCATGGGAGCGAAGTCTTCCTTCACCCCGGGTCCGTCAGTGGGCCAGGTGCCTTCATAGTTCGGCCAGAGCAGGTCGGTGTCGCCCAGCTCCGGTACGGTGAAGATACGTGCATAAAACAGGGCGAAAAAGAGTGCCCCGAAAAACATCACTTCGGAAAAGATGAACCAGCCCATCCCCCAGCGGTAGGAAATATCCACCTGGTCGTTGAACAGGCCGCCGACGCTTTCGCGTATGACCGTTCCAAACCAGCCGAACAACATCGCGATGAGGATCAAGGCCCCGGCGATCATCACGTAACTGCCGGATGCATTTTTCTGCAGCAGGATGACGAAGCCGATAGCCATCAATAGCAAGGCGACCGAGCCAACGAGAGGCCACCATGAAGGCGCCGGAACGTAATAGCGCTGGGTTTGCGTAGTCGTTTCCATTTCCTATCCTTCCGTTATTCGTTATTTGAACGCCGGTGCGGTTTCGAACGAGTGATAAGGCGGCGGTGAGGAAAGCGTCCATTCCAGGCTGTCCGCGCCTTCCCAAGGCCGGTCGCCGGCAGGAGCGCCGCCGCGTATGCACTTGATGACGATATACAGGAACAGCAGCTGGCTCGCGCCGAGCACGAAGGAGCTGATGGATTGCATCATGTTGAACTCCGCGAATTGCAGCGCGTAATCCGGGATGCGACGCGGCATGCCGGCGAGTCCGAGGAAGTGCATCGGGAAGAAGGTGACATTGAATGCAATCGTCGTCAGCCAGAAATGCCATTTGCCCAGGGTTTCGTCATACATGTGGCCGGTCCATTTCGGCAGCCAGTAATACACCCCGCCCATGATGCTCATCGCCGCGCCCGAGAACAGTACGTAGTGGAAATGGGCGACCACGTAATAGGTATCCTGCAACTGGATATCCACCGGCACGATCGCCAGCACCAGGCCGCTGAAGCCGCCGATGGTGAACAGGCAGACCACGGCGATGGCGAACAGCATCGGCGTTTCGAAAGTGATCGATCCCCGCCACATCGTCGCCGTCCAGTTGAATACCTTCACGCCTGTGGGAATCGCGATCAGCATCGTGGCATACATGAAGAACAGTTGCGAAGCGGTCGGCATGCCCACGGTGAACATGTGGTGCGCCCACACGGTAAAGGATAGCAGCGCGATCGCGGCCGTGGCGTAGACCATGGAGGCATATCCGAACAGCGGCTTGCGCGAGAACGTCGGGATGATGCTGGACAGGATGCCGAAGGCCGGCAGGATCATGATGTAGACCTCGGGGTGCCCGAAGAACCAGAAGATATGCTGGAACATCACCGGGTCGCCACCGCCCGCCGCATTGAAGAAATAGGTGCCGAAATGGCGGTCGGTCAGCAGCATGGTCACCGCCGATGCCAGCACCGGCATTGCCGAAATCAGCAGGAAAGCCGTAATCAGCCAGGTCCACACGAAGATCGGCATGCGCATCAGCGTCATGCCCGGCGTGCGCATGTTCAGGATGGTGGTGATGATGTTGATCGACCCCATGATGGACGACAGCCCCATGATGTGGACCGCGAAGATGGTCATGTCATACGAAATGCCGCCCTGGATGAACAGGGGCGGATACATCGTCCAGCCTCCGGAAACGGCACCCCCTGGCATGACGAAGGATCCCAGCAGCAATATCGCCGCTGCCGGCAGCAGCCAGAAACTCCAGTTGTTGAGCCGCGGGAAGGCCATGTCGGGCGCACCTATCATCAGCGGCACCTGCCAGTTCGCGAAACCGACGAAGGCCGGCATGATCGCGCCGAAAATCATGATGAGGCCGTGCATGGTGGTGAACTGGTTGAACAGGTCGGGTTGGAAGAACTGCAGGCCCGGTTGGAAAAGCTCGGCGCGAATCAGCATCGCCAATCCGCCGGCGAAGAGGAACATGATGAAACTGAACCACAGGTAGAGCGTGCCGATATCCTTGTGGTTGGTCGAGGTCAGCCAGCGCATCATTCCGGTAGGATGTGCCTCGTGATGCTCATCGTGCATGGTCGTCGTAGCCATTAGTCTTCTCCTTATCCTTTGGATTTGCGAAGGGCGGCGACTTCCGCAGGCTGAACCACATCGCCTGCCTTATTGCCCCAATTGTTACGTTCGTAGGTGATCACGGCCGCCACATCCAGATCGGACATCTGTTCGCCGAGGGCCTGCATCGCGGTGCCGGGAATGCCGTGCATCACGATATCCAGATGCTTGTCCTTGGGGCCCAGCACGATCTTGCCATCCTTGGCGAAGCCGCGCTCAGCCAGGCGCTTGAGGGTGTCCTGGTTGCCAAAAGTTTCGCCATCCACCAACGGAGGGAAGACGCCGGGAATACCCTTGCCAGTCGCTTGGTGGCAAGCCGCGCAGCGTGCGTTGTAAACGCCCTCGCCATGCTTCTTCAGCTCATCCATCGAATAGTCCTTGGTCGCGGCTTCCGCTTCCGCGGCCAGCTTGACCTTCTGCTCCTTGAGCCAGGCATCGTATTCCTCCGGCGGCTTGGCTTCGACCACGATTGGCATGAACCCATGGCCCACGCCGCAAAGTTCGGCGCATTGCCCGCGGTACATGCCCGGTTTGTCTACCTGGAACCACGCTTCATTGATGAAGCCGGGGATGGCGTCCTGCTTGACCCCGAAGGCGGGAATCCACCAGGCATGGATGACATCCGAGGCCGTCAGCAGCAGCCGTACCTTCTTGCCGGTGGGTACCACCATCGGGTTATCCACTTCCAGCAGGTAATGCTCGGATTTGCTGGCCTTGTTGTCGATTTGGTCGCGCGGGGTGGAGAGGCTGCTCACGTATTTCACGCCCGCGTCCATGTAATCGTATTCCCATAGCCACTGTCGGCCCGTGACCTTGATGCTCATGTCGGTACCCTCGACATTCTTCATGCGCAAAATGGTCTGGGTGGTGGGGAAGGCCATGCCTACCAGAATGAAGAAGGGGATGATGGTCCATACGACTTCGAGTTTGGTGTTGTGGCTGAACTGCGACGCCTGGTGTCCTACCGATTTTCGGTGCTTGTACAACGAATAGAACATCACGCCGAACACGATGACGAAGATCACCAGGCAAACCAGCAGGATCAGGTTGTGAAGATCGTAGATTTCCGTTGCGATGGGAGTCGCTGCGGGTTGGAGATTGAATTGGTAGTCTGCATACGCCGAAGTGGCAAATAAGCTGATTGTTATTAGTAGAGTTGATCGGATTTTGCAGAGCATATTTTTTATCCTTTCATATCTGGTAATGGCCCAGGCGCGATTGCAATTTGCGCCCGAGATCGAGTCTTTCTTCGTTATTGAGCAACTTTCCAAATTCAATTTCCTTGCCGTGCGAGCGCAAGGCAAGACGGCGGCAATCACCGTCCGGCATGTACTCCATGACAACCCGCGCCCAGTGGCCATTCAGCTCTATGTGGCTGTCGCACTCGGGATCGTGCTTTTCGACGATAACCTTATGGTCGTCGATGGTCAGGCGTTCGTAGTCGTGGGCATGTCGCCAGATGTGGCGGAAGCAGAGCCAGAGGACGAGGAGTTCGAGGCTGGCGAAAGGAATGATCGGCCAGGCACCCATGAAGGTAAAGACGGAAGCGATCGTCAGAGTGACGAATGCGATGATGAAAAAGGCGCAAAGGGTACCTGCCGGGGACAAGGAACAATTTGGCCTGGCGGTGATGGAGTAGTGCACTGATGATGCCGAACCGCTGACATCGACCATGACGTGCCTCACTTTCTACTGCAAAGAAAGCTTCGGATACTCGTGTTACACCCCTGATAATTGACCATGTTAGTATGATAACTAAAGCAAGGCAACCCTTTTTAAAGTGCTGCAGGACGCCGGGCGAGATAGTAAACTGCTTATGCAAAACAAGCTCTTAGAATGAGGAGGAGACAACATGCATCCGCTGACCCTGTTCTCGCTGTTCGCATCACCCGCAAGGGGCTGGAGCCGTCTGGTTCATAGCAAACCTACCGTTCACGGCATCTTTTTTCTGCACGTCATTCCCTTTTCGCTGATCCCCCCGTTGATGCTTTTCCTCGCCGGCGGCAAATACGGCGGGCAGTTTTTCCCGACGATGAGCTCCTCCAAGCTCCTGCTGGTCGCAATCATATTTTTCCTGGTTGAGCTCGCGGCCGTCCCCATCATGGCCACACTGATCCGGCAACTTGGCGAAGTCGGCGAAATTCATCCAACCTTCAAGGATTCTTTCCTTATTGCCGCAGTAGCGCCCACGCCCTTGTGGCTGGCGCCGATCTTTCTGCTGTTTCCCAGTGCCTTGATCAATGTGGTCGTGATCACGCTCGCGATGATGGCGACGGCCGGGCTGTTGTATTACGGGATTCCGGTAGTGTTCAGAATGAAGGAGCAGGGCCATGCCACGCTGATTTTCGGCGCCGTGCTGACGGCCGGCATGGTGGCATTGGGCTTTTTGATGGTATGTACGCTGGTGGTCTGGAGCAGTATCCAGAATCTGCAATACGCGATGCCCTTTCTGGGGTGACGCTACGACAGAGGGTGAAAGGAAGTTGATATGAATGAAGATACGTTCAACATGAGCATCCGCAAATATCTCAAGATGGTGGGTGTGCATTCGCAGCACGAAATCGAGAAGGCCGTGGCGGCCGCCGTTGCAAACGGGCAGCTCAAGGGCTATGAGAAACTGCCTGCGAAAATGACATTGAGGATAGAGCAGCTGAACCTCAACGTCAGCTTCGACGGCGAGATCAATTTGGAGTAATCAGAGGGAATCCGGCCTCGCAAGGAGGCCGGAAAAAAGTAACAATCAGGGTTTGTCGAGCGTACCGGCAGTCTTCGGGTACGTCACGATACCCCAGGGCATTTCCTTGTCGCCGATGCGTTTGGTGACTTCCAGCTTGTTCCGGTCAATCACCAGTACTTCATCCGACTTGCCGCAGGCCAGCAGAAGATTCTGGTTGTCCGGCGTGAAGCTGAAGTGCCAGCAACGGTCGCCGGTAGCCACGCTCTTCACCTTTTTGAAAGACTTGGCATCGAACACTTCCAGGGTTTTTTCCTTGGAGGCCGCGACGTAAATATGCTTGCCTTCCGGGTCGAATGAAATGCCGTAAGGCGTCTTGCCGGTATCCACGGTTCTTACCGGATTGAAATTCTTGTCGAGTACCAGGAACTTGTTGCCGTATTCCAGCGTGGAAACGTAGAACGTTCCGTCCGGGGAGACCTTGATGCCGCGCGGGCGGTCGCCGTATTTGGACGTGGGAATCGTTTTCAGCAGCTTGCCGGATTGAATGTCATGCACCGTGATGGTGTTGTCGGCTTCATTGGTAATCACCAGCTTCTTGCCGTCCTTGGAGAACTCGATGCCTTCGGTTTCAGGACCGCCGGTGATTTCCTGTACGACCTTGCCCTGCTTGAGATCGACGACCGAAATCTTGGCCGGAACCTTGGCTTCGTCATCGTCGTCCTCCTCTTCGGCCGCAGGCGAGCCCGGCTTGGGCGGCGGTCCGCCCTTGGAACTGGGTTCGTAAGAAATGTAAACCTTGTCGCCTAACACGCGGACGAATTCCGGGTTCTTGCCGATCGGGATGTGCTTCGTCGCCTTGCCCGTGGCTGTGTCGATCACGGCAATGTTGCCGTCGTCCCGGTTGGCCGTGACCAGCCACTTGCCGTCGGCGGTGATGCCGATGCCGCGCGGACCCTTGGCGCCGATATCGAGCGAACCCTTGGTCGTCATCGTGGCGAGATCGATGATCGTCACGCCGCCATCCTGATTCGTCACATAAGCCACGCCTTTATCGCCGGCGATGGTGCAGGAGGCACTGCCAAAGCCGAGTGCCAGTAGCAGTGCAGCATATAGATTTTTATTGTGCGGATGTTTCATGCAGATATTCTCCGAATTTGATGAAGGTGTGCCACAGGTCATGAACGCTTCCGTACCCGGCGTCATGTACTGGTATTGAGAATCAATCGAGGGTAAAAGGTTCCCGGAGGGCGCCAAGGATTCTGGACGAGAATTCCGGCGAGTGCAAGCTCGGGAGCCAGGTCTTGACCTGCGGCCATTGGCATCAAATCACCAGGCGACTCCGGTTCCATCGAAGCTGATAAAGCGGCCGGAATCCTCCCTGGTCAGCCGGTCGATCACTCCCCGCATGCCGGCCACGCTTTTTTCGGCAGTAATCAGCGCATTCGGCCCGCCCATGTCGGTCTGCACCCAGCCGGGATGCAATACCACCGCACGGATGCCGCGAGGTGCGAGGTCCAGCGACAGGCTTTTCACTACCATGTTGACCGCCGCTTTGCTGGAGCGGTAGAGGTAACAGCCGCCACTGGTGTTGTCGTCCAGGCTGCCCATCTTGCTGCTGACGGTGGCCACCGTCTTGCCTGTGCCCCGTTCAAGATTGGAAATAAAGGCCTCGGTGATTTTCATCGGTGCCATCGTATTGACCAGGAAAGCCATCATCCACGCGTCATAATCGGTGTGTCCGAAGCCGCCACGGCGATCCGGATAGATGCCGGCATTGTTGATGATGAGGTCGATGGGCGTATCCCGTAGTTGCTGTGCCAGGGCATCGATTGCGTTCAGGTCGGAAACATCGAGCGCCTGCACCGAAATTCGATCCGGCAGGCTGCTGGCCAAGACTTGCAGTGCCTGGGCATTTTCGGGTGTGCGGCAGCATGCCCGCACATGCCAGCCGGCGGCTGAGTATTGCCGTGTAAATTCCAATCCCAATCCCCGATTGGCTCCCGTGATCAGTACCGTCGACATGATTTTTTCCTTTTATAGATAGGCGATGTGAAGCTCTTATAGACCAGGATTCGGGCGGTCCGTTGCTACTTTAAGCGCTGTTACTACCACTTGTCGCCATAACGCTCCGTTCGTCAGTTTTAGATTTCACAATCTGAAATTTTTAAAAATAATGAGCGCTGCTTCGAAGGCGGCTTCATTGGCCTTCGGATCATGCAGCAAGGGCAAACCCATCGAAAGGTGGGGACGCAAAGTCACCGGTCTAAGGGATTTTATCCTATGACAGCGGGATTGCCGGGTACGGCGCATCGTCGCTGTTCTCGTCAAACCATACTCCGCTCCTAACCGGCATTGCCAACGACTGGCCCGCATCCGTCTCTGACGCTTTTCCGCAGAGCTCGCATGAAGATCAGCCGTGGTTTTTGCACTTGGGTTTTTCGTCCATGCGTCGTTGTACATAGCGACCCTGGATGAGCCACCCTCACGTTTCAGCAATCCAGAACAAAGACAAGAGCAGCTCCAGCAAGCCGCCCGCAAAGCGGGTCAAGTCGGAACTCGCCGTTGCATGCGTGAGTAAAGTTTTTTCACACTTTATGCTTAGGAGCTTGTCATGAACTCGTACCAAAAAATGTTTACCGCAATGCTTTTGTCAGTATTGCCTCTCAGCGCTACCGCAGAAGTCCTGGTCACCGATGCCGTATTCTCCCCTAACAGTTTCTGGTATACCCCGATTCCGGCTAATGTTCCGTTACATCCGAATTCAGCCAATTTGGCGAAGGAAATCCTGCGCCAGAAGGCGCTGTATTACCAGACCGTAACGATTAATACCCGGCAATACACCAGCCCGGTCTACATCGCCGCGGCGGGCGCCCCCACAGTCAAAGTCACGCAGTGGGATTGCCAGAAGAAGGGCTACTCGGATGCCAGCCTGGCCGAGCAATGGTCGGCGGTTCCTATTCCCTCTCATGCCGTGCAGTCTTCCGGCACCGATGGCGAAATGACGATCTACCAGCCTTCGACCAATACCGTGTGGGAATTCTGGCAGGCGAAGAAAGTTGACGGCCGATGGCTGGCTTGCTGGGGCGGGCGCATGCAGAACGCCTCAACCAATACCTCCGGCAGTTTCTATAAATATTACGGCACGACGGCCACCAGCCTGCCTTTCCTGGGCGGCCAGATCACGGCGGAAGAGCTGAAGCGCGGCGAAATCAAGCACGCCATCGGATTCTCGGTGGTCGAGGCCGAGCATTTCACGACTATTTCATGGCCCGCGAATCGTTCCGACGGCTGGAATCCGAACATGGTGCCCAATCGCATCGCCGAAGGACAGCGCTTCCGCCTGGACCCGACCGTCAATGTCGACGCCCTGGCGATGAGCACGGCAGGCAAGATCATTGCCAAGGCCGCTCAGAAATATGGTTTCGTGGTGTGGGATAAATCCGGTGCTCTGGCGCTGCGGGCGCAGAATGCGGTTTCCTATACGGCATTGGGGCAAACCGACCCCTATCCGACGCTGTTTGGCGGCCGAGCCAACTATGCGGTGCTGAACGGATTTCCGTGGGAGAGACTGCAATTCTTGCCGATGAATTATGGCAAGGATGCGGCGACTACTCCGACGGCGACCAGCACCACGACCAGCCCGACCACGACTACCACAAGTCCGACTACGACAACAACGAGTCCGACTACGACCAGCCCGACGACTACGACGAGTCCAACGACTACCACTACAACTGCAATCATCAAGCCCAGAAAAACCAGACGTACTAAATAGGCTTTTTCAAAGCGCCCGGGGCTGGGGGAAGCGATATCGGAAACGGTATCGCTTTTTTTTGGTCAGGGATAGATGCTGATCGGCGCTTCGTTCATCAGGGCAATCTGCTCGCGCAGTTCCAGGATGCGGTTCTGCCAGTAGTGTTGCGTGTTGAACCAGGGAAAATTCATGGGGAAAGCGGGATCGTCCCAGCGTCGGGCGAGCCAGGCTGAGTAATGGATGAGCCGCAGGGTGCGCAACGCTTCGACCAGATGCAATTCGCGCGGATCGAATTCGCGGAAATCCTCATAACCGGCCAGCACATCGGACATCTGCCGCGTCATGTCGCCGCGCTCGCCGGAAAGCAGCATCCATAGATCCTGAATCGCCGGCCCCATGCGGCAATCGTCGAAATCGACGAAATGAGGGCCGTCGTCGGTCCACAGTACATTCCCCGGGTGTTATATGATCTGATAAAAATACAATAAGACTACATAGTTTTGCTATCAATTAATCTTACCGCACATGTATTTATAGGATTGTTAAAGCTATCCATTGTTGTTCTATGATGTCATATGTACATAAGATACATATAAATTCTGAGTGGAGAGGGGATGGATTTTTCAGTCATTCGCGCCAAGGTTCTATCAGACTCAACTGGCGCTGTTGCCGAGATTCCGATTCTTCTCACCAATGAGGGGCCACTTCATCCCCTAATTGATTATCTCCTTTGGCGTCGCCATGATAGAAGCCTTGCATGGATGCGGAAAGTTGTAGGAGATATCAAACTACTGCTGGCCTACATGCAAATTAATGCCCAGCATTATTCAGACCCCGAAAGCTTGTTTCACGGTTTTATCCAGCGACTTTACTCTGGAACAATAGGTGCGGACGGTATCGACCCCAGTGGTTTATATTGGAAGCCACAAAAGCATCGAATTATTGGCAACATTCTTACTCGGTTGACCGATTTTTCTAATTGGGTGGCCGAACGTCACGGAACTACTCAGCTCAACCCATTCAGTAATTTGAGCAAGCACGATCAGCTCATTGCGCTTGCTGCTCGTGCAAGCCGAAAAGACCGATCATTCCTCGGACACGCTTGGAAGGCTATGCCGGAAAGTAAGTCGAGAATAGTTCGAAGTACTTTGGCCAGGCGTTCCCCCAAGATCGGAGTAGAAGACGATGCAATCGCGTTTCCTGAGAAGCATTTTAATGATTTGCTGTTGAATGGTTTTGTTCAACGAGGGGAAGGAGGAAGCTCAGATCCATCAAGGCGGCTTCAACTGAGAGACTGCTTGATTACCTTGTTGATGCATGGCGCAGGTTTTCGCCTAAGTGAGTGTTTTCATCTTTGGGTCTGTGACGTCATGCCTGATCCCGCAGATCCTTCTGTCGCATTGGTTCGCATTCATCACCCTAGTGAAGGTGAGGCTCCAGATGATTGGATCGATAAAGACGGTAATCCATTCAAAGGTAATCGGGCAATGTACTTGGCTGCCAAATATGCTTTAAGACCACGTAATGAACGTATTGATAAGAGCTCTGCAGGGTGGAAGGATCCTAGCTTGGACGGCAGATTCTATATGCGGGCTTATTGGTTCAAACCGGAATTAGGTCGCTCATTTCTGCAGCTGTGGAATCTCTATCTCAGAGAACTCGTGAATATTGAACGCTTTCATCCATACGCGTTTATCGTTATGCAAGGTAAGACTGCAGGCGCCTTATATAGTATTGATAACTATAAACAGGCACATGCTCGGGCCGTTAAACGAATTGGATTAATCCCATCCAAAACAATGGGCACCACGCCACATGGCCATCGCCATGCTTATGGCAGAAGATTGATGAGAGGTGGCGTTGATCCCAAGCTTAGACAAAAAGCGCTTCACCATAAGTCACTCAATTCCCAAACGGTATATGTCACTCCTAATCCTGCTGATGTAACCAAAGCATTGGACCAAGCCACAAAGGTCCTCAATGACATGGCGGCAGATGGCCGTTACGTAAAGCCTACGTTTGATATCGAGCGGTTGCTCACCTATGGTTTTACCGATGTTGATCCTGATGGCTTGTTATCAGGCCCCAATCCAAAGCTGAGATAAGGGTTACAAATGGCCCGTCGAAAAAGGAGCAGTAAGGTCCCTGTAGCCGCTGACCTCTCATTCAGTTGGATTGAACGAGAGCTTGGGCCTGAATTTCAAACATGGCAGGCGCTTGCCTCAGCTTGGATTGCGACACAGCCATTGGGTTTGGCAGACCGCATTAATGGCTTGCGTTGCTTTTTTAAAACCTACCTGTTTGGTCTGAAATTACCAATAGAGCCTGCGATAATTTTGCGTCGCGGTCAGCCTTTGCCTGATTTTTATGAGACTTCTCTTCCCCAATCACATGGGGGAATTAAGTGGAACAATAAGGTTCGGCTCTTTCTCGACTGGGTGCTTGAGCAGCACTTTTCAGAGCCAGACGACAACGGTAAACCGACTGTTACCCCGGAATTCTGGAATCCCATTCCTTATCGCTCGCAACAAGGTGCAATTCGGCCTTCAGAGTCCGTACATTCGCCTTTACCATACCGCTATATCATCGAGTTAAGAGAGCGCTTGGCACAGGGGAAAACTTTTCGGGAATGGATCTGGGCTCATACCGTGTGCCACGGGGCTTATGGAGTCCGTAATGATTGGTTTGAGGTTACGGAAGATCAAATTGATCGAGATGATCCAGACTGCGTATGGCGGACCAGGAAAACAAGTTATAAAAACGGACGCCGTACGGTATTCGAACTATGGAGTCCAGTCCGAGCTGTTGCCTTGCTAGTCAAGTTAATGCTTCCGTTACGTACACATCAGGTCCGTATGCTGGACTCTGGTGAAGCTGATACTTGGCGATATAAGGCACAAGGATGGGAGTTAAATAGGAGTCCTCACGCCTCTGGATCTACAAAGAAACCTATCGAAAATGGGATTTTCCGAAAATTTAATGATCTAGATTTGGGGGAAATCCGCACCTCTCTCTACATTAACACGAACAAGACTTCTGATATTGGCAAGGACGGAGATGAAACTGGATATGTCATACCTTGGCAATATCAAGAATTATTGTATTGGCTAGAAAAACTGCGAAATTGGCAGGAAAAATACAATCCTCTTCCACGACCGATTAGCTGGCGTGAGCTTGATCATCGGCACCTTCGGGGGCCAAGATCGGAGTATCAACTGGCGAAAATGCCCAATACCTGTTTCCTTTTCCGTGACGCAGCTGCCCATGATGAGGATAAATATAAACCGGTTATCGACGATACTCTATTTTCTCTTTGGTATCGGCTTTTGAGAGACCTGGAGCAGAGTTGTGCTCGGCGAGGAGAAACTGCAATCGAGGGCAAGCCATTGCGCTTCGTAATTGATAACACATCAAGAACTACTCTCTATCCATTGCATAGTCTCCGGGTTTCGCTGCTCACGTGCTTAGCAGTAGACGCAGAGGTCCCGCTAGTTGTACTTTCTAAACTGGTGGCAGGCCATAGTCGAGTGATTATGACGCTTTACTACACCAAGATTGGTGTTCGACAAATGACCCAGGTACTGGATGCTGCGAGTGAAAAACTATCCCAAACGGCTGAAGCTGGTTTAAAGCGATTCTTGGCCGAAGCAGAATACGATGAATTGCTTCAAGGTGCCGTAATCAACAATCTTGATGGGGTGAGGGCCGCCCTGGCTGTGCATCCCGGAGATAGAAATCCTGCAGGCTGGATGGCTCGAAGCTATGGTGTATGTTTGGTCGGAGGCAATACTTCACCTGATGAATACAACGGAAAGATCGGAGGGTGCCTGAATGGAGGTGACCTTCTTCGTTCAAACACCAAAGACGCCTCCAATAATGTTTATGCTCCCGTTCCAGGCGGGGCGGGAAACTGCATCCGATGTCGCTGGTTTATCACAGAACCTCGTTATATCGATGCATTGAGAGCTCACTTCAATAATTTGAGCTATCACCTTACCGAAGTGGCTAAGGTTGCCAAAAATTACGAAATTAGACTCGAAGTCCTCAAGGCAAAGCGCTATCAGGCCGAACTCGCAGATATGCCTTTTATAGAGCAGGCAGAACTTCTAAAAGTATCTACTTTATGGGAATCTGCGATAACGAAAACCGACGACTTGGGGAATGATCTCATTGCGACATTTAGGTTGATCAAACGCTGTTTCAAACTAATAGAAGATTCGACACAAAAGAAGCGAGGAAGGCAGCAGCTAGTTGCTATAGGGGCAATCCAAGACCTCAAAATGATATTCGAGAATACTCAATCTGAATTGTTGCAGCTATCCGGTATTTGTCATGATGCTGAGCTTTATCCTAACGAGAACCCAGGAGAGGCGATTGTGCGTAGAAGTCAATTGCTTGATAGCGCGCTCTATAGGGAAGGCGTACAACCAGTGTTCATGACATTGTCGAAAGATGAGCAATTACGTGTAGGAAATCGGTTCATGGAGCACCTATCGATTCTTGCCCAACCCAATGATTCCAAGTTGGGGCTTAGGCAAGTAGTCGGCCTGATCGAGTCTGGGCGCAGTTTGTCTGCATTGGGTTTGCCAGATGACTGGTCATCACTTTTTGATGATCTATCTGAGCATTGTCCTTCAACCAATATTTATGATCTTGTGCCAAGGTCTATTCCGTCACCAGCAGAGGATGAGACCCCATGATTATTGTGGAACTCGATCAATTGCTAATGACTCTCAAGGCTGGTGCGCGACCTCAGAAGCAACATAACCTGGAAATCATGCATCAGGTATGTGCTCAATTGCATCAGCTGGGAAGTAAGGATTTTTCGCTTGCAACGGTTGGAAAGATGTCCGAAGAACGAGGGGGCCTTTCGAAGCGAGCTTTATACAACACGACTTCGGATGATTTCAAAGTACTCATACGAGCTTGGGCAGGGGTTGTTAGTGAAAAAACATCCAAGTCAAAACCGCGTGAATCCAATACATCAGATAACGAATTACTAAGGAAAATCTCTGACCCTGCACTAAGGGCTTTATTGGGAGGAATCATTGCGGAGCGTGATCGACTTCGAGGTGAGGTCAAAGTTCTTAAAGAACATGCGAATGTTGTGATCGACAAACGAGTGTTGCCGGGACACGCTCATGTAACGCCCAAAGGGCAGGTTGTGCAGATCCTGGAAGGTACTGGTTTATCTGATACTGAGAAAAAAGCACTTGCTCAAGCAGTCTCCCCGGAGTTTCTTCAGCAGGAAGGATGGACGCAGGGAGAAAATGGAGAGATTTTCAATTCTCGAGGACGACGTTTGTTCGAAATTGGATTTGCCAATGCGATCAGAAAGCTATTGCTAGCGTAAAACGATCAGTCATGGAGGTAAGAGAAGCATAAGTTGGTCACAGTAAGCGTCGTCAATGAGTGTTAGCTTTGGATGCGGAGACTTTGGGACTCGCGTCAATCAAAACAATATCTTTGCATTCCATCAGCTTCAGCCGCTTTAAGATATCCATTACTCGTTGAAGCTCCGAGTCTGAAAAATACATAATTACTTTTATCGACTTTTTAGCATCGCTGGCGTTCTCGTAGATTTGGACTTGATGCTCAAGATTTTTTTCTAGAGAGGTATTTTTGGCGAGCTTGAATTCCACGAGATTTGAGTTCTTCTTCCCTTTAGAGATCTTAAAATCTACTGGACCGCGGCCGTTATTTACCTCTGAGTTCACATCAAGATCTGCTGAGTCAGCGAACCAAGTGAGCCGGAACATCACATGCAAATCAACCTCTCGCTGCACTGGCTGCCCATTGATGTAGAACAGGCGGTGACCTCCCTGGTCTTCAATCACATGTTTCAGATACATCACCCGCTTCATGCTCTGTTCGTATGAGCAGTCGCTACTGTAGAACTCGGTACCCGCCAGAAACTGATTAACTAAGGTTCGGACGTTTTCAACGAATTGTAGGTGTGTCTCCTTCACCTTGGCGTCGGCAGACCGATGTGCTTCGGAGCCATGCTCTTCCTTCCAGCGAATGTAATAGTCCAGGAGTTCGTGAAATTGCTCGATGGTTCGCATCGCTGCGGCACGCTTCTCATTCTCTTTAGTCTGCTTGTTGATCTGTTTGTAGAAATGCTCATTGATCTGTGATCGCAAAGCGCCATCAGATACCGATATGCAGATGTCATGAAAGCGATCGAGAAGATCTGTCTGGTTAATCCACGCCTCGTCTCGCGTCAAAATCTCCTTTGGCGTTAGGATCACATAATCGCCATTAGCTACAGGAAGCTCGAAATAGTCGCTCTGCCAACGCTGGGTTTTATAGTCGAAGCGCACGCGCTCGATTCGACAGCGAGCTCGCTGTTCTGGCCGAATATGTGTCAGGGCAAAAGTCTGCGTGTAATCCAATAGATAGGCTTTGATGAGGTTTGTAGTGAAATCGCTAAGATGGTCGCGCCCTACACCTCCACTGAGCAAGCCAAGCTTCTCTAAATGAGAGCCATGAGAGACCGTCTCGTTGCCGAAGTTTTTGAACACCGTCGTAAGATTACGAGATAGAGCCCTCGCAAAGTCAGGACCCAGGCCAGTCCCTTTGTTACCGGTCTTACTAAAGCCAAGCCAGTTTTGTTTGATTTCCTTAAACAGTAGCCACTGTGAGATCTCGCCAGGGGTTAGTTCGTTCGATATGGCACGGTCACGAAGAAAGCATAGGTACGTAATGATCCCTTCGTGCAATTCCTTATAGGTCTGTTTCGGACTGTCATATAGTAAGAAAGGGTCGACGAACAACGGTAGGTCGTTAACAAGTGCAACGTTGAATGCACCATACGCTTCTAGGATTCCGGGCGCTACGCCAAATACGTCTGAAAAGTAGATTTTCATCACAACTGTTGTCCCATCATCCTTTCCGTGAAGTGCCATTTTAGATTTCCCCTTCAAGTGAATGATGGAAGTCACTATCCCTTAAGGCTTATACAGAGGAATTGTTGGGGACCAATTAATCAATTCCCACCCTTCTGGGCATACAACCCCTTTAATCTCAGCAGCAATTCCCGCACAATCTATAAACCCGGTTTCTTTGAGAGTTCCAGCGATCTGCTCGATTGAATCCTGATTCATCAGCGCAAACTGCTTTGCTAGAATTCGATATTTCTCTCGCAGGCGCTCTAACACCTGACGATTCAATTTCACATCCTGTTCTGTTTCAGGCTGAAAAACGTACAACTCGCCATAACCTGCAGTCAGAAAGCCTGGTGCAAGCTGATTGAACTGAATCATATCGCCAGCAGAACAAAGAGACGGTGTGCCAAAGAAAACCTCTTCTGCAGCTTCTCCCATTAATGTAGTCAGTAGTGCCCAATGCACATGATCGCGGCTTAGCTCATTCACATCTCTTGGTAAAGGCAAATTCACCTTCCCAGCCATCAAGTCATGCATATCATCGTCGACATATACAAAGGCATCTTCTGGGACACCATTGCAGAGGCCATAACAAATGGCATGGCCAGCCTCATGAATAGAGACCCGGTTTCTTCCCGCGTCGCTTAAGACCGGCAGCTCATCAATATTCAGCATCGACTGATCCACTACCATCATCGCGCGCGGAAACCAGAAGAATACGTTTTTGAAACCAATTGTCACGCCAGTAAAGGCGAGTGCCACGATTACCTCATAGTTTTGAATCCCAGTGGGAAGGTGCTTAGAAATGAGGGCAATGATCCCTCCAAGAAAAACGGAAAAGAATATGCCGTATACCGATCGTAGCCAGACTTGCTGCCGGAAAGATTTACGTAGAAGGAAGTGGGCCAGTCCAATCATGATCCCGGCAAGGCTGACACTGAAGGCTATAATCGCTAGCCATAAAGACATCCAATCCTTGGCCGTCATCCAATTTTCGAATCCATGCCACATCCAGTATAGAGATGCGATCATGACAGCTAGCATTCCGAAAGCTATCAGCCCTTTCGAGTGTTTTCCGAACCACTCCTTAAGCTTCGAATGCAGCAAAAGTCTAGTCAAGACTAGGGCCGGCCAAATGCCCCGCTTCTTCAGGCAGGAAAGAATCATATTCAGTAAGTTATAGTTTTTATTCATGGCTCTAGACACTATCAGAACTATCAGTTGCGTGCGTTTTTACCAATTATTATTATGAGGACATAAGGCGACAATAAGTAAACGAGAATAAAGGCTTACACCTCCTCAACGGATTACCCAAGAAGATACTTCTATGTTGAGGCCGTTCAGCTTAATTAGCTACCGCTTGGCTTGAATAATAATTAATTAATGGATGGTACAGCGCATGCATTTGAAAGCATACGGTCTTAAAAACTATAGAAGATTACGCGATGTTCATATTGAACTATCACCCGATATATCGATATATGTTGGAGCCAATAACAGCGGGAAAACATCTGCCACTCAAGCCATTCAAATGTTTCTTGCGGGGAACAAGGCTCGCTTCTCTCTTTTCGATTTCAGCGCGCATATATGGAAGCAATTGAATGATTTAGGTGAAGCTGATCCTGAGGACGATGCTCAGGCTGAAATTCCGTCAATTACTCTGGATCTTTGGTTTTCAGTTGCTGAGAACGACCTGTATCTAGTATTGCCCATCCTTCCTAGCTCTGACTGGGAAGGAACTGAGGTCGGCGTTCGTATTGAGTTCGGCGTGATTAATGCTCTTGAGTTGCTGCAGCGATATCGACATGCCAAAGCACAGGCGCAACTGCAGGCGGCGCCTTTAGGAGCAGCAGCAGGTACATATGTGCCATGGCCGAAGACTCTCACTGACTTTTTGGAAAAAGAACTTCAACGCGAGTTTGAGCTTCGTTATTTCGTCCTTGATCGTAGTCGATTTGATGCCACTTATGCCCAAGCGGCGGATTACTCTCCTGAGAGCCTCTCTTCTGACCTTGGGGGTGCCCAGATTCTGCGGTCGCTTGTTCGCGTCGATTGCCTCCATGCACAGCGTTATTTAGCTGATCCAGATTCCTTGAGTTCCGGGGGCGCAGGCAGGGCCGAAGACCTGTCTCGCCGTCTCAGTCGCTTTTATCAACGGAATCTAGCTCAACGCCCGGACGACCATGTGACCTTAAAGGCGCTGTTTGACTCTGAGGAAAGCCTGAACAAGCATCTAATGGATGTTTTTAAACCTACTTTGGAGCGAATTGCAAAGCTCGGCTATCCAGGTTTACACAATCCTCGTCTTGAAATCGCCTCTGGCCTTAATCCGGCTACGGTTATGAGTCAGGACGCAAAAGTTAAATATATCTTGGGAGACCATAATCCCATTCGCCTACCCGATAGCTACAATGGTTTAGGGTTTAAAAATCTTATTTTTATGGTTGTTGAATTGCTCGATGTACAGGAGAAATGGAGGTTGGATCAGAATCGCGCTCCGCTTCACCTAATCTTCATTGAGGAACCGGAAGCTCACCTGCACGCACAACTTCAACAAGCTTTCATTCGTAATATTTTGGAGCTTATTAAGATTGATGGTGAGGGAAATAGCGCCTTCAATTGCCAGCTAATTATTACGACACACTCATCGCACATTCTTTACGAGCGTGGATTTGAGCCAATCCGATATTTTCGACGACATGTCGTCGAAAATGAGCAAACGACACAGGTTCTCAATCTGTCTACGTTCCAAGCCGGGGATAATCCGAAAGACCGCGACTTTCTTCAAAGGTATTTGAAGTTAACGCATTGCGATTTGTTTTTTGCTGACGCGGCAATACTTGTGGAAGGGAATGTAGAACGGTTGTTACTTCCGCTAATGATCGAAAAAGAGGCAAAAACCCTTCGGTCTGCTTCACTTTCCATTCTCGAGGTTGGAGGCGCGTTCGGCCATCGCTTCCGCGAGTTAATCCTCTTCCTTGGCATTACCACCCTGATCATCACTGATTTGGATAGTGTTGAGTTGGTTGCAGAACCAAATCAAGATGAAGAAGAGGAGAAAGAGTTCGAGGTTCCTCCCGACGAACCTGGTCAGGCCCCTGTCAAGAAATATGGGAAAACCTGCGAACCTTCTGCACCTGAAGCTGCAACGGCAAACCAAACTCTAATTCAATGGTTGCCGAAAAAACGAACAATTACTGAACTTCATGCCGCCGCCGAGAACGATAAAATCGAAATAATCTCTGGAACAGACCCCGCTAAAGTGCGTGTTGCTTATCAAACTCCCGTCAATGTTACATGGGGAGATACACAAGCATTGTTGTGCGGTCGAACATTGGAGGTCAGTTTCGGTCTGCAGAATGCCGCCTGGTGCCAGCATGCCGATCGAAAGCCCTTGGGATTAAAGCTTCGGGGGGAAATTCATACACCTGAAGCTTTGGCGACGGGCATCCATAAGCGGGTGATAGGTCAATATTTCGACAAGACAAAGTTCGCTTTAGGCGTTCTCGCGAGGAAAGAGGAACAATGGGCTGTTCCAACATATATCGCGGAAGGCTTACGCTGGCTGGAAAAGGTCGTTGATTTGGAGGTGGCTGAGGAAGTGCAGGCAGCGGCGGAAGCGATTGCAGTTGCTACTGCCGAGCAAGCTGATGGGGCTATGGGCCAATGAGTCGCCGGATAGATAAGCCTGATACTCCGGCAGATATAACTCTACGGAATTGTCTGTCGGCTGAGCAGAGGCAGTGCTTTATCATGGTCGCTGGCGCTGGCTCTGGTAAAACTACCTCTCTCATCAAAGCCCTTTCAACCATAATTCAATTGTATGGAAGCGAGCTTGCGGCGAGGCGGCAACGCGTCGCATGTATTACTTTCACTGATATTGCTGCCGAGGAAATTCGGGCTGATGTCGGTAACAACCCATTACTTCATGTTTCCACTATCCATAGCTTCATGTGGATGAATATTCGTACCTTCCAGCCTGATATCAAGAAGTGGGTTGCCGCACGAATTGAAGAGAAAATAGCAGAACTCCGGATCGCAGCAGCTAATTTCGGACCGCGCGTCCAGCAAAAAACGAGAGATAAGAATCAGCGTGATATCGCCCGTTATGAGGTAGAACGCACTCGTATCGCAACAGTGAATTCTTTTACTTATGGGACTGGTAGCGATTATCCTCGTGGATTGCTGGGGCATGATGACATTCTCAGAATTTCGACTCAATTTCTGGTCGAACGTAAACTGTTTCGCATTCTCCTTGCTCAACAGTTTCCCTTTCTCTTTGTAGATGAAAGTCAAGATACAACTGAAGGAATAGTTTCTGCTTTAAAAGCTGTCGCTGCCCAAATGCCAGGAAAATTTTGTCTTGGTTTCTTTGGCGACCCTATGCAGCGGATTTATATGACCGGCGCCGGTGCAATCGAATCTGAACCTGGCTGGATATCGATCAACAAGCCTGAGAATTTTCGCTGTCCCACCTCTGTGCTTGCCGTCGCCAATGCTATCCGACGTGGCGGTGATGCATTGGAACAAACGCGGGGGCGACACACAATTATTGAAGGAGTTGAGCAACCCGTAGTTGGAACAGCAAGGATGTTTATCCTTCCTGCTGATGGACGCCGTGATGAGTATGTAGCGAGCGTCCGGGAATGGACTGCGCGTGCTAACGAAGATCCTGTTTGGCGTGAAGGACCCATTAAAGTCCTTGTTATCGTTCATCGGATGGCTGCAAGACGACTCGGTTTCGATAACCTTTACGTGAGTATGAACGATAGGGCGCCGAGCTCATTCAAGGATGGATTCTTGGATGCAACATCTTGGCCAGTACGACCATTCATTTCGTTCGTTATTCCTCTTTGCATTGCCATACAGCAAGGCCGTGAATTTGAGGCCATGACCTTACTCCGAAAATTCTCACCAACTCTTTCCCAGGAGGGCCTGCCTAGGGCAGGTATTTCGGTAATACTTGCTCAGCTAAGGGAGGCTTCACATCAGTTGGCTGCTATGTTGGCGCAAGGGTCACATGTATCAAACCGTGAGGTTCTTAAGCATATACGCGAGAGCCAGCTGATGACTCTTGATCCCCGAATCATCAGCTATTTGGATGACGCTCAGCCGCCGCAAGCCGAGGATGAAGAGGAGGAGGTGGATGAAGAGGAGGTAAGCCGAGAGATTAACTCTATGGGAAGTTTTCTAGCTTGCCCGGTAGTGGAGTTTTGGGGCTATCAAAATTACTTGGATGAATTGTCTCCTTTCTCGACCCAACAAGGTATTAAGGGCGCAGAGTTCGATAGAGTACTTGTCATTGCTGATGACGAGGAAGCAACTCACTTCCAATTTTCGTATGACAAATATTTTGGCATCAAAGATTTGTCAGATCGGGACCGTCAGAATTTGGCTGAAGGTAGTGAAACTCAAGTTGAGCGAACACGCCGATTGTTTTATGTTTGCTGCACTCGTGCCATGAAGGATCTGGCAGTCATTTTATTTACAGCGGACGTAGATGCAGCAGTGCAAGCTCTGCGGGCCATGCAATTATTCCCTGAGGACCAAATTTTGACATCCGAAGTATTGGTTTAATTATTAGGCGGCCGACGCCGCCTAATAATTAATTGCCCCAAGTTCGAAATGAGGCCTCGGCACGCTCCAGTTTTTTTAATATGGTCCTGAGCGGTGCGCATTGAGGATAGTGCTTGATCAATAAGGTTTTGATCGACTCCAAGCTTTGCATGTGACGTGCCATAGCGTGCTCGTCCAGCTTACGGTCAAATGTAGAGTGTGGATCCCTATAGTACAGCTCCAGAAAATGCTCATTAGGCAGTTCTTCCTCGCTCGGATATTCACGTTGTACCCATTCGTCTAGCTCGGAACGAACTGAATTGAGTGGATTGTAAATTCCATTGCGGTTATAGCTGACAGCAAGAATAGACTTAAGAAGGGAGCCGATCTCTTTATGAGTTTCAATTGGCATACGAGCATTGGGCCGTCGCTGAGGCCCAACTAATGTCATGATGTATACCACGGTGTTACGTGGGGCACTTTTGGGACTGGACTTAGGGCGTGTCTGACGCTCCTTTTCCTTGGCTATCGCTCCAGGACTAATAAATGGAGGCAGCAAGGGGGCCGACTCACCATCCCACATTTCAGGGGTGATTGGTGCTGGCAGTGCATCCAATGCAGCTATGATGGGGGCCAAGGGAAGACCCTTAACCTTATCTGATACCAAGTACATTTGGGCAGCTTCTGGCAAGTACATTCCAAGCCAACTCGTTCTAGCAATGATTTGACCGTGCCGCTCAGCCCACTCGGCACGTTCGTTTGCATAACTTACAGCGCTTCCCTCATAGGGTTCGTCTACATACACATATCGTTTAGTTGCTCGGTCATACCAGACACTAGAGTGGTCATGTCCAGGAATTTCGTTTTTATACGTCCCACCCGGAAGAGCTTTGCTGAAAGCTGAGGATGGACGAAGCTTCGTTGCGTCCATGAATTGGAGAGCACGCGCTGCTGCACAAACTAAATGTCGAGCCCGATTTTGGCTTTCTGATAAGTAAGATCGTTCCAGATGATCTGGTCCAGAGTTGCGGAAATCGCTAAAGGCACGGTGCTTGTTTACATCGGTAGGTGACATCAAATCGAGTCGAGGTACCGAAAGCTCTATGCGCAATGTTTCGCGGCCACTGTTACCAGTAGCCTTATCACGCCAAGGAGCGGTGATAAATACAGGATGAGTAGGCCGTTTTTTGGGTAGCGCAACTGGGAATAGAAAATCGCTTAATGATTTTTGTGCATGACGAAAATTTTGAAAGCCAGCGTGGCGCGCCGCTTCATTCAAGGCAAAGTGATGTTCCCAGCTATGCTGAGTTTTGAGCTGCTTAGCAAGACGCTTGATTCCGTCGAGCGTTGACGGACTAATGGACTTCTCTGACATGTCAGTCTCCATGGGCTTGGCATTCGTCATCCGTCTACCGTTAGCCTGGCCCAAACTGGCATGTTCAGGAAAAGGGAGGTAATTGCTGGCAGTGCTGATCAACAGCTTTGCTTAGACGGATGGCTGGCGCCTGCCCAGCGCCATAAGCGCATTATGTCTATAGAGCTGGTCGTTGTGCAAGTGGCGTTAACTTAATGCTGGCTCCTGCATCAACGCCACTTGCTCACGTAATTCAAGAATTCGATCTTGCCAATAGTGCACAGTACCGAACCATGGGAATGCCAATGGGAATGCAGGATCATTCCAGCGTTTAGCTATCCATGCGCTATAGTGAATCAATCGTAAAGTGCGCAAAGCCTCAATAAGATGAAGTTCTCGGTCATCAAACTCCATAAAAGTTTCGTAGCCACGCATTACCGCCGAAAATTGAAGCCGCATATCTGCGGCACTACCCGAAAGCAGCATCCACAGATCCTGTATTGCTGGCCCCATTCGACTATCATCGAAATCAACAAAATGGGGACCGTCGGCAGTCCATAAAAGATTTCCCGGGTGACAATCCCCATGCAGTCTCAGCATTTGGACATTGGCTATTCTTAAGAAAATGCGACTTACGCTTTCCAGTGCTTCGTCGACGATACTTACCCAGGCTGGGCGTAGTTCATGAGGTACCCATTCCCCTTTAATCAGAAAGTCACGTGATTCAATACCAAAGCTCTGAAGATCCAGGGAGGGTCTTTCTCTGTAATTTGACGTAGCGCCAACCGCATGAATGCGTCCCAGGAAGCGCCCTAGCCATTCCAATGTTTCCTCCTTCTCAAGCTCGGGCGTCCTTCCGCCTTGTTTTGCAAACAAAGTAAAGCGATAGGCTTGCCAATGATGGAGTGTCATCCCATTAAATGGGATTGGCGGGACAACGGGTATTTCCTGATGAGCAAGCTCCAAAGAAAATTCATGCTCTTCTAGAATGGCTTCATCGCTCCAACGCCCTGGGCGATAGAATTTAGCAACGCACTGACTCCCGTCTTCAAGACCAACTTGATAGACACGATTTTCATAGCTGTTCAGTGGTTGTAGACGGCCATCACAACGTACTCCAATACTCTCAATTGCGTTCAATAAACAGTCGGGAGTGAGGTCTGAATAAGGAGTATCTAAGTTCATCTTTTCAATTTGCAGAGGTAGTCTAAGGGTCACGCAGTCAATTCTGTTACCTGCCGATTTATTTAAGTCCTGTTGTGTTGCAGCCATAGTCCAACCATGCGCACATACGACTAATATGAGCAGTGGGTGGCTGAGTAAAAGTGGCGGAGATAATTGAATCATCCGGAACTACCAAGACCTTCCGGTCTGTTCCGACAAGCACAGCACTGGTGGTAAATCTACGAAGCCCTAAGAGCTCATGGCTGGAAGTACCAGACTCAGTTTTGAGGTTAACAGTCCATTGGGAAGACCGATGTTCAAGCATAGTGTGACCAGCACCATATCCTAATGACCCGACCCAAATTCCGAGAATTGGTATCGCAATGAAGAGACGTTTTCCGGTGCTGTTAAAATTTTCTCCAAGGCGTTGATGTTGCACGACCCAGAATGCAAGACTACCCCAGCCAATAATTGCCACGAGATATAGCCCTCGATTTGAGTTATTGAGCAACATGTCTATAGCAAGCGCGAACAGAACGGCCATAGCAGCTAGAAATCGTATGCTTTTGCGAAAGCCGCGAGTAAACCTTGGAAAGTGGGAACGCCGAATCAGCTCTTCTTCGGTTTGTCCGTCCTCTACCCGACTCATGCCCATCTCCCAAAGACCAAGAATTAGCAAGTAAACTGCGGCTTTGGGAGCCCAAACTAGTGCGCTACGAATGTGGTCCGCTAAAGTGGTTGGTACCTCCTCGAATGCTAGGCCTAGAGCATAGAGATAACTGAAATCGAATGCTGTAGATAATACAAGCAGTAAAGCTGCCGCTGCCCCCATCCACTTTGTTGCATCCTCCAGTAGGGATGGGCTGGTAACAGGGATGGCTGTGGTTTCAGTCATGCCTCATTCCTCTGCGCCAGAATGCCATGAATTTAGTACCTGCTTGGTCAGGCGCTCTACCTCTTGCTTCGAAACGCCATGTCCCATAACAAATTTTTGTGAAGCGTTGCCAATTTCTTTCAGCAGCTGTCGACTTTCTTCAGCTAGTTTTTCGAGACGATCAAGCAACAAATGGCACGTCTTATCGTCGTATATAGCATTACGATTTGTTGCTCGTGAGCTATGCACGAGCCAATTTCGTTCCTTGAGCAAGTTGACGAAGCGCTGTTCAACCGCTTCAGGCATTTTGTCTGCTTTACGTAGCGCATTAATGGTTTTTCCAAAGGTATTGCCTTTAACAGACTCATCAAGCTTCTTACCTGCTTCAATACCCATTCCCCGGGTAGCGAGTGCGACAAGGACATAGTGTTGGGCTGTAGCATCTTCTAATGCCTGAATTTGCCAGAGAGTGAACCCAATATGTTTGGTAATCGCTTCCAGACGTCCAGCATTTTTTAACTTTGTTTGTAGATCTGTCATGGGTCGCCTAAGTTAATATCTTGGATCAGCACCGTATAGCTTGAGCTATAAGTGTAGTGCAGGATATTCCCTATCAAAAATGGTAGTTGCGGACTTTTAATGTCATGCTTAGGATCACGGAAATCAATTAAAGAACAAAACCATACTGAATTGCGCTATCACAAAGGGGCAGAAATGGATGAAACTACTTTCTTCGAGTATGGCACAGTGCGAGTCACAAATTCGCGCTTCATCGTGGATGGGCAAACCTTCGCGATGAGTAACATCACATCCGTCAAGGCTCATGAAGAAGTGCCGGGTAGAACATTGCCGATACTGCTGATAATTCTTGCGGTGATACTTGTTTTAAACGCAGTGTATTGGGGACTTGTGCTCGGTTTTTTCGCAATGGTCTGGCTTGCAAAACAGCAAACCGCATATCATGTGATGCTTCATACCTCGGGTGGCGAGACAAGCGCACTGAAAACCTACCAAAAAGAATACCTTCAGAGCGTGGTAAACGCCCTAAACGATGCCATCGTGCATCGGGGGTAATTTCTCCATAATCCGCTTCTCAAGCAAGATGCACTTCGGGGGGATAGGATGAGCATGGCTCTATTGCTTTTGATTGTTGCGATTGTATTGATCGCAATCCTGACCAAAGCAAGATCGCAACTTGGTCGCGCGAACGAGGTATGGCCGTTTTATGCAAAGAAGCCGTTATCACAGCCAGAGCAAATCTTATACTTTCGCCTCGTTCAAGCTTTGCCCGAACACGTTGTTCTCGCTCAAGTGCAGCTCTCACGCTTGCTCGGGGTAAAGAAGGGCAACAACTATCAGGCGTGGTTCAATCGCATTAACCGGATGAGTGCTGATTTTGTGGTGTGTAATAAGGACTCAAGCATAGTTGCTGTAATTGAGCTGGATGACGCTACTCACCAACGAGAAGCTCGCCAAGCTGCAGATGCCAAGAAAGACAAAGCGCTAACCTCTGCTGATATTCGCGTCATACGCTGGCAAGTAAAAGCCATCCCGGACATTGCTACCATCCAGTCATCCATTCTATCCGGCATTCCAACTATAGCGAGCAACGATCTAGATGATGGGTTTATCTTGAATATTTAGTCCGTACACAAAGCGGCCATCGTTTGAGTTAGCACTCGCCTTTAAGTCCTCGCGGCTTACTGCGGTTTGTTCGTTTGATTTAGGCGGTACTTATAATTTAATGATTGCTAGCGTATATTTAGGTTATGAAAAAAAGAGCGCAACAATCCGAGCTAGAAGACCACGAAATTCTTCGCATTAAGCGAGAAGGGCAAGCTCGTTCGCGTCAGTTAATCCGTGATGGTCTCCGTACTCAAGAGAGTATGTTTTTAATTCCCCCCGATATAGCTAAAGCCTCAAAGGTTAAATTCAGAGGTTAAGGCTTGCCATATGCTTCTTAAGGGGGCGCCATTTTTTAAATTTCCAGATTGCATGTAATTCAAAGTTGCCTACAAAACTGTTGTATACAATAGTTTTGTAGGCTTTAATTGCACGTCTCAACCGAAACTGTTGTAAGTTGACATCACATAACAATCCGGCAGTCGCCATGCAATCGGATACGGCTTACATCGCCGGCACGGTCGAAGCAGCGGCGTACGCCGTCCAGCGCCTGGTCGGCCACGCTGCGGTAAGCTGCCTCCAGGTCCGCCGGGATGAACCCATGCGACAGCAGGTAATCGCGCGGCTCTTCGCCGAAGCTGGCGATGTCCAGCGTCGGGCGATGCACAAAATCGGCAGTCGCGCCGATGGCATGAATGCGCCCGATAAAGCGCCCTAGCCATTCCAGCGTATCGGGATCGCCCAGTTCCGGCGCGCGTCCGCCCCGTCGGGGGAAGACGGCGAAACGGAAGCTCTCGTAAAAGTGCAGCGATTTTCCAGCCAACAGGAGCGGAGGGACCGTCGGGATTTCGCTTTCGGCGAGTATCTGCACGAAATCGTGCTCTTCCTGGATGGCCGCCTCGCTCCAGCGGTTGGGCCGGTAGAACTTGGCAATCAACGGCGGCCCGTCTTCCATGCCGACCTGATAAACACGGTTTTCGTAACTGTTGAGGGCGAGCAGGCGTCCATCGCAACGCAGGTCCAGGCTTTCCAGCGCATTCAGGATGAAGTCGGGCGTGAGTTCGGAAAAAGGGGTTGGATGGTCCATGCCTGCATTCTACAGGCTGTCGGCAGGTGGCTTGACGCTAAACGGGAGTGCTTTGATTCCGCCCGGCTCCTACAGGCAAATCGGAATATTTCTGACGCACAACCCAAGGTGATCCGCCTAGAATTTTCAACGTGGATTCATTGTTTCACCGTTGAAAAACGTTTCGCGAACTCATGAATGGAGAACACCATGTCTACAGTACAAAAATCAATTGATGTTAATGCTCCCGTCAATTCCGTCTACAACCAGTGGACGCAATTCGAAGATTTTCCGGCCTTCATGGAAGGCGTGAAGGAAGTTCGCCAACTGGACGATTCGCATCTTCACTGGTGCGCTGAAATCGCCGGCAAGGATGTGGAATGGGATGCGGAAATTACCGAGCAGATTCCCGACCAGCGCATCGCCTGGCGCAGCGTGGATGGCACGCAGAATGCCGGTATCGTCAGCTTCCACAAGCTGAATGACGGCTCGACCCGCGTCATGGTGCAGATGGATTATGACCCCGAAGGCGTGGTCGAAAATGCCGGCGATGCCTTGGGCCTCTTGTCGCATCGTGTCGAAGGCGACCTGGAGCGCTTCAAGGATTTCCTCGAGTCGCGCGGCAGCGAAACCGGCGCCTGGAGAGGAACGATCCGTCCGTCCTGATAGACGGGAGTCCGGTAGCTTTCTTTATTGGTGCAGCGCCAGTTTGGGTTATGGCGGCGCCGGAAGTCTGAATTGCTCATCCGGCTTTCGTGGTGCCCGACCCAAACTGGCCCGCGCGTCTCCATATTTTTGCTTGCGAGCTTATCGACCCCATAAGGAGATCACATGCATCATGGATCTACCTCCGTGTGGATGGCGACAGCGCAAAATGCGCTCTACCCCGCACTGCAGCACGACATCCTGGCGGATGTTTGCGTTGTCGGCGGCGGCATCGCCGGGCTTACGAGCGCCTATTTACTGTGCAAGGAAGGCAAATCGGTCGCGGTGATCGAAGCGGCCGAAATCGGAAGCGGTGAAACCGGCCGCACCACCGCGCATTTCTTCCCGCCGGATAACCGGTACTACTATATCGAGGACTCCTTTGGCGCGGACGCTGCACGCATCGTCGCCGAGAGCTTCTCGCAAGCGACCGACTGCGTCGAAGCCATCATCCATGAAGAAGGCATGGGCTGCGGTTTCGAACGCGTGAGCGGCTACCTGTTCTCGTTCGAATCCGATAAGGCCGACCTGCAGAGAGAATATGAGGCGGCGTTGCGGGCTGGGGTAACAGTACATGCGCGGGACAAAGTGCCGGGACTGAGTTTCGATACCGGGTTCTGCCTCGAATTCGAGAACCTCGCGCAGTTCCATCCCCTGCAATACCTCAACGGCTTGTGCAAGGCCATCGAGCGCATGGGCGGCAGGATATATGCGAACACGCGCGCCATGCAGATCGATACCGAACACGGCATGCGCATCGTGACTACCGGTCATGCCAATGTGCGCGCCGGGGAAGTGGTGGTCGCCACCAATACGCCATTCAACAATCGGGTCGTCATGCATACCAAACAGGCCGCATTCCGCAGTTACGTGCTGGGTCTGCGTGTACCGCGCGGTTCCGTGCCACGCTTGCTGCTGTGGGATAACGGCGATCCTTATTATTATGTGCGGCTGGAAAGCCCCAAAGGGGCCGACCACGACATCCTCATTGTCGGGGGCGCCGATCACAAGAGCGGCCAGAATGGTTTGCCTGAAGGCCGGTATGACGCCATCGAGCAATGGACGCGCGCGCGATTTCCGATGGCGACTACGGTGAAATACAAATGGTCGGGTATCGTCATGGAGCCTGCGGACGGCATTGCCTTCCTGGGCGAGAACCCGCACGACCCCAACGTCTACATCATCACCGGCGATTCCGGCAATGGCATGACGCATTGCACCGCCGGCGCGATGCTGATCACGGATCTGATCATGGGCCGTTCCAATCCCTGGGCGGAATTGTATTCGCCCTCGCGCAAGGTCATCCACGGCACTTCGCATTTCATCCGCGACCAGGTCAACACGCTGGCGCAATTCAGGAAATGGGCTGGCGGAAAGGGCGCCTCCGTGGAAGATATTCCGCCCGGCGAGGGGGCCATTGTCAGGGAAGGCATGGGAAAACAGGCAGTCTATCGGGATAACGCCGGGCGTCTGCATGCCCTCTCTGCGGCATGCACCCACCTCGGCTGCGAAGTCGCCTGGAATTCGGCCGAAAAGTCGTGGGATTGCCCCTGCCATGGTTCGCGCTTCGGCATCGACGGCGAGGTAATCCGCGGCCCGGCCATTCGGCCGTTAGCAGCAGCCACGCCCCGCGAAAAAGCCGCTTGAACCTGCATGCCCGAAGCTGCCGCCGACATCGAGCCGGACAAAGCGCTTGCGCCTGATGGGCAAATGGCTGAGCTGGTGCTGGCAGCCGAGACGGGCGGGCTGCACTACGTTACCGATGATGCTTCCGGTTTCAGCCGCCAGCGTACGCGCAACGGTTTCCGTTACCTCGATGCCGCCGGCCGGCCGCTGAAAGACCCGATTCAACTCGCGCGCATCAAATCCCTGGCTATTCCCCCCGCTTGGACCGACGTGTGGATCTGCCCCGATAAAAACGGCCATCTGCAAGCCACCGGCCGCGATGCGCGCGGGCGCAAGCAATACCGTTATCACAAGAACTGGCGCGAGGTGCGCGACGAAGCCAAGTACGAACGCATGATAGCCTTCGCCATGCAGTTGCCCGCCATTCGTGCGAGGCTGGAGGAAGACCTCCGTCGCCCCGGCCTCAGCCGCGAGAAAGTCATCGCCACCATCATCCGCCTGCTGGATGTAACGATGATCCGCGTCGGCAACGAAGAATACGCCCAGGCCAACAAATCCTTCGGTCTTACGACGCTGCGCAACCGCCACGTCACCATCGAGGGCGCCGCCATCGAGTTCCATTTCAAAGGCAAAAGCGGCATTTCCCACACCATCCGCATCACCGAGCCGCGTCTCGCCCGCATCGTCAAGCGCATGCGCGAGTTGCCGGGGCAGGAACTGTTCCAGTACGTCGACAACGAAGGAGTGCGCCATTCCATCGGCTCGGCCGACGTCAATAGCTACCTCAGAACCATCACGGGTGAGAACTACACCGCCAAGGATTTCCGCACCTGGTCGGGCACCGTCCAGACTGCCATCGCGCTCAAGTCGCTAGGGCCTGCCGAAACTATGACGGAAGCAAAGCAGAAGATGAAAGCAGCCATTGAAATCGCCGCTAGCAAGCTCGGCAATACGCCTGCGATCTGTAGGAAATGCTATGTGCATCCGGCGGTGCTGGAGGCTTATGCGATTGGAGTTTTGTGTGATGAGTTTGCGAACAGGCGTGTAATTGAAGAACGGCAATTGGTTTTTGATGGGGAAGAGGCGTTTACGCTGGGATTATTGCAGCATCAGGCAGGCTAAAAATATCTAAACATAAATGAAAATAAATAAAACAAATTAATTTCAAAATATCCCAAATTGATGAATTATTTAGGATACTACTTCACATTTATTCTTACCCCAATCACAGGAGATACCTCAAGCAATGTATTCATCGACATTCATCTTTGCCAAGAAGCAATATGACAATGACTTCTATCGCCTCGATCATGCAATTGCAGAGGCAGCAAAGGAAATTCCTGGATATCTAGGCGAAGAAGCTTGGGAGAACCCAAGTATCGGGCTGGTTTCGAATGTCTACTACTGGGAATCTCTAGAAGCACTGCAAGCCTTGATTACGCACCCAAAGCACTTGGAGGCAAAAGCCGCTCAAGAAAATTGGCTGGATGGCTATCAAGTCATTATTTCCGAAGTCATCAAGACTTATGGCGATTCCAAACTTACGAATTTGCTTGCAGCTAAAGTGGGCTAACTTTTCCGCCTTCCCTAAACGTTAGCGCGTATTTCCATGTACATTCCCAAGCAATTTGATGAGCCGAGAATTGAGGTTCTTCACCAGCTCATTCGCTCCCGTCCATTCGCCACCTTGGTCACGCTTTCATCGGGCGGGCTCAATGCCAATCACATTCCGTTGCATCTTTCCGAGCAGCCCGGCACATTCGGTACTTTGCGCGGCCATGTAGCTCGTGCCAACCCGATATGGAACGATATCGCCAAGAATGTTGAAGCCTTGGCGATCTTTCACGGTCCCAGTACTTACATCACGCCATCTTGGTACCCGACCAAAGCAGAAACGGGCAAGGTCGTCCCCACCTGGAACTACGTGGCGGCACATGCCTACGGTACGCTCCGTGTTATCGACGATGCCACTTGGTTGCGCACTCACCTTGAGTTGCTCACTGCGCATAACGAGGCCGCGTTTGCCGAGCCGTGGCGCCTCGTGGATGCACCTCCCGATTTCATAGAAAAAATGATTGGTGGCGTTGTCGGTATCGAGATTGGGATCACTCGCCTATCCGGCAAGTGGAAAACGAGCCAAAACCAGCCTGCCGAGAATCAAGCCGGTGTCATTGATGGGCTGCGTACCAGCGGTAGTGTAGAGGCTTTGGAAATGGCGGCGCTGATTGAGGGCGTCAATTCTGTTCGCTAGCCCCTGACACCCTACCTAATCGCTGTTTTCAATTTCCCCAAGGCTTCCATCACCAAACTCCGCGGCGCGCCGATGTTCATGCGCATGAATCCGGAGCCGCCCATGCCGAAGGCGATGCCGGGCGAGAGTCCCAGGCCGGCTTCTTGAACCATGAAGCGTTTGAGCTCCGGGTCTTCCATGCCCAATTCACGGCAGTCCAGCCAGAGCAGGTAGGTGCCTTCGGCCCGGATCAGCTTGATGCGGGGTAATTCCTGTTCGATATAGCGTGCGGCTTCGTCGCGGGTCTGTTGCAGATAGGCCATCAAGCCTTCCAGCCAGGGCGCGCCTTCGCGATAGGCGGCTTCGAAGGCGACCAGGCTGAAGGGGTTGGCGGCGCTCATGTGGACCATGTCCAGCACCTTGTTGATCTTCGCGCGGCGGGCGGGGTCGGGGACGACCAGTGCGGAAAGCCCGAGGCCGGGGATGTTGAAGGTTTTGCTCGGGGCGATGGCGGTGACGATATTCATGGTGTCGTCGGCCAGCGTCGCCAGGGCATGATGGCGGTATTCGGGATAGATCAGGTCGGCGTGGATTTCGTCGGCGAGTATCGTGAGGTCGTGGCGGCGGGCGATGTCGAGCACTTCGGTCAGTTCTTCCGGCAACCACACGCGGCCGACCGGATTGTGTGGCGAGCAGAGCAGCAGCAGCTTGGCCTCTTGCGCGCATTGTTCAAGGTGCTCGAAATCGATGCCGTAGCGCCCGTTGTCGAGCTTGAGCGGGTTCTGCACCAGCCGCCGCCCGGTTTTGGTGGCAGCGGAAAAGAAAGGGAAGTACACCGGCGGCTGCACGATGACGCCTTCATCCGGTTCCGTCAGCGCCATCGCTACGGCATTGAGCGAAGGTACCACGCCGGGCACCAGCACGATCCATTCGCGCTCTATGGTCCACGCATGGCGCATCTTCATCCAGGAGGTCAGCGCGTCGTACACACTCTCCGGCGGCAGGGTGTAGCCGTAGATAGGATGCGCGGCGCGCTCCATCAGCGCGCGGGTGACGGCTTCGGGTGCGGCGAAATCCATGTCCGCCACCCACAACGGCTGCACGTCGCCGGTACCGAAGTAGGCCTCGCGGCCGTCATACTTCAGCGCGCTGGTGCCATCCCGCGAAATGATGCGGTCGAAATCGAAACTCAACGCACTTTCTCCCACACCGTGACTTCGGAAATCGTGTGCTGGAATTTGCGGCGCGTTTCGCGGATCACGAAAGGCACTTCCAGCGGACCTCGGACCAGGCGGAAATGCTCGCCGAGTTCGGCCTTCAAGCCGTCTAGCGTGCTCACGTTTTCGCCGGCTTGCTTGAAGCCGCCTATCCATTCCTCGCGCGGCGTGTGTTCTTCCAGCCAGGTATAGGGCGAGGCGATCAGCAGTATGCCGCCGGGGTTGAGCCGTTCGTGCACGCTGCCGAGGAATTTGCGTGGGCTGTAAAGGCGGTCGATCAGGTTGGCGGCGAGTATGAGGTCGTAGCCGGCAAATTGCGGTTTCAGGTTGCAGGCGTCGCCCTGGAAGAACTCGACCTTGCCGCGCACGCCGTCCAGCCCGAGATCGGCCAGGCGGCGCTCCTTGTAGAACACCAGCTCGCCTTCATCGGCCAGCGTGTAGCGCAGCACGCCTTGCTGCGCCAGTTGCACGCCCAGCCCGATGAAGCGCGCCGAGAAGTCGATGCCGGTGACATGGTCGAAATGCTGCGCCAGTTCGAAGGTCGCGCGCCCGGCGGCGCAGCCGAGATCCAGTGCGCTGTGGGCGGGCTTGCCCTGCATCGCGGCGATGGCGATCTCGTTCAATGTTGCCGAGAAATTGGGCACGTCATAATAAGTGTCGCCGTAGTGGAATTCCGCGTATTCCGACAGCATCCTGTCGGTCTCGTAATGCGAGGCCGGCATGGCCTGCGGCGGGTCGATATCCGAAATCACATAACGGAATCCGGCATGCTGGAAGAAGTGGCGGCGGAAGGCGTAGCGCGCGCTTTTCAGTGATTCGTTGCCGCACGAAATCCACGAGCCGCCTTTTATCAGGTTGTGGCGGCCGTCGTAAGTCGGCACGGTGAAATCGTCGTAAATCGGATGCACCTTGAAGCCGTCGAACGGGTAAATCGGCGTTTCCGTCCATTGCCACACATTGCCGACTACGTCGTACAGTTCTCCGTGGCGGAATCGGGACACCGGGCAGGACGAGGCGTAATGGTCGAGATGGATGTTCGCGGCAGCGGGGCGTTCCGCCGGCACTTCGGATAGCCCGGCAACCTCATGCAGGCGATACCACTCGTCTTCGGTGGGCAGGCGCACGGGCTGTCCGGTTTCGGCTTTCTTCCAGTTACAGAAGGCCTTGGCCTCGTGGTAATTCACCTCCACCGGCCAATCCCACGGCATGGCGACTTCTTCCGTCATCAGGCGCAATTTCCATGCGCTGCCGTCGGCTACCCAGAAAGTCGGATGTTGCGGCTTGGCATAATCCTTCCAATGCCGGCCTTCATCTTCCCAATAACTGTCGCTGCGGTAACCGCCGCCTTCGACGAAGCCCAGGAATTCGCGGTTGCTCACCAGGTAGCGGCTGGCCTGGAAGGCCGGTACTTGCGCTTCATGATGGCCGTATTCATTGTCCCAGCCGTAGGTCTGATCGGAGTCCGGTTTGCCGAGCTGTACGGTTCCGGCGGGAATCTCGACCACTTCGTTTTGCGGCGCTTCGCCGCTGATCCGACATGGCTGCCATTGCGGATGCGGTTTCACGTAATGCAAGGCATGCTGCCGAATCAGAACGGAGGAAGTCTCGAGATGGATGCGCTCATGCTCGATGCCCATCAGGATCGGCCACCAGGGGTGGTCCCACCCGATGGGCAATGCAAGCGGCGTGTCGGCGATGACGTCGTCGATAGCCTGCCGAATCTCCGCACGGTAGGCGAATACTTCAGCGGCAGACGGCCACGGGTAATTGGTCTCGTCGAGGTCGTCCCAACTCATCTCGTCCACGCCAATGGCGAACATCGACTCGAACGCGGGGTTGATGCGCTTCGTGACCAGCCCGGCGAGGATGAGCTTGTTGATGAAAAACGTAGCGGTATGACCCAGGTAGAAAATCAGCGGGTGGCGAAGCGAAATCGGCTTGCGCAGGTAGGCCTCATCGTTGGCGAGCGTGGCGAAGAGCGACTCATAGCGGTCGCATGTGGCATGGAAGTAATCGCGGATTTCCTGGCGTTTCTGTTCGGGGTCGTTGCCGGTTAGCGAAGGGGTGCGCTCGAAATGTTCACTCATCGTCATGCATAGTCAATCTGCCGCTGTAATGGTTCGATTAAACATCATGCGGATGACGCTGTCATGCTTAAACAGGTTCTGAAGGGATTTTCTTCCTGTGTTCAATGAGACTGGATACGCTGGGCAGGGTGAGCGACCTTTTTGTAACTCAAGCATTGAGCGCAGAAAGGCCGCTCGTTTTGCGAGCGGGGCCGTTCCCTTAAGCCGAAAACTTGTTTACCGCCTTTTGCAAATCCGTTGCAAGTTGTTCCAGCGTATAGGCTGCACGTGAAGCATCCTGGACTTGCAGATTGTTTTCACCCGCCATGCGGGCGATCGCCTCGATATTCTGTGCGATGTCGGCACCGTTTTTACTCTGCTCGCGTGTCGCCATGACGATCTCGCTCACCATCCTCCGCGTATGATCGGCGCCTCCGTTGATTTGCTCCAGCGACTCGCCGGCGCTTGCGGCCAGCGACACGCCGCGTTCGGCTTGGGTGCGGCAGAGTTGCATGGTATCGACCGCACGCCTGGTTTCATCCTGGATGCTGCTGACCATGCCGGTGATTTCGGTCGTGGATTGTGCGGTGCGCTCGGCCAGCTTGCGTACCTCATCGGCCACCACGGCAAAGCCGCGCCCTTGTTCGCCGGCGCGCGCCGCTTCGATGGCGGCGTTGAGCGCGAGCAGGTTGGTCTGGTCGGCGATATCCTTGATGACATTGAGAATCACGCTGATTTCATCCGAACGCCGATCGAGATTTGAAACAAGACTGGAAAGATTTGCGATGGAGCTCGCGGTATTCCGCATCTCCTGAATGGCATCCTGTACTACCTGCTTGCCTTCCTGCGAGAGATCGCTGGCATTGCGAGAAATGGTCTCGGTGGAATTGGCATGCGATGAAACTTGCTCGATGCTGGCGCTCATTTGCTCCACCGCGCCCGCAGTGGCGGTTGCCGCGCTGTTTTGGTGATGGGAACTTTCCGCCACCTTCGCCGAAATCTTGCTCAGCGACGATGCCGAGGCTCCTACGCGCTCGGCTACGCCCAGTACGCTCTTCACCGTGTCGTCGATCTTGTCCACGAAGCTGTTGGTCCATCGTCCCAAGTCACCGATTTCGTCATGCGCCAGCAGGTTCCAATCCAGCCGCCGTTCGAGCGGGCCGCCGCATTCGGCGGTATCGAGCAGGAAATGCGAAATACCGTCCAGCCGCTTGGAGAGCGGCCGGAGGGCGGTGAAATGGAAGAGCAGTACGGCAGCCGCAAGCGTCACCTGCGTCAGGACCAGCATGTCGATCAGGGCCGGCTGCATGAAATACCAAACACAAGACAGCAGTGCCGCGCCACAGGCGCCGATGGTGAGCAATCGCTTCAGCAGTCGATAAGGCAATGGGCGACGGCGGTACACCTCTTCCAGATCGCCTTCGCACATCATGCCCCAGCGGTCGGGCGATCCCGGCATTTCAAACGTGAGGCCCTTGCCGACGACAGGTATATGGCGGTAATCGGGATAGCCGGGATAAGTCACGAACAGATTCTGCCCGCGCTTGATGGTTTCGCGCACGCCGGGATGCAGGTCGTTGGTGGCAGGGTCGGTAAAGCGCAGTTCCAGTTCGGTGTGCTGCTTGATACGCACCGGCCCGAACGCCGTTCGCACGCCGGTTTTCAGGTTGTCGCCGCCGGTGAATGCGCCATCCTCGAAGCGCGAGCGTGATAACGCGGTTCCCGGTTTGATATCGGGATCGAAACGGGACTCGACCATGAAAATGTAGTTGTCGCCGGAATCCCGGTAAACATGCCCGGCCTCGCGCTGGATGATATCGCTCATCGCATCGTTGGGAATGCGCCCGCACAGGCACCCCGTGGTTTTGCCGTTGCGTACGATGGGCTGATAGAACATCAATGTCACCGCATCGTGAAACCTCGAAGAGGTAGGGCCGATGTCCTGCGTCAGCGAGTCGATATAAGGCCCATGCAGGAAACGCGCTTTGAGACCCTCCGCCAGGGCCTTGGGGTGCAAGACATTCTTGCCGACATGCTTGGCGCAAGTGGAAGCCAGCACTTTCCCGCCATTGTCGGCCACGAACAGTTCGGAGTAGTCCTGTGCATGCGCCAGCCATCCCGACAGCAACGCCTGCAGGTTGGAATCCTGCTCTTCGGCAATCTGCCGTGCCAGCGCGCCCAGGAACTCCCAGTTGCCATCGGCCCAGTGAATCAGATGCTGGCGCCTGGTATTCGCGATGCCTTCGAATGTCTTCTCGACGACCGGATAGGTCCCGCGATTCAGCCAGCACGACCAACCCATGCGCAACTTTCCGGTCATCCCCAGCCATGGTAGCCAGCGCCTCTCGGCGGATGAAAAATCTGTCTCATAACTTTTTAACTGCATTGCGTTACTCCTCCGTCTTGCCGGTCTTTTGCCAGCTGGTTTTTTTTTGCGGGGGTATGGACGAAAAAAAACGTCCATACCCAGCAGTGATCAACTCACTGAGTATGGACGCCGTTGTCCAAATGACTACCCCGCCGTTGGGGTGGTGCTATGGAAGAGAAATATAAACGAGGAATGTAGCAGCCACAATCAATAGATACGAGACTGGACGAATATTGCGAAAATGCGTGGCGGAGTCAAAATGAAAACGGCCCCCATTTCTGGGGGCCGCGCTCATTTTGGTGGTGATGGGGGGACTTGAACCCTCGACCTACGGATTATGAATCCGTCGCTCTAACCAGCTGAGCTACATCACCCGATTTAGCAAAGTCCGACATTTTATTTTCTAACGGTCGGTATGTCAAAACAGATTCAGCCTTATTTGCCTGCAGGCGTCAGATATCTCCTAAGCCATAATCGGAACCCACTGAATTCCATTAGCCGGCATAAAGACTACGATGGTTCCATGCGTGATTGCGATTTGCTCGCAGACGCTCCCAACGTATACCAATAATTAACTGGAGGATTTCAAAATGAGTAAATTATCAGCAATGCTGTGTGCCATGGTTATGTACGGCGCGGCCAATGTTGCTGTCGCCGCAGAGCCGCAACGGCCGCTGCCGCCTGCACCGCCAGAACAAATGGGCGCGCCGGCGGATTGCGATCCGACGATGCGCTCTTCTGACCCGAACGCCGCAGTCGCGAAGGACTGCCCGACCCAGCCGGAACCTTACGGCGAGCAAACCAACAACAATGCCAAGCGCGAAAAAGGCAAATCGCAAACACTGGAACCCGGCAGCGGCGGCCGTAATGTGGATTCCCAATAGACTTCCTGCTGTGCTCAGCTCCACCCGCCTCAGGGCGGGTTTTTTTATGGCTGCGGCCTAGACGTTGAACAGGAAATTCATCACGTCGCCATCCTGCACGACGTATTCCTTGCCTTCCGAACGCATCTTGCCGGCTTCCTTGGCGCCTTGCTCGCCATTGCAGGCGATGAAATCGGCATAAGCAACCGTCTGGGCACGGATGAAGCCCTTTTCGAAGTCGGTATGAATGACGCCGGCGGCCTGGGGGGCCGTGTCGCCTTTGTGGATGGTCCACGCCCTGACTTCTTTCACGCCTGCGGTGAAATAGGTTTGCAGGCCGAGCAGGTCGTAAGTGGCGCGGATGACACGATTGAGGCCAGGCTCTTCCAGGCCCATTTCGGCCAGGAACATGGATTTGTCTTCGTCTTCCAGGTCGGCGATCTCGCTTTCGATCTTGGCGCAGACGGCGACAACAGGCGCATGTTCTTTCTTGCCGAGCTCCTCCACCTTGGCGAGCAGGGGATTGTTGTCGAAGCCGTTCTCCTCAACGTTGGCGAGGTACATCACCGGCTTGACGGTCAGCAGGCACAGCGGCTTCAGCAGGAAGAGCTGGTCCTTGTCCAGGCCCATCGTGCGCACCGGCTGGCCCTGGTCGAGGTGTTTTTGCACCTTGTCCAGCAAGGCGCACAGCACGATGGCTTCCTTGTCGCCGGACTTGGCTTTTTTCTGTTCGCGGGCGTTGGTTTTGTCCACGGTTTCCATGTCGGCCAGCGCGAGTTCGGTATTGATCACTTCGACGTCGGCCAATGGGTCGACCTTGCCGGCGACATGCACGATGTTGCCGTCGTCGAAGCAGCGCACGACGTGGACGATGGCATCGGTCTCACGGATGTTGGCGAGGAACTTGTTGCCCAGGCCTTCGCCCTTGGATGCGCCCGCCACGAGGCCCGCGATATCGACGAACTCCACGATGGCGTGCTGAATCTTCTGCGGCTTGACGATTTCGGCCAGGGCTTCGAGCCGCGGGTCCGGCACCTCGACGATGCCGACATTGGGCTCGATGGTGCAAAACGGGTAGTTGGCGGCTTCGATGCCGGCGCGGGTGATGGCGTTGAACAGGGTGGACTTGCCGACGTTGGGGAGTCCTACGATGCCACATTTCATGTTTTAAGCCTTTGGTTTGGTATGCAATTTTAACATCGCCGCTTCCATGCTGCCTTCGAGCAGCAGAGGGAGCAGTTTCACGCTCTGGTCGATGTTGTCCTGGATCAGGTTGGCCTCGTCGCGCGACGGCTCATGCAGCACGAAATTGACGACGGCGCTTTTCTCGCCGGGATGGCCGATGCCGAGCCGCAGGCGCCAGTAATCCGGCGTGCCGAGCTGGGCGCTGATGTCCTTGAGCCCATTGTGGCCGCCGTTGCCGCCGCCTTTCTTGATCTTGGCGGTGCCGGGGAGCAGGTCGAGTTCGTCGTGGATCACCAGGATCTCTTCCGGCTCGATTTTGTAAAAGCGGGCCAGCGCTGCCACGGAACGCCCGCTCGCGTTCATGAACGTTGCCGGTTTCAACAGCCAGGCTTCGTGAGCGCCTGATTTCATCCGGCCAGCCAGGCCGAAGAACTTGGCTTCGGCGGACAGGCGGGTGCCGGTGGCGCGACAGATTTCGTCTATCCACCAGAAGCCGGCGTTGTGCCGGGTTGCTTCATATTCCGGCCCGGGATTGCCCAGGCCGACAAAGAGCCGGATGCCGTTCATGTTGTTAGCGTGCCATCAATAAAAAACGCGCGTTCCGGGATTCCGCAACGCGCGTCGTTTTCATGCGAGCCGATTTACTCAGCGGCCGGTGCGTCAGGTGCTGCTGCTTCCTCTTCATCTTCCGCTGCAACGCCACCGCGCGGCACGGGGATGGATGCCACGGCAGCATCATCGCCATGCGCCAGTTGCACGAATTCCACGCCCTTGGGCAGCTTGATCTCGGACAAGTGGATGGAGTGACCGGCTTCCAGGGTGGACAGATCGACCTCGATGAACTCGGGCAGGTTCTTCGGCAGGCAGCTCACGTCAGCTTCGGTCATCACGTGGGTCACGACGCCGTGCGCCAGTTTCACGCCCGGGGCCACTTCCTGGTTGATGAAGTGGAACGGAACCTTCACGTGAATCTTCTCGGTAGCGCTGACGCGTTGGAAGTCGATGTGCTGGATGGTGTTGCGCACAGGGTGCATCTGGTAATCGCGCAGCAGCACTTGCTCCTTCTTGCCGTCCAGGTTCAGATCCAGGATGGAAGCGTGGAAAGCTTCGTGGCGGAACTGCAGGAACAGGTCCTTGTGGTCCAGCTCGATGGTGACGGCATCCTTGCCGCCACCGTAAACGATGCCGGGAACGTTGCCTGAACGACGCAGACGGCGGCTCGCACCCGTACCTTGCGCCTCGCGCTTCTTGGCGGTAATTTCGATTTGCATGTTAATACTCCTAGTAGTTAAAAAGGCTGCCCGCGACCAGGCAGCGCTTATTCGCCACCAGCGATGAGCTGGCGGCTGAATTCTTTATTCCATGAACAACGAACTGACCGAATCCTCGCGGCTGATGCGGCGGATCGTTTCGGCCAGGATTTCCGCCGTGCTCAACTGACGAATCTTGGCGCAGTTGATGGCTTCCGGGCGCAGCGGGATGGTGTTGGTCACCACCAGCTCGTCCAGGCGGGAGCCGGCGATGCGCTCGACCGCCGAGCCGGACAATACCGGATGCGTACAGTAAGCGACGACCTTGACTGCGCCTTGCTCCTTAAGTGCGTTGGCGGCTTCGCACAGGGTGTTCGCGGTATCGACCATGTCATCCATGATGACGCAGGTGCGGCCTTCGACTTCGCCGATGATGTTCATTACCTTGGCGACGTTCGGTTTCGGACGGCGCTTGTCGATGATGGCCAGGTCCGAGTTCAGTTGCTTGGCCAATGCCCGGGCGCGGACCACGCCGCCGACGTCCGGCGAAACCACCACCAGGTTGTCGTAATTGTGCTTCCACACATCACCCAGCAGGATGGGGGAGGCGTAAATGTTGTCGACCGGGATATCGAAGAAACCCTGAATCTGGTCGGAGTGCAAATCCATCGTCAGCACACGGTCGACGCCGACGCTGGTCAGCATGTTGGCGACGATCTTGGCGGTAATGGCCACGCGCGCGGAACGCGGACGGCGATCCTGGCGCGAGTAGCCGAAGTAGGGAATGGCGGCGGTGATGCGGGCGGCGGAAGAGCGACGCAGCGCGTCTGCCATGACCATGACTTCCATCAGGTTGTCGTTGGTCGGCGCGCTGGTGGACTGCAGGATGAACACGTCCTTGCCGCGGACGTTTTCCAGCAACTCGACCATCACTTCGCCATCGCTGAAACGGCCGACAGTGGCGCGGCCCAGGCTGATGTTGAGGTGAGCGACCACTTCCTCGGCAAGCTTGGGGTTGGCATTGCCGGTAAAAACCATCATGTCGCCGTTAGCCAAGACCGCGGTTCCTTTACTCTCAAAAAAGAAAAAGCGTGTAAGGCTACACGCTCATTATTGTTTGGCTGGGGAGGAAGGATTCGAACCTTCGCATGCCGGAATCAAAATCCGGTGCCTTAACCAGCTTGGCGACTCCCCAATTAACTCAATCTGCAAAATCGTACAGGGGGTGTTGATCCAGCCCCTGCGCGACAAACCCCGCAATATTTTCGGGTTTTAGCGCGAAAATACGTTGCGCTTCGGCTTCGCTCTCTACTTCCAGGAAAACGCTGGCGCCGGAACCGCTCATCCTCGCATCGCCATACTGTTTCAGCCATGCGAGACCGTTAGCAACCGCGGGATTGTTTCGGCAAACCAGGGGTTCCAGGTCGTTATGACCGTAGCCCTTGAAAAAGGCCGCCATTTTCGCGGGAATCGTGTCCCTTGTCAATTCCTGACTGGCAAATATATCCGCGGTCGACACATGCACGTCCGGCGTCAATACCACGTACCACGACTCCGATAGCTCGATCGCCTGCAATTGCTCGCCCACGCCTTCCGCCCATGCGTTTTCGCCAAACACGAACACCGGCACATCGGCGCCCAGTTGCAAGCCCAGGTCCAGCAGTTCCTTGCGCGGCAGATTCAACTGCCACAAGCGGTTCAATGCGAGCAGCACGGTCGCGGCGTCCGAGCTGCCACCGCCGAGCCCGCCGCCCATGGGCAGGATTTTTTCCAGACGGATATCGACGCCCTGCGGGCATCGCGTGTGCTGCTGCAGAAGCCGCGCGGCACGTATGCACAGGTCCTGCTCTTCAGGTACGCCGGGGATTTCCTGCATGCGGCGGATAACGCCGTCAGCGGTCGGGCGCAAGTGCAGGATGTCATGGCGGTCGATCAGCCGGAATACCGATTGCAGCAGGTGGTAGCCGTCAGCGCGCCTGCCGATGATGTGCAGGAACAGGTTGAGCTTGGCCGGTGCCGGAAAGGAGTGGAAACCGGCGGTCATGGCTCGCGCGATAGCGTTCCCCAGCGCTCGACCAGGAGCTTCAGGTCGAGCTGCGGGCTGCGCAGGATGACTTTTCCGGGAAGATCGGTGCCGTCGACCGTCTGGTAGGTAGGGTATTCGATATCCCAGCCATCCTGCTTGAGGCGGACGAGCCGGCCTTGTGCATCACGGCTGATCACTTCATAGGCGCTCGATGTCGGGCGACCGATGATCCAGTCGGAAAGTCCGGTCAGCGGCAGGCTCCAGCCCATGGTCTGCTGAAGCAGTGTTTCGGCATTGTCCGCTTGGTAAGTTTTACGGTCGTTGGTGGTGAGCGTTACCCCATCCTTGTTCGCATTGATATCCGCCACTTGGGTGCCGAGCGGCGAGTACAGGGCGAAATGATCGCCATCCTCGGTATGCCGCCAGCGAAGGGAGCCGGAGAAGCCGCGCTTTTCCGTCTGTACGGCCATACGGCCCGACAGGCTGAAGGCGCTGATATCCTCCAGCTTGCGCTGGTGCCGGGATTGTGCGTCCGGATCGACAGGAGCGGGAGGCGGCGCCAGGCTGGCGCAGCCGGCCAGCGCGACGATTGCCGCAAGCAGAAGGAAACGAAGAAAGCTCACTGACGGAATTTTTTCGTCGTGTTGAGCAAGGTCTCGTTATCGGGATGGGCACGCAACGCTTCGTCCCAGGTTTTGACCGCTTCCTCCCGTTTTCCTTGCTGCCACAATACCTCGCCCAGGTGGGCGGCTATTTCCGGGTCGGTTTTCTCGGAATAAGCGCGGCGCAAGTAGTCGGCCGCCTCATCCAGCATACCCAGGCGGTATTGCACCCAGCCCATGCTGTCGAGGATGTAATGGTCGTCGGGGCTGAGGGCGAGCGCCTTTTCTATCAGCGATTGCGCTTCGTCCAGGCGCTCGTTGCGATCGGCCAGCGTATAGCCGAGGGCGTTATATGCCTGGGCAAAATCCGGCTTCAGCGTAATGAGCTTGCGCAGTTGCTGTTCCATGACGTCGAAACGCAGCATTTTTTCCGCCAGCATCGCGAAGTCGTAAATCATTTCCGGCGTATTGGGCAGGGTGTTGATGGCACGGTCCAGGATGGCATAGGCTTCTTCGTACTGCTTTTCCTGTACCAGCAGGTTGGCTTCCACCTGCAGCGCGATCGCCTGCTGCTCACTGGTCAGGCCAGGCAGGCCCTGCAGCAGCTTGCGCGCCTCGGCCAGCTTTTTCTCATGGGCGAGCAGGGAGGCCACGCGCAACTGGGCGTCGAAACGCAGCTCCTCGCTCTCGACGCGCTTGTACCAACCGTAGGCCTGGTCATTGTGGTTTTGCTTCTCGGCGGATTGCCCGAGGTAGATGTAGAGCTGATCCGGGTCCTTGTAGCCGTTTTCCAGCGCTTGCTTGAAATACTTGTCGGCTTGCGCGTAATCGCCGAGCTGCCCCGCGAGCAGGCCGACCACGACCGCCATTTCCGGGTTTTCCTTGACCGAATCGGCCAGCTTGGTGAACTGGATGCGCGCTTCATCCAGTTTTTTCTCATTGACCAGCAGCTTGGCGTAGGTCAGGCGAACATCGCTGGCTTCGGGGTATTTTTTAAGATAGCTCTTGAAGAATGCCATCGCCTTTTCCGGCGATGCGCGCAGGAGCACCTCGCCATGCAGGGCGGCAATCGGCTGCCAGCCCGGGCGCAGCGATTCGGCAGCGCTCAGCTCCTGCAGCGCCAACTCATCCTGTCCGGCATTGAACGCGAGGTGCGCTACGGCGAATCTCGCTTCGGCCTGCTTGGGGTAGGGTGCGGCGAGGTCCTGCACGAGCGCCAATGCCGCATCCTTGTCCGAATGGCGCGAGAGCACGCCGTTCAGGTAGAGGAAGCCATTGCCGCGCACATCGGGCGCCACCAGCAATTTCTCGAGAAACGGCCGGGCATCTTCCAGATTGCCGGTGCTGAGCAGTAGCTGCGCCATGGCTTGCTGGGCTTCGACCGAATTCGGGGCAAGCTCGGCCCACAGGCCGGCGGCTCGAATGGCCAGCTGCTGTTGATTGCCATAGACGGCAGCACGGGCGGCACGCTCCGCCAGGCGCGGGTCCTGCGTGGACAGGGCCAGGTCGTAGAAGACCGTGCTCGCCAACCCGATGTCCCCGCGCTGCCCGGCGACTTCGCCGACCAGGTATTTATAGATGAATTCGCTGGTCAATCCTTCCGCAACGGGGGGCTCGGCTTCCTGTGCCTGGACACCCAGGCTGGCAAATAGAATTGCAATGGCAATAGAAGCGCGTTGCATAGAATTGGGTGAATTTCTCATGAGTTGAAAACGGTCCGTTACGTGTTGTGTGGATGCTTGGTTAGTCCGTGACAGGCCAACCAAGTTCATCCATAATGCCTGTTCAATATAGCTTGTTTATGTGGAATTTCCAATCAGTGCAACGCTTGACAACTGTCAGGCGTTTTTTATAAGTTTTATAGCTTAAATTCTAGAATCTGGACGTTCATTCCTATGAATACTGTTACTGTCGAGGCTAGCGACCTGACGCGAGCCTATGGAGGCCGTGCTGTCGTTAGCGACGTGAACTTCAACCTGAACAAGGGCGAGGTTCTTGGGTTTCTCGGGCCCAACGGCGCGGGTAAATCCACCACGATGAAGATGCTGACCGGAAACCTCGCGCCCAGCGCCGGTACCGTCAAGATTTGTGGCATCGACATGATCGAGAACCCGAAGGAAGCCAAGGCGCTGATCGGTTATCTGCCCGAAACGCCGCCGCTTTACCGTGAATTGACCGTCGATGAAATGCTCGGGCTGGCGGCCCGTATCCACGGCATCCCCCGGGCAAAGGTGGCGCGCGCGGTAGAGCAGGCCAAGGAGCGCACCGGCCTCACCGAAATGGGCAAGCGCCTGTGCGAAAACCTTTCCACCGGCTACCAGCAGCGCGTGGGCATCGCCCAGGCGATCATCCACCACCCGATGGTGGTGGTGCTGGATGAACCGACCCGCGGTCTCGACCCGATTCAGATCCGTGATATCCGTGCCTTGATCAAGGAACTGGGGGGCGAGCACAGCGTGATTCTTTCCACCCATATCCTCCCCGAAGTGGAAATGGTGTGCGACCGCGTGCAGATCATCCATCAGGGAAAACTGGTGTTCAGCGGCGCGATCGAAGCCTTGAAGCGCAGCCGCGAGAGCAACCGCCTGCGCATCGGCCTGCGTCGTCCGCCATCTGCCGATATCCTGCTGGCCCTGCCCGGCGTCGCTGCCGTCGAAGAAGCCGACGAGATGCTGCGCGTGCGTTTTGCCGAAGGGAGTGGCGACGTTGCCGACGCCATCGTCCGTGCCTCGGTGGCCGGCGATTGGGGGCTTTACCACATCGCGCCGGACGTGACTTCGCTTGAAGATGTGTTCCTGCATTTGACTCAACAGGAAGAGGCCGTAGCATGAAGATGATATTCACCATTGCAGGCAAGGAACTCCGCAGCCTGTTCGCTTCCCCGATGGCCTGGGTGATCCTGGCGCTGCTGCAGCTGCTGCTGGCATTGTTCTTCATGAATGGCGTCGGCCGCTATTTCGAGGCCATGCAGGGCTCGATGCTGCCGGAACAGCGCATCGGCTTTACCGCGTTCGTCATGCCGCAGGTGTTCGGCGTGGCGGTGCTGGTGCTGCTGACCGCGGTGCCGCTGCTGACGATGCGGCAGATTGCCGAAGAGCGCAAGAACCACACGATGGTCTTTCTTTTCTCCTCGCCGGTTTCGCTGTTCGAAATCGTCATCGGCAAATTCGTCGGCCTGATGGCTTTCATCAGCCTGGTGACGGTGATGCTGCTGGCGATGACTCTGTCGATGCATGTCGCCACCGATCTCGATACCGCGCACCTGCTGACCAACGCGTTGGGCCTGTGGCTGATGGCGGCTTCGTTCGCGGCGCTGGGCATTTTCATGTCCAGCCTGACGCAGCAGCCCATCATCGCCGCGATCATGAGTTTCATCGCGTTGCTGGGGCTGGTGATCATCGACAATTTCGCCGCCGACCCGGAAAGCCCGCTCAATTACCTGTCGCTGATGCGGCACTTCGAGCCTTTGGCCACCGGGGTGCTGAGCACCGCCGATATCGGCTACTTCGTACTGTTCATAACCACGTTCCTGGTGCTGACCGTGCGCCGGCTCGATGCCGACCGGCTCCGCGGATAACGCAGGAAAGAAACCAAGATGAAGATCAACCGCAAAATCCGTTTCCAGCTGTTCGTCCAGAACTGGCTGTTCGTCGTCCTTTTCCTGTCGCTGATCGGGATGCTGGGTTACCTGACGCGCGAGTTCCATGCCGAGCGCGACGTCACGCAAGCCGCGCGCAATCTGCTGACCGAAGGCAGCGCCAACGTGGTCAAGAAGATGAAGGGGCCGGTCAATATTACCGCCTTCGTCGAAAACGACGATCCCGAGCGCAAGAAGACCATCCATGACTTTATCGCCCGCTATCAACGCGCCAAGTCCGATATCAACCTGACCTTCGTCAACTCCACCCAGGAACCGAAGCGCGCCCAGGAAGCCGGCATCCGCAAGGACGGCGAACTGGTGGTGGAATTCCAGAAGCGCACCGAGAACCTGGTGCCGAATTACACCGAGCGCGACCTGACCAATGTGCTAGTGCGGCTGCAGCGTTCGCAAGCGCGGGCGGTCATGTACCTCGACGGCCACGGCGAGCGCAGCCTGATCGGCGAAAAGAATTTCGATCTTGGCGAATTCGGGCATCAATTGGGTACCAAGGGCTTCAAGCTGGCCAACCCGGACCTGACGATTGCGCAGGACGTGCCGCGCAACGGCGCGATGCTGGTGATTGCCGGGCCGCAGGTCGACGTTTCCGAAGCCGAAGTGAAAAAGATCGTGCATTACGTGGCGACCGGCGGCAACCTGCTATGGCTGATCGATCAGGAGTCGCTGCACGGCCTGCAGCCCTTGGCCGAATACCTCGGCCTGGTGCTGACGCCGGGCGTCGCGGTGGACCCGACCTCGTCGCAGAACGGCATAGACCCGCGTACCGTGATCGGCCGCCAATACACCGAGCACCCCATTACCAAGGAATTCACGCTGCTGACGGCCTTCCCCGAGGCGCGCGCGATCGATGTCAACGACCAGACCGGCGATTGGGATGTGACCCGCCTGATTTCGGTGGCTCACAACGGCTGGCTGGAAACCGGCAAGCTGGACGGCAAGATCAGCTTCGATGAAACCGATGTGCCGGGCCCGGTGAACATTGCCGTGGCGATGCAGCGCAAGGCGGAGAACATCACGCAGCGCGTGGTTGTGGTCGGCAACGGCAATTTCCTCGCCAACTCGTTCATCGCCAACGGCGGCAATCTCGACCTGGGCATCAACATGGTCAACTGGCTGGCCGGCGACGACCAGCTGATCAGCATTCAGCCCAAGCCGCTCAATGATGTCACCGTGACCTATACGGCGCTTGAAGGCATCCTGATCTTCGGCGGATTTGTGGTTGTCCTGCCGCTGGCCCTGCTGATTGCCGGCATCGTCATCTGGCGCCGGAGACGTACACGATGAAATCGCGCTGGCTCGTCAATCTTGGCCTGCTGGTGCTCATTGCAGGTCTGGCACTCTTTCTCTACCTGAATCCCAGGGAAGAGAAAGCGGCTGCAAACGAAGTGAAGGTTTCCAAGCTCAGCCAGGCGGATATTCGCAAGGTGGCAATCGAGTTCCCGGCGAAAAAGCCGGTGGTGCTGGAAAAGCGGGAGGGTAACTGGTTCATCGTCCAGCCTTACCCCGCGCGTGCCGGCGAGCAGGCGGTCAACAAGATACTGGCCGTGCTCAATGCGGACAGCGTCGACAAGTTCGATACGTCCGACCTGGCGCGTTTCGGCCTGGACAATCCTTCCTTGCGGCTGAAACTGGATGACAAGGAGTTCCTGTTTGGGACTTTCAATCCGGTCAACGGGCAGCAGTACGTCGCTTTCGGAGATTCCGTCTACCTGATTTCGACGGCTTATTCGGACGCCGCAGCCACCCAGGTGGTCGAGCTTCTCGACAAGCGCTTGCTGGCGCCGGGCGAACACATCGCCGCTTTCGACTTCTCGCGGCTGGAGCAGTGGGAAGCGACCGGCTTGCGCCTGGATCATGACAACGGCCAATGGAAGGTTTCGATTCCTGATGCCAAGCCGGTTCGCAGCGAGCTGGACGAGTGGTTCGGCGATGGCTGGAAAACGCTGAGCGCCACTTCGGTCGAACCCTACAAGCCGGATCACAAGACGGTTTACCCGTCGTTCGAGATCATCCTCAAGGACGGCAAGCGCATCCGCGTCGAAAAACACCTGGAGTCGCCGGAAATGATACTGGCGCGTCCGGACGAGGGCATGCTCTACCATTTCCCGGCCGACCTCGGTTTTTCGCTGCTCAACCCGCCTGTCGGCGCCCCGAAGTAAACCAGCACCGCCACCATGCCTGAATTGCCGGAGGTCGAGACCACGCTGCGCGGTCTCGAGCGTCCGCTTGCCGGGCGCAGCATCGCCGCCGTCGTGGTGCGCAATGCCGCACTGCGCTGGCCTGTACCCGCCAACCTGCATGACGTGCTGGCGGGACAGCCCATTCGCAGCCTGTCACGCCGCGCCAAATATCTTCTCATTCATTTCGATCACGGCACGTTGATCCTGCATCTCGGCATGTCCGGCCGCCTATGCCATCTTGCGGCCCACGAGGCGCCGGAGAAGCACGATCACGTCGATCTGGTGCTGGATAACGGCGCGCTGGTGCGCCTGCGCGACCCTCGGCGTTTCGGCGCGGTGCTGTGGACAGCCGATCCGTTGCAGCATTCGGTGCTGAGCGCGCTAGGCATGGAACCCTTGCTGGGAACCTTCAGCGGCGAGTGGTTGCACAGGAACATACGCACGCGTAGCGCCGCGATCAAACTGGTGATCATGGACGGGCGGTTGGTGGTGGGCGTGGGAAATATCTACGCCAGCGAATCGCTATTCCGGGCCGGGATCAATCCAAAAACCCCGGCCAACAAGCTAAGCCTGGCCCGCTGCGAACGGCTGGTGCAGGAAATCAAGGCCACGCTGGAGGATGCCATCGCGGCAGGTGGCAGCAGCTTGCGGGATTTCTTCGGCGCCGATGGCAATCCGGGCTATTTCCAGCAAACCTATTTTGCCTATGGCCGTACCGGCGAACCATGCCGGGTGTGCGCAACACCCATCCGCCTTATCAAGCAGGGGCAGCGCTCGACTTTTTACTGTCCCCGTTGCCAGCGCTAGGCAGGCGGCGCAATCTAAGCGCTGCGCCCGCCCATCGCTTAACTGCCGGAAGGCCGATGTGCCAGCCCCATCCTGGGCAGCAGCGAACCCACGACCATGCCGGCCACGCTCATCAGGAAACCGGCAAACTGCGGCGGCATCATGCCTTCTCCTTCGGGCAGGAAGATTTCCATCGGGATCCAGGTCAAGGCGCCCAGCAGAATTGCCAGCATGGCACCCTGCGCATTGGCGCGCTTCCAGTAGAGTCCCGCCACCAGTGGCGTAAACGCGATAACCAGCGTGACCTTGTACGCGTTCTCCACCATTTGATGGATACCCGTCTCGGTTTCCAGCGACCAAAGGGCATACAGGGTTACACAGACAGCAAAGACCGCGACCACGCCGCGTGTCATCCACAGGAATTGCTTGTCATCCAGCCGCCGTACGAAGCCTTTCAGGATGTTTTCCGAAATCGTGACCGACGGCGCCAGCAAAGTGCCCGAGGCGGTGCTCATGATGACCGAAAGCAGCGCCCCGTAAAATATCACCTGAGCGTAGAGCGGCAGATGGCCGATGACCAGGGACGGCAGGATGTGCTGGGTATCGCCCTTGGCCAGCAGGTCGGCCACCATCTGCGGATCTATCAGCGTGGCGGCATACGCAAGAAACAGCGGCACCGCGGCAAACAGGAAATAGGAAATGCCGCCGAGCACGGAGCCCCACACCGCGATGCTCTCGCTTTTGGAAGCGTTCGCGCGCTGGAAAACATCCTGCTGCGGGATGGAGCCGAAGCCCATGGTGAGCAGTCCCGAAATGAAGGCGATCATCGCCACGGTATTCAGTTCGGGCCAGAAATGGAACTTTCCGGCGGCCTGGGCATGCGAGACCACGGTATTCACGCCGCCCGCCATATCCGAAACCAGGTAAGTGATCCAGAGCAGCCCCAGCACGATGATGATCATCTGGAAGAAGGTGGTCAGCGCGACCGACCACATGCCGCCGTACAAGGTGTACATCAGCACTACCCCGGCGCCGATCAGGATGCCTTGCGCCTGAGAAATGCTGCCGTCGGAGAGGACATTGAACACCAGCCCGAGGGCGGTGACCTGGGCCGATACCCAGCCCAGATAGGAAAGCGCGATCGCGATCGAAACGACGACTTCGACGAGGCGGTTGTATTTCTGGCGGTAGAAGTCGCCGATGGTCAGCAAATTCATCCGGTAGAGCGGACGGGCGAAGAACAGGCCGAACAGCACGAGGCAGAGCGATGCGCCGAAGGGGTCCGAAATCAGTCCGCCCAGGTCTTCTTCGAGGAAGGTCGCGGGAATGCCCAGTACCGTTTCCGCACCGAACCACGTGGCGAACACCATGGCGACCACCATCACCAGTGGCAGGCTGCGTCCGGCAGTGACGTAGTCGCGGGTATTATGGACGCGAGTGGCGGCATAGACCCCGATGCCGATGGAAATGACCAGGTAGAGTATGACGAATCCGAGCAGCAAGGCCGTGTCCTTTATTCTGTTGATGAGGCGGCTGAGACGGGGCTATTCTAGCAAACGATGCACTAAATAACAGCGGTGCTACAATCGGCTAAAGCCTTTTTTGCGGAGGAAGCAATGACGCAGCAACCACAGGATCTGGCCGGCTGGGTTGCTCTGATGAGCAATGCCGAATTGCCTGTTCTGAAGCATACCGTGCGCGAGCTGGAGCGCATGCGGGCCGACGAAGACAACCTCAATGCGCGCAGCATGGCCCATGTGGTGACCAGCGATCCCTTGATGACGGTCAAACTGCTGCGCTATGTCCAGGCACACAAACGCAGCAGCCAGACGCAGGAACTGGTGCAGGTGGAGCAGGCCATCATGATGATGGGCTTCAATACCTTTTTCCGCGAGATTCAGCCGGAACCTGTGGTCGAGGATATGCTGCATGGGCACCTTCCCGCCCTGACCAATCTTCTGCGTACAGTTCGCCGCGCGCAGCGGGCCTCGCGTTACGCGTTCGACTGGGCCTTGCTGCTGCACGACCTGCATGCCGAAGAGGTGCGCATCGCCGCATTGCTGAGCTATATCTCCGAAATGCTGATGTGGTGCTTCAATCCCGAGGCAATGCTGAAAATCCATGCATTGCAGGAAGCGGACAAGAGCCTGCGCAGTGCCACCGTGCAGCAGGAGGTTCTTGGATTCAAGGGAATGGACCTGCAAAAAGCGCTCGCCATCGAATGGAAGCTGCCGGACCTGCTGCTGACTCTGATGGACCCGGCGCATTCGCAGAATTCGCGCGTGTGCAATGTGATGCTGGCGCTCAATCTGGCGCGCCATTCGGCCAATGGCTGGGACGACGCGGCCTTGCCGGACGATTATCGCGACATCGCCGCGCTCTTGCGTACCGAGCCGGAGAAAGTGAAGGCGATGGTGGGCGCTAACCCAGACCCATCAGCAGCATAAAGCTGACAAGCTGTAGCAAGGCCAGCAGCACCAGCGCCGAAGTTGCCCAGAAAAGTAACCGGTTGCGGCGTTTCTGCTCGTTGGCGAGGGCTTCCAGCTTTTCCGTCAATTGACTGCTGCCGTGCTGCCACAGGTTTTCATGTATCAGGCGGGGCAGCTGCGGCAGTATCTTCCCCCAGTGCGGCGCTTCCGCCTGCAGGTTTTCCAGCATGCTGCGCCAGCCCATCTGTTCGCTCATCCACTGCTCGAGATAGGGCTTGGCCGTTTTCCACAGGTCGAGTTCCGGGTCCAGTTCGCGGCCCAGTCCCTCGATATTCAATAGCGTTTTTTGCAGCATCACCAGTTGCGGCTGGATGACCACACCGAAGCGGCGCGATGTCTGGAACAGTCGCAGCAGCACGCGACCGAAGGAAATGTCCTTGAGCGGCTTGTCGAAGATCGGCTCGCACACCGCGCGAATGGCCGTTTCGAACTCGTCCTGGGGCGTGTCTTTCGGTGCCCAGCCGGATTCGATATGCGCGCGCGCGACTTCGCGGTAGTCGCGGCGGAAAAACGCCAGGAAGTTGCGTGCCAGGTATTGCTTGTCGGTATCGCTCAGCGTTCCCATGATGCCGAAATCGAGCGCCACATAACGCCCGTCATCCGCGACCAGGATATTGCCGGGATGCATGTCGGCATGAAAGAAACTGTCGCGGAACACCTGGGTAAAAAAGATTTCGACGCCGTCGCGCGCCAGTTTTGGGATATCCACGCCAATCTCGCGCAGGCGCGCTACCTGGCTGATCGGCGTGCCGGCCATGCGTTCCATCACCATCACTTGCTCGCGGCAGGCATCCCAATACACTTCCGGGACCAGCAGCAGCCGGCCGTCGGCGAAATTGCGCCGCAATTGGCTGCAATTTGCGGCTTCCAGCATCAGGTCGAGTTCGTTGTGTATATGCCGGCCGAATTCCGCGACCACTTCGCGGGGACGCAAGCGCTTGCCATCGGACCACAGGTTTTCGAGCAGCATCGCCGCCACATCGAGCAATGCCAGGTCCTTGTCGATCACGACACCGATGCCCGGCCGCAATATTTTGACTGCCACCGGCTGACCGCCCGGCAATGTGGCGAAATGCACCTGGGCCACCGAGGCGCTGGCAATCGGCGTCAGGTCGAAGCTGGAGAAGATGGCCGCAGACTCCATGCCATATGCCTGTTGCAGAACGGCTTGTACTTGCGGCGCGGAAAAGGGCGGCACGCTGTCCTGCAATTTGGCCAATTCATCCGCGATATCGAGCGGGATCAGGTCGCGGCGGGTGGAGAGCATCTGCCCGAACTTGACGAAAATCGGCCCCAGGCTTTCCAGCGCCAGCCGCAAACGAACACCGCGCGGCTGGTCAAAGCGCCGCCAAAACAGGAGCCCGCGCAACAAAGCCTGCAGGCTGCGCAATCGCACATGGCCGAGCATGAGCTCGTCCAGCCCGAACCGCAGGCCGATGAACACGATTCTGAACAACCGCAAAAAACGCATCAGGCGTTTTTCTCCAGCCGTTCCAGCCGCTTGGCAAAACGTTCAATGTCGTCGCGCAACGCATCCACCTCCCTGGCGAAGGTATCCAGATGGCGTTTCTTGGCGATCAGAGGCTGCTCCTCCAGCCAGAATTCCGACACCATGCCGGCCACGGACAAGGCCTGGCGCCCCAATTCCTGCTTGAGGCGCTTGCCTGCCTGGCTGAGTTCATGGGCCGGGATATCGCCGATCACGCGGCTCAGGTCTTCCTCGGCATCCCAACGTATGCCGCGCAGTACTTTCCCTGCCGCAGCGGCAAATTCAGCATCGCCTTGCAAGGTCGCCAGGCCGTTCGCGTTGCCGGGCTCCAGCAGCGCTCTCAGGGCTGCAATGGGAGTCAGGCCGATTTCGGCGTCAAGAGGCGTATCGGAAGGCACGGCATTGAATTCCCCTGCGCTGTCTATCACCAAGGTGGTATGCAACGGCGGCAGGGAAATCCGGATAACCTTGCCCGCATATGGGCGCAGCTGTTCCGCAGCCCACGAGTTCTGGCGCAGGAGGTGATTCAGCGCATCGGCGGTCAGCTTCAATATTTGAAACCCTTGTGCAAGGCAACCACCCCGGCTGTCAGGTTGTGGTAGTCGACCTTGTCGAAGCCGGCATCCAGCATCATCTGCTTGAGCGTTTCCTGGTCTGGATGCATGCGTATGGATTCCGCCAGATAACGGTAGCTGTCTGCGTCCTTCGCCAGAACCTTGCCCATGAACGGCAGCAGCTTGAACGAATAGGTGTCATAAGCCGGCTGCAATGGTTTCCAGACGTGCGAGAACTCGAGTACGAGCAACCGTCCGCCAGGCTTGAGCACCCGCTTCATTTCCTTGAGTGCGAGGTCCTTGTGCGTCATGTTGCGCAAGCCGAAAGCGACGGAAACGACATCAAAATGATTGTCGGGAAAGGGCAGTTTTTCCGCATCGCATTGCGCGGCAGGCACCGCAAGCCCTTCGTCGAGCATGCGATCGCGTCCGACGGATAGCATGGAGGCATTGATGTCGGTAAGGATGACCTTGCCCAGTTTGCCGACCTTCTTCGCGAACAGCCGGGAGAGGTCGCCGCTGCCGCCGGCAATATCAAGCACGCGATTGCCAGGCAGCACGCCGCTGGTTTCCACGGCGTAGCGTTTCCATAACCGGTGCAGTCCCGCCGACATCACGTCGTTCATCAGGTCGTAGCGATTGGCGACCGAGTGAAAGACTTCGCCGACTTTTCGTGCTTTTTCCGATTCGGCAACGGTTTTAAATCCGAAATGGGTGGTGTTCTCGCTCATGCCTGCCCCTTATGCTGGACTCCTGCGGCCGCGAGCCGCTCGAGATAGGTTTTCCATAATTCGGCTTGGCGTGCGCCGAGGTCGTATAGATAGTCCCAAGAAAAAAGCCCGGTGTCATGCCCATCCGAAAATGTGAGCTTGACGGCATACTGGCCCACCGGCTCTATGCCGGTAATGTTGACGTCTTCTTTGCCTACCTGGAGGACTTCCTGTCCCGCGCCGTGTCCGCGGACTTCGGCAGAAGGAGAATGAACCCGCAGAAATTCGCATGGCAGATGGAAATGGGCGCCGTCGTCGAAGACGATTTCCAGTTTGCGCGACGCCTGATGCAGGCGAATGTCGGTGGGACGTGGAGTGCTGGGAGTGAGGCCGCTCATGGGTATGTGGCTGTGATGTTGCCGAAGCCAAAATGATAGCAGAATCGGGTATGGCTCAGGAGTTCACGTCGCGCATGCAGCTTGTTCGGTACCCTCCTGATTTTTTGTTTAATTGTTGAATCATGCTAGAGTAGCAGCGGGGTATTTTGGCGAGAACATCATGGTTGAAAACAAGCTTGCCGATCAGTTTGCTGCATACAGCAATTGGCGCAAGGCGCTGATCGACACCATCTGCGATTATCGCGGCTGGCTTATCGAGCAGGAGTTGAACGACGCGCAAGTGGATTTGCGGATACAGCATTTGCTGGATCGCCTGCATGAAGACAAGCTGAACGTCGCCTTCGTCGCCGAGTTCTCCCGCGGCAAGTCCGAGCTGATCAACGCGATATTCTTTGCGGATTACGGCCAGCGGTTGCTGCCTTCCAGCGCAGGGCGCACGACGATGTGCCCCACCGAACTCATGTATGACCCCGAGAAGCCAAGCTCGCTGCGCCTGCTGCCGATCGAGACCCGCGGTTCCGATACCACCACGACCGAGTACAAACGCTTTCCTGCCGAATGGACCGTGTTCGAATTCGACGTCGATTCCAGCGACAGCATGGTCGACGCGTTCAAGGAAGTCAGCCGTACCAAGCGCGTGTCGGTGGAAGAGGCCCAGCGCTACGAGTTGTACGATCCCAATAATCCCGATGATGCGATGAACCTCAACGAGGACGGCACCGTCGATATTCCATGCTGGCGCTATGCGATCATCAATTTCCCGCATCCGTTGCTGGAGCAGGGCCTGGTCATCCTGGATACCCCGGGATTGAACGCCATCGGCACCGAGCCCGAGTTGACGCTCAACATGTTGCCGAATGCGCATGCGGTACTGTTCATTCTGGCTGCCGACACCGGCGTCACCAAATCCGAAAGTGACGTCTGGCGCCAATACATCAGCGGCACACGTTGGAAGCAAAAAGGCCGCATGGCGGTACTCAACAAGATTGATGGCCTGTGGGACGAACTGAAAACCGAGCGCGATATCGAAAAGGAAATCGCCAAGCAGGTCAGGGTGAGCGCCGAGCTGCTCGATCTCGATCCCGGCCAGATTTTTCCTGTTTCGGCGCAGAAGGGCTTGCTCGCCAAGGTAAACAATGACGAGGCGCTGCTCGAGAGGAGCCGACTGCCCGAATTGCAGAAGGCTTTGTCCGACGAGCTGATTCCTTCGAAGAAGGAGATCGTGCGTGACAACACCGAGAGTGAAATCGAGGACTTGATCAGTAACTCTTCCTTGATTCTGCAGGCCAGGTTGCAAGGATTGTCCGAGCAACTCGAAGAATTGAAAGGCTTGCGCGGCAAGAACGCCGATGTGGTCGAGCACATGATGAACAAGGTCAAGGCCGACAAGGAAAACTTCGAGCGCGGATTGCAGCGCTTTCAGGCTTTGCGCAGCGTGTTTTCGCAGCATACCAATACCTTGTTTGCCTACCTCGGCATGGAACGGCTGCGCATGGAAGTCGCCAAAACGCGGCATGCGATGGTGGCCGCGAATTTCACCAAGAGCATGCGGGCGGCGATGGAAGGGTTTTTCAAGGACATCAACGAACGCATGGTCAGCTCCGACAAGCAGATTGCCGAAATCAAGAGCATGATGGACGCCATGTACCAGAAGTATGCGCAGGAGCATGGCTCGACACTGGTGACAGCGCCCGGCTTTTCCACCGCGCGCTACCAAAAGGAGCTAGGCAAGCTGGAACGCGCCTACAAGGAACAGTTCGATACGGCCTTTAACATGATCGTCAACGAGAAGATGACGCTGACCACGAAGTTTTTCGAAACGATGGCAAACCGCGTGGTGAATGTTTATGAAATCGCCAATCGCGATGTCGAAAACTGGCTGAAAGCCGTCATGGCGCCAATGGAGTCTCAGGTGCGAGAGCAGCAACTGCAGCTGCGCCGCCGCATGGAAAGCATCAAGCGCATTTACAAGGCCACGGATACGCTGGAAGACCGTATCGCCGAGCTGGAAAGCTTCGAGCAGGGCATACGCGGCCAGATTGCCGATCTCAAGGTCATCCGCCAGCATATCGGCAATGCCTTGGCATTCGAAGAGAGTTCCACGCCTGAGGTGCTGGCGGCATGACGGGAAACCTGCTCTTCCTCTTCGCGCTGACGCTGGTTTTTGTCGGCGCGGCAGCGGTTGGGGTGTTATGGGCGATCAGGACCGGGCAGTTCGACGACCTCGAAGGACCGGCGCAACGTATCCTGATGGACGATGACGATCCCATGATCCCATTTAAGCGCTTGAAACCGGATGACGAAGCGAATAAAATAAGACAGTAGTATCTTTATTTGGATTAGGGATTTAGAAATGCATATATTTTCTTGGGAAAATCTGCCGATGACCGTCATCGTTGGCTTGATCATCTGGTCCTGGATTGCGTTCTTCTCGGTGATCCTCGCTTGATGGCACAGAAGTTAGAGGCATAAAAAAGGCTGCAAACGCAGCCTTTTTTATTGGCTTGGCAATTACATTGCCGCCCCGATAATTCCCTTCATCTTCTGCATCGCCTTCTGTTCTATCTGGCGGATGCGTTCGGCGGAAACGCCATACTCCGCAGCCAGCTCGTGCAAGGTGGCGCTTCCGTCATCCTTCAGCCAGCGCGCCTCGACAATGCGACGACTGCGATCGTCCAGGCTGTTCAATGCGGTTTCCAGCCCTTCGGTCTGCAGTACCTCCATTTGCTGATCGGCAAGCATGTCGGACGGTTCAGGACGATGATCTTCCAGATAAGCGATAGGACTCCAGCCTTCTTCGCTTTCATCCTCGCCATGGAATTCCAGCGCGATATCCTGGCCGCCCATGCGCGATTCCATCTCGACGACTTCCTCCGGTTTTACCTTCAATTCACGCGCAATATCCTGGATTTCGTCCGGATGCAGGCTGCCGCTGTGGGTTTTCATGCTGCGCAAATTGAAGAACAGCTTGCGCTGGGCCTTGGTGGTGGCCACCTTGACCAGGCGCCAATTGCGCAGGATGAATTCATGGATTTCCGCCTTGATCCAGTGCACGGCAAAGGATACCAGGCGGACCCCGCGCTCAGGGTCGAAGCGGCGGACAGCCTTCATCAGCCCGATATTGCCTTCCTGGATCAGGTCGGCCTGCGGCAGACCATAGCCTGAATAACCGCGAGCGATACTGACCACCAGGCGCAAATGGGAAAGAATCAATTGCTTGGCGGCTTCAAGGTCGTTGTCGCGTTGTAGGCGGGTTGCGTAGTCGTGCTCTTCTTCTGCGGTGAGCACAGGAAATGAGCGGATCGTCTGCAAATAACGATCGATACTTTCAACCGCCGACGGCAGTGGTACAGACAGAGAATAACTCATTGCGTTTAAACCTCCCGGATTCAGAACCATTTTAGCACTCACGATTTGAGAGTGCTAGTTTAGAAAAGTTCTTGGGCAGTAACCAAAGTATCAAACTTAAAACTTATGTTAGTTAGCCCTTGGTGGGCTGTTCTATATGCAATGTGTGGCTCTTGATGGTAAGGCAAAAATTTACTGACGCTATCGAAAGAGAGCATCGCCTACAATCAGCAGCACAGGCTAAATGCAGTTCGCTGGAACCGTGGCCTGATTTATGGATCAACTCTGCATACGATAAAGGAGCGATTGCCATGTGGAAGCTCAATGAAAACGCGATTGCTATCCTGCTGCTCGCGGGGCTGACCGCATGCAGCGATATGGCGAAGCTGCCTCCCCAGGCGGATACCGGGCCTCGGCCGACGCTAGTGCAGCCCAAGCGCACATGGGTTCCTACCGTTCATGTCGCTACCGCGAAAGGATGGGGTGAGGGGGCTAAGCCCAAAGCAGCAGAGGGGCTTGAGGTGAAGGCTTATGCCGAGTCGCTGGACCACCCGCGCTGGTTGTATGTCCTGCCTAACGGCGACGTGCTGGTGGCGGAAACGAATTCACCACCGCGAAGCGCCAAGGGCATACGGGCGTGGTTCTCGAAAAGGTTCATGAAACGTGCTGGCGCCGGCACTCCCAGCGCAAACCGCATCACCTTGTTGCGGGATAGCGATGGGGATGGCGTGGCGGAAACGCGCAAGGTCTTTCTGCAAGGCTTGAACTCGCCGTTCGGCATGGCGCTGGTAGGAAGCGATTTTTATGTCGCCAATACCGATGCGATATGGCGTTTCCCTTACCGCGATGGCCAGACGGAATTGACGGCAGGCGGTACCAAGCTCGTCGACCTTCCCGCCGGCGGGCCGAATCACCACTGGACCAAGAACCTTCTCGCCAGCCGCGATGGAAAACGGCTGTATGTCACCTCGGGCTCCAACAGCAATATCGCCGAGGGCGGCATGGCGAACGAAAGGGAACGCGCGGCGATCCTGGAAGTCGACCTCGCCACGGGACGTAAGCGGATATTTGCTTCCGGGCTGCGCAACCCGAACGGTCTTGCCTGGCAACCGCATACCGGCACCTTGTGGACCGTGGTCAACGAACGTGACGAGCTCGGCAGCGATCTCGTTCCGGACTACCTGACATCCGTGATGGATGGGGGGTTCTATGGCTGGCCTTACAGCTATTATGGCCAGCACGTTGACGAGCGCGTCGAGCCGCAGCGGGCGGATCTTGTCGCGCGCGCCATTGTGCCGGACTATGCGCTGGGTGCGCATGTCGCTGCACTGGGCCTGACGTTTTACGAGGGCGGGATGTTGCCGCAGCAATACCGCGGCGGCGCATTCATTGGGCTGCACGGCTCCTGGAATCGCAAGCCGTTGAGCGGTTACAAGGTGGTGTTCGTGCCGTTCCTGGACGGCAGGCCATCCGGCAAGCCGCAGGATGTATTGACCGGTTTCGTCAATGAAGAGGATGAAGCTTACGGACGCCCGGTGGGCGTAGCGGTGGACAAGGCGGGTGCGCTGCTGGTCGCGGACGATGTGGGCAATGTGGTCTGGCGGGTAACCCCAGCCAAATAATCTAATCGTTGGCTCAATAGCTCTCGATATCGGCGAGTGCGCGGTTGACCGCCAGGTAAGACCCTATCCAGCCCAGCAGCGCCGAACCCCCGACCAGTGTCAGGCTGACATCCGCCGTGGGCATGATGAGGCGGAAATCCGAGGCATACAGTCGCGCCAGCTCGGCGACCGATTCATTGAACAGCCATACGGCGCCTGCCAGGATCAGCAACGCCGCCAACCCGCCCCCAATACCGTAAAGCGTGCCGGCATACAGGAAAGGCCGGCGGATGAAACGGTCGGTGGCGCCGATCAGGCGACTCAGGGCGATCTCCTCGTGCTGGGTGGCAATTTGCAGGCGAATGCTGTTGCCGGTAATGATCAGCAAGGCGAAGCCCAGCAACCCGGCGATGACCAGGACCAGCTTGTTGCCGAGTTCCAGCAATCCGTGCAGCCGCTCGATCCAGGCCGCATCCAGTTGCGCGTGCTCCACGCCCGGCCATTGCTGCATTTCCTGCTGCAGGCGCTCGATTGCGGCCGGATCGCCGCTGTTGGCCTCAACCACATAAGCATCGGGCAGCGGGTTCTTTTCCAGCCCACCGGCAATCTCGGCAAGCCCCGTGCTTTGCTGCATTTCCTGCCACGCAGTTTCGCGGCTGACGAAACGGTGCGTGGCGACGCTGTCGTGCCTGTCCAGGCGGGCGCCGATTTCCTTCACCTGATCCTCTGGCGCGTTCATCGCGAGAAAAAGGCTGATTTGCGGCGCCGTCTGAAAGCCGCCGGCAAGGCGCTGAAGGTTCTCCAGCGCGACATACAGCATCGCAGGTAAGGAAAGGGTAACGCCGATCACCGCGATCATCATCAGCAGTGCCAGCGGGGCGCGGCGCATGCGGCTGGTCACCAGCGCGAAAGCCAGGCGATGCTGGGCCAGCATCTGGCCGATCATCGCAGTTCCCCGTGCGCGAGGCACAGCGTGCGTCCGCCCAGCACGGTGCTGCCGTGCGCGTCATGCGTGGCGATCAAGACCGTCACGCCGACCTGGTGGAAAGAGTGGAAGAGCTTCATGATCTCGGAGGCATAGGTTTCGTCGAGGTTGGCCGTCGGTTCATCGGCAATCAGGATGGCTGGGCGGCTCACGACCGCGCGGGCGATGGCGAGGCGCTGTTGTTCGCCGCCTGAAAGCGTGATCGGCATCGCTTTTTCCCGGCTCAGCAGCCCGACCTTATCCAACGCAGCCCGAATGCGCTTGCCAGCCTCGTGGCCGACCACGCTGTTGATGTGCAATGGCAGGGCGACATTATCGAACACGGTACGGTCATACAGCAGCTTGTGGTCCTGGAACACCAGGCCGAACTTGCGCCGCAAAAAGGGAACCGCCTGGCGACGCAGCTTGCTGACGTTCTGGTTGCCGATGAGCACGGTACCCGAGGTAGGGCGTTCCAGCGCCGCGATCAGCTTCAGCAGCGTGCTCTTGCCGGCGCCGGAATGGCCGGTCACGAATACCAGTTCGCCTTTCTCGATTTCAAAGGAAAGATTCTTGAGGGCTTCGTAGCCGCCGGGGTAGAGCTTGCCGACGCGGTCGAACTTGATCACGAGAACAAGGCTCCGACGAACTCCTTGGCATCGAACGGCTGCAGGTCGTCCAGCTGTTCGCCGACGCCGATGAAGCGGATCGGGATCGGTCGCTCCTTGGCGATGGCGGCGATCACACCGCCGCGCGCGGTACCGTCCAGCTTGGTCAGCGCAAGCCCGGTAACGCCCAGCGCATCATCGAACGCCTTGACCTGGGCGATGGCGTTCTGCCCGGTATTGGCATCCAGCACCAGCAGGACCTCATGCGGCGCGCCGGGCAAGGCCTTGTCGACCACGCGTTTGACCTTGCGGATTTCATCCATCAGGTTGAGCTGTGTCGGCAGGCGGCCGGCTGTATCCGCGAGCACCACATCGATGCCGCGCGCCTTGGCGGCATTGACCGCATCGAAAATGACCGCGGCCGGGTCGCCGCCGGTTTGCGAGATCACCTGCACCTGGTTGCGCTCGCCCCATTCGGCGAGCTGTTCGCGTGCTGCGGCGCGGAAGGTGTCGCCGGCGGCGATCAATACCGTTTTCCCTTCCGCCTGCAACCGCCAGGCGAGCTTGCCGATGGTCGTGGTCTTGCCGGCGCCGTTGACGCCGGCCAGCATGATGACGTAAGGCTTGTGCGTGCCGGTATCCAGGGGTTGCGCCAACGGCTCGAGCAGGTCGGTCAATGCCTGCTGCAGCGCTTCGCGCAATTGGATGGTATCGGTCAGGCTCTTGCGCTTGACGGTCGTGCGTATCTGTTCGAGCAGCGCCTGGGTGGCGCCGACGCCGACATCGGCAGTGAGCAGGATGGATTCCAGCTCCTCGTAGACTTCTTCGTCGATCTTGCCGCCGCCGAACAGGCCGCCCAGCTGGCTGCCCCATTGGGTGCGGGTGCGTGACAGGCCTTGCTTGAGCCGCTCGGTCCAGCTGGCCTTGGGTTCCGGCGCGGAGGATTCTTCCTTGTTCTTTTTGAAAAAATTGAGCATGGGGCTATTTTAATGGGAATAGGGGCGTCACGCTAATCCGAACTTGATGCATGAGGATGGGTCATAAAGCAGCGCACCGGCGGGCTTGCTGCGTGCAGAAGGTATAATCGACGAAAAACGGAGAAACAAACGTGCTTATTCGATGGTGGTTGGTCCTGCTGGCGTTCCTGCCGGCGGCGGCGTATGCCGGCAATATCCAGGAGCTGAAACTTCCCAACGGGTTCAAGGTGGTGGTGCAGGAAGACCACCGTTCCCCCGTCGTGGTATCCCAGGTGTGGTACCGCGCCGGCAGCGTGGACGAATTCAACGGCACGACCGGCGTGGCGCATGTGCTGGAACACATGATGTTCAAGGGGACGAAGAAAGTCCCGGCAGGGCAGTTTTCGCGCATCATCGCCGCAGCAGGCGGCAGGGAAAATGCCTTTACCAGCCGCGATTACACCGTCTACTTCCAGCAGCTTGAAAAATCCCATCTCGACCTCGCCTTGAAGCTGGAGGCCGACCGCATGGTCAACCTCAACATGTCCGACAAGGAGTTCGCCAAGGAAATCCAGGTGGTCATGGAAGAGCGCCGCTGGCGTACCGACGACAAGCCGCAGGCGCTGGTGGGCGAGCAGTTGATGGCGACCACCTTCCAGGCGCATCCCTACGGCCGCCCGGTCATCGGCTGGATGAACGACCTTGAGAACATGAAGGCGCAGGACGCGCGCGACTGGTACAAGCGCTGGTATGCGCCCAACAATGCCACGCTGGTGGTGGTGGGCGACGTCAAGCCGCAGGAAGTTTTCCGGTTGGCCAGGAAACATTTCGGCCCGTTGAAGGCGCGCAAGCTGCCCGTGCGCAAGCCGCAGGACGAGCCCGTACAGAAAGGCGAGCGGCGCCTGACGGTGAAGGCCCCCGCCAAACTGCCTTACGTGGCGATGGCCTACCATGTCCCCGCCTTGCGCAAGGCCGACGACTGGGAGCCGTATGCGCTGGAAATCCTGGCCGGAGTGCTCGACGGCAACCCGGCATCGCGCCTTAATCGCGAGCTGGTGCGTCGCGACCGCATTGCCGTCAATGTGGGAGCGGGCTATGACGCGGTCAATCGCGGCCCGGCCCTGTTCGAGTTCGACGGCATGCCGAGCGAAGGCCATACCGCGCAGGATCTCGAAAACGCGATTCGCGGCCAGATCGAACAGCTCAAGCAAGAGGGCATCACCGAGGCCGAGCTGCAGCGCGTGAAGGCGCAGGTGATCGCCGCCGATGTTTACCAGCGCGACTCCATGTTCTACCAGGCGATGCAGATCGGCATGCTGGAAAGCACCGGGCTATCCTGGCGGGATCTCGAATCCTTCCCGAAGCGCCTGCAGACAGTGACCGCCGAGCAGGTCAAGGAAGTGGCCAACAAATACCTCAACGACGACCAGTTGACGGTGGCCATCCTCGACCCGCAACCGATCGACGAAAACAAGCCGGAAGCCCCGGAGGTGCCGCATGTGCACTAATTCCCAGCGAACAATTTCCAGCAAGAACTCCATGGACTCGATCACTAAGCTGACTTTTGCCTTTATCGCGCTGCTCCTGTCGACGGCTGCCCAGGCCGCGTTGCCGATCCAGCATTGGCAAAGCGCTTCCGGGGTGCGGGTGTATTTTGTGGAAAACCACGATTTGCCCATCCTCGACGTGGCGGTCAATTTCGCCGCCGGCAGTAGTTTCGATACGCCGGAAAAGGCGGGCGTGGCGGGGCTGACGCGCGGCATGCTGGCGCTCGGGGCGGGCGGCCTGAGCGACGACCAGATTTCCAACCGTTTTGCCGATCTGGGCGCACAGCCGGGCGGCGAGTTCGACCTGGATCGCGCCAGCCTCAAGCTGCGTACGCTGTCCAGCGAGCGGGAGCGTGTGGCGGCACTCGACTTGCTCGCCACGCTGCTGCAAAAACCGGATTTCCCTGCTGCCGTGCTGGAGCGCGAGAAAGCGCGCGCCATCGCCGGGCTGCGGGATGCGTCGACCCAGCCCGAAAGCATTTCCGACAGGGAGTTTTCCAAGGCCTTGTTCGGCAACCATCCCTACGCGCTGGATGCGATGATGGAGCCGGAAACCATCGAGAAGATCACGCGCGACGATCTGGTTGCCTTCCATCGCAGCCATTACACGCGCGGCAATGCGGTAGTGGCCATCATCGGCGACGTTACCCGGGCGCAGGCGGAAGCGATTGCCGAGCAACTGACCGCCGGATTGCCGCAGGGTCCCGCTGTCGCGGCAATTCCGCCGGTGCCGCTGCCGAACGCGCCCGTGGTAAAGCGCATCGCCCATCCCGCAGCACAGTCGCACATCCTGCTCGGTTATCCCGGCGTCAAGCGCGGCGACCCCGACTACTTCCCGCTCTATGTCGGCAATTACATCCTGGGCGGCGGCGGTTTCGTGTCGCTGCTGACGGAAGAGGTGCGCGAAAAACGCGGCCTGGCTTACAGCGTCTACAGCTATTTCATGCCGATGCGCGAGGCGGGACCGTTTCAGGTCGGGTTGCAAACCAAGCGCGAGCAGACCGATGCAGCCCTGGCGGTGGTGCGCGAAACGCTGGATAAATTCATCGGGTCCGGCCCCAGCGCCAAGGAGTTGAAAGCCGCCAAGGACAACATCATCGGCGGCTTCCCGCTGCGCATCGACAGCAACGGCAAGATCCTCGATTACCTCTCGGTCATCGGTTTCTACCAGTTGCCGCTGACCTATCTCGACGATTTCAACAAGGAAGTTGCCAAGGTGACGACGGCGCAGATCAAGGATGCATTTGCGCGCCGCATCAAGCCGCAGAACATGGTAACGGTGATCGTTGGCGGCGACGGCAAATAAGGTCCGCATCAACGCCGGGGAATGGCGCAGCCGCGTGCTGCGTTTTCCGGATGCGCTCGGACTGCGCCCGACGCCGGAGCGCGTGCGGCAGACCTTGTTCAACTGGCTGGGGCAGGAGCTGCACGGCAAGGCTTGCCTGGACCTGTTCGCAGGCAGTGGCGCGCTCGGCTTCGAGGCGGCCTCGCGCTACGCGGCTTCGGTGACGCTGGTGGAGCAGAACCCGGCCGTGCACCGCGCCTTGCTGGAAAATGCCGCTGCGCTGAAGGCGGAGCAGGTGCGCATCCTGCGCATGGATGCGCTGCAGTTCCTCAAGCAGAATACGCAGCCGTTCGACGTGATTTTCCTCGACCCGCCGTTCGGGATGGGATGGCTGGAAAAGCTGCTGCCGCACCTGGCGCCGCACCTCGCTGCGGATGGCGTCGTGTATATCGAATCCGAATCGCTTTTTGCGGATCGCCCAGGCTGGGCGGTGTTCAAGCACGGCAAAGCGGGCAACGTGCACTATCACCTGTTAAAATGCACGCTATGAATTCCATAGCCGTCTATCCCGGTACCTTCGACCCGCTGACCAGCGGCCACGAGGATATCGTGCGCCGCGCCGCCGGCCTGTTTTCCGAGGTCGTCGTCGGGGTTGCCGACAACACGTCCAAGAAGTCTTTTTTCAACCTGGAAGAACGTGTCGAACTTGCCGCGACGGTGCTCGCCGATTGCCCCAACGTGCGCGTCGCCGGATTTTCCGGGCTGCTGATGCAGTTCGTGCGCGAGCAGGGCGCTGGTGTAGTGGTGCGGGGATTGCGTGCCGTGTCCGATTTCGAATACGAATTCCAGCTGGCCGGCATGAACCGCAAGCTCTTTCCCGAAGTCGAAACCATGTTCCTCACACCGGCCGAACAGTACATGTTCATTTCCGCCAGCCTGGTGCGGGAAATCGCCTCGCTGGGCGGCGACGTGTCCCAGTTCGTCTCGCCGCTGGTGGGCGAGAAGCTGCGTGCCAAGATTCGCAGCCGTTGATGGAGCAGTGCTGAAATGGCCTTGATGATTACCGACGAATGCATCAATTGCGACGTGTGCGAGCCCGAGTGCCCAAACAGCGCGATCTATCAGGGCGAGGAAATCTACGAGATCAACCCGGACAAGTGCACCGAGTGCGTCGGCCATTACGACAAGCCGCAATGCCAGGAAGTGTGCCCGATAGACTGCATCCCGTTCAATCCCGACGTGCGCGAGACGCAGGATCAGCTGATGGATAAATACCTGCGCCTCACCGGCAAGAAAACGGCCGCCTGATTCAATGCGGGCGGTTCGCCGGGTCCTGCCGGTAGAACCGATGCAGTTGCCGATACACCGCCGGATATTCCTGCCGCAGCAGTTCCGGCGTTTCAAAGAAATGTTCGCTCATCACCGCAAAGAACTCCGCAGGCGATTCCGTCGCATACGGGTCGAGCGTTGTATATTCGCCGCGGTTCACGCGCCGGCATAAATCCTCGTAGGCCGCTTCGAAGTCCGTGCGCCAGTCGCGCACGCGCATGCCTTCATGCAGGGCGGGGCAACCGTTTACCGAGCCGTCGCTGTAGTCCAGCTTGTGCGCCAGCTCGTGAATGACCGTGCTGTAGCCCGCGCCGCCGCCGGAGGCCTCCACATCCGCCCACGATAACACCACCGGCCCGCGTTGCCAGGCCTCGCCGCTGCGGATTTCGCGCCGCGAATGCACCAGCCCGTGCTCGTCCGTCCATTCCTGCCGGGTGGCGAATTCACCGGGATACAGCACTACCGATTTCCAGCCGTCGTACCACTCGATGCCGAGATGGAGGATGGGCAGGCAGGCCTGCGCCGCGAGGTCGATGCGCATGGCGTCGGTCAGCTCCAGGCCCTGTACCGGCTCCAGGCTTTTCTCATGCAGGAACAGGCTGGCGAGTTCGCGCAGGCGCTCCAGCTCGGCAGCGGTGAGGCCGGCCAGTATGGGCAAGTGATCGACGGCCGCGGCCCAGCTGGAGGGAGGAATGGCGTGTCGCGCGAGCGTCCGCTTGCGCAGCCAGGAATCGAGTATGCCCATATGTGTAGTTTATGGGGATAATGTACAAATTATTCAACCCATACAGGAGAACATCTTATGCGCATCCTCCATACCATGCTCCGCGTCGGTGACCTGGACCGGTCGATCGCGTTCTATACCGGCATACTCGGCATGCAGGTGCTGCGCCGCGAGGAATATCCGGATGGCAAGTTCACGCTGGCGTTCGTCGGCTACGGCGGCGAACGCGACCATACGGTTCTCGAGCTTACCTACAACTGGGGAACCGAAAGCTACGATCACGGCAATGCATTCGGCCATATCGCCATCGAGGTCGATGATGCCTACCAGGCGTGCGACAAGGTCCGCCAGGCCGGAGGTAAGGTGCTGCGCGAGGCGGGGCCGATGATGCATGGGACGACGGTGATCGCCTTCATCCAGGACCCGGATGGCTATAAAATCGAATTCATCCAGAAGGGCACCGCCGGGTACTAATTCTGCGTTCTACAATTTATTGAGGGGAATTGAAAATGACGGTAATCAAATATGCAATGGCGATGGTCGTGCTGGGCATGATGGCAGGTTGCGTGGTTGTCGAACCGGGACCGGAGCAGGATCACAAGACCGCGGTGTGCCACAAGGGCAAGAAAACCCTTTATGTGGGAGACTCTGCGGTCGATGCGCATTTGAATCACGGGGATTATGTGGGGCCCTGCCGCTGATTTTGTGATGGAATTGAGAAAGCCGGCTTTAGCCGGCTTTTTTATGGAGAGGGTCCTTAAGGAGAAGCAATCGAAAACGTGTCGCAGTCCTTCGGCTGTCCCGACTCCATGCCGCGCTTGAACCAGTGTACGCGCTGCCCGGAGGAGCCGTGGGTGAACGAGTCGGGCGCGACGTGCCCCTGGGACTGCTTTTGCAGGCGGTCGTCGCCGATGGCCGTGGCGGCGTTCAGCGCTTCGGCGATATCGTCGTCGTCCAACTGGTTCATCGTGCCCGCATGGTATCCCCAAACCCCCGCATAGCAATCAGCCTGCAACTCCATGCGCACTGAAATTTTGTTGTATTCGGTTTGGGAGGCCTTCCCGCGCGCTGTTTCCAGTTTCTGCAAGGCGCCGGTGAGCTTCTGCACATGGTGCCCCACCTCATGGGCGATCACATAGGCCTGGGCGAAATCGCCCGGTGCGCTGAAACGCGTATGCAAATCGCGGAAGAACGCGAAGTCGAGGTAGAGCTTCTCATCGCCAGGGCAGTAGAAGGGCCCCATGGCCGATTGTCCCAGGCCGCAGGCGGAGCTTACTTGCCCGTCATAAAGGACCAGCGTCGGGGCGCGGTACTGGCTGTTCGATTGCTGGAATATTCCGCCCCACACATCCTCGGTGCTGCCCAGCACCCTGGAGACGAACTGCCCCATCTCGTCGGACGGGGCGCCTTGAGGAGCCTCTCCGGCTTGCTGCTGCGGGGCGACTTGCCCGGCCAACTGCAATGCCGTGCCGGGATCGAAACCGAGGAAATAGGCGATGACGGCAATGACGATGCCGCCTACGCCCAGCCCTCCCTTGCCTATGCTCATGCCGCGCCGGTCTTCGACATTCCTGCTGGCTCGCTGGCCGCCTAGTCGCATGTTGGCTCCTCGGGAATCTGGTCTATCGGTTGCTGAAGGCTTGCAAGAGTGGGACAGAAAAGCGCAGTCCTCGTTCGATGAGCTTCCTCGGCTTGTTCCCCATCGCCCTGAACCGCATGAAAAAGCCCGCGTGTGCGGGCTTCAGTTTTGCTGCTAATCGGCTACTGGAAAAAATCCTTCACCTTTTCCATCCATGACTTGGCTTTCGGGCTGTGCTTCTGCGCGTCCATTTGCGTGCAGATTTCCAGCTCGCGCAGCAGTTCCTTTTGCCTTTCGGTCAGCTTGACCGGGGTTTCAATCGCGACATGGCACATCAGGTCGCCGTATTCGCTGCTGCGCAAGGCTTTGATGCCCTTGCCGCGCAGGCGGAAGACGGCGCCGGTCTGCGTTTCCGGCGGAATTTTTACCTTGGCATGGCCGTCCAGCGTGGGGATTTCGATCTCGCCGCCGAGCGCCGCCGTGCTGAAGCTGATCGGCATTTCGCAATGGAGGTCGCCGCCGTCCCGCTTGAAGATGGGGTGTTCCTTGAGGTGCACGACCACATACAGGTCGCCGGGAGGGCCGCCATTGACGCCGGCCTCGCCTTCGCCGGAAAGACGGATGCGATCGCCTTCATCGACCCCGGCCGGAATCTTGACCGCCAGGGTCTTGTGCTGCTTGACGCGACCGTCACCGTGGCAGGTGGGGCAGGGTTCCTTGACCATTTTGCCGCTGCCGTGGCATTTCGGGCAGGTCTGCTGGATGGAGAAGAAGCCTTGCTGCATGCGTACCTGGCCATGGCCGCCGCAGGTGGTGCAAGAGACCGGCTTGGTGCCGGGACGCGCGCCGGAACCGTGGCAGGTCTCGCACTCGGCCATGACGGGAATGCGAATCTTGGTTTCGGTGCCGCGTGCCGCTTCTTCCAGCGAAACTTCCATGTTGTAGCGTAGGTCGGCGCCGCGGTAGACATTGGAACGGCGTCCGCCGCTCCCGCCACCGAAAATGTCGCCGAAAATGTCGCCGAACGCGTCCGAGAAGTTGCCGAAGCCATGCGCGCCGGGGCCGCCGCCGGCGCTGGAATCCACGCCCGCATGGCCGTACTGGTCGTAAGCCGCACGTTTCTGGCTGTCGGAAAGGACTTCGTAAGCCTCCTTGGCTTCCTTGAAATGCTCCTCGGCTTTGGGATTATCCGGATTGCGGTCCGGATGGTGCTTCATCGCCAGCTTGCGATAGGCTTTTTTGAGTTCGTCGTCCGATGCGTCGCGATTGACGCCCAGCACTTCGTAATAGTCTTTTTTTGCCATTCTCTACGCATTACGGGGAACGGAAGGTTTCATGCGATTCCTTTCCATTCCCCGTCCCGATGGTTGGTCGAATTACTTCTTTTCGTCTTTCACTTCTTCGAATTCCGCATCGACGATGTTGTCATCGACCGGTTTCTCGGCTTGCGCGCCGCCGGCTGATTCGCCGCCGGTTTCAGGTTGCTGCTGGGCGTAAACCTTTTCCGCCAGCTTGTGCGAAGCTTCCATCAGCGTATTGGTCTTGGCTTCGATCTCGTCCTTGCTGTCGCTCTTCATCGATTCCTCGACGTCCTTGATCGCGGCTTCGATCTTTTCCTTTTCTTCGGCATCGAGCTTGTCGCCATGTTCGGCCAGCGACTTCTTCACGCTGTGCACCATGCCGTCGGCGGCGTTGCGTGCGTCGACCAGCTCGCGCGCCTTGCGGTCTTCGTCGGCATGGGCGGCAGCATCGGCTTCCATGCGCTGGATTTCCTCTTCCGACAGGCCGGAGTTGGCCTTGATGGTGATCTTGTTTTCCTTGCCGGTCGCCTTGTCCTTCGCCGAGACGTGCAGGATACCATTGGCGTCGATGTCGAAGGTGACTTCGATCTGCGGCATGCCGCGCGGTGCCGGCGGAATATCGGACAGGTTGAACTGGCCCAGGCTCTTGTTGCCGACGGCCATTTCGCGCTCGCCCTGCAGCACCTGGATGGTCACGGCGGACTGGTTGTCCTCGGCGGTGGAGAACACTTGGCTTGCCTTGGTGGGGATCGTTGTGTTCTTCTGGATGAGCTTGGTCATCACGCCGCCCAGGGTTTCGATACCCAGGGAGAGCGGAGTCACGTCCAGCAGCAGCACGTCCTTCACTTCGCCTTGCAGCACGCCGCCCTGGATCGCGGCGCCGACGGCCACGGCTTCATCCGGGTTCACGTCCTTGCGCGGTTCCTTGCCGAAGATTTCCTTCACCTTCTCCTGCACCTTGGGCATGCGGGTCTGGCCGCCGACCAGGATGACGTCGGTGATGTCGTCGATCTTGACGCCGGCATCCTTCAATGCGATGCGGCACGGTGCGATGGTGCGCTCGATCAGGTCTTCCACCAGCGATTCGAACTTGGTGCGGGTGATCTTGACCACCAAGTGCTTGGGGCCGGTTGCATCCGCGGTGATGTACGGCAGGTTGACTTCGGTCTGCTGCGCGGAGGAGAGCTCGATCTTCGCTTTTTCTGCAGCTTCCTTCAGGCGTTGCTTGGCCAGCAGGTCGTTGCGCAGGTCGAGGCCGTTTTCCTTCTTGAATTCGTCGGCGAGGTAATCGATCAGGCGGTTGTCGAAGTCTTCGCCGCCTAGGAAGGTATCGCCGTTGGTGGAGAGCACTTCGAACTGGTGCTCGCCGTCGAGTTCGGCGATTTCGATGATGGAGATGTCGAACGTGCCGCCGCCCAGGTCATACACCGCGATCTTGCGGTCGCCTTCCTGCTTGTCCATGCCGAAAGCCAGCGCGGCCGCGGTCGGCTCGTTGATGATGCGCTTCACTTCCAGGCCGGCGATACGGCCGGCGTCCTTGGTAGCCTGGCGCTGCGAGTCGTTGAAGTAGGCGGGCACCGTGATCACGGCTTCGGTGACTTCTTCGCCCAGGTAGTCCTCGGCGGTCTTCTTCATCTTGCGCAGCACTTCGGCGGAGATTTGCGGCGGGGCCATCTTCTTGCCATGCACTTCCACCCACGCGTCGCCGTTATCGGCCTTGCTGATGGTGTAAGGCATCAGGTCGATGTCCTTCTGCACTTCCTTCTCTTCGAAGCGGCGGCCAATCAGGCGCTTGACGGCGTACAACGTATTCTTGGGGTTGGTGACCGCCTGGCGCTTGGCCGGGGCGCCCGCCAGGATTTCGCCGTCGTCCTGGTAAGCAATGATGGAGGGCGTGGTACGGGCACCTTCGGCGTTCTCGATCACGCGCGGCTTGCCGCCTTCCATGACAGCGACGCAGGAGTTGGTGGTACCCAGGTCAATACCAATAATTTTTCCCATTGTTTGGTTCCTCAGTAAATATTTTTAAGAATTCATAAAGCCGATGTTTCAGAAGTGGGGATGATTCCCTGTTTTTCAAGCCTTGGGCTTCGCGACCCTTATTGATTAGCCTGAGGCTTCGCCACCATGACCAATGCCGGGCGAAGCACGCGGTCGTGCAGCGTGTAGCCCTTCTGCAACACTTGCACAACGGTATTCGGCTCGGCCTCGACTTCGACCATGCTGATGGCCTGGTGCTTGTGCGGGTCGAACTTTTCGCCGGTTGGATTCATTTCGTTGACATTGAACTTCTCGAACACGCTGACCAGTTGCTTCAGCGTCAGCTCCACGCCGCTCTTGTAGCTTTCGAGCGTGCCGGTTTCAACGGAGAGCGCAGCTTCGAGGCTGTCTTTGACCGCCAGCAGTTCGGAGGAAAATTTTTCCAGCGCGAACTTGCGTGCCTTTTCAGTATCTTCCTGGGCGCGGCGGCGGATATTTTCCGACTCGGCCTTGGCGTACATCCAGGCGTCGTAATGCTCCTGCGCCTTGCGTTCGGCAAGCTGGAGCATTTCTTCCAGATTGGGCGTCGATTCAACGCTGGGCGTCAACCCGATGTCGTGCTCAACGTCGACGTGATGCTGGTCCTGCTCTGTTGGCGGGTTTTTCTCTTTTTTCGACATGGAAAGTCCCTCGATAGTTTTCGATAACAACAAAATGGGGACGGGGATAAAAAAAACAAGCCCGCGTCGGAAGATTTTCTGACGCGGGCTTCGGAGACCGTTTTACTCTGGAGATGAGCGTTAAACGGTTAAATCGATTCGTTGCAGGGTACAGGCACTGCTGTCGGCCCTGATGACTGGTTTATCGGCAGGCCGCGCAACATATTTAATTTTTTTGCCTCAATGGGTTATAGGGTTTAAAGCTATGATTTTCAGCGCATCGGGAGAAGCCGTATTGTTCGCTATAATCGTGGTCATGATTGACAGCGAAATCAATAAGTCGGGAAGGATGTCATGAAAGTTCTTGTTACCGGCACCGCCGGCTTTATCGGCAATGCGCTTGCCATACGTCTGCTTGAGCGTGGCGACGAAGTGATCGGGGTGGACAACGTCAATGATTATTACGATGTACGCCTGAAAGAGGCTCGGGTCGCGCGTATCAAGGATCACCCGGCATACACGGATATCCGGGCGGGATTGCATGACCGTGCAGCCATCGAGGACGTGTTTGCGCGATTCAAGCCGCAGCGCGTGGTGAACCTGGCTGCCCAGGCCGGAGTGCGTTACTCGATCAAGAACCCTTACGCCTACGTGGATTCCAATCTGCTGGGCTTCGTCAATATTCTCGAAGGCTGCCGCAACCATGCGGTGGAGCATCTGGTATATGCATCATCCAGTTCGGTTTATGGCGCCAACACGCGCATGCCTTTTTCGGTGCACGACAATGTCGACCATCCTGTCAGCCTGTACGCCGCCAGCAAAAAAGCCAACGAGCTGATGGCGCATACCTACAGCCATTTGTATGGTATCCCGACCACGGGCCTGCGATTTTTTACCGTATACGGACCATGGGGCCGGCCCGATATGGCTTACTTTTCCTTCACCCGCGACATTCTGGAGGGGCGCCCCATCAATATTTTCAACCATGGGGACATGCAGCGCGACTTTACCTATATCGACGACATCGTCGAAGGCGTTGCGCGCGTGCTGGACAAGGTGCCCGAGGGAAGCGCGGAGTGGGATGGGAATGACCCGGACGCGGGGACGAGCAAAGCGCCTTACCGGCTTTACAACATCGGCAACAACAATCCGGTCAGGCTGATGCACATGATCGAAGTGCTGGAACGCAATCTGGGTAAAACTGCCACCAAGAATTTCCTGCCGATGCAGGCGGGAGACGTGCAAGCAACCTATGCCGATGTCGATGACCTGATGCGCGATGTCGGATTCAAGCCTTCGACTTCGATAGAGGAGGGGTTGGCAGCATTTACCGACTGGTACCAGACGTTTTATCCGCCCCAGGCCTGATACCAGTCGGTATTCGTTTAGCGGCGGCCGATCGCCAAATATTCCAGGCCGTACGATCTGACGATGCCGGGGGTGTACATATTGCGGCCGTCGAAGATGGCCGGCGTCTTGAGCGTTGCCTTGACGCGGGCGAAATCAGGCGCACGGAATTCCTTCCACTCGGTGACGATCACCAAGGCATCTGCCTCCTCAAGCGCTTCCATCGGCGTTTCTGCATACTTTAAACGGGCATCTTCGCCAAAGATTCGCTGCGACTCTTCCATCGCCACAGGGTCGTAGGCGGTGATGGTGGCGCCCATATCCCACAATCCCTGGATGATGACGCGGCTGGATGCCTCACGCATGTCGTCGGTGTTGGGCTTGAAAGCCAGCCCCCACAATGCAAAGTGCTTCCCGTGGAGGTCGTTGCCGAAACGGGCGCTGATTTTTTCCAACAATACGCGCTTTTGGGCTTCGTTTGCATCTTCCACAGCGTTGAGCACCTTCAGCGGCTGACCGATGGAATCGGCGGTACGGATCAGCGCCTGCACGTCCTTGGGAAAGCAGGAGCCGCCGTAGCCGCAGCCCGGGTAGAGGAATTGATAGCCGATGCGCGGATCGGAGCCAATGCCGAGACGTACTTGTTCGATGTCCGCGCCTAACCGGTCGGCAAGGTTAGCCAGCTCGTTCATGAAGGAAATACGGGTTGCCAGCATGCAGTTGGCCGCATACTTGGTGAGCTCGGCACTGCGGATGTCCATGACGAGAAGGCGATCGCGGTTGCGATTGAACGGCGCATAGATTTCACGCAGCAGCGCGATCGCGCGTTCGTCCTCTGCGCCCACCACGATACGGTCCGGACGCATGAAGTCCTCGACCGCCGCTCCTTCCTTCAGGAATTCCGGATTGGACGCGACGGCGAATGGAATGTCGGAGCCGCGAAGCTTTAATTCGGATGCGATGGCCGCCTTTACCTTGTCTGCCGTGCCGACAGGCACCGTGCTCTTGTCGACGACTACCTTGAACTCGGTCATGTGCTGCGCAATGTTGCGTGCGGCGGCGGTTACGTATTGCAAGTCTGCCGAACCGTCCTCGTCCGGGGGGGTGCCGACGGCGATGAACTGAACCTGGCCCCAGGCCACGCTTTCCTCGACATTCGTGGTGAAACGCAGCCTGCCTGCGGCAATGTTCCGCTGCACCATTTCCAGCAGGCCGGGTTCATGAATGGGAATTCCACCGCTGTTGAGAATTTCGATCTTGCGCGGATCCAGGTCGAGGCATAGTACGTCGTTGCCGACTTCTGCCAGGCAGGTGCCGGTCACGAGGCCCACATAACCCGTGCCGATGACGCTTATTTTCATGATTTTATAGTCTCCTGATTAACAATTGATTTGAATGCGGCTAATACAGACTTGCCATCCGGATTCTGACCAATACCGCCAAGATTACGGCTGAGCTTGAAGTCTGCCGGATATGCGCCGGTTAATGAATGATCCGAATGGACGTATAGGGCGACGGTGGGCACGCCCAGGGCGACCGCAAGATGAACGAGGCCGGTGTCCACCCCGATGACTCCTCGCGCACTGGAAAGAATGCTTGCCAGCGCTTTGAGCGACAGGCGCGGCAGTACGACCGCTCCCGGCACTTGTTCCGCGATGAATCGCGCCCTGAGCCGTTCCTTCTCATTTCCCCACGGCAAGAGCAACGGAAGACCTTCGGCAGCTAGCTCGCGCCCCAATGCTACCCAGTTGTCCACGGACCATAGTTTTTCGTCACGGCTGGTGGCGTGCAGCGCGACGACATAAGACGATGGCAGTGTGATCGGCAACGGGACGGCAGGAGCATTGATTCCATAATCCGGCGCCGTTGCGGGTATCGGATATTGCAGCGCCAAGGCGGCCAAATGGCGGTTGCGCGCAACAGCATGCTGTCCTTTGAGAACGGAGTACGTATGCTGGTACAGCCCCGCAGCGACAGGTTCGCGCGCTGAATGGCGGTCCATGCCATGGATCGGACCATTTGCGGTATGCGCGATAAGAGCGCTTTTCAGCAATCCCTGCGTGTCCAGGACGATGTCGTATGCCTGCTCCTGGAGTTGCTTGCGAAAATGGGATACTTCCCGCCAAACCGTTCGGGAGAGCAATGTTTTGCGCCAGCGGCGTAGGGCGACGGGAATGACGCTACCGACGGCCGGGTGCATGCCCGGAATTTCCGCGAAACTCTCTTCCACGACCCAATCGAATTGCATGTCGGGAATGGAAGCACGAATATCAGCCAGGATGGGCAAGTTGTGGATGACATCCCCGAGCGAGGAGGTCTTGACGATGAGCATGCGCGGCATGGCGGTATTTTCGCATACAATTCAGGCTTTCCCGGAATACAGGCCCATGAAGTTCGCCTTCGTCATTTTCAAATACTTCCCTTTCGGCGGCGTCCAGCGCGACATGATGCGTATAGCACGGGAGTGCGTAAAGCTGGGGCATGAGGTTCATATCTATACCTTATCGTGGGAAGGAGAAATGCCTGAGAAGGGTATTCATACGCATGTGCTTGAAGGCAAAGGCTGGATGAACCACAAGCGTTACCAGTATTTCATCCGGCAAGTACAAGCCGAGGTTGCCGCCAGCAAATATGACCTGATCGTAGGATTCAATCGCATGCCAGGATTGGATGCCTATTTCGCTGCGGATCCGTGTTATATCGAACGGGCGACTTCAGCCCGAGGGTGGCTGTATAGGCTGCTGGGACGCTACCGTTTTTTCGCGGCCTGCGAAAGAGCAGTGTTCGCACCCGAAGCAGGCTGCGAAATCCTCTTGCTGTCGCTGGGTGAGAAGGCAGTATTCCAGCACTGGTATGCAACCCCGGATGAACGTTTCCATTTATTGCCTCCTTTCATTTCCGCGGAACGTTTCGCGCTCATGGATTGGGAGGAGACGCGTGCCAGCGTGCGCGCCGAGTTCGGTTTTGGCGAGCGCGATCAACTGTTGCTACTGGTGGGTTCCGGCTTCCGGACCAAAGGGCTGGATCGGGCTATTGAGGCGCTGGCAGCGTTGCCACAGGAGCTTCGTTCGACGGTCAGGTTGCTGGTGGTCGGCCAGGATAACCCCCAGTTTTTCCGCAAATTGGCTGCAAGGCTCGGGATCTCGGCGAATGTTCGCTTTTTGTCCGGGCGGAATGATATACCTCGCCTGATGCAAGCCGCAGATTTGCTGATACATCCCGCTTATCGTGAAAATACGGGACTGGTGCTGCTCGAAGCCATGGCTGCAGGATTGCCGGTACTGGCGAGCGATGTGTGTGGCTATGCCGTTCATGTGGCGGAATCCGGTGCCGGCGAACTGGCGATCTCGCCATTCGACCAAGCAGCTTTCAACAAGCAAGTAGCCCGTATGCTGACCTCAGCAGAGCTGCCTCAATGGCGCACGCAAGGTTTGCGTTATGCGGCAGATATCATGGCGGCCAATGATGGCAGTGCAGAAGCGTCTATGCTTCAGGATTTTGCCAGGCATAAACAGGGTGCGCCTGCGTGATGTCTGGCAATACATTTCTATTGCCGCAGGAAATCGCTACGGAGATGGGGGGCGATGATCCCTTCGAGCGCGTGATGGATCTGCAAGGCGAAGTCTTCCGCGACGTACCGGGCCGCCGTACCTTGCGCTTTGAAATCGCGGGGAAGTCCTATTTCGCCAAACTGCATTACGGTGTCGGCTGGGGCGAAATTTTCAAGAACCTGCTGACATTCCGGCTGCCGGTCATTAGCGCGGATACCGAATGGCAAGCGATCCAGCGCCTCGATGCGCTTGGCATCCCCACCACGCCGGCGGTCGGTTACGGTCGCCGGGGGATGAATCCGGCAGCGATACGTTCCTTTATCATTACCGAAGACCTGGGCAACATCATTTCGCTGGAAGACTTTTGCCGCGACTGGGCTAGCAAACCGCCGCTGCTTTCGTTGAAACGCAAGCTGCTGCGTCGTGTCGCGGAGGTTGCCAAAGGCATTCACGATCATGGTCTCAACCACCGCGATTTCTATTTGTGTCATTTATGCCTGGATGGGAACCTGCTGGAAGAGGGCGACCTTCGTCTTTACCTGATCGACCTCCATCGCATGCAAGTGCGCAAGGCGACGCCTTCTTCGGCACGCATGAAGGACATGGCCGCTTTGTATTTCTCGGCGCTGGATATCGGCCTGACGCAACGGGACATATTGCGTTTTCTGCGTATGTATCGCGGCAAGCGTTTACGCGATTTATTCCGTAGCGAAAAAGCCTTCCTCGAACGCGTGGATCGCCGTGCACGCAAGCTCTATCACAAGTTCCACGGCCGCTGGCCGGTGACACCCTTCGATCGTGGTTGATTTGCAGGCTCTTAGTCGGGAAGGCGGAGCGGATTTTCATCTGCCGCTGGAAAACGCTCCCGATCTTTATTGCCAGGAAATCGTGCGCCGTTTGCCTGGCAGGCGATTGGTCTGCCGCGGCCTGTGGCATGGGCAAGCCGTGTTTGCCAAGCTGTTCATCGGTAACGACGCGCATCGCTATGCAGATCGGGATGCACGCGGCGCCAGGGCGCTAACGGAAAACGGCTTGCTGGCCCCGGCGCTGTTGCACGATGGGAACCTTTCGAATCAATCGGGACGGGCATTGATCTATGCCCTGGTGGCGGAAAGCGAAAATGCCGAAACGGTTTGGCGAAGATCAAACACGGCGCAAAGAAAACTGCTCGCCGCCGCATTGATCGAGACGGTCGCGCGGCACCATGCGGTGGGGCTGGTCCAGACAGATCTCTATCTGCGTAATTTCCTTTGCACCGATGCCGGCGTTTATACGCTGGACGGGGATGGCATTCGTGTCCACAGCCGGCCAGTCGATGGGCGGCAGTCCACGGACAACCTTGCGCTTCTGCTCTCGAAATTCGATGTATTGGATGACGATGGGCTTCCCGAATGGCTGCGTATCTATCGTGAAGCGCGGAAATGGAATGCGGAAGCTATCCATGTAAAAGACCTGGAAATAAAGGTGCAGGCGATACGGCGCAATGTTGCACTAGACTATGCCCGCAAGGTGATGCGCAACTGTACCGATGTGCGAGTAGCGCAAAGTTTCAAGCGCTTTATGGCTATGAACCGGGCGCAGCAATCCGGGGAGTTGCAGCAAGTGATCGACGATCCGGATGCCTGGCTGAATGCCGCCGAATGCCGACGGTTGAAGAATGGCAATACCTGCACGGTCGGGCTGGTGCAAGCGGGCGCGCGGAAGATCGTCATCAAGCGGTACAATATCAAGAATTTGCTGCATGGGCTGAGCCGTGCCCTGCGCCGGACACGCGCCAGCATTTCCTGGCGGAACGCGCATTTGCTTAATATTTACAATATCCCCACGCCAACGCCGTTGGCTTTGGTCGAAAAGCGCTGGGGAATGGTGCGGGGACGCAGCTATTTTCTGACGGCATTTGCGGAAGGCCCCAATCTCGCCGAGATGTACGCCGACGCGGGCATGCCCGAAGCACGCAAAAAACAGGTTGCCGAAAAGGTGGCGAATTTGCTGCGCAAGCTGTACCTATTGAAGATCGAGCATGGCGATCTGAAAGCAAGCAACCTGAAACTGGTCGATGACGAGCCGTTTGTCCTTGATCTGGATGCCATGAAGCAGCATCGTTGCGCGTGGTGGTTCCGGAAAAGGCATGCACGCGATTTGCGGCGCTTTCTGAAAAACTGGCAAAATGCGCCAGATATTTTGCGGACACTTCAGTCCGCATTGATAACCGCGTATGGGAACGATCCGGTGTTGGCAATGGCCGGCGTCGTCCAAAACGTGACTAGCGAGAACAAATGATTATTCTGGGATTATCCGGCGCGGTAGGGCATGACCCATCCGCGGCCATTGTGGTCGACGGCAAGCTGATTGCCGCGGTCGAGGAAGAGCGCTTCCTGCGCGACAAGCACGCCAAGAACAAATTTCCGTACGAATCGGCGCGCTATTGCCTGAAAGAGGCGGGCATTCGTCCGGACCAGGTCGATGTGGTGGCCTTTCCCTACGGCGAAATCCCGCTGACCACGCCCGCCCGCTGGCATTACGCGATGCGCCATTGGTACGCGCCTGACCGCGCCTTGGATGCCATTTTCAATGGCAATCGCCGTTACCGGCGCAACGAACGCCGCGCACGCGAATTGATGGCCGATCTCGGCCTTTCCAAAGCGAAATTCATGCAGGTGGAGCACCACCTGTCGCACGCCAGCAGCGCCTATCACCTGAGCGGTTTCCAGGAAAAAACCGCCATCGTCGGCATCGACGGCAAGGGCGAATACGCCACCACCTTCTTCGGTTATGGCGAAAACGGCAAGATCCACAAGATCAAGGAATTCTACGATCCCGATTCGTTGGGCGGCCTGTACGGTGCGATGACCGAGTACCTCGGTTTCGAAATGCTGGATGGCGAATTCAAGGTCATGGGGATGGCACCCTACGGCGATCCGCACAAATACGACCTGTCGCGCCTCATAGACTTCGACGGCAAGGATTTCCGCGTCAATACCAAGCTGATCAATGTCGTGGGCTTGCGCCGCTACAAGGAAAACGGCAAGGGTTATTATTTCAGCCAAGCGCTGGTGGATTGGCTGGGCCCGATGCGCCATGGCGACGAAATCGACCATCCCTATATTCATTATGCCGCTGCAGTGCAGGAATTGCTGGAAACGGTTTCGCTGAAGCTGATCGACCATTACGTCGGCGACATCATCCGCGAAACCGGCCGTATTGCGATGGCGGGCGGTGTCGCCCTCAACGTCAAGCTCAACCAGCGCATCATTGCGATGCCCGGCGTGAAGGAATTGTTCGTGCAGCCAGCTTCGGGCGATGCGGGCACAGCGCTGGGTGCAGCGACCTGGGCCGCGGCGGAATTGGGCGACACGGTCGAACCCATGAAACACGCCTATCTCGGCCCGTCCTATACCACCGAGGAGTGTATTGCCGCCTGTGAATCGCACCCAGCCAAGCCCAAATGGCAAAAGATCGAGGACGCCTCGGCCACCGGCGCGCAACTGCTGGCCGAAGGCAATCCGCTGGCCTGGTTCCAGGGGCGGATGGAATTCGGTCCGCGCGCGCTGGGCTGCCGCAGCATCCTGGGCGACCCCAGTCATCCGGGTGTCGCCGACCGCATCAATGCGCAGATCAAGTACCGCGAGCGCTGGAGGCCTTTCTGCCCATCCATGCTGGACCGAGCTGCGTCCGATATCCTCGGCACCGAGCACCCGGCGCCGTACATGACGTTTACCTTCAACGTCGCCGAGCACTGGAAATCGCGTATCCCGGAAGTCGTGCACGAAGACGGTACCGCACGGGCGCAAGTGGTCACAATGGATACCAATCCGCGATACTACCGCCTGATCGAGGAGCTCGAAAAACGACGCGGGATTCCCGTGGTGCTCAACACGTCGCTTAACCGACGCGGCGAACCGATGGTATGCAGCCCGACGGACGCGCTCAACATGTTCTTCGGTTCCGACCTGGAATACCTGATCATGGAAGACGTGCTGGTGACCAAATAAAGAACAGGTTGAGGTGGGTAGCCTATGAAAAATAACGAGAGAGAAAGTTATTTCTCCAGGAAAAAGAGAAAATTCCTTCAGAAAACTGTTCCATTGCTCAACAGAGTTCTTGTTGCTTGTCGGTGGGGTTTGCGGGGAAAGCTGCAGGCAAAAAATTATGAGGGTAGCGTTCCGCTTATTGTTTCGCTGACCTCCTATCCTCCCCGCTTTCCTACATTGCATCTGACTCTCAGGACTCTTCTTCTGCAACGACTGAAGCCTACACGCGTCATTTTATGGGTGGCGCATGAGGATGCCGCCAGCCTGCCGATGGAAGTTACCCGGCTGCAAAAGGAAGGGTTGGAGATTCGGCATTGCGAGGACATCAAGTCTTACAAAAAGATCATTCCTGCGCTTGAGGCTTTTCCGCATGCAACGATCGTGACTGCTGACGATGATATTTATTACTGGGAAAGCTGGTTGGCAGAACTGGTCCAGGAATCACAAAAATATCCCCTTGATGTCATCGCACACCGCGTGCATCGCATACAGTATAAGGATAGTACCATTCTGCCCTACCGCCAATGGACCGAACGTGTCATGGATCAGGATGCATTGGCCTCAAACTTCCCGACCGGAATTGCTGGCGTTCTTTACCCGCCGGGATGTTTTCACCCGGATGTTTTGAATAAAGACCTGTTCATGCGTCTTTGTCCCAATGCGGATGATATATGGCTTTACTGGATGACGAGACGCAATGGACGCTTCTCACGCCGGTCAGGGACAAAGAGAACTCCATATCCATGGCAGGGAAGCCAGGAAGTTGCTCTCTGGAAGGAGAACCGTACTGACAACGATCTTCAGATAGTAAAGATGCTGGAGGCTTATGGACCCCCTTGAAAACCGGTCTGGAGTCCTGGGTAATATTGCCATTTGTCCAACCCAGCTAAGAAAAATATATGCCTTATTGGCAATGTCGTTTTCGTTCGTCTGGCTGGCTAGCGATGGCAGTACGAATCTTCTGCAAAAACTCCTGACGGCCTCTTTTTTATTTCTTGTATTCAAGAATAAGGAGTTGAGGCGAGAGCCCATAGTGCTTGGCAGTCTGCTACTGATCGCATTTTTCTCTCTCGAGTTTGCATGGCATTTTTTCTCGATTCCCGAAGATATATTTGCCGGCCGTTTTCCAACTAAATACATCAGTTTTTTTTGTTTTTTTATATTGATTGCCTATGGAACGGTGATTTGGGAAAAAATAAGTCCATTTCTTATTCTCGTTGGAGCTGCCGCCGGTCTTCTGGCCTTTCTCATATTTCACTCTTCAATAGAGGATTGGCAGCTGTCATGGCAAGGGGCCCGCGTCGACTTCGGATTCCGCAATGCCCAGCATGCTGGAATTTTCTTTGGTACGGGGTTATTGGGTATAAGTTTTCTGGGTCACAGATTGATTAGAGCCGGCTTGGGGTCTGCGAGGACGTTTGGAGTATTGGGCGTCTCGGCTTTTGCCGCGCTGATGATCTACGGCGTCGTTGTTACCCAAGTGCGTGCCGTATGGGTGGGACTGATGATGGCATTCCTCACTGGCGCGCTGGCCTACCTTTTTTCGGTTGATCTCAAGTCCGTGGTTGCCTGGTTCAAACAGCTAAAGCATATCGTTCTAGCCTGTCTCATAGTCGCTTTTCTGGCCACATTGACAAGTGCGCTCGATATTCAAGACCGCATATTGCATAGGGTAGGACAAGAGCGCATCAGCATGCAGACCGTTCAAGAGGCATCACGATTTGAAGAAAAGGAATTGAAAAGCAGCGGTATCCGGATCGCATTGTGGACGGCTTCCTTGCGCTGGATCGAAGAGCGGCCTTTGCTCGGCTGGGGAAGCAATTCCGTATTGCAGCTTATACGTGCGGATACACGCTTCAATGCCCAGTTCAAACAATCTTTCGGGCATTTGCACAATTCCAAGCTGGAGATCCTGGTTGCTGTAGGAATTGCTGGACTTTGCGGGATTGGCGCAATATTCATTTTGCTGGTAAAGGGTGTGTGGTATGCACGGCGAACTGAAGCAATGCCGGAAGACGCCTTTTTGTTCGCATCGGCATTCCTGGTATTCTGGCTTACTGTGAATTGTTTCGAATCCTACGTAAATTATCCTACGGGATTCTATATAAATACGATTGTCGCCAGTTTTTTGTATTCTTTCTATCTTCAGCGGCCCTCGCTGAAAGGCTGAAATGCAAGCTCATGCCACATGCTTTTAAGATTTTAAGTGCCGAAGATTTTTTCACAATGACAAAGGATGCTTCCGTCATTGAACAAGACCGATATGGCGCCAAGGTATTCCATCTCAGCGACGGAACCTTTTTGAAGATATTTCGTGTAAAACGTCTACTGAGTAGCGCTGTTTTCTATCCTTACTCATTAAGATTTGTCCGCCATTCAGAAGCATTGTCGAATTCGGGCATTCCAACGCTTTTGCCGCTCGCGCTTTATCGCCTTCCTGAAAAAGGGAAATCAGCTGTCCATTACGAGCCTATTCCTGGAAAAGCGCTCAGGCAGGTTTTCGAAGACAATGGAGATTCAGGTCTGATGTTTCCGTTAGGGCAGTTCGTGGCTGGACTGCATGAGAAAGGGATTTATTTCCGGTCTTTGCACTTGGGAAATATTATCCTCACTCCGGAAGGCAGGTTAGGGCTCATTGATATCGCTGATATGCGGATCTATAAGTCGCGGCTTGGTTGCAGGCAGCGGATCAGGAATCTTATGCATTTGTGCCGTATTCCTCAGGATAGGATTCTATTGAATAAGCTTGGGTGGCAGAATTTCTGCGGGGGATATTTTTCCGCTTTTCCGGTGGAAAGTGAATGTGCCAGGAAATTAAATGCGCGGGTACAGGAGCTTCTTGTTCCTGACCGCCATGTCTAATTTGGGATAGCAATGAAATTGATTGAAAAAGCCCGGGTGGCAATTGGGTTATGTACTTATAAACGTCCTCAAATGGTGGGCAAATGCATTGCTTCGTTGCAAGCATTGCAATGCCCGCCAGACTGGGAAGTTGTCATCGTTCTTGTCGACAATGACCCGGATTCATCGGTGACATCACAATCCATTCATTCCGGATCCGCAGATAGTTATCCGGTACATTATTTCGTGGAGCCGCAACGTGGAATACCCAATGCCCGAAATCGGGCTTGCCAAGAGGCAGTGGCTCTGGGAGCGCAGTTTCTTTTGTTCATTGATGACGATGAGGAGGCAGAGCCGGGATGGCTGAACGCCTATCATGAAGCGATGGCTCAATTCGAGGCCGAAGCATATACCGGACCGGTACGCTATCGCTTCCCTCCTGGTTATGAAGATTGGTTGGGAAACAAAGGTTTTTCCGGAACGAGGCGAGGTGCCTTGCTGAAGCGTGCCTCGACTAACAACGCGTTGGTGGATATTAAGCGTGCTCAGGATTTGGGTTTTGTATTTGAGTTCGATACTCGGATGACCATGAGCGGAGGCAGCGACACCGAGTTTTTTATGCGTTTGGTGCAAGCCGGGGGACGCATCGTCTATGTCGATAATGCCGTCGTGTCCGAAGAAGTAGTGACTGCTCGGCTCACGATCCGGTGGCGCTTGAAACGTCAATATCAATCAAGCGCGAATCGCATTTATATCGAGTCCAAATTGTTTGGCGCGCAGAAAACCGCTCGACGAGCTTCAAAAGAAGTATTTCGACATGCGATCGAAGGTTTATTGCGTCTTATCAGTTCGCCCTTGCTGCTTATCGCCGGTTATAGCAAGTTCAAGCGGGGCTGGTATCACGGCTTGCGCCATTTTGCCAAAGGAGCCGGCATCGTGGCTGGATTGCGCGGTCGTAATATACAGCTCTATCTCAAGACGGACGGCCATTAGCTTCAAGCTGGGTTTGGATTTATGCCTGAATGGGAGATTGCGTTGTGGTGAGGTCGGCCCAACCTTCAGATGCCGTTGCATTGCCAGCGCCATGCATCGGCGCACATTTCCTCCAATCCGCGTTCTGCTTTCCAGCCCAACTCCTGCAGGGCTTTTTCGGCATTTGCATAGCAGCTGGCAATATCGCCGGGACGCCGTGCCGTTATCTGATACGGCACGGTTCGGCCCGAAGCCTGCTCGAACGCCCGCACGATTTCCAGCACGCTGTAACCTTGGCCCGTGCCCAGGTTATACACATGCAGGCCCGAGTGCGACTGGAGATGGCCGAGGGCCTTCAGATGGCCCAGTGCCAAGTCGACAACATGGATGTAATCGCGCACGCCGGTCCCGTCTGGCGTGGGATAGTCGTTTCCGAAAATGCGAAGCTTCGCAAGCGCGCCGGTTGCCACTTGAGCGACATAGGGCAGCAGGTTGTTCGGGATGCCGTTGGGGGCCTCTCCGATCTGTCCGCTTTTGTGCGCGCCGATCGGGTTGAAATAGCGCAAGGTGGCCACTCGCCAGTCCGGCTGGGCGCGCACGATATCTTCCAGAATTTCCTCGATCATCAGTTTTGTACGGCCGTAAGGGTTGGTCGCACGTAGCGCGGCATCCTCGCGGATCGGTAAGGATTCCGGATCGCCATATACGGTGGCCGAGGAGCTGAATACTATCCGTGTCACGCCATGCCGCATCATGGCGCGGAACAGCACCATGCTGCCGTGAACATTGTTCTCGTAATACTCCAGCGGCTTGCTAACCGATTCACCGACCGCCTTGAGGCCGGCAAAGTGGATCACGGCGGAAAAGCGAAAGCGGGCGAAAAGCTTATCCAGCACATGGGCATCGCCTATGTCGCCTTCGACAAACTCCGGCCGTTTTCCGGCGATCGTCTCGATACGATCCACGACTTCTTTCCGGCTATTGGATAAATTATCGAGGATGACAACCTCGTGGCCCGCCGTGAGCAATTCCACCACGGTGTGGGAGCCGATATAGCCAGTGCCGCCGGTAACCAGAATCATGCGTGAATCTCATATGTAGACGATGACTGCCATTATCCCCGTGGATTGCGCGCCGACCAAGTGGTCTGGCTGGGCTATAATCGGCAGCTGTTTATCCCGCTTCCCGCTCGAGTCCATGAACGCTCCCATCGCTGATCACGAAAAAATTCTGATACTGGCTTCCAACAGTACAGGAAACAACATCTTCTGCACGCCCGCGATCCGGTTGCTCAAAAAGCAACGGCCGCATGCCCGTATTCACGTGGTGGCGCTCAATAAACTATGTGCGGAAGTGTTTGACGGGAATCCGTTCATCGAGGAAGTGTTTGTCATCGGTAGCCGCCGCGCATTCGACAAGCTGGCGCAAGACTATGACCGCGTCATTTGTCTCAATGCCAACGCAAGGAAAAAACTGGGCGACGTGCAAACGCCCATGGAGACCATAGGCAACCTGGCGAACGACAGCCATCATGCCGAGCAACTGCTGCAGTTTATCGCCGGAATGCTGCAATGCGAGGTAACCGCCGAGGATCGGTGTTATTCCATCCACTCCACCCCGGAACTCGCGGCTGCATTGCTGAAGAATGCCGGCATTACTTCCGACAACCTGCTGATTTGCATCCATCTCGGCTGCGGTACGACCAAGCTGCACGGCTGGAAATTTTTCTACTCCAAGCGGGCCGCCGACAGGAAGCTGTGGCCGGTCGACGAGTACGTCAAGCTCGGCAAGGCGCTGATCGGCGAAAATCCCAAGGTACGCATCATCATCACCGGTACGCGCAACGAATCGTTCCTGGCGAAACAGTTCGAACGCGAAGTGCCGGGTACGATCAACCTGGTCGGCCAGACCTCGGTGGCCGACCTGCACAGCCTGATGCATCAAGTCGATCTCTTCATCGCGCACGACTGCGGCGTGCTCCATGTCGCCGCAGCCTCGGACGTGCCTATTGTCGGCCTGTTCGGGCCGACCAACCATGTATTGACCGGACCTTACCCGGCCAGGCCTCAGCATCGCCTGATCAGGAAAACCGAAATGGCGGAGATTACCGTGCCCGAGGTGGTGAAAGAGGCGTCCGCACTGATTGCCGAACATCCGCGCAAAGGCTAGCTTAATGCTTACGCTTGCCCAGAATGGATTTCAGTAACCGTTTCGAAGCCGGGCCGAGCTTCTTTTCCTGCCGGTAGGCGAGGAACAGCCTCAACTGATCTGTGCGGCTCCAACCTTTGGCATGGCGTTGCAGAGAGTCCAGATCGCGCCGTGCGGCCCAGCTTCTGAAGGGCAGCCAACGCGCTTTTTCGAGGTCGATGAAGCGTGCATCCTCACTTCCATCCAGGCTCCTCTTCACGAACACATGCTTGGGGTACAGGCAAGTATGCTGGAAACGGTGTGCATGGAGTGTCCGGATAAGCCTGGCCAGGCTCTCGATCAACTGCTTGCGCTCGCTATATCCCACCTGGCGGAGCGGCCTGAACTCTGCACTATCCAGCGGGCGATAATTCTCCAGCTCCCGCGTGATCAGGATTGCACGCAATTTGCCGCCCACGTTCCGCTCCGCATAATAGAGCGGCTCCATCGAAGGAATGCCGAGCTCAAGAAACCTCAGGCAATTGCGGAATTCACGTTCCAGCGTTGGCGTGGGGCGGAAGAGGTGGCGCCAGGAGCGATAGACATGATTTTCCTGGCGTTTGACGAAAATGCCGGCCGGCTTCCCATTGGGCAAGGTCAGGGTTTGCCGCGTGACTCCGCTCCAGCCGCCGCGCGCATGGTTGGGGCGTTCGAACCAGGCGTCCTCGGCCACCGGCCAGAGTTTATCGAAACTATCCAATCCATTGGCGGCTAGCGTCTCGTGCCATTCCGGATGGACATAATCTTTCATAGGGGAGGTAACGTCTGCAGGCGCTGGATCACCATTGCCGGTGCCATGTCGCGCATGCATTTGAAATGGCCCAGCGGGCATTCGCGCTCGAAGCACGGGCTGCACGACAGGTGGAGATACAGAATATCCGCCTTCGCACTCAACGGCGGGGTGTGGTGCGGGTCGGATGAACCAAACAGCGACAGCTGGGGAACATTCAGTGCAGCGGCGACATGCATCAGGCCGGAATCGTTGGTAACGGCCGCGCGGCTCTGCGCCATCAAGTCGATGGCTTCGGCCAGCGAAGTTTTCCCGCCGAGATCGAGGCAGCGATTCCCGGTCAGGCGATCGATCTGCCGGGTGACTTCGACATCCTTGCCCGAGCCGAACAGCCAGACTTCCCATCCCTGGTCCACCGCCCATTCCGCAACCTCCGAGAAATACTCGGCCGGCCATCGCTTCGCCGAGCCGTATTCGGCACCGGGACAGAGGGCAAGCACGGGTGAGGTCGGGGCCGGGTGACCCAGCCGGGTAAGCGCCGCGAGCGCTTGCTCGCGCGAAGCGACCAGCGAAGGTTCCGGCAGCGTTTCGGGTTTCGGTCGCCCGGCTTCCATGCCGAGCGCAACAAAGCGGTCGACGGTTTGGGGAAGCTGCGCCTTGTCTAGCCGGCGGATGTCGTTGAGTAGCCCATAACGCCATTCGCCCCTGTATCCGGTCCGTACGGGGATGTTGGCGCAGAAGGGAACGATGGCGGACTTGAAGGAATTGGTGAGCAGGATCGCTTGATCATAGCGTTTCTGGCGCAGTTCGCACCCGATACGGATGCGCGCCATCAGATCGAGTTTGCCGTGCCTGAAGGGGAGGGCGATGCCTTGGCGCACTTCCGGCATGCGCTCCAGCAACGGTAGCGTCCAGGCTGGCGCGGCCACGTCGATATCGACACCGGGGCGCTGCTGCTTGAGCAGCTTGAACAGGCTCTGCGCGAGGATCATGTCCCCCACCCAGGAGGGACCGATGACCAGTACCTGTTCAGTCATGGAAAGCTAGCCGACGAGCTTGCCGATGATCTTGCTGGTGCTGCGGCCGGGAACCAGGTCGACCAGCGCCACGCGCCCGCCCCATGATTTCACGTCCGCCCCGCCGACCACCTGGTCTTCGCTGTAGTCGCTGCCCTTGGCCAACACGTCGGGCTTGATCGCGCGGATCAGGTCGAGCGGCGTGTCCTGGTCGAAGAGCACTACCGCGTCCACGGATTCCAGCGCGGCCATTACCCGCGCCCGGTCGGCTTCATGGATGACGGGACGCGTGGGTCCCTTGAGCGCGGAAACGGAGCGGTCGGTATTGAGGCCGACGATGAGGCGATCGCCCAGCTTTCGCGCGCCTTCAAGATAGGTAACATGACCGGCATGCAACAGGTCGAAGCAGCCATTGGTGAACACGATGCGTTGGCCGGCAACGCGCCAGCCCGCGACGCGCAACAGCAATGCATCGAGAGTGCATACCTTGTCGGCCTGCTGGGCAGAATCTTCCATGGTCAGTTCGTGCAGCAGTTCCGCATGCTTGATCGGCGCCGTGCCCACCTTGCCGACGACGACGCCAGCCGCAAGGTTGGCCAGATGCAGGGCTTCCTTGCGTTCCAGGCCGGCGATCAGGCCGGCGGCGAGTGTGGCGATCACGGTGTCGCCCGCGCCGGAAACATCGAATACTTGCTTGGCGGTGGCGGGGATATGCAGCGAGTGGCCGTTTTCGATCAGCGACACGCCTTCTTCGCCGCGGGTCAGGGCGAGGAAGTCGAGCTTGAGGTTTTCACGCATTTTCGCGGCGGCGGCCAGCAAGGCTTCGTTGTCATGAATGCTGACGCCGCAGGCATCGGCAGCTTCGCGCTTGTTGGGCGTCAGCGCAGTTGCCCCGGTATATTTGGTGTAGTCCCGCCCCTTGGGGTCGACCAGCACCGGAATATTCAGTTTTCGCGCCTCGGTGATGGCCGCCTGGCACAATTGCGGCGTTAACACGCCCTTGGCGTAGTCGGAGAGCACGACTACTGCAGGGCGTTCGGACAACTGCTTGCTCAAGGCCGACATCAGGTTGCGCATGTCGGCGTCGGAATATTGCGCCCGGTCTTCCTGATCCAGCCGCATCATCTGCTGATGGCCGCCGAGGATGCGGGTCTTGGCGATCGTGGGATGGCGTTCGGCTTTCACCACGGCGTTCGCGTCGACTCCCAGTTCGACGATGGCGCGTTGCAAGCGAGCGCCGTTATCGTCATCGCCTACAAATCCAACCAGCCGTGTCGCGATGCCCAGCCCCGCCAGGTTGGCGGCTACGTTGGCGGAGCCGCCGGCACATTCGGTTTCGTTCTTGATGAGCACGACCGGGACCGGCGCCTCAGGCGAGATACGCTCGACGTCGCCCCACAGGTAGCGGTCCAGCATCAGGTCGCCGATAACCAGCGCCCAGGCGCTCTTCGCGCCGAAGCCGTTTTTGACTGTTTCGATCAGGTGATGCTGCAAGCTCAATCCGCCTCGATCAGGTCGCACAGGATGTGACCCACGGTGATGTGCGCTTCCTGGATACGGGGAGTATCGGTGGATGGCATCGCCAGGTTGAGGTCGCACAGCTCGGCCAGCTTGCCGCCCTTGGCGCCCGTCATGCCGATGGTATAAGCACCGATTTCACGGGCTTTCTCGATACCCGCGACGACATTCGCGCTATTGCCGGAAGTGGACATGCCGACCACGATGTCCTGCTCGTAGCACAGCGCCTCTACCTGGCGGGAGAAAATGAAATTGAAGCCGTAATCGTTGCCGACGGACGTCAGGATAGAGGTGTCGGTAGTCAGCGCGATCGAAGGCATGCCCTTGCGCTCCTTCTTGTAGCGCCCGACGATTTCGGCGGCAATGTGCTGGCAGTCCGCGGCGCTGCCGCCGTTGCCCATCAGCAGGATCTTGCCGCCGTCCTTCAGGCATTGGCGCATGCGTTCGCCGGCCTGGGCGATCAAGGGAACCAGGGATTCGAGCTGCGCGATGACTGATTGATGCTGGGTCAATTGGGCGCGGATATTGTCTTGGCTGTTCACGGTCATTCCTAACAATAGGGATCGGGCTGCATCAGGTAGTTCTGCACGTAGTCGCGGACGCCTTCCTCCAGCGTGTGGAAGGGCTTGTCGTAGCCGATGGCGCGCAGTTTTTCCATGCTGGCCTGGGTGTAGTACTGGTATTTGCCCTTGAGATCGTCCGGCATGTCGATCCAGGTGATGTTCGGCGTGCCGCCTGCCGAGGCCATCACTGCCGTGGCCAGGTCCTTGAAAGCACGGGCCTGGCCTGTGCCGATGTTGTAGATGCCGCTTTCGCCCTTGCCCTGCAGGAACCAGGCAACGACGCTGGCGGCGTCCTTCACGTAAACGAAATCGCGCAACTGCATGCCGTCCTCCACCTCGGGGCGGTCGCTCTTGAAAAGCTTGACCGTGCCGGAGGCGAGGAACTGGTTATAGGTATGGAGCGCCACGCTCGCCATCCGTTCCTTGTGGTATTCGTTGGGACCGTACACGTTGAAGAACTTGAAGCCGGCCCACAATGGCGGCGCATTGCCGTCCGCGGCCTGGCGCAGCGCCCACTGGTCGAAGAAATGCTTGGAATAGCCGTAGGCGTTGAGCGGACGCAGGTTGTCGATACTGACGTCGTTGTAGCCCTGCTCGCCGCCGCCATAGGTGGCAGCGGAACTGGCATAAAGGAAGGGCACGCCGTTGTCGGTACACCATTGCCACAACCCCTGGCTGTAGCGGATGTTGTCTTCCAGCAGGCGATTCCAGTCGCGTTCGGTGGTGGCGCTGATGGCGCCCATATGGATCACGGCGTCGAGTTCGGCGCCGGCTTCCAGCCAGGGCAGCAGCTCTTCCTTGTCGAGGTATTCCTCGTAACGCCGATGGCAGAGGTTCTGCCACTGTTCGGCATGTTTCTGGCGATCGACGATGATAAGGTCGTCGCGACCTTCCTGGTTGAGTTGCCAGGCGATCATGCTGCCTATCATGCCTGCGCCGCCGGTAATGACGATCATGGTGCGGGGTGTCTCGGGTAAAACGCTAGTATAGCAAAGGCGCCGCGGCCGCTCACTGCTTCGCGCCCATGGCCATTGCACGCAAGCGGGAGCTTTCGAGTTCGGCTTTCTTTTCGGGGGACGGGGTTTCATCCAGCCAGCCTTGCAGGTGGCGGGTGGCGATGTCGCTCAAGGCATGCAGCCAGTCGTTACGTTCGTTCAGCGCCGGAATGTAATGGTATTCACTGCCGCCTGCGGCCATGAATGTGGCTTTGCCTTCCATCGCAATTTCTTCCAGCGTTTCCAGGCAATCGCCGGCAAAGCCCGGGCACAAGACGTCTACGCGTTTCACGCGCTGTTTGCCCAAGGCTTCCAGAGTGGGCGCGAAGTAAGGTTTCAACCATTCGGCGCGGCCGAAGCGGGATTGGAAGCAGATGTGGAATTTTTCCTTCTCCAGTTCCAGCGCTTCCGCCAGCAGTCGCCCGGTTTTCTGGCATTCGCAATGGTAGGGGTCGCCCAGCGTCAGCGACCGGCGGGGGATGCCATGAAAGCTGATCAGCAGCTTGTCCGGCTTGCCGTGCCGCATCCAGTATTCGCGCACGCTGGCTGCCAACGCACCAATGTAACCGGGGTCATCATGGTAATGACGTACCGTGCGGATTTCGGGCATGTTGCGCATGTGCTGCAGCTCCTGCCACACCGCGTCCAGCGCCGAGGCTGTACTGCTGGCAGCGTATTGCGGGTAGAGCGGTATCACCAGGATGCGGTCGCAATTGCGCGCATGCAGCTTTTCCAGCGCGGAGGCCACCGAAGGATTGCCGTAGCGCATGCCGAACTCGACTTCCACCGCAATGCCGCGCGTGCCCAGGTAGCCTTGCAGCATTTTCGCCTGGCGTTGCGTATGCACCAGCAGCGGCGAGCCGTCGTTGCTCCATATTTGCGCATACTTTTCGGCCGACTTGGCCGGGCGCGTGTTGAGGATGAAGCCGTTCAGGATCGGCCACCAGAGGAGGCGCGGAATCTCGACCACGCGCCGATCGCTGAGAAACTGTTTCAGGTAGCGGCGCAGCGCTGGTGCGGTCGGGGCATCCGGCGTGCCCAGGTTGAGCAGCAGAATGCCGATGCGCGCCGGCGAGCCGTGCTGATAGGGTGGTTCCGGTTTGAAATAGGCCATTAATGATTGGAGAGCGCGTTGGAAAGCAGCTTGGCGGTAATGTCCACAATGGGAATAACGCGTTCGTATGCCATGCGGGTCGGGCCGATGACGCCCAGCGTACCGACCACCTGGCCGTCGACTTCATAAGGGGCGGTGACCACGCTGCATTCATCCAGCGGGATATGGCCGGACTCGCCGCCGATGAAGATATTGACGCCGGTCGCTTTCTGGCTGGTATCCAGCAGTTGCAGCAAGGTGGTGCGGCGCTCGAAGACCTCGAACAGCTTGCGCAGCGAGGTGACGTTGGTGGACAGGTCGTCCACCTGCAGGAGATTGCGCTCGCCGGAAATCACGACATCGTCCTGATCCTCCGTCAAGACCTTGTTGCTGGCTTCCAGCGCCGCGGTCATCAGGCGCGTCATGTCCGTCTGCATCTGGCGCAGTTCTTCGTGCAGCTTGCGCTGCACTTCCTCGAAGGTGTTGCCGGCATAGTTCTGATTGAAGAAATTGGCGGCTTGCGTCAGTTCCGAAGGCGAATAGTTGCGGTCGGCGGTGATGATGCGGTTCTGCACATTGCCGTCGGTGGTGACGATGATCAGCAGAATGCGTTTGTCCGACAGAGGCAGGAATTCAAGCTGGCGGAATGCAATGCCCTTGCGCTTGGGGATCATGACCAGCCCGGCGAACTGCGTCAGGTTCGACAGCACGCCGGCAGCCGAGGAAATCAGTTCCTGCGGATCGGGGGAGGAGAGGCGGTGTTCGAGCCGCTGGATTTCTTCCTGGTGCAGGGGCTTGACCGTGAGCAGCGTGTCCACGAACAGCCGGTAGCCGCGATGCGTGGGAATGCGTCCTGCCGAGGTGTGCGGGCTGGTGATGAAGCCCAGCTCCTCCAGATCGGACATCACATTGCGGATACTGGCTGGGCTCAGGTCCAGCCCGGAGCATTTGGATAACGTGCGCGAACCCACCGGCTGGCCGTCCGTAATGTAGTGCTCGACCAGGGTTTTCAGCAGGATTTGGGCGCGTTTCTCCAGCATGGGCATCAATGGACGCAGCTAAAAAAATCGGCAGCAGAGGCGGGGGCAGTCACGAGGTGTTGAACAGTGCATGTCATGCCTGAATTATGAGGCAAGACCCGTTGGCGGGCAATGCGCCGCAAGCGGTTCACAGAAGCGATCAAAGCCGGCATGGAGCTCACCTTCTCGATCTGGTAGGCGAACCTTGGAATTGCCGCGACGCGCTTCAGTTCCGCCGCTACGGCAAATCTTTTTCGAGGGGGGCTTCTGTGGTTTAATGCGGCCATGAAGGATGCTTTCCACCACATCGCCCTCATCGGCAAAATTACCAACCCGGAAATACGCGAATACGTGCTGGCGCTTGCGCGCTTCCTGACCGAGCGCGAGGTTGGCGTGCTCATCGAGGACAATACCGCGGCCTTTTTCGACATCCAGGGCTACCGCACCGTGGCCATGGCCGAGATTGGCGTGCATGCCGATCTGGCGGTCGTTCTCGGCGGCGACGGGACCATGCTGACCGTCGCGCGCAGCCTGGTGGACCACGGCATTCCCCTGGTAGGGGTGAATCGTGGCCGCTTCGGTTTTCTTGCCGACCTCACGACCGAATCCATGCTGCAGACGGTCGCCAGCATCCTCGACGGCGAATATGTGAAAGAGCAGCGCATGCTGCTCGGAGCCTGCGTCGTGCGCAACGGCAACGTCGACAGCGAAGGCCGCGCTCTCAACGACGTGGTGATCAGCAAGGCCGCGACAGTGCGCCTGATCGAACTGGAGCTCACCATCGACGGCGAATTTGTACATCGCCAGCGTTCGGACGGCCTGATCCTGGCCACGCCCACCGGCACGACCGCCTACGCATTGTCCGCGGGAGGGCCGCTGCTGCATCCGACACTGGAAGCCATCGCGCTGGTGCCGATTTGTCCGCACACCTTGTCCAATCGGCCGTTCGCGATCAATAGCGCCAGCAAGGTCGAAATCACCTTGCTGCATGCCGACGATGCGCGCGTGCATTTCGACGGGCAGCTCCATTCCGACCTGCATCCCGGCGACAAGGTCGTCGTGCAACGTCTCGACAAGACCGTCATCCTGCTGCACCCGCGTGGCCACAGCCACTATGCGATGCTGCGGGAAAAGCTGCACTGGGGGTAAGCGACGTTCGTATGCTGCGTTCATTGTCCCTGCGTGATTTCGTCATCGTCGACCGGCTCGATCTCGAGTTTGCCCAAGGTTTTACCGTGCTTACCGGCGAAACCGGGGCGGGCAAGTCGATACTGATCGATGCGTTGTCCCTAGCCCTGGGGGAACGCGGAGAGTCAGGCCTGGTACGCCAGGGGTGCGAAAAGGCGGAGATCAGTGCAGTGTTTTCCGTGGCCGATATGCCGCAATTGCAAGCCTGGCTCAACGATAACGAGCTGGTTGGCGAAGACCAGACCTGTTTGATGCGACGCATCGTTTATGCCGATGGACGCTCGCGCGCCTTCATCAATGGCTTCAACGCCACCATGCAGCAATTGCGGGAAGCGGGCGATTTCCTGGTCGACATCTACAGCCAGCATGCCCATCACTCGCTGCTGAAAACCGCGAGCCAGCGCGCTCTGCTCGACGATTTCGGCGGCGTCTCCGCCTTGGCCGGAGAAGTAGTGGGCGCTTACAGGCACTGGCGCAATCTGCATGAAAAACGCAGCGAAATGGAGCGAAACGCGGCTGCCTGCGCCGAGGAGCTGGCCGAACTGCGGGACGAGGTGCGCGAGCTCGCGCAATTGAATCCTTCGGTGGAGGAATGGGAAACCTTGCAGCAGGAGCACAGCCGCCTGGCACATGCCGCCAGCCTGCTTTCCGGGGGCGAAGAGTGCCGCGACCTGCTCGCCGAGAACGAAGCTTCAATATCCCGCCAGTTGCACGCCGTACAGCACAAACTGCAGGAACTATGCGAGTACGACCCGGCAATGAAGGAGGCGCTGGACAGCCTGGATGCCGCCGCGATCCAGATCGAGGAGGCCGACCGTTTTCTGAAAAAATACCTGAACAGGGCGGAGCTCGACCCGGAGCGCCTGAATGAAGTGGAATCCCGCCTGCAGGCGGTCCATGCCTCCGCCCGCAAGCATCGGGTGCGGCCGGAGGAGCTGCCGGCGCTGCTGACGAAATGGCAGGAGCGCATGGCCGAGCTGGACGGTTGGGGTGACGATGGGGCTCTGGCGCGCGACGAGGCGGCAGCGCACCAGCACTACATGAAATTGGCCACCGAGCTGAGCGCGGGCCGCAAGAAAGCCGCCGCCGAACTCGGTCGGCTGGTCAGCGCCGAAATGCAGCGCCTGGCATTATCCGGAGGCAGCTTCTCCGTGGCCCTGGAGCCATCGCCGGAAGGCAATGCGCATGGCCTGGAACAGGTTGAATTCCTGGTGGCCGGGCATGCGGGCGTACCGCCGCGTTCCTTGGCCAAGGTGGCATCCGGCGGCGAGCTGTCCCGCATCAGCCTGGCCATACGCGTGATCACCGCGCAGCAGGGTGCGACGCCCACGATGATCTTTGACGAAGTGGACGTAGGCATAGGCGGCGGCGTGGCTGAAGTAGTCGGCCAGCTGCTGAAATCCCTGGGTGCTGCGCGGCAGGTGCTGGTGATCACTCACCTTCCGCAGGTCGCGGCGCAGGGCGTGCAGCACTTGCGCGTCAGCAAGTCCGCAGTCGACGGCAGCACGCTGAGCCGGATCGCGCCGCTCGATGCGATTGAACGCATCGAGGAAATCGCCCGCATGCTGGGCGGTATGGAAATTACAGAAACAACGCGCCGCCATGCGGCAGAAATGTTGGGAGCATGACCGTATCCGAATCTTTTCAGGTAGCTTCGCCTTGTATCGGTGTTTGCCGGATGGACAACATGGCCGGTGTTTGCGCCGGCTGTTTGCGCACGCGCGACGAAATTGCCGCATGGTCCACCATGCAAAACGAACAGAAGCAGCGGTTGTTGCAGATGCTTGAACAACGCGAGCAGAAACAACTGCAAGTCGACTGAAGGGCCTGCCTTTGTTTCACTCCGTGGAGGAGTGCGCTTTTCCTTGCTGACTGAATTTCTTGTCGCGCACGAATAGGCTTTTTTCTTTCTTGCGGATTTCAAACAGGCCGATGGCAGTAATCAGATCCGACAATTTGGAGTAACCGAAATTGCGCGAATCGAAGGAGGCCTGTTTGGAAATGTGCGAGCCAACCGCGCCCAAGCCTGCCCAGCCGTCTTCGTCTGCAGCCGCCCCTACAGCTTTGTGCAGCATGTTGACCAGGCGCTGGTTGTTTTTGAGTTCCTTGGAAGATTGTTTGGCGGCGGGAAAGCTGGGCTGTTCTGGTTGAAGCAAGGCGGTGGTCACCGCTTCAGCGTGTTTCACCGCTGGATCGCTTGCTATCCTGTCCGGTGACATTATTTCGGGCCCGCTTTCGGCGACTCCCAATTGCTCCAGGTAGAGAAATTTCGAACAGGCATTGACGAAGGGTTCCGGCGTTTTCTTTTCGCCGAAGCCGAACACTTTCACGCCGCTGGCGCGAAGGCGCATTACCAGCGGTGTGAAGTCGCAGTCGCTTGAAGCAAGGCAGAAACCATCGAGGTGCTGGGTATAAAGCAGATCCATGGCATCGATGGCCATGGCGATGTCGGTCGCGTTCTTGCCCTTGGAGTAATCGAATTGCTGAACCGGCTGGATAGCGTAGTCATGCAACACGTTTTCCCAACTTTTGAGGGTCGTGCTTTTCCAGTTGCCGTAAGCGCGGCGAATATTGATGACGCCATATTTGGCGAGTTCATCGACGATCTCATCGATTTTTGAAGCGGGGCTGTTGTCTGCATCAATCAGCAGGGCGATGCTTGCTTCCTGTTCCATGGGACCTCCCGATCTGCCAGATGGTAATATGCACCATTCTTAGCAGCATGCCAAACCACTTTCCTGCATGACGGACATATCCCATATTTTTGCTTCCGCCGGCGCGCTTGCCGAAGCCATTCCCGGCTATCGCATGCGTACGCAGCAGGTGGAGATGGCAGAGGCCATCGCCGACGCGATCGACCAATGCAAGGTGCTGGTCGCCGAAGCGGGCACCGGCACGGGCAAGACTTTCGCTTATCTTGTGCCTGCGCTGCTTTCCGGGGGCAAGGTCATCATTTCCACCGGCACCAAGACCTTGCAGGATCAATTGTTCAACCGCGACCTGCCGGCAGTGCGCAACGCGCTCAAGATCCCGGTCACGGTGGCCATGCTGAAGGGGCGCGCCAATTACGTGTGTCATTTCCACCTCGAGCGGGCGGCCAACGAAGGGCGCTTTCTCAACCGCGAGGATGCGAGCTATGTGCACGTGATCCGCAATTTTGCGCAGAACAGTTCCACCGGCGACAAGAGCGAACTTTCCTCCGTGCCGGAGACCGCAACCATCTGGCCGGCGGTGACCTCCACCCGCGATAATTGCATCGGCCAGGAGTGCGGCTTTTACAAGGAATGCTTTGTGATGGAAGCCCGCAAGCGCGCCCTTGCGGCCGATGTGGTGGTGGTCAATCACCACCTGTTCTTCGCCGACGTGATGCTGCGTGATGAGGGCGTCTCGGAACTGCTTCCGGCGGCCAACACGGTGATTTTCGACGAGGCCCACCAGTTGCCGGAGACCGCCGGGCTGTTCTTCGGCGAAGACATTTCCACTACCCAGTTGATGGACCTGGCCCGCGATGCGCATGCCGAATACCTGACGACGGCCAAGGATTGCGTAGCCTTGCCGGAGGCGACCGCCGCGCTGGAAAAGACGGTGCGCGATTTCCGTCTGGTGTTCGGGCTGGACGGCGCGCGCATGCCGGTGCAGAAGGCGCTGGAGCGCAACGGCTTTCAGGATGCCTACGCCCTGATGGCGGAAAAGCTCAAGGCACTGGCCGGCGTGCTGGAAACCCAGGCCGAGCGCGATCCTGCCTTGGAAAACTGCTGGCAACGCGCCTTGGCGCTCGAAGCCCAGTTGAAAAGCTGGCACGCTGGGGCTGACGCCAATCTCGTGCGCTGGGTGGAGGTGTTTACCCAGTCGGTGCAGTTGCATGCCACGCCGCTTTCCATCGCCGAAATCTTCGGCAAGCAGATGGAGGGCCACCCGCGCGCCTGGATATTCACTTCCGCGACGCTCGCCGTCAAAAGCGATTTTGGCCATTACCTCGGCCAGATGGGATTGCCGGAAGCCGTCACCGCCCGCTGGGACAGCCCCTTCGACTATCCGTCGCAGTCCATGTTGTATGTGCCGCAGGGCATGCCTGCACCCAATAGTCCGGGTTATATACCTTCCGTGGCGGCAACGGCATTGCCGGCCATCAAGGCTAGCCGCGGCCGCGCCTTTGTTTTGTGCACCAGCCTGCGGGCAATGCGCGAAATCTATGCGTTGCTCAAGGATGCCTTCGAGCGCGATGGACTGGATTATCCCTTGCTGATGCAAGGCGACACCTCGCGCACCGAACTGCTGGACCGCTTCCGCAAGCTGGGCAATGCCGTGCTGGTCGGGTCGCAAAGTTTCTGGGAAGGCGTGGACGTGCGCGGCGAGGCCTTGTCGCTGGTAGTGATCGACAAGCTCCCCTTCGCCCCGCCCGACGACCCGGTGCTGGCAGCGCGCATCGACAAGATGAACGCCGAGGGCAGGAATGCCTTCATGGAATACCAGTTGCCATACTCCGTGATCACGTTGAAGCAGGGCGCGGGCCGCTTGATCCGCGACGAAACCGACCGCGGCGTGCTGATGATCTGCGACCCGCGCATCGTGGAGAAACATTACGGGAGGCGGATTTGGCAGAGTTTGCCGCCGATGAAGCGGACGCGGGATGTGGCGGATGTGGAGGCGTTCTTCGAAACGGCTCCCCAGCCCGAGCAGGAAGCCTGAGCCATGTCCGCAACTGCATTTTTCCGGTAACGGTCCCGCAGATGCCCTGCGACATCCTCATCCCCGAGAGCGAAATCGAAATCACCGCCATCCGCGCGCAAGGGGCGGGCGGGCAGAACGTCAACAAGGTTTCCAGCGCGGTGCACCTGCGTTTCGATGTGCGCGCTTCGTCGCTGCCCGATGTAATCAAGGATCGCCTGCTCGCAATGCGTGATCACCGCATTACCGCCGAAGGCATCGTCATCATCAAGGCGCAGCGCTACCGCAGCCAGGAACTGAACCGGGAGGATGCTCTATCGCGCCTGCAGGCGCTGGTGGGCAAGGCAGCCGAAGTGCCGGTCGAGCGGCGGCCTACACGGCCCACGCGCAGTTCGCAGCGCAAGCGGGTGGAAGGCAAGGTCCAGCGCGGGCGCATCAAGGCCTTGCGCGGCAAGGTGGAGGAGTCGTAGATGGCGCTTGCCGATTCTTCGCTGCCAAGTCACGCCTCTGTCAATTTCTATCAGGACCTTCCGCCCCTGACCTCTTTCGCCGATGCGACCGAAGGGCGTCTTCACGTCGCTGTGCCGGGCGACTGGTGGGTCGTCATCGCCGATGTTGCAGGTTCGACGCAGGCCATCGAGTCGGGTGCCTACAAGAAGGTCAATACCGTTGGGGTCGCCTGCATCGCGGCGGTGATGAATGTCGACCGCAGGATCGACCTGCCGTTCGTGTTCGGCGGCGACGGCGCGACGTTCGCCATCCCCGAAATACTGCGCGAGCGGGTGATTTGCGCGCTGCGTGGCGCTCAGCGGCTGGCGCGCGAAAGCTTCGGGCTGGACCTGCGCGTCGGGATGATGCCGGTGAGCGACCTGACGCAGCAGGGTTACTGGGTGCGGCTGGCAAAAGTCAGGCTGTCGCCGCATGTGATGCAACCCGCACTGTCCGGCCGCGGCTGGGAGGAGGCGGAAAAGCGCGTCAAGCAATACGGCATGCCGGGAGCATGGAAAGTGGTAGAAACGGAAGGACCGGCCACGGCCAGTTTCGAAGGTTTCGAATGCCGTTGGCAGGGCGTACCCAGCTTCTACGATCACAAGCTTTCGCTGCTGGTGGCGGCCATTTCTGCGGATGCCGAAACTAACCTCGCCACTTACCAGCGCCTGCTTTTCCAGATCCATGAAATTTATGGGGATGTGGCGCATTACCACCCCCTGCGCAGCCGCCACATGCGGCTCACATTCAATCCGCTGTCATTGGCGCATGAGTGGCGGGTCCGCTCTGCCGGCTCCGGCTGGCCCAAGCGCCTGGCTTACCTGGCTCGCATGTTGCTGCAGAACCTTGCCGGTCGCATTCTGTTTGCCCTGAATATGGATACCGAAGCGGTGAAATGGAGCCGTTATCGGGACGACCTTGTGCAAAATTCCGACTTTCGCAAATTCGACGGCATGCTGCGCATGACCATGGACGGCAGCGAAAGCCAGGCGCAACAGTTGCAGGAATTCCTTGAAGAGGAGTTCCGCGAACAGCGGCTGGTATACGGGATGGAGAAATCCCGTGAAGCGCTGGTGACCTGCATTGTCCAATCCTATACCGGCAATCATTTGCATTTTGTCGACGGCAGCGACGGCGGCTATGCCTTGGCGGCACGCGAGCTGAAGCAGCGCTTGGACTCGGTGCTACGCAGGGGTCAACCCGTAATGCCGGTTTGAGCGCTTGGGTATATAGTCACCTGTAGTTTTCCCCAACTATGAGGAACAGGAGAAATATGATGAAAACGATTTTTGTCTTGCTGGTGGCCTTGCTGTCCAGCCAGGTCGCCTTTGCGGCAGATAGCGCTTGCGGAGCCAGGGCGGCTGAAAAGAAATTGGCTGGCGCAGCAAAGAACAGTTTCATGCAGAAGTGCGAGCGGGATACCAGAACAAACGAGGCAATGAAAGTCTGCGATAGCAAAGCGGCGGAAAAGAAGCTGTTTGGTGCCGCCAAGAACAGCTTTACCAAAAAATGCATGGCTGACTCGACGATGTGAGTCGAAGCCACTAAGAAGAATTGATGGAATTAAATTACCCGCTTAGGCGGGTTTTTTTGTGGGCAACAAAAAAGCCGGCGGCGAGTGAGCTTGCCCGTTCAATGCGTTTGCCGATTGGCGATATCCTTGTTTTTGAACAGCAGCGCATCCTTGCTGGCGCAGGTTTTGCTCTTGAATTCATAGGCGACCATCAGCGAGCAGAACAGGTCGTCATGGCTCAGCGGATGATCCGCGAAAGGCCGGATATCCGCCATGTCGTAATCGAAATGCTTGCCCGTCCACAGGATGGCGGGAATGTGCGTCTGCTCCTTGGGCGCGATGACATAGGGGGCGGCGTGCAGATAGATGCCGTGCTCGCCCAGCGATTCGCCATGGTCGCTGACATACAGCATCGCGGTGGCGAACTGGTCGTCGTATTTCTTCAGCAGGTCGATCACGTTCGACAGGAAGTAGTCGGTATACAGGATCGCATTGTCGTAGGCATTGTCGATCTCCTCCTTGGTGCAGGTGTTCAGCTCCCCGCTCATGCACATGGGCTGGAAACGCGCGAATTCCTTGGGGTAGCGCCGGTAATATTCGGGGCCGTGATTACCCATCTGGTGCAGCACGATCAGGATGTCCTTGTGCTTGCGCGTTTCGATAAACTTGTCGAGTCCGCTCAGCATGCCGATATCGCGGCACTCGCCAGCGCATACCGGGTTGAGGGAGGGACTCTTGAAATCCTCGTAGGACACGCGCGTGGCGACGCCCTTGGAGTCCGAGTTATTGTCTCGCCAGATGATTTGCACGCCGTGCTCGAACAAGACGTCCAGCGCATTCTTGTAATGCGATGCCTTTTCGCGGTCGAAATCCTTGCGGCCCAGTACGGAGAACATGCAGGGCACGGACTCTCCGGTCGAGGTGCCGCAGGAGGTGACATTCCGAAAACTCACCACATGCTGTTTTTTCAGTTCCGGATTGGTTTCCTTGCGGTAGCCGTTGAGGGAAAAGCGATCCGCTCTCGCCGTCTCGCCGACAACCAGGATGACCAGTTCGTTGTGGGAGGGTGCGCCGATTTCCTTTGCATCCTCCGCGACGTTGACGAGCGCATAGATCTTGGAGGATTGCAGGTGATGCTGCGCGTAAGAAATCAGCGCGTAGGTGTAGCCCAAGGGGTTCTGGTACAAACGGGTGATCTTATGCTCGCGCACGAAACTTGCGAATTGCGCCGTTACCGGCGCGATGACCAGCACAGAGGCCACGATCAGGCACAGGCCGAGGATCAGCTTGGGCTTCAATTCCGCGAGGAGACCCCGGGACTTGGGCCCGAACCTGAGGACGAGATAGGCGGGGATCAGGCCGAATAGCAGCGTGCGAACGATAAGGCTGGCACTGATCAGCCCGGCGAGCTCCTGCGGATTGGTTTCGACGATGTTGTCGATCATCACGAAATCGATGACGATTCCGTACTGGTCCATGTAATAGGCCGCCAGTGCCGATGCCACCAGGAAGATCGCCAATAACCATTGGCCGGTGCGCCCGTGACAGACCCACAAAAAGAACAGAGCCGTGGTCAGGGTGAAGAACGCGGTCAGCGACAACAGAAAGGGCCAGTTGTCCGCTGACAAGGGATAGATTTCCAGGAGTCTGTGGAACAGTGACAGGTTGCCCGTCACCATGATGAACGCGGTAACTAGGAGGATGAGACGGGTTTGCGCGCTGAATAATGACATTTTGAGTTTATTTCTCATGTTCATCTAGCTTCATGCCGAACGCCGGATATAAGAAAACCCAGATTCGCCACCAGACGGGCAAATACTGGGTTCCAGATTCAGTGGCGGAGAGAGAGGGATTCGAACCCTCGATACAGATTTAAGCCCGTATGCTTCCTTAGCAGGGAAGTGCCTTCGACCACTCGGCCATCTCTCCGCGAACGGGCGTAAGAATACCCTTCTTCCGCCCCAAAATCAAACGCGGACTGCGTTTTATGCGGCGTTTTCCAGCTCGTATGCCTTGTGCAGCACGCGCACGGCCAGCTCCAGATATTTCTCGTCGATCACCACGGAAATCTTGATTTCCGAGGTGGAGATCATCTGGATGTTGATGCCTTCCTCGGCCAGCGTGCGGAACATTTCGCTGGCGATGCCGACGTGCGAGCGCATGCCGACGCCGACCACGGATACCTTGGCGATCTTGTCGTCGCCGTTGATCTCGCGCGCGCCGATGTGGCCCTGCACCTTGTCCTTGAGGATCGCGAGCGCCTTGTTCAGCTCATTCTTGTGCACGGTGAAGGTGAAGTCGGTGGTGCCGTCGGCGCCGACGTTCTGGATGATCATGTCGACGTCGATGTTGGCGTCGGCGATCGGGCCCAGGATCTGGTAGGCGATGCCGGGGCGGTCGGGCACGCCGAGCACGGTGACCTTGGCTTCGTCGCGATTGAAGGCGATGCCGGAGATAATCGGTTGTTCCATGTTGTCTTCTTCCTCGAATGTAATCAGCGTGCCGTCGCCTTCTTCCTCGAAGCTGGACAGCACGCGCAGTTTGACCTTGTATTTGCCGGCGAACTCGACCGAGCGGATTTGCAGCACCTTGGAACCCTGGCTCGCCAGCTCCAGCATTTCCTCGAAGGTGATGGTGCTGAGGCGGCGCGCCTCGGGCACGATGCGCGGGTCGGTGGTATAGACGCCGTCGACGTCGGTGTAGATCTGGCATTCGTCGGCCTTCAAGGCCGCCGCCAGCGCCACGCCGGTAGTATCCGAACCGCCGCGGCCGAGGGTGGTGATGTTGCCGTGCTCGTCCACGCCCTGGAAGCCGGCGACCACGACCACATGGCCGGTGTCGAGGTCGTTGCGTATCTTGTCTTCGTCGATGTTCAGGATACGCGCCTTGTTGAACGCGTCATCCGTCAGGATGCGTACTTGGGCGCCGGTGTAGCTCTTGGCCTTGATGCCCATGTCCATCAGCGCCATCGCGGTCAGCGCGATCGTGACCTGCTCGCCGGTGGCGACCATCGCGTCCAGTTCGCGCGGGTCCGGCTCCGGCATGATTTCCTTGGCGAGGCCGATCAGGCGGTTGGTTTCGCCCGACATGGCCGAGACCACGACCACCACCTGGTGTCCCAGCGCCTTGTAACGGGCCACGCGGCGGGCGACGTTGCGGATGCGTTCCGGATTGGCGACGGAAGTGCCGCCGTATTTCTGTACGATAAGTGCCATAAATTAAATGATCAGTCGTTAGTCATAAATCGTTGATTGAATTCTAGGACAGCTTCTCGCCAACCCAGCCGGCCACGCCGGCGAGGGCTTGCGGCAGTTTGCCGGCTTCGGTGCCGCCCGCCATCGCCATGTCCGGCTTGCCGCCGCCCTTGCCGCCCACCTGCTGCGCGACGAAGTTTACCAGTTCGCCGGCCTTGATCCTGCCGGTCTGGTCCGCTGTCACGCCGGCGGCTAGGCTGACCTTGCCGTCGTTGACCGAGGCCAGCACGATAGCGGCGGATTTCAGCTTGTCCTTGAGCTTGTCCATGGTCTCGCGCAGCGCATTGGCATCGGCGCCTTCCAGCGTGGCGGCCAGCACCTTGATGCCGGCGATCTCCACCGCCTGGCTGGCGAGGTCGTCGCCCTGGCTGGAGGCCAGCTTGGACTTGAGCCGCGCCAGTTCCTTTTCCAGCGCCTTCACGTTGTCCATCACCTGCGCGATCTTGGCCGGCAGTTCGTGCACCGGCGCCCTGAATTCGCCGGCAGCCTTGGCCAGCAGCGCTTCCTGCGCCTGTACAAGTTTCAGTGCGCCTTCGCCGGTGGTCGCTTCCACGCGCCGCACGCCGGCGGCCACGCCGGACTCGGCGATGATCTTGAAGAAACCGATGTCGCCGGTGCGGCTCACATGCGTGCCGCCGCACAGTTCGCGCGAGGAGCCGATGTCCAGCACGCGCACTTCGTCGCCGTATTTTTCGCCGAACAGCATCATCGCCCCGGTCTTCTGCGCGGATTCGATGTCCATCACGCGGGCTTGGGTCGCGACATTGGCCAGGATCTCGGCGTTGACCATCTGCTCGACCTTGCGGATTTCCTCATCGCTCATCGGCGCGTTGTGCACGAAGTCGAAGCGCGTCTTGTCGGCATCGACCAGCGAGCCCTTCTGCTGCACGTGCTCGCCCAGCACTTCGCGCAGCGCCTTGTGCATCAGGTGGGTGGCGGAGTGGTTGCGCATCGTCGCGGCGCGCGCCTGCATGTCCACACGGGAATTCACCGCGCTGCCGACCGACAACTTCCCGGTCTTGAGCACGCCGTGGTGGCCGAACACGCTGGCCTGGATCTTCTGGGTGTCTTCCACGGCGAAAATGCCGTTCTCGCCCCGCAGTTCGCCGCGGTCGCCGACCTGGCCGCCGGATTCTGCGTAAAAGGGAGTGTGATCCAGCACGACTACGCCCATGTCGCCTTCGTTGAGTTCGCTGACGGCGGCGCCATCCTTGTATATCGCTAATACCTGCCCCGGCATTTCCAGCTTTTCGTAGCCGTGGAACGTAGTCGGCTGGCCGTCATAGTCCAGGTTTGCCGCCATCTTGAACTTGCCGGCAGCGCGGGCTTGTTCGCGCTGAGCGGCCATTGCGGCATCGAATGCGGCGGCATCGACCGTTACGTTGCGCTCGCGGCAGATGTCTGCGGTGAGGTCCAGCGGGAAGCCGTAGGTGTCGTGCAGCTTGAATGCGGTTTCACCGTTGAACACGGCATTGCCTGAAGCGGCCATGCTTGCCAGCTCGGTTTCGAGGATTTCCATGCCGTGGGCGATGGTTTCGAAGAAGCGCTCTTCCTCCTGGCGCAGCACGTCCATGACGCGCTTTTCGCCGGCCTTGAGTTCGGGATAGGCCTCGCCCATCTCGGCGACAAGGTCCGGCACCATCCTGTGGAAGAAGGCGGAACGGGCGCCCAGCTTGTAGCCGTGGCGGATTGCGCGGCGGATGATGCGACGCAGCACGTAGCCGCGGCCCTCGTTGCCCGGGATCACGCCGTCGGCGATCAGGAAGGAACAGGCGCGGATGTGGTCGGCCAGCACCTTAAGCGACGGGCTGTCCATATCCGTGGTTTTGGTTTCGCGCGCGGCGGCCTTGATCAGGCTCTGGAACAGGTCGATCTCGTAGTTGGCGTGAACCCCTTGCAGCACGGCGGCGATACGCTCCAGCCCCATGCCGGTGTCGACCGAGGGCTTGGGCAGCGGATGCATCACGCCGGCCTCGTCGCGGTTGAACTGCATGAACACGTTGTTCCAGATTTCGATGAAGCGGTCGCCGTCTTCATCCGGGGAACCGGGCGGCCCGCCGGGGATGTGCGCGCCGTGGTCGTAGAAGATCTCGGTGCACGGGCCGCAGGGGCCAGTGTCGCCCATCATCCAGAAGTTGTCGGAAGCGTAGCGTGCGCCCTTGTTGTCGCCGATGCGGATGATGCGCTCGGCGGGCACGCCGATTTCATTGGCCCAGATGTCGTAGGCTTCGTCGTCTTCCGCGTAGACGGTGACGGTGAGCTTTTCGGGCGGCAGCTTGAAGACGACGGTGAGCAGTTCCCAGGCGTAGCGGATCGCGTCGCGCTTGAAGTAGTCGCCGAAGCTGAAATTGCCCAGCATCTCGAAGAAGGTATGGTGACGTGCGGTGTAGCCGACGTTTTCCAGGTCGTTGTGCTTGCCGCCGGCGCGCACGCATTTCTGGCTGCTTGCTGCGCGCGTGTAGGGGCGTTTGTCGAAGCCGAGAAACACGTCCTTGAACTGGTTCATCCCCGCGTTGGTAAAGAGCAGCGTCGGGTCGCCGGCCGGGACCAGCGAACTGGAGGCGACGACGGTGTGCCCCTTGGATGCGAAAAAGTCGAGAAACGCTTGTCGTATTGCTTTGCTGTTCATAAAACCCTGTTTGTCATTCGTCTGTATCCGCCGGATCGTCGCGCAATATCTGCCGGATAATATTGCTGCCGAATCCCCGGCCTTGCAGGAACCTCGCCTGTTTCGCCCATTCCTCGCGCGAAGCGGGCAGGGCGCCGAACTTCTTGCGCCACAAGGTGCGGGCGGTATCCAGTTCTTCCGCCTGCACCTCCGCGATCGCCTTGTCGACCAGTTCCTCGGCAACGCCTTGCGCGCGCAGTTCGTGTGCCACTTTCAGGCTGCCGTACTTGCCCTTGCGCGCATGCACCATCTGGTCGGCATAGCGCGCGTCGGACAACCAGCCGCGCTGCTTGAACTCGTCGAGCAGGCCGGCCAGGTCTTCCTCGCCGGCATAGGGAAGCAGCTTGCGGTAGAGTTCCTGTCGCGAATATTCCCGCCTGGTCAGGTAGCCTAATGCGCGCTCCCGCAGGCTCAGGCTAGTCGTCGGCTTCCTCATCCATCACCGGCGCTACCTGCAATACGGCGGCCTTGCTGGAGTGTGCGCGTATCTTGCCTTCGATTTCCTTGGCGACTTCCGGATGTTCCTTGAGGTATTCCCGGGCGTTGTCCTTGCCCTGGCCGATCTTCTCGCCCTTGTAGCTGTACCAGGCGCCGGACTTCTCGACCAGCTTCAGGTTGGTGCCGAGCTCGATGATCTCGCCTTCGAGCGAAATGCCTTCGCCGTAGAGGATGTCGAATTCGGCCTGTTTGAAGGGCGGGGCGACCTTGTTCTTGACGACCTTGACGCGGGTTTCGGAGCCGATAACTTCGTCGCCCTTCTTGATCGCGCCGGTGCGGCGGATGTCGAGGCGGACGGAGGCGTAGAACTTGAGCGCATTGCCGCCGGTGGTGGTTTCCGGGTTGCCGAACATGACGCCGATCTTCATGCGGATCTGGTTGATGAAGATCACCAGCGTGTTGGCGCGCTTGATGTTGGCGGTCAGCTTGCGCAGCGCCTGCGACATCAGGCGGGCCTGCAGGCCCATGTGCGAGTCGCCCATTTCGCCTTCGATTTCCGCCTTGGGCGTCAGCGCTGCGACGGAGTCGACGACGACCACATCGACCGAGCCGGAACGCACCAGCATGTCGCAGATTTCCAGCGCCTGTTCCCCGGTGTCCGGCTGCGAGATCAGCAGGTCGCTGATTTCGACGCCCAGCTTTTGCGCGTATTGCGGATCGAGTGCGTGTTCGGCATCGATGAAGGCGGCGACGCCGCCCAGTTTCTGCATTTCGGCGATGACTTGCAGGGTCAGCGTGGTCTTGCCGGAGGATTCCGGACCGTAGATTTCAACGATACGGCCGCGCGGCAGGCCGCCGACGCCGAGAGCGAGATCGAGGCCGAGCGAACCGGTCGAAACGACTTCGAGGTCCGGCGCGACGTTGCCGTCGCCCATGCGCATGATGGAGCCTTTGCCGAACTGTTTTTCGATTTGTGACAGGGCGGCTGCCAGCGCCTTGCTCTTGTTCTCGTCCATCTCGAATCCTCTGCTCTGAAAAATCATGAATTATTTCATAAATCAGCAGGTAAGGTAAGGATGGTTCTGTCCTTCCCGCCGCGATCTGGTGGCTAAGACTGCTGCCTGGTGATTGCCAACTGTATCCGGCGCTCTGCGATGGACTGCGCCAGCTGCCGGGCGAGATCACCCAGCGGGTCGCCGCCCATGGCTTCGGCCGTTTCTATGGTTTTCTTGAGCTGGTGGACGCCGGTTTTCTGCTGGGCCTTGAGTTCGCGCTGCGCTTCCCCCAGCCGGCGGCGGAGCTGGGCAATGCGGCGTATCGTTTTGACGATGCGCGAGGCGACGTCTTCGCCTTCGATGGCTTCGGGATCGTGGCCGAATTCCATGATCAATCGCTCGATGGCGTGCATGTCGCCGCGTTCGTAGGCGCGATTGACGCGCGACATCAACTCGGTGCGGCGCAGGCGTTCGCTTTCGGTGGTGGCCCGGTCGGGATGCATCAGCCGGGTGGCTTTGCGGTAGAGCTGCTTGAGTTCCGCGGTGGTATCGGGTGGTGGTTCCGGCCGGGCGCCGACCAGCCCGGCCTCTTCGGCGGATTTTTCGGCGCGCGCCTGCGCCGTCTGCGCCTGTGTCTGAGCAAGGGGGTCGCTTGGCGCGTGCAGCATGCGTTCGTAGGCCAGCTGCGCGTCGAGCTCGTCCAGTTCGGCGTAGAGGCGCCCTACGGCCTCGTAATAGCGGTGCCGGAAGCGTTCGGTCTCGGTCTTGGCAATTTCCAGGGCCAGTTCCGCCTGGATGACCTGTTCTTCGAGATCAGCCTGTTCGCTGGCCAGGCGATGCAGCTCCTGCTCTTCGGGCAGCGACAGCATGGAGTCGCCGGCTTCAATAGCCATCGTATTCATACATCTGGCCGAGTTGCCATTGCGCCTCCGCGTGGCCCTGTTTGGCCGCTTTGCGGTACCAGAATTCAGCCATGCCATTGTCCTGAGGAACGCCGTTGCCTTCTTCGTACATCAGCCCCAGCTTGAACTGACCTTCCTTGTCGTGTTGCGCCGTGGCTTGTTCGTACCAGTGGACAGCTTCAGCATAGCGGCCGTCCATGCGGTAAATGTCGCCCAGCCAGCATTGCAGGAAGGATTCCCCCTGGGCGGCGGCACGGTTCATCCATTGCCGCGCTTCCGCATTCCGGTCGGGATCGGCGCTGTCGTTGTCATAGAGGCACAGCCCCAACGCCCACTGGCCGCGCGCATCGCCTATTTCCGCTGCCTTGCGGTACCAGATTGCCGCTTGCTGATTGTCCTGCTCGACCCCGTGGCCATTCTTGTACATGTCGCCCAGGTCGCACCACAACGTGGGGTTTTCCTGGGCTTGCCTGGCGAGGCTCCATTCGAAAGCGAGCTGCGCAAGCTGCTGCGCCTGGGTTGTATCTTCCTGGCCTCTCCGGCCCGCGCGAATCAGGACGGAAAGCGGATAGTAGGCCTGCTCGTAATGTTCATCGGCCAGTTGACGGAAAGTCGCCAAAGCGGAAGCAATGGCCGGGTTGCCGAGCTGCCAGTTGCCGAAGGCCGTCTCGCGGTCAAAGATTGCCCGTGCCCTGCGGTAGCGTTCATCCTGCCTGGCGCGGTCGGTAGTATTGACGAGGTTGGGTGGCTGCCTTCTTTGCTGCTTGCTTCGGTCTCGCTGCGTGAATTCCGGTTCGCATTCCTTGGAAAAGCGGATGGCATAGGGCTTCACGCCATCGCCGAATTTCTCGATCACTTCGCGGAAGAACAAGCGCACGAAATCGGTATAGGCGAAACTCCCTGTCAGGTAAGGGCGGGCGATCTCGAGAAACTGCGGCCTCGCCTTCTGGTAAATTTCCTCATCCATCATTTCCCGGTTGGCGCTCAAGGCTGCCAGCCCGCGGGCAATCAGACTGTCGTCGCCGGACGGCAACGCCACGTCATGGCGGAAGGAGGCTCGGGCGGGAAGTTGCTCGTACATCAGTCAGGGTTGCAAGTCATTCGCTTGCAAGGATGGAAGGGAAGGCATAGCCCGATTTTACAGGGGAGCCGGGGAAAGCGGTCAAGTCGAGCCATTTGCTAGTCGAAGCAAGCCTTTGTAGATGGTTTCCACGGATTGGCGGCGTATCGCATCGCGGTCGCCGTCAAAGTAATGCGTTTCGCTATGCAACGCTGCGTCGGGTCCGGCCCAGGCAAAGCAAACCATGCCGACGGGCTTGTCCGGTGTTCCGCCGTCCGGGCCGGCAACACCGGTAATGGCGCCGGTAAGTTGTACATGGCTGTGCTCCAGCGCGCCTTTCGCCATTTCGCGCGCAGTTTCCTCGCTGACCGCGCCGCAGCGTTCCAGGGTTTCCGCGCTGACGCCGAGCAACTCGATCTTGGCGCTGTTGCTGTAAGTAACGAAGCCGCGTTCGAAACATGACGAGCTTCCGGGTACGGCCGTGATGTACTGGGACGCCATGCCGCCGGTACACGATTCGGCGAGCGCCAAGGTCCAGCCGCGCTGGGTGAGTAGGGTGCCGAGCCGGGCGGCAAGGGTGGTTAGCGGGTCGTCAGCCATTGCCATGCATACAGGGTCAGAAGGGTATAAACCGCGGCCAGCAGGTCGTCGAACATCACGCCGAAGCCGCCTTTCATGCGGATATCGCACATGCGGATCGGAAACGGCTTCCACATGTCGTAGAGGCGAAACAGCAGAAACGCTGCCAGCCACCATTCCCAGGCGGCTGGAATGTACTCCAGCACCAGCAGCATCGCGACGATTTCGTCCCAGACGATGCCGCCGTGGTCTTCCACGCCCAAAGCCCGGCTGGTTTTGCCGCAAATCGGGATGCCGATCAGGAATAGCAAGGCGATCAGCGGCAAATGAAGCGCGCTCGGCAGCAGCAGCATCCCGTAAAAAAACGGAAAGGCGACGAGGGTGCCGAAGGTGCCCGGCATAAAGCGCGCGAGGCCGCTACCGAAGCCCAGCGCCAGCAGATGCGCCGGATGCTGTATCAGAAAACGCCAATCAGGCAAAGTGGTCATAACCTCTTCCTGGTTTCGGCATGGGATTGCCTGCGGCATCGAGTAACTGCAAGCCGGTTGCAGCCGTAATCTTGCCGACGCGGCTAAGCCTCAGTCCCAATTGATCCTCCAATGCCTTGATTTCATTGTGTTTGGCGCGAGGTGCGGTAAAACACAATTCGTAATCGTCGCCGCCAGCGAGCAGGCAATGTTGTGCGCGCTCCTCGGCAAGCAAGGGTTCCAGCGCCGCATGCGCCGGCAATGCATCGAAACAGAGTTCCGCGCCAACGCGGGAGCGCTCCAGGATATGACCGAGATCGCCAAGCAGGCCATCGGAAATATCCACCGCACTGGTGGCGATGCCGCGCAATGCCAGTCCGAGGTCGACGCGCGGCTGGGGCATGTCGAGCAATTGGCGGCAGGCGTCGAGATCGTCTGTGTCGAGCGTGGTTTGACCCTGTATCGCTGCCAGCGCCAAGGCGCTGCCGCCGAGCGTGCCGGATACCCAGATATCGTCGTCGGGTTGAGCTCCTTCGCGTCGCAAGGCCTGGCCGCACGGAATCTCGCCAAAGATCGTAATGGAAAGGTTGAGCGGTCCGCGTGTGGTATCGCCGCCGACGAGATCGATCCCGAACTCCCCGGCGCAGGCGAAAAATCCACTGGCGAATGCCTTCAGCCAAGTCTCATCCGCATGCGGAAGCGCGAGCGCCAGTGTGGCCCATCGCGGCTGCGCTCCCATGGCCGCCATGTCGGAAACATTCACGGCCAGGGCTTTCCACCCGAGCTTGCGTGGGTCCGCGTCCGGAAAGAAATGCGTGCTCGACACCAGCATGTCGGTGGATACGGCCAGCTCCATGCCCGGGGCGATTGCCATCAGTGCCGCATCGTCGCCGACGCCCAGTACCGCGTGCGGCGTGGGCTTGGTGAAAAAACGTTCGATCAGGCTGAATTCAGAGATCATGCCTGCTGTTTTTGCGCCGATTTTGGCCGGAATGCCTTGACGGCTGTTTCATGGGTTTCGATATAAGGCGCGCCGATCAGGTCCAGGCAATACGGCACGGCAGCAAATATGCCGTGCACGAGTTGCTTGCCCTCAGCATCCTTGAGCCCTTCCAGCGTTTCGCGTATCGATTTCGGCTGGCCAGGCAGATTGATGATCAGGCTTTGCTTGCGGGTGACGGCGACCTGCCGCGACAGGATAGCGGTCGGAACGAATTGCAGGCTGATCTGCCGCATCTGTTCGCCAAAGCCGGGCATGACACGGTCGGCAACGGCCAGCGTCGCTTCCGGCGTCACATCGCGCGGGGCGGGGCCGGTGCCGCCGGTGGTCAGGATCAGCGAGCACTCCTCGTGGTCCACCAGGTCGCGCAGCATGGACTCGATCTCGTCCTGCTCGTCCGGAATGATGCGTGCCACATGTTCCCAAGGCGTTTTCAGCGTGGACGCCAACCATTCTTTTAGCGTAGGTATGCCCTGGTCTTCGTAAACGCCGCTGAAAGCACGGTCGCTGATGGAGACCAGGCCGATCTTGATGAATTTTTCCGTCATGAATGGTGTCTGAAGTGCTGCGTTAAGGAAGAATTATCATAGCATTTCGACATGCCCGACAAAGGAAATCTCATGCGCCGTCCCCTGCCGTTGTTTCTCGCGTTGCTGTTGACCATGACTGCTACAGCCGGATTGGCGGAGGACGCATCCGCTGTCAATCCCTATGCCAAGAATTACACCAGCCGAATGCCGGCGCCTAAGGCTGCGACTCCCGAACCGGTCAAAGTGTTCCGTGGGCAGGACAAGGTAGAGGATTACCAGACCCTGCTGGAGGATGGCTACGACCTGCTCGGTTACTCGTCATTCGAAGCGGCCGATGTGCCGCCCGAGAAACTCATGGAACAGGGCGAGCGGGTGAATGCCGACGTCGCATTGGTCTATACCACTCGCTCCGGCGAAACTCCGGCGAGCGTCAAGCTGGATCGGGCCAAGGCCAAGCTCAAAGGGGAAGAGGCTGCGGCTGAAGATGCCAAATCCGCAAACAACAAGTTCTACAATTATTTCGCTTCGTTCTGGACCAAGCTCCCCAGGCCATTGCTGGGCGTGCATGTGAAACAGGACCAGGACGAAGGGCTGCCGGAAAAAGGGCTGGAGGTCATCGCGGTCATCAAGGGCTCGCCTGCCGCTGCGGCCGGCTTGCAAAAAGGCGACACGCTGCTGAAGCTGGGGGAGGTCGAGTTGAGCAAGCCTGAATTGTTGCCGCAGGCTGCACAGCGTTATGCGGGCCAGCCCGCCGAGATCGTGTTCAGCCGCATCGGCCAGGAGCAACGCCAGACGGTGACGTTGAACAGCCGTCAGTGATTGCTGAGGTCGCGCAGAAGCTTGAACAACTCGCGGCTGCTTTTCGGCGGTTTCGCGGCGGCAGCTTCCTTGCGCGCATTGCGAATCAAGGTGCGTATTTGCTGGCTGTCGGCTTCAGGATGGCTCGCGAGGTAATCGGACAAGGCGCTGTCGTCTTCCAGAAGCCGGGTGCGTAATTTCTCCAGCTGATGGAAATGCGCGTTCTCCTCCTGGTTGGCGCCTTTCCATTTCGCCAGCTTGGCCGTAATGGGTTCGGTGTCGATTTCCCGCATCAGGCGGCCGATGTATTGCCGTTGACGGGCAATGGCGCCGTTGGAGGTGATGCGCTGGGCCTGCTTGACGGCGTCGAGCAGTGTCTCGGGCAAATCGAGTTGCGCCAGTTTCGAGCTGCTCAGTTCGATCAGCTCTTCGCCAAGCGCCTGCAATTCGTGCATCGCGGCCTTTCGCCGCGTTTTGCTGAGCGGTTCCTGGTCCGCGGTTTCATCTGTCTTGTTCATGCTGCGGTATGATAGCAGCTTTTTTCGAAGGTCTTTCTCGTGAGCGAACCCCGTTTTAGCCATTCCCTGGATGATCTGCGCCAAATGAGCGCGGACGTGCTGCAGCTGGCGCAGTCCGCGGGTGCGACCGCCGCGGAAGCTGAAATCAGCATGGGAATCGGCCAGAACGTCTCGGTCAGGCTGGATGAAGTGGAGACCATCGAGTACAACCGCGACAAGGGAATGTCGGTGACGGTGTATTTCGGCCAACGACGCGGGCACGCGAATACTTCCGACCTCTCGATGCAGGCGCTGAAGGACACGGTGCAGGCGGCTTGCAGCATTGCCCGCTATACGGCACACGACGATTTTTGCGGTCTGGCCGACCCGGACCTGATGGCACACGAGATTCCCGACCTCGATCTTTACCACCCCTGGGACATGTCCGTCGACGAAGCCATTGTTTTGGCGAAGCGCTGCGAAGCGGCGGCCATGACGGTGGACAGCCGTATCAATAATTCGGAAGGCGCGAGCGTTTCCACTTATGGCGGCTTGTTTTCCTATGCCAACAGCAACGGTTTCAACAATGGCTATTTCACGTCGCGCCACTCGCTGAGCTGCTCGGTCATCGCCGAACAGGGCGACAACATGCAGCGAGATTACTGGTATACCTCCGCGCGCGCCGCCCAGGATCTGGAATCGGCGGAACTTGTAGGCCGCAAAGCGGGCGAACGAACAGTCCGCCGCCTCGGCGCACAGCGCCTCAAGACCGCGCAGGTGCCGGTGTTGTTCGAAGCCAGCATCGCTTCCGGCCTGCTGTCGCACTTCGTCTCTGCCGTTTCCGGCGGCAATCTTTACCGCAAGTCTTCCTTTCTGCTCGATAGCCTGGGCAAACAGATATTCGCGCCGCATATCACCATCAGCGAGCGTCCCCATCTGCTGCGTGGCCTGGCCAGTGCACCCTTCGACAACGAGGGCGTGGCCACGCAATCGCGTGATCTGGTGGTCGACGGCGTACTGCAGGGCTACATGCTCGCCAGCTATTCGGCGCGCAAGCTCGGCATGGCAACGACCGGCAATGCGGGTGGCAACCACAACCTGATCTTGCAGAGCGGGGATATGGATTTCGAGGCTTTATTGAAGGCGATGGGTAGCGGCTTGCTGGTGACCGAACTGCTGGGCCACGGCATCAATCTGGTGACAGGCGATTATTCCCGCGGCGCGGCGGGTTTCTGGGTGGAGAATGGCCAGATTCAATATCCGGTGGAAGAAATCACCATCGCGGGCAACCTGAAAGACATGTTCCAGGGTATCGTCGCGGTAGGCAACGACGTGCTGGTCCAAGGTTCCAAGCAAACCGGATCGATCCTGATAGAGCGCATGACAATTGCTGGCGAGTAATGAATAGGCAATAAAAAGCCCCGCAGTGCGGGGCTTTTTATTTTTCTGCAGAAAATCTTACTTGGCTTCGGGGCTTGCAGTCTCAGTGCTTGCCAGCGCCGGCGCGGGTTGTGCAGCCGGTTCCTCATCCATTTCCGCGTCATCCCATTCTTCGTGCGGCGCATTGCCATCGTGGATCTGGCTGGTGCGACGCTGCATGTAGGCGTCGCGCATGAATGCGTAAGGATCCAGTGCCGCTTCGTCCAGCAGATCGCTGGCAGGCAGATATTGCGAGCGGCGATCGACGAACTTCAGGGCCAGCGCGGAATTGCGCGTCGGCACATGATCGACGTAGTAAACCGGGTCGATAAATGCGCTGTCGACCACCAGGCCGCCGGCATCACGCAATGTGCTTGCGCCGAGGAACGGCAGGACGAGATAGGTGCTGTCCTCCCAACCCCAGTAACCCAGGGTCTGGCCGAAGTCTTCGTTGTTTTTTTCGATGCCATCCATGGAAGCGACATCGATCAGGCCGGCAATCCCGAAAGTGGTGTTGATCGCAAAGCGGCCGGTATCGGTGAATGCCTTGTCGAACTTGAGCTGGAGCAGGTCGTTCACAATGGTGATGACGGTACCCAGATTGGTGAAGAAGTTGTTGACGCCGGTACGTACCGGGCTGGGAATCACCGCTTTGTATGCACCGGCAACGGGCTTGATGGCAGCCTTGTCTACGGTATCGTTGAATTTGTAGATGCCGCGGTTCATGCTCTCCAGCGGATCCTTGTTGCCTTGCGTGGCGCATCCGCCAAGCATGCCGGCCAACAGGACGCCGACGAGTAAACCCTTGGTGCCATTCATACCCATGCTTAACCTCTGAAATTATTTTAATGCGGAGTCGCGGTCTTTATGCCGCTTTACGGTTAGCGTGAACTGTAATGGATGGGGAAGGGGGTTGTCCAGCGCTTTCGTGGCCAGCTTGCGTGCATGCTAGAATTCTGTGGCATATATGTGACATCCTTGGGCGATCGCCTGCATCGTTTCATCACTTCGGAAAACCAACCATGAGCGGACTTACCCTCACCCAATTCATCATCGAAGAGCAGCGCCGTTTCCGGGAGGCGACGGGCGAGTTCACGCTGCTGCTGAACGACGTGGTCACCGCCTGCAAGAAGATCGCCAACCAGGTGAACAAGGGCGCGCTGCTCGGCACCATGGGCAGCCTCGCCTCCGAGAACGTGCAGGGCGAGGTGCAGAAGGAGCTCGACGTCATCACCAACGACATTTTCATCGCCTCGCTGGAATGGTCCGGCCACCTGGCCGGCATGGCCTCCGAGGAGATGGAAGCGCCCTACGACATTCCCAGCCACTACCCCACCGGCAAGTACCTGATCCTGTTCGACCCGCTGGACG